>JAABUX010003099.1_pt1 | contig 22448 bp, 17 predicted proteins | sample 5561851 | NCBI WGS metagenome assembly JAABUX01 (sample SAMN10711883, study PRJNA513361) | rock metagenome | isolation source: Antarctica rocks | place: Antarctica: Victoria Land, Richard Nunatak red sandstone | collected 2016-01-03 | reverse complement strand
GGCCGCCCGCTCCAGTGAAGTCGGTGACGTAGGGCTGGTCATTGCCGACCGGGTACGGCAGCCGGGTCGTGCCAGAGTAGGGGCTCGTCGGGTTGAGCGCCCAGCCGGCGAACAGCGCTTGCAGTTCCGGCATCAGGACGTCGCCATAGGGGGCGCCCGTGTCGCCGTCGGTACTGGTGAAGGTCGGATTGTAGCCGTTGTAGTTGGCCAGGCTGTGCACCGTCCAGTCCCACCCGTACCCCTCGAAGAGCGAGATCAGGTCCGCGGCCCACCGGCCGATGTTGGGAGGGGTGGGGACGTAGCGCACCGCGCCGAACTCGCCCACGTACATGCGGATATGGCTGCCGGGGTAGGCCCTCTGCGCGGCCAGCTGGAAGTCGCGCGCCGACTGCATGCGCGTCAGCAGTGTACTCTTGTCCCAGTAGCTCACACCCATCGCGGAGCAGGTAGGGCAATCGTAGTTTTGGCCGGGGTAATAGTGCGAGTACTTGGTGGCGAAGGTGTTGTTCTGCGTGGTGAAGCTCTGCGGCCAGTACCAGTGCAGGCTGTAGATCACGCGCGGGTCGGGCATCCCGGCCGTGTTGGTGATGATCGGCAGGCCGGACAGCGGGTTGGTGGGGTAGGTGCTATTGGGCTGGAAATCGGCATAGGAGATCGGCTCCAGGACGAGGTAGGTCGACGCATCCCCGGCGCCCCCGCTGACGCCGCTGACGCCGCTGACGCCGCTGACGCCGCTGACGCCGCTGACGCCGCTGACGCCGGCTCCCCCGCTGAGGCCAGCGCAGTCCTGGCCGCTGTCGGGGGCGCTGCGCACGGCGCAGATCATCTCGGGGACCAACTGTTTATTGTACTCGTCGTACTGCCCCTGTGAAGGCGCCGGCTCGTTAAAGAGGTCGTAGCCGACGACGGTGGGGTTGTCCTTGTAGCGAGCGGCCAGGGCCTTCCAGATCAGGACCGCGTCGTTGCGCAGCATCGCATCCACCGGGTCGGATTGCCAGTAGTTCGCGCCGAGGCTCCCATAGAGAATTGGGTTGATGATGATCTTGATGCCGTACTGGCCGGCCACGGCAATCACCCTGTCGAGGTAGGCGAGGTTGGCCTGGTAAGGGGCCAGCGGGTCAGACGCCGTGGGAGGGACGCCCTCCGACTCGCCGTTGTTGTCGGTGAGCAACTGGATGCGCAGGACGTTGATATTCCACGAGGCCCAGCGCGGAATGGTGTCCAGGAAGTCCTCCGCCGTTGGATCCGTGGCGGTGCTCTCGCCGACGCTGATATTGGCGCCGCGCATACGGTCGGGCAGTACCTTAGTCACGGCCGCGTCGGCGTGCGCGTCCGTGCCGACCCTGCGGACGCCGAGGCCAACGGAGCCGACGAGGAGCGCGGCGCACAGCATGGCGCGCAGGATTGACCGGCAGGGGGTGGTGGCTATGATCATGGTGGCTCGACGCCTGGCGTTCTCCTCGTCAGGTGGCCGGTGGCCGGTGGCCGGTGGCCGGTGGCCGGTAGCAGTGCATAGCCGTCGGCTGACGGCCAGGCACTGATGGCTATTGGGCGAGGCCCTGGGTGGACTGGAGGGTAGAGCGGTCGGGCGCGAAGATTGTCTGCTCGGCCACGAAGCCCGCCCCGTCGGCGGCTTGCAGCGTTGCACCGTGCACCGGGTCGAAGCCCCGGAACAGCCGCCCCGCGTCGAGCGTGTCGCGCACCCGCGGCTCCACGTACACCCGCTGGCTCACCGTGCGCCCGTCGCGCCCGTAGAGCGTCACCGCGACCGCAATCGTGCGCGCCGAGGGGTTGTAGAGCAGGTAGAACTCGCTCTTACCCGCCGTGTCCCCGCCCGGGAACGCCCAGTGCGCCGCCACCCCGTTGCGCCCGAACACGTCCGAGCCTGCCACCTTCGCCCCGTTGGGCGACCCGAAGTACTCGGGCCGCTCCACGATGACCGGCTGGCTGCTCTGGACCATCGCCGCGATTCCGCTGCCGTTGACCACCTTGTTGTAGAGCAGGGCGCCGCGGCTGCGCGGCGCCATCGTCATCGTACGCACGGCCAGCGCACGACCGCCGCGTCCGTAGAACATGACCGTGACGCTGGCCCGGCTGTTGCCAGGGTTCAGGACGGACAGGAAAGTCTGGAAGCCGTTAGTGGTGGCGCCCTCGGCGAGCAGCCACGAGGTGGCGGCTACGTTGCCGCCCGCCCGCGCCGTCTCGCCGTAGCCGCCCCGCGCGAAGGTCAGCGTTCGCTCGACCACGACCGGCTGGCTGGAGGTGGCCACGACGCTGACCGAGCGCCCTGGCAGCAGTCGCCGCACGTCGACCACCCGCTGGCTGTGCGCCCGCACCGTCACCGGCACGGTGCGCCCGCGCGCCCCGCCGAGGGGCAAGAGCTGCAACTGGACACGGGCGTCGCGGCCGCCGGGGTTGAGGATGGAGACGGTCTCGCCGAAGGTGAGGCCGGTGTAGCCCTCGGCCAGGTACCAGGTCTGGCCCAGCCCCGTGTTGCCCAGGATGCTATCGCCGTCGCGGCCGGGCCGCGCGAGGTCGAGCTGCGCGGCGACGCGCCGGTCGGCCACCACGGAGAGCCCGAAGGGGCCGCGACGCGCCAGGTCGGCGACGGCGATGAGCCGCTCGGACCGTGCACCGACGGTGATGGTGTGCGCCTCGGCGGCGGCGTCCGCGTAGTAGAAGGTCAGGCGCGCGGTGGCCCGATCGCCCGTCGGATTGAGCAGGGCGAGGATCGAACGCTCGGAGGCAGTGTTGACGCCACCAGCAAAGTAGTACCGCGCGGCGACGCCGACGAGGCCGTTGAGCGAGGCCATGGCCATGCCGCCCGCGCTCCCGAACGCGCTAACCGTGTTGGCGCCCTGCAAAAGGCCACCCGGCGCGACGAAGGCGACCGTGGCCGTGCCGTCGTGCCCAATCACGAGGGCGCGCGTGGCAAGGGCCTCGCCGTTGAGCGAGAGGGTGACGCGCTCGCCCGACTGGAAACCGTGCAAGGTGGCGGTGACCACATCGCCCGGCCGCGCCGCCGCGGGGCTCAGGCTCAGGCGCGGGCTGGTCCTGGCCGTGGCTGTGGCTGTGCCTGTGCCGCCGCGACCTGTCCCACTACCACTGCTGCCGGCGTTGCCTGGGGTGAGCGTCGGCGCGCCGCCCGCGACCAGCCCGGTCCCCAAGCCCGTGCTGGGGATGCTGGTCGCGGCGGATGCGCCGGCAGCGGTAGCCGTCGTGCCCGTGGTCGTGCCCGTGGTGAGCAGAACGGCCGGCGCCGTTGTGCCGGCACTCGTCGCCGTTGGCAGCACGGGGGTAGGCGTGCTGGTTGGCGTCGGCGTCGCCGTGCTGGTTGGCGGAACGGCCGATGGCACGCGGGTAACGCTCGCCGTTGGAGCGACGCTCGTGCCAGCGATCGTCGCGCTGCTCGCCGGTGTCGCCGTGGCAGATGTCGGGGTATCCGTGGCAACCGGCGTCCGTGTCGTCGTACTAGTCGCCATCGCCGTCGCCGCGCCCGGCGGCCTCGTGCTCGTCGAGGAAACGGTCGTGCCCGTCGCCGCGGTCGTCGGCGCCGCCGTGGTAGCCGGTGTGATGGGGACAGCGGTTGTCGGTACCGCCGTGGTAGCCGCTGTGGTCGTCGGTACTGCCATCGTCGCCGCGGTCGTCGGCGCCGGCGTCGTGGGCACGGACGTGACCGGCATGGCGGTCGTGGTCGTGATTGTAGGCACGGTCGTCGCGACACCTGTCGGAAGCGCGGTCGTCGCCGCGCCAGTCGGGCTCGCCGTCCCCGTCATGCTCACCGGAACCACGGTCGTCGCCGCGTCGGTCGGGATTGCCGTCCCCATCGCGGGCGTGGGGCTGCCCTGGCCCGCGCTACCGGAGCCGGACGGGGAGACCAGGTCGCTCGCGTCGTGGCTGATCGACACATCGTCGGCGAAGATCTGGATTTGTGGGGAGGTCGTCGCGTCGACCGCATTAGCGTTGGTGCCGCGCAACTCCAGCTTGTAGCCCGTCAGGTTGGCGAAGGTGTGGGCGACCGTCTCGACGACCGTCCCGTTGCGGTAGATCGTGACGCCCACGGTGGGCGAGATGTCCACGCGCACGGTCGCCGCGTTTGGCGAGACCGCCGGCGAGGTGGGGAAGCCGGGCACGGTGGATGTCGCGGGCGTGCGCGCGGGCGACGTGGACGCGCTGGCGCCGGTGACGGGGATGGTACCCGAGATGACGTAGGCGCCATCCTTGATACTGTAGTTCAGGCTGCCGGCCTGGACCTGGGCGACGTCGACCTCGTCGTTGTTGGCGTCGCGGACGGCCAGGTGCGAGGCGTTACCGGGCGTAATGCCGGGGTCGAGGAACGCCTGCATATAGAGGGTGCTCGTCAGGCCGTAGCTTTGACGGCCGTACTGCAGGTAGGCCGGGTTCTGCGACGGCGCCGACGCGGGCAGGTAGTGGATCAACTCGCCGGTGAGCGTCCCCGTGATCAGGCTGCCGCTGGCCACCGTGCCCGAGTAGACCGAGGACAGGCCCTGCGAGTTGCTGTTGCTCGGTGGGGCGACCTGCGCCCAGCCGGGCGGGATGCCCTGCGTCTCGCCGCGCTGGGGGTCGACGTCGGCGGCGCCGGAGAAGTCGGTGTAGTAGGGCTGGTCGTCGCCCAGCGGGTGCGGCAGCGCGATGCTCTGGTAATAGGCGGTGTGCGGGTTCAGGCCCCAGTAGTGGAGCATCACCGCCAGGCGGTCGGTGTACACGTCACCGTACGGCGCGCCGGTCTGGGTGTCGCTCGGGGTGAACGTGGGGTTCCACTCGCTCGAGTTGGCGGGGTCGTGGAAGCTCCAGTCCCAGCCCCACTGCTCGAATATGGAGAGCGTGTCGCTGTAGAAGCCCGAGGCGTTGGGCTCCCATCGCTCCGCCCCCATCTCGCCGACCCAGATGCGCGGGAGCGAGCCGTCCGCGTACTTATGGTCCACCTGCCACTGGTGGATCGGCGTGAAATAGCGTTGCAGCGCCGCCCGGTCCCAGTACGAGTTGGCCGGGTCGTCGTAGTTCATGGCCATGCCGGGGTAGGTGATGGGGTTGCTGCCCTGGGCGTTGCTCTGGCTCTGCCCCGTGTAGGTGGCCGGGGTGTAGTCGTGCCAGCTGTAGATGAGGTGCGGCGGGGTGTTGGCGGTGTCGGTGTAGGGCTGGATGGTGGCGCTGATCGGCGGGGGGGGCGAGGTGATATTGGGGGAGGGGCCGAAGCCCCCGACGTTCTGGTAGCCGACCGGGAGCGCGAGGGGCGCCGGCTCGACCGTGATCCACACGGAGGGGTCGTTGGCACGGATGGCCGCGATGCTGCGCGGCGCTAGGTCCTTGTACCACGCGTCGTACTCGCCCTGCAGGAAGGAGGCGCCGGTGGGGTTGGCCACGAACTCCTGGTCGGGCTCGTTGAGGATGTCGAAGCCGACGACGGTGGGGTTGCCCGCATACTTCTTGGAGAGCGCGCCCCAAAGAGCGACCACGTGGTCGCGCAGGGGCTGGCCCGTGGGCTCCCAGTAGCCGGGCAGTCCGCCGGCGACGCCGGCGCCGCGACAGAAAGTGTGGTCGGCCACGATGATGACCTTCATGCCGTAGCGCTGGGCCACGGCCAGCGCCGCGTCGATGCGCGCCAGGTTGCCCACGTAGGGCGCGGTCGGGTCGGTGGCGGGCGGCAGGTCGGCGACGACGCCGTTGTTGTTGACGCACTCGTTGGGCCCGATGAAGCGCAGGCCGTTGTTGTCGAGGCTGTCGGTGTTGAGCATGAAGCGGACGACGTTCATGCCGTAGGAGGCGTAGCGCGCGAGCTCGGTGCTCGGGTCGAAGTTGTTCTGGCCGAAGAGCAGGTTGGCGCCGCGGAAGCGGTCGGGCAGCACCTTGGGGACCGGGGCACCCATGGCGCGGCTGTTGGCGCGGCTGTTGGCGCGGCTGTTGGCGCGGCTGTTGGCGCGGGCCCCGGCGGCGGAGCCGGCAAGCGGCAGCGCGCACAGCAGGCCGAGCAGGGCCGCCGCGGCGAGCACCCGTTGGCGGTGGCGGGCGGTACGGTCGTTCATAGAAGCTCCTCCAACATCCTCTCCGCGCGGCGACACCTAGCGACATCCGCGCTTTATTAACGTTAATATATAACGTAGCAGCGTCGTGCCGTTACGTCAAGGAGGCTGGCTCCCGTCCGTCGTTGCTCCCTTGACAACCGGGTCACATCTCTGCTACCTTTTATATTAACGTTAATATCAACGTGACTAGCGCCTAGTTCGCCGGAAGGAGGTGACGACGGCAGACTGGCCCTTATCCGTCCGGTTCATGTTCGCCGCTGATGTTCGACCCGACTACTCAAGGGAGACAACCCGTGTTGAAATCCGGAACGCCCCTCTCGCGCCGCACGCTGCTCAAGGGCGCCGCTGTCGCCGCCGGCACGGCCGCCGCGGCTGGCGCCCTGCCTGGACTAGTTCAAGCCTCCACGCGCAACGCCGACACGACCACCGTCACCTTCTGGGACAACTACGTGACGCAGGCGCCCTGGGTCAACAATGAGATCCGCATCTTCGAGGCGGCCAACCCTGGCATCACGATCCGGAGGACAACCCAGATCTCGACCAGCTATCCCAACCTGTTCGCGCTGGCCATCAAGAGCGGCAACGAGCCCGATACCTTCGTGATCCCCTTCACGCCGGCCCTCAACGCCCAGGTGGCCAACGGTTGGCTGGCTCCTCTGGACAAGTATGCCGACCCGTCGTTTAAGAGCCGTTTCCCCGCTGGTACGTTCCACGAGGGCAGCAACATGTTCGGCGGCAAGCTCTACTCCGCGCCGCTGTCAGGTAACGCGCCCATTCTGCTGCTCTACGTCCATAACGGGGTGTTCCGCCGGGCCGGCCTGACCAACCCCGATGGCAGCGTCAAGGTCCCGCACACCTGGGAGGAGATGACCGCCGCCGCCGCCGCCATCGTCAAGAAGAGCGGCGGCTCGACCTACGGTTTTGGCTTCGGCAACCAGGCGACGGTGTTCCTTGGTTTCTGGATCGACCTGCTGTGCCGAGGCGCGGGCGCGCCGGCCGGCTTGCTGCAGATCGGCGGCATCGACTATCGCGTTGGCAAGTCGACCCTCTCCGCCAACCCCGCCTACCTGCAGGCGATCAACCTGATGCTTGACTGGAAGAGCAAGGGCTACGTCTATCCCAACGCCATGAGCATCGGCGACGAGACGGCGCGCGCCTTCTTCGAGCGCGGCAAGTTCGGCATGCTGGGCGACGGTATCTGGTGCGAGGCCGAGTGGACGTCGCACGGCTTCACCGACTACAGCGTCACGACCCTGCCCTCGCCGACGATGCAGCCCAAGGCCTACTACTACTACACGCCGGGCGGCTTCCAGTTCGGACTCTCGCCCATGGCCAAGAACCCCGCGGCGGCCTTCAAGTGGCTCGACCACCTCTACAGCGTGGAAGCAGGCAAGCGCTATGTAGAGATGGGTAACGACCTCTCGGCCTTCCCTCAGAACAACAAGGCCAAGAGCATTAGCTTCAAGCCGTTCGCCGAATACGTGGCCACCGCGAAGGATGCGCTGCCGGGTCCCGACCCCACTATCCGCAACCCCGCCACGGCCAACGTGGTCCAGGCGCCGGTCACCCCCAACATCTTCCAGATCATCAGCGGCGCCTACACCGGCCAGATCACCGACGTCAAGGGGGCGCTGGCCACGCTGGACGCGGCGCAGAACAAGGCCCTGGCCACCGGCATCGCCGCCGCGCAGGCCAAAGGCTTCAAGGTCAGCATCAACGATTTCATCTTCCCGGATTGGAACCCCACCAAGCCGTACATCACCAAGCCCCGTTAGTGACGAGTGATTAGTGACGAGTGAGTAGTGAGAATTGGGCGTGAGTGTCGCGGGCGCGCCTATTCATTGCAACCACCTTGATGTCACTGGTCACTGGTCACTGGTCACTCGAATTAGGAGGCCGCCGTGCGGGTCCAACCGATTCCCCTCTCGCGAGGTGTCGTGGCGCGTCGACGTGCGGGTCTTTGGAGCCAGGTGCGCGCCAACGCGTGGTCGTATCTATACCTGGCGCCGATGGTCATCCTGCTGTTTGCCTTCACCATTTACCCCAGTTTCGCCTCGCTAGGGTACACGCTCTTCGCCTGGGATGGCCTGGGTAGTCCCTCAACCTTCGTGGGGCTGGGCAACTTCCAGCAGGTGGTGCAGGACCCGATATTCTGGCAGGCCTTCGAGCACACGTTCGTCTACGCGGGCATCCTGGTGCCGGTCCAGTTGGCGCTGGCCCTGATTTTGGCCCTGGTGCTGAACAACCCCCGGCTGCGCGGGCGCACCTTCTACCGCGCGGTCTACTTCATCCCGGTGGTGACGGCCCCGGCGGTCATCGGCGTGGTGGTGCAGCTGATCCTGACCAACTTCGGCGATAACGTTAATCAATTTCTGCTGAACGCGCACCTCATACAGTCGCACATCGACTGGCTGGCCGACCCGCATACGGCGCTGTACGTGATCATCGTGGTAGGTATCTGGAACACGCTGGGCTACAACCTGATCTACTTCCTGGCAGGGCTGCAGTCGGTCCCCGCGGAGCTGTACGAGGCGGCGCGGCTGGACGGGGCGGGTGCGCTAGCGCAGTTGGTGTACATTACCGTCCCCATGTTGCGGGCGGTGGGGCTGGTGATCCTGGTGCTGGCCATCCTGGGTAGCCTGCAGGTGTTCGACCTGGTGCAGGTGCTGACGCCGGGGGGCGGGTCGTTGTTCTCGACCGAGGTGGTCAACACCTACATCTATCGCCAGGCCTTCAACCCGATGAACGGCGCGTCGCCCAACGTGGGCTTCGCCTCGGCGGCGTCGTTCTTCTATGGCCTGATCCTGCTCGCCATCACCGCCCTGCAGATCGGGGTGGCCCGCTACGCCGCGCGCCGCCGCGCCGAGGGTGTAGGCGCCTAGCCGACGTCCGATGCGACGTCGAGAGACACGAGGAGCAGTGCATCGCCATGGCCACCACGATCCCCTCTCCGCGCGCCCAGTCGGGTGCTGTGCGACGCCCCGTCCACGCCCTGCCGGGCCGCCGTACCGTGGTCGGGTTACTGACTCATGTCCTGCTACTGGGGTTTGGCTTCTTGTGGGTCTTCCCGTTCCTGTGGGCGCTGGGCAGCTCGCTCAAGAGCTCCAACGGGTTCTTCGACGAGGGGTTGAGCATTATCCCCAGGGAGTTCCTGTGGTCCAACTACGCCGACGCGTGGAACGAGGCCTCGTTCGGCAGCTACTTCTTTAACACGATCTTCACTACCGTGGCCACGGTGGCGCTGACCCTGGTGTTCACCTCGATGGCCGGTTACGTGCTGGCGCGGACGGCGTTTCCGGGCAAGCGGCTGGTGGTGGCGCTGGTGGGGCTGACCCTGTTCCTGCCGCACGGCTACACCATCCTGCCGGTGTTCGACCTGGTGCAGCACCTGGGGCTGCTCAACACCCTGTGGTCGATCATCGTGGTCAACACGGCGGGCAGCATGGTGATCAACACCTTCCTGTTCTTCGGGTACTTCCGCACCATCAACAAGGAGATGGAGGAGGCGGCGCGCATCGACGGGGCGGGCTTCCACCGCACGTTCTGGCGGGTGATGCTGCCGCTGGCGGGGCCGATGATCGCGACGGTGACGCTATTCACATTCATCAACGCGTGGAACAGCTTTTTCGTGCCGCTGGTGTTCACGCTGGGGCGGCCGGAACTACAGACGCTGACGGTGGCCATGGCGGTGTTCACGGGAGCCAACTCCAACCAGTGGACGCTGCTGTGCGCGGGGGCCGTGATGTCGCTGCTGCCCATCATGCTGGTCTTCATCGTTCTCCAGCGCCTCTTCGTGGAGGGCATCGCCGGCGCCGTCAAGTCCTAAGCATGTGTGCGGAAGTCTTCTGGGCGCCCCCACACTTGGAAACGGCCGGAAACCTTGCCGAACTCATGCGCATGTGCTTAGCAGTCTGTCGGTGAAAACGGGACCGCAGGCGCGCGGGGGCGGTGCGCGTCGGGTGCGCTGGCAGAGGGCACGACCACGCGAGGTGTGGCCGCAAGCAGGCACTGGCTGTGGCTACCTGCCGCGCGTGGTGGATGCAGGCCGCGACACCTCCTTGGGAAGGTGACTTAGTCTGGATTTCGCATGGTGATCGTTATCGTCAAATAAGCGGCTGGACAGGTCGTTTTCGCCGCCAAGCGCGGCGTCGGAACGCTGAAGATGCCGCCAAAGCGAGTAACAGTCCGGCATTGTCCCGGCGCTTTTACCTCCGTGCGTAATCCAGACTAAGCGCGATGCCCAGTTTGAGGAGTTCGCCGCGGATGCGCTCCGCGCCCCAGCGGTACCTGCGCCACAAGATCGAGCCCGACCCCACCCATCCGCGCTACATCCTGAGCGAGGCGGGCGTGGGCTATCTGCTCACGGCCGAGTGAGCGCGCCGCCGCCCGCCTCGCCCTCTTATGTGATGGGCAGCTCAGTGTCGCGGCAGGGAGTAGACGTGCACGTCGCCCGCCGCGACGACGCCGCGCAAGCGGCCTCCCTGGACGGCCAGCCCATGCGGCTGGCCCGGAAACAGCGGTACCGCCGGGCCGGCCACGCCCGCGGGCAGCGCCAGTGAGACCGGCAGCGCCGTCGCGGGCGCCGTATTGAGGACCACCACGTAGGCGCGTCCGCCGTGGCTCCATCCCCCGGCCCGTATCCACGGACTGTCGGCGGCGATGTGCAGCGGGGACCCATTGAGGAAGGCCGCGCGCAGCCGCGTCACCTCCCTCGCGAGGCGACCCGTTGCCCGCAATATCTCCGGGCGCTGGTGGATGTCCGTCTGCGAGTCATGATAGGTATAGTAGAGGATGCCTTTGACGCCGCCGAGCAGGGCCTGGTAGGTCATGTTACGGACCTCGGTTACGGTCGGCCAGCGCGCCTGTGGATTGGTGCCAGGCCCTTCCACACCACGCCATGAGAACGCCTGCAGGTTGGCGATAACGTTGTGGGCGGGCGGGGGCGCCGTCGCCTCCGCCCGCATGAACTCTGGCAAGACGTAGCTCAGCGGATTCGCCCAGTTCTTGCGGTCGTTGTGGACGAAGAACGACTGGCAGCCGATCAGGTCGGCGGTGGCGGCGTACGCGGCGGCATTGGCGGAGCCGGTCGCGGAGATGTAGGTCAGTCCGCCGGGGTCGGCCGCCTTGACCGCGGCGTTGACCGGCGCGACGAGGTTCGGCGGGTTGTGCAGCCCGGCGTCGTCGGCAATGCTCCAGGCGAGGATAGCGGGCTTGGTGCGCAGCACCGCGATGAGGGCGGCCATTTCCGGACCAGTGGGGTCGTATTGCGCGCTATGGACCGTGCAGAAGAAGTAGACGCCCCACCGCGTTGCCTCGTCGCAGACGCGCGCGTAGTCCGCGAAGAACCCGGGGTCGAACGAGACGTGCATCGCATTGTATCCGGCCCGGGCAAGGATACGGATCGTGTCGATGTGCGTTCGCACTTGCACCGGGGTGGGAGCAGGCGGCGGCAGATAGTAGTAGCCAAAGGGGAAGAACGGCGCGCCGTTCACGAGCAGCGTGCCGTCCTGGCGCAAGCGCACCGCTCGGGCGGCGCCGACGGGGATGGACCTGGAGACGGGGGTACCAGAGACGGGGGTACCAGGGACGGGGGTACCAGGGACGGGGGCGCCGGGGATAGGAGTGCCGGGGATGGGGGTACCGGGCACGACGTCCGCCCGCCCTAACCCCGCGCCGGCGACGAGCATCCCTCCGGCCCCCAGCAGTGTGCGCCGCGAGATGCGATCCCTCGCCATCAACGGGTGTCCCAACTCCGTCATACGTCCTCCACTACCTTTCCTTCATATATGTATGCGGTGAGTCGCATAGCGCGACCCTTATCCGACGAGGAGATCCAGCGTCCGCGGACCGCGGCCCGCACCTCGCGGACGCCGCCGCACGCGCCCGTAGTATGCCATACGCGCCCAACCGTCCACGATGGCGGGGCGGTCGTGGCCAGGACAGGTCTCCATCATTTAGCGTCGGACGAGACGATAGATCGGGCCGTCGGGGACGATGCGGAAAGCCGTCCGCAGCGCGGCGATGTTGTAGTAGCGATTGGTGTCCGGGATGAAGAGCGGGCGCCCCCGCCGCGCCTCGTCCAGGGCAAGGGGCAGATGTTGGTCGAGGGCCGGCGGCGGCGGTAGTTCGACCAGCCTGACGTCGGGCCGCTGGCCTTCGATATCGTGGAGGTAGCGCACGACCCAATAGATGCTATAGTCGGCAAGCAACGTCCCGCGGGCCGATAGGGCCCTCAGGATACCCTCGCCGTACGGGCGCGCGCCTCGCTCGTTCTGTTTCCAGGGGGAGAGCAGGTACGTGGCGTTGTCGCGCCCGGGCAGCGAGCGCACGCCTAACCGGGCGAACTCGTGACGGGCTAGCCGCGGGGCCGCGGCGTAGACGACGACCGGCACGAGGACCACGATGATTGCCGCGGCGACCTTCGCGGTCGGCCGAACAAGTCGCGGCCAGAGGTTCGCCACGCCCACCCCGGCCACGATCGCCGCGACCATGAAGGTCGGCAGGAAGAAGTGGAAATTGTTCGCGAAACCGAATAGGGTCGGCGAGCCCGGTATCCAGGCGAACACGAACGCTATGTCGAGGAGGGCGATCGCCACGAGGAGCAACAAGACGCGCGGCTGCTGGCGCAGGACGGCCCGGCCGCCAGGGATGAGCGCGCCAAGCGTCAGAAAGAATTGGTAGACCAGCAAGGCGACGAGGACACCGACCCCCAGGAGCAGCGAGCGCGGCGAGACGATCACGTGGAGGAACTGATAGATGAACGCGAGCCCGGTCGTCCCGGCATCACTACCCGCGACGGGCTCGCCGGAGGGGCTCAACGGCAGGAACGACAGCGCCGCCAGCCCCACGTAGAGGACGGCCGCGCCAAGGATGTGAGGGATATCGTCGCGACGAGCGACGACGAGCACGTAGAGCACGAACGCGGGCGCCAGGGCAAAAAACAACTGGTGCGCAGACGCGCCCAGCCCTAGCGCGGCGGCTATCGCGTACAGGTATGCGGCCCGGTGCGCGTGCCGATGATGTGCCCCGGCGATCCTACCCGAGGGCACAGCCGCCCAGCGGAGCGCGCAAAAGACGGCGATGGCCAGCAGAAGAGAATTGAGCGCATAGACTTTGGGGACAACCGCGTAGGTCCAGAACGTGTGCGATACGGCCAGGGCCGCCGTGCCGAGCCAGGCCCCCGCTAAAGACGCCGAGAGGTCGTAGATCACCGAGAACACGACGACCAAAGTGAGCGCAGAGAGGACGGCGGACGACAGGGTGGCGCGGTACGCGATGTCACCGAAGGGTAGCCAGGTGAAGGGGTGCGCGATCAGAACCCATAGCGGGTGCCCGATCGATCCCCCCTCGAGGTGCAGCGTGTCGGCCCAGACCTGGTTGCGGGCGAGATCATCGCCCCCCCACAGGACCGTCGGGGCCAGCGTGACCACGTAGAGCGCGAAGGAAAGCACCCCGATGACCGTTCGCCACGCGACAATCGACTGTGTCCACGGGTGACGGTTCTCCCGCGTTGCCACCTCCAGGCGCAGCGCCGGACCTGCTGCCATGCGTCCTCCCCTATTCTCTCCCACGTTATGCAGGCGTCGGCGCCGCGACCAATGGCACTATACCGACGCGGGCGCGTGAGCGCAACCGCCATAGCGAGGACGATGGCGCCTCCTATCGAGCCTATCTACCAAAGAGTGACGGAGCAGCGCGACCAATTAGGTACTTCTCGTCGGACGATGGCTGTTCATGACATGAGACCTGGCAGGTGCGACAAGCAAAATCGCGACCCATATGCGTGAGGGCTGGGGCGCTTAAATGAGCCCCTGCTTGCTGGCAGCGATGACGGCGGAGATGCGGTGTTCGACGCCGAACTTGTCCATGATCTTGCGCAGTTGGTCCTTGACCGTGGCCTCGGAGAGGTAGAGCTGGGCGCCGATCTCCTTGTTGGTCAGCCCCTCGGAGATGTGCCGCAGGATGGTGACCTCACGCTCGGTCAGCGCAACGGGAGCAGTGAAGCCCCGGCGCAGGCGTTCGATGACCGGCGAGGCAGCCTTCTCATCCAGCACGCCTTCGCCGCGCGCCGCCGCGCGGATCTTGCGCTTGAGGTCGCCGTGCTCCACGTCCTTGACCACGTAGCCCTTGGCGCCGGCCTGGATGCAGCGGTAGATCATATCGCTGTCGAGGAAGGCGGTCAGGATGACCACGGCCGTCCGCGGCCTCAACTCGACGATGGCGCGGCAGACGTCGATGCCGGGCATGCCGGGCATGTTGAGGTCGAGCAGCACCACGTCGGGCTCCAGCCGCGGCACGAGTTGCAGCGCGGTGTCGCCGCAGTCGGCCTGCCCGACGACCTCGAAATCGGGCTCCGACTGCATGATCGAGCATAGGCCCTCGCGCACGATTGAGTGGTCGTCGACCAGCAACAACCGGATGCGCGCCGTTTCCTGCTGCCGCTCTATCTCCTGGATCATCACCGCCTCCTAGCTATCAGTTGTCAGTTGTCAGTTGCCAGTTGTCAGTAGCTTGCGGTCGTTAGTAGCCGGTCGACCTAGCGCCCTCGCCTCGTGACACGGTGTCCATGAATCATTACCAACTGGCAACTGGCAACTGACAACTTCGTCCGTTACGCCGCTCGCGCGGATTTGTTCTGGAGCGGGATCATGGCCTTGACCACGGTCCCGCCATCGTCGTCGTTGTAGATCACCAAGTCGCCGCCCAGGTCCTCGATCTGCTTTGCCACCGTGCGCAGCCCGAAGTGGTCGGCGTTCTCGCGGTACGCCGCCAGCGCCTCGGCGGAGATGCCCACGCCGTTATCCTGAACGAGCACGGTCATGAGCGGTCCGGCGCGCCGCACGCTGACCATCACCTCGCTGGCCGCGGCATGCTTATAGGCGTTCATCAGCGCCTCCCGCACCACCCGGTGCGCGGCGTTTTGTAGCAGGACAGGCAAGTCGTCGGGGATCTCATGCAGCACGACCCGGGTCGTCCAATCCGCTTTGCCGGCCTGACTGGCGACCAGGCGCTCCACCGCCGCGGCGAGGCCAACCTCCGCGATATCGGATGAAAGAGTGAAGATCGCGCCGCGCAATTCGTTCCCGGCGCTTGCCGTGAGGCGTCGCGCCTCGGTCAGTTGCTCGCGGAGCGGGCTGTCCTCGGGTAAGCGGCCGAGGCTGACCTGCACCCGTAGCCCGATGCTAAAGAGCAACTGAAGCACCGTGTCGTGCAATTCCTGCGCGATACGGTTCTTTTCTTCGAGAATGGCGCTACGGTGCGCCTCGCCGCGCAGCAACGCATTCTCAAAGGCCACCGCCAGCTCGTCGCAGAAGATGTCCAACGTCTCTAGCATCGCCTCGGTGGCCGGCCCCGTTCCCGCGCGCAGGTCGGCCTGGATCACGGCCCGGCACGCGCCGCGCACGGCGAGCGGAACCGAGATACAGAGGGGGTCGGGCGACAGCTGACTGCTGGCGTTGCGCCATCCTTTGATGACCGTGTGCGTCGCCGTTATGGCGCGCGTCGCTTCGTGCAGACGCCTGCCGCCGATGACGCTCCGGACGCCGGCAGCCTCGTCCGTCGGACTGGTGGCGACGAGGCTGAGCGCGCCGTCGCGGATGACGAAGGCCCGGATGCCCAGCAGATCCAGCACGGCGGCCATCCCATTGATGCCAAATCGCAACACATCCTCCGGTGTGGCGGCGGTATTGAGCGTGCGCGCCAGGCCGTTGAGCGCGGCCAACTCGCGGTTGCGCTGCAACACGGTCTCGGCGAGCCGCGCGTTCTCGGCCGCCGTGACGCCGACCGTTTTCTCGGCCTGGCTGAGCAAGCCGACCAGGTAGGTCAGGACGCCAAGGCCGAAGAGTTCAGCGGCGAGCGCCGGCAGGGCTACCCTGAGCGGCAACAGGGCGGCGAAGGTCAACAGCAGGGCAATGAGGCTGGCGATGCCGAACGCGCGCCGAGGAGAGTAGCGCGTCGCGGCCAGCGCCACGGTGCAGTAGAGCAAGACGGTGGCATAGTTGGGCCGCGCGGCCGTGAGGTAGAAGACGGCCGTGGCCACGGCCACGTCGGCGGCGGTGAGCAGCGTACCGCGCAGGTCGCCCCAGCCGCGCGGCGCTCGCCCCAGCAGGAAGTAGAACAGGGGGTGCAGAGCCATCACCAGCACCGCGCTCACCGCGTGAGCAACCTGCTCGGCAGGGCTAGTCAAGGGGATAAGATATCCTGCCAGCACCAGGGGCATGATGAACCACTGCAGGAGCACCATGCGGCGCTCCGTCTTATCCCCGGTGGGGATAAAGGCGCGTGGCGCGTCCAGCCCCCACAAGGCGGCCCACCGCGCGGCATCGAGTTGCTCACCGCGGTTGTGCTGGAGCCCGTCCCAGTCGACCATGCTCCCGCGTTCTCTCCTACTTACTTACTCGCCTACTTGTTCGTGCGCGCATCGGGCTCACGGTCGTGCGCGCATTGGGCTCATGGTCAGAGTAGGTGACGGTTTGGAGGTTGGCAATGACCCGAACGGGTGGTAGACGGCGTCCGCGGCGGCACGGATAGATGGCTCTTGGGTAGCCGTCCGGGCGCGAAATAGTGGCCGTTTGGTGGTCGCGGCGCGATGGAGGCGCCACCCCTTGCTTAACTAACAAGATTAGTATAAAATCTAATCGTATTAGTTAATCGGCCGTGGTCGGGCGCGACGGCTTGTCGCGGCCAGGGCAGAGGAATGGCCGGCCCGACCGTCTAAGCGGACGGCGAGTCGGCGAAAGGACCCGACGATGAAGACGACGGCATTCGGCGACACGCTCTACCAACTCACGCGCCTGCCCCGCGTATTTCCCGTTAACGCCTACCTGGTGCGCGAGGATGACGGCTTCACCCTGATCGACGCGGCGCTACCCGGCAGCGCGCCCGCCATACTGGCGGCGGCGCAAGCATTGGGCGCGCCCATCGTGCGTATCGCGCTGACTCACGCGCACGGCGACCACGTGGGCGCGCTCGACGAACTGCGCGCGGCATTGCCCGCGGCCGAGGTGCTGATCTCGGCGCGGGACGCACGCTTCCTGGCCGGCGACATGAGCCTCGACCCCGACGAGCCGCAGGCCAGGCTCCGTGGGCAGTACGTAAAGCGGACGACGCGGCCCACGCGCGCCCTGGCGCACGGCAACCGCGTCGGCTCGCTTGAGGTCGTGGCCGTGCCCGGCCACACGCCCGGCCACGTCGCCTTTATCGACCGCCGCGACGGCACGCTGATCGCCGGCGACGCCTTCCAGACGCGCGGCGGCATCGCCGTCTCCGGCACGCTGCGCCCGCTCTTTCCCTTCCCCGCGCTGGCCACCTGGCATAAGCCGACCGCGTTGGAGAGCGCCCTCCAGCTCCTGGCGCTGCGGCCGTCGCGCCTGGCCGTCGGCCACGGGGCCGTTTTGCCCGAGCCTGTCGCGGCCATGGAGAGGGCCATCGCGACGGCCGAGCGGCGCCTGTCCGCGGAGACCAAGGCCAGCCATGCGGCCTAGAGCGGGGCTCGACCGCGACTCCGTGGTTCGCGCGGCGGCCCATCTCATCGACCAGGCGGGCGCCGACGAGGTCTTGCTGGGCGACCTCGCGGCGCACCTGGGCGTGCGCACGCCGTCGCTGTACAACCACATTGCCGGGCAGGCGGGGCTGCGGCGCGAGCTGACGCTGCTGGGGTTGCGCGAGTTGGCGGCGCGCCTGGGACGGGCCGCCATCGGCCGCTCGACCGAGGATGCGCTGGTCGCCGCCGCCCACGCCTACCGCGCGTTTGCCAGGGAGCGTCCCGGCCTCTACGCCGCCACGCTGCGCGCGCCCGATCCTGGCGATGTCGCGCGCCAGGCCGCCAGCGAGGAGGTGCTGGCCGTCCTGCTCGCCGTCCTGGCGTCCTACAACCTGGGGGACGAGGCGGAGGTCCACGCGGTGCGCGGGCTGCGTAGCCTCGCGCATGGCTTCGTCTCGCTGGAGATAGCCGGGGGCTTCGGCCTCCCAGTGGACGTCGATGAGAGCTTCGAGCGGCTCATCGGGATGTTCGTCGCTGGCTTGCGCCGGACGGTAGGCTCTACCGCGGCGTCGCTGGATTGAGCTGTTGGGCCAACGCGACGAAGACGCGCAGCGCGTCGGGGTTGCTCATGGAGTCGACGCTGACGGCCTCGGCCTGGGGGTGGCCCAGCAGGACGCGCCGGATCGGCGCCTCCAGCTTCTTGCCGTTGAGCGTGCGTGGTACCTCGGGGATACTGATGATGGCGTCGGGCACGTGTCGCCGTGCCGCCAGACGCCGGGATACATGGTGAAATAGCTCTCCCGGTAGCGCCGGTTGTCGGGGTCGTTCCAGAAGTAGGACAGCATTACCGAATCTTCACATTGGGCACATGGAGCCTTTACAGTCGTGCGCAATAATAAAGATACGACCTGGGCGTGATGCCCGGCCACACCGAGTGGGGTAGCGAGACGGAACGGGGCACCGGCTCACTATTCTCCTCAGGAAGGTCAGCATCACATCCAGGTCTTTTTGCCGTGCGCGAACCTTAGCCACTGGCCGGTCAGCACCGATCCAGCGGTCCACGTGCAGGCCATCCAGAACGTGGTCAACGCGGGCGTGACGCGCCTCTTCGTGCATTCGACCCAGCAGGACCAGGTAACCGTGGGCGACTTCTTCGGCCGCCAGGTTCTGCCGCGGATCCACGCCGGGGCTATCAAGGGCGTGCGCCAGGTGATGGGGATGTAACGCGCGCACAGCGCATAGGTGAGTTTTACATCATGCGCCCCCGTTGGATGTGATGTTACGATAAAACCAGATGAGGGTTCATCGAGCCGTTTTGGGGACGCCGGCTCGGTGAACCCTCATTTTTTGTTGCTGGCTCAGCGTTCGTCGGCGCGCGGGGTACACTGTAGGAGCGGCGCGTCGAGCGCCGGATATCCACGACGGCGATCGTGCTGTTCCGGGAGGAGGAGCGCATGGCGGGCGGCAAAAGGGCTATCCTGGCCGAGGGCTTGCAAAAGAGATTCGGTGAGACGCAGGCCCTGCGCGGCCTCGACCTGGAGGCCGAGGAGGGGACCGTCCTCGGCGTGCTCGGGCCCAACGGCGCGGGCAAGACCACGGCCGTGCGCATCCTGACCACGCTGCTGCGGCCGGACGCCGGGCACGCCGAGGTGGCAGGGCTCGACGTGGTGCGGCAAGCCGGACAGTTGCGCGCCTGTATCGGGCTGACCGGCCAGTACGCCGCGGTCGACGAGTATTTAACCGGATGGGAAAACATCGAGATGGTCGGGCGGCTCTACCACCTGCCCAGGGTCCAGGCGCGGCGGCGGGCCGACGAGTTGCTCGAGCGCTTCGACCTGGTCGCCGCCGCCTCGCGCCCCGTCAAGACCTACTCCGGCGGCATGCGCCGCCGCCTCGACCTCGCCGCGAGCCTCGTCGTCTCGCCGCCGGTGCTCTTCCTCGACGAGCCCACGACGGGCCTCGACCCGCGCAGCCGCCTGGGCATGTGGGACATCATCGCGGGCCTGGTCTCCGGCGGGACGACGGTGCTCCTGACCACGCAGTATCTCGAAGAGGCCGACCATCTGGCTAGCCAGATCGCCGTCGTGGACAACGGCAAGGTCATCGCCAGGGGCACGTCGGACGAGCTCAAAGCGCGGGTGGGCGGCGAGCGCCTGGAGGTCACCGTGGCCCGCGGCGGCGAGTTGGCCGCCGCCGTCACCGCGCTCAGGCCCTACAGTGACGGGGAGGTGCGCGTCGACGCCGACCGCCGCCAGCTCGTGGCGCCGGTGGTCAACGGTGCGCGGCTGCTGGCCGATGTCGTGCGCGACCTCGATAAAGCCGGCGTGGGGCTCGACGACCTTGCCCTGCGCCGGCCGACCCTGGACGACGTGTTCCTGACCCTCACCGGTCATGCCGTCGACGACATGCCGAGCTCTGATACGGCGACGGCCGGTAGCTGCCCATGTCCCGCTCGGCCGTGCTGACCGGCCGTACCCTGGCTGACCTGGTGCGCAACCTCTTCGTCGTCCTGGTGATGCTCGCCGTGGGCCTGCTGGTCGGCTTCCGGCCGCAGGGCAGTGCTATCGGCTGGGTAGCGGGGTTCGGGTTGCTGTTGCTGTTCAGCTTCGCGATCTCCTGGATTGCGGCGACCATCGGGCTGCTAGTGCGCAGCGTGGAGGCCGCGCAGTCGGCCGGTTTCATCTGGTTGTTCCCGCTGACCTTCGCCAGCAGCGCCTTTGTGCAGACCCGTACCATGCCCGGCTGGCTGCGGGCCTTCGCCGACAATCAGCCGGTGACCGTGATCGTCGACGCGGTGCGCGGCTTCCTGCTGGGAACCGACGCTGGCGCGCATAGCTGGCTGGCGTTCGTGTGGTGCGTGGGCATCCTGGTCGTTTTCGTCCCGCTCTCCGTCTCCCTCTATCGCCGTACCACCACGCGCTAACCCAAAGTATGTGAGTTTTACATCAGGCGTCCCCGGCAGGAGTGATGCTACGATACAACCAGATGAGGGCAGTCGAGCCGTTTTGGGGGCGCCGGTTCGACCAGCCCTCTTCTTTTTTGACCCCTGCATGGGGTAGGCTATCTTTATTCGTCCAGCGCCTCGCGCTCCTCCTCGATGGCCTCGCGGCGTTCTTGCCGCTCCTCCCGCTCGTCCCTGTCCCGGATGTTCCTGTCCGGCGGCGTGGCGCCGCGCAGATCGTGCTCACGCCGGTGCTCCTTGCCCGACTCGCGTCCCACTCCAGGTACGGGCGTCGAGGGCGCCTGATGCGCCCGATCCGGCTCACCTGGCGCCTCCAGGTTCTCGATGCCATACTCCTCTGGCCGGGTAAAGACCGGGTCATCTTGATCTTGTTGCGCCATCTCGTTCTCCTTTGCGCCCCTCTCCCGCAGACGGGAGAGGGGTCAGGGGTGAGGGTTACTGCTGTTGATCCAGCACCGCGAACTCCTCGGCGGTCAGCCGGATGGCCGCGGCAGCAACGTTCTCCTCCAGGTGGGCCACGCTCGACGTACCGGGGATGGGCAGCATCACCGGTGAGCGGTGCAGCAGCCAGGCCAGCGCGATCTGGCTCTGCGTGACGCCGTGACGCGACGCGGCCTGATCGAGCGGGCCGCCCGGCCGGGCCAGATTGCCCGAGGCCACCGGCGCCCAGGGCAGGAAGGCCAGCCCGTCGCGCGTGCAGGTCTCCAGCACATCTTCGTCCTGGCGGTCGGACGCGTTGTAGCGGTTCTGCACCGAGACGACCGTGGCGATCTTGCGCGCTTGCGCCAGCTGCTCACTATTGAAGTTGGACACTCCGATGTGCCGGATCTTGCCCTGCTGCTGCAGTTCGACCAGCGTGCCGATTGCATCCTCGATTGGCACCTTTGGATCGGGTCGGTGGTACTGGTAGAGGTCGATGCGGTCGAGCTTGAGGCGGCGCAGGCTGCCCTCCAGGGCCTCGCGCAGGTGCTCCGGCCGGCCGTCGTTGGGCCACTGGCCGGGACCGGTGCGGATCAGGCCGCCCTTGGTAGCGATGACGAGGCCGGCGGGGTAGGGGTGCAGCGCCTCCGCGATCAGGTCCTCGGACACGTTGGGGCCGTAGGCGTCGGCCGTATCGATGAAGTTGACCCCAAGCTCCAGGGCGCGCCGCAGCACGCGGATGGACTCGTCGTGATCCTTGGGCGGGCCCCAGATGCCCTCGCCCGTGATGCGCATGGCGCCGAAGCCCATGCGGTTGACGGTCAGGTCACCGCCGATTGTGACCGTCCCGGCGGCGGAGGCCTGGATAGGTGTTTGGCTCGCGGTCATCGTGTTACTCCTCCAGGTGATAGTGTCGGGGCCTTTTCCCGGCCCGACATCACGATCGGGCAGGCCCTCCTCAGTATGCTCCCCTATGGATCGGGTGGTGTCAGGACAGCCGTCCTATGACAACAGGGGCATTGCCAAGGGAACCGTGCTTGTGGTACGGTGCCAGCGGGATGTGTCCCACCCCGAGAGCGGATACGGAGTGTCTGACCTGGTGGAGATGGAACCGCGGCCAATGGCGCGCCGGGTGGTCCTCGTCGCTACCACGGCCCCGGATAGCGGAGGGAGGACCGACTGATGGAGTATGAGCACGACCATGAGCATCGCCCGTCCGCGCCCAAGCAGCCGAGCCCGCTCGCTCCGTTGCACGGGAAACCGGGCACGGGGCAGCCGGCGGAGGATCGGGGCCTGACCGCGGCCGAGGAGCAGCAGCGGCGCGTCACGCGCCTGTACCAGGCGCGGCAGTGGGGGCGACGGTTTGCCGCCCAGGCCGCGGCGGCAAAGGCCGGCGCGGCCCCGGACAGTGCCGCCACGGAGCCGGCGGCGCGGGAGCCGGCGGCGCGGGAGCCGGCGGCGCGGGAGCCGGCGGCGCGGGAGCCGGCGGCGCGGGAGCCGGCGGCGCGGGAGCCGGCGGCGCGGGAGCCGGCGGCGCGGG
>JAABUX010003098.1_pt1 | contig 22450 bp, 11 predicted proteins | sample 5561851 | NCBI WGS metagenome assembly JAABUX01 (sample SAMN10711883, study PRJNA513361) | rock metagenome | isolation source: Antarctica rocks | place: Antarctica: Victoria Land, Richard Nunatak red sandstone | collected 2016-01-03 | reverse complement strand
CCTCGAGCGCTCCTCCATCGACACCCTCGGTGTAGTCTCCACACCCCTCCCCACCATCTCTAAAACCCGCATTGTCGGCCGCAACCAGCAGCTCCTTCGCCTCGACATCGAAAGTCGCGACCGGCACTCCGCCGAGGACGCCCAGCGCCTCCGCGACCGGGTCTCCGGCCTCGTCCCCAAGGTCCACGCCGTCATCCTCTCCGACTACGCCAAAGGTGTGCTCGAAACCGATCTGTGCGTCGCCGTCATCGATCTCGCCCGAGCCCACCGCATCCCCGTCTTCGCCGATCCCAAGTCCCCCGACTTCAGCAAGTACACCGGAGCCCTCACCGTCTGCCCCAACCTCCATGAGCTCTCCCTCGCCACCGGCATCCCCGCGCACCACACCGCCGATATCCTCGCCGCCGGCCAGGCCCTCGCCGCCGACCACAACCTCCAGTTCCTCACCGTCACCATGAGCGAGAAGGGAATCGCCGTCCTCCGCCCACCCACCCGCCCCGAAGCTCCCGGCAGCCCCGATGCCCGCGCCAGCTTCGAAGACCCAGGCACCCGCGAAACCCCAGGCAGCATCACCCACTTCGCCGCCCGCGCCCGCGAGGTCTTCGACGTTTCCGGCGCCGGCGACACCGTCATCGCCACCCTCGCCGCCGCCATCTCCGGCGGCCTCCCCGTCAACACCGCGGTCGATCTCGCCAACCTTGCCGCCGGCATCGTCGTCGGCAAGACCGGCACCGTCCCCATCGCCGCTCACGAGCTCGTCGCCGCGCTCACCCCCAGCTCCGGCGTCACCGCACAGGAAAAAATCCTCGACCTCCCCCGCGTCACCAGGCGCGTCGCCGAGTGGCGCGCCTCCGGCGAAACCATCGTCTTCACCAACGGCTGCTTCGACCTTCTCCACGTCGGCCACATCACCCTGCTCGAAGACTGCCGGCGCTTCGGCTCGAAGCTCATCCTCGGCCTCAACGCCGACGCCTCCATCAGCCGCCTCAAGGGTCCCACCCGCCCCATCGTCGGCGAGCGCGAACGCGCCCGCGTCATGGCCGCCCTCGCCTCCGTCGACGCCGTCGTCCTCTTCGACGAGGACACGCCCCTCAATCTCATCCGTGCCCTAGCCCCCGACGTCCTCGTCAAAGGCGGCGACTACACCGTCGAGACCGTCGTCGGCCACCAGGACGTCCTCGCCGCCGGCGGCCGCGTCGAGATCGTCCCCACCGTCGAGGGCTTCTCCACCTCCCACATCGTCAGAAAACTCACGGTGCCGGCGCTCTCCCCCAAGCCCGTCGCCCACAACCCCGAGCCCGCGGCAGACCTGCCCGCACCCGCGGCAGCCGAGGAGGTTCAGCTTTGATCATCGTCACCGGCGGCGCCGGCTTCATCGGCTCCAACCTCGTCCATCAGCTCAATGCAGCCGGCCACCGCGACATCCTCGTCGTCGACAACCTCGCGCCCGCTCCTCACCTCTCCGCTCCCAAATTCCTCAACCTCCAGGGCGCGCGCTACGCCGACTACATGGACAAGCTCGACTTCCTCGACTCCCTCATCGAGGGCGACTTCGACGACGAGCCCATCGAAGCCATCCTCCATCAGGGCGCCTGCTCCAACACCCTCGAAGATGACGGCCAATACATGATGCGCAACAACTTCGACTACTCCAAGGTCCTGCTCCACTTCGCCACCGAACGCGAAATCCCCTTCGTCTACGCCTCCACCGCCGCCGTCTACGGCGGGAGCACCAACTTCGCCGTCGACCCCGCCAACGAGCGGCCCCTCAACGTCTACGGCTTCTCCAAACTCGTCTTCGACAACTACGTGCGCCGCCTCCTGCCCACCTTCACCTCCACCGTCGTAGGCCTCCGCTACTTCAACGTCTACGGCCAGCGCGAGGCACACAAAGGCCGCATGTCCTCCGTCCTCCATCACTTCACCAAACAGCTCCTTGACACCGGCGCCATCCGCATGTTTCAGGGCTCCGGCGGCTACCCCGACGGCGAGCAGCGCCGTGACTTCGTCTTCGTCGACGACCTCGCCCGCATCAATCTCTTCTTCGCCGGCCTCCTCCCGGACAGCCCACGCTCGCCCACCCAGGGCATCGTCAACGCCGGCACCGGGGAGGCCCGCACCTTTAAGGCCGTCGCCGAAGCGCTCATGCAAACCCACCGCCCCGGCACGATCGAGTTCATCCCCTTCCCGGGCGATCTCAAAGACCGCTACCAGCACTTCACCCAAGCCGATCTCTCCGGCCTCCGCGCCGCTGGCTACACCCATCCCTTCACCACCCTCGAAGTTGGAACCCGCCAGACCTTCAGCCAGGGCACCAACCAGGGCACCAACCAGGAGCCGCGGCAGACCTGAAAACCACCCTGTCCCCAGGCGCTGCATCCAGATCCATACGCCATCTGCACGAGGGAGCCCCTGATGTCTGACCCATCCCCAAAACCCACCCTCCTCTGCATCAGCACCTACGAAAAAGGCCAGCCCTTCCTCCGCGAAGCCGCCAGCCTCGGCGTCGACGTCATCCTCCTCACCGTGGAGGCGCTCAAGCACGCCGACTGGCCCCGCGACTCCATCTCCCGCCTCCTCACCATGCCCGAAGGCCTCACGCCCGAGCAGGTCCTCAACACCGTCACCTTCCTCTGCCGCACCCAGGCCATCGATCGCATCGTCGCCCTCGATGAGTTCGATCTCGAGACCGCGGCTCTCCTTCGCGAGCACCTCCGTCTCCCCGGCATGGGCGAGAGCTCCACCCGCTTCTTTCGCGACAAGCTCGCCATGCGCGTGCGCGCCATGCAGTGCGGCGTCCGCGTCCCGGAGTTCACCCCCGTCTTCCACTACGACGACGTTCGCGCCTTCCTCTCCGGCGTCCCCGGCCCCTGGCTGCTCAAGCCCCGTACCAACGCCTCCGCCATCGGCATCCACAAGCTCACCGGCGCCGCCGAGATCTGGCCCCTGCTCGACTCGCTCGGCGATCTCCAGAGCCACTACCTCCTGGAGCGCTTCCTCCCCGGCGAGATCTTTCACGTCGAGGGCGTCACCTCGCGTCGCGACGTGCTCTTCTCCATCCCCTTCCAGTACGGTCAGCCGCCCATGCAGACCATGCACGAGGGCGGCGTCTTCACCACCCGCACCCTTGATCGCAAATCGCCCGAGGCCATCGCCCTCAACGCCATGCACGCGGAGGTCCTCAGCGCGCTTGGCCTCGTCTCAGGCGTCACCCACACCGAGTTCATCCGCGCCGACGCCGACCAGCAGTTCTACTTCCTCGAAAGCGCCGCCCGGGTGGGCGGAGCCTACATCGCCGATGTCGTCGAGTTCGCCACCGGTCTCAATCCCTGGATCGAGTGGGCCCGGCTCGAGGTCTCCGCGCTCTCCGGCAGCACCTACACCCTGCCCCCGCTCCGCCAGGGCTACGCCGGCAGCATCATCTGCCTCGCCCGCCAGAATCAGCCCGACACCTCCGCCTACACCGACCCCGAAGTCGTCCATCGGTTGCACCAGAACCACCATGCCGGCGTCATCGTCCAGTCGTCGTCCGCGCTCCGCATCGAAAGCCTCACCACCCGCTATGCGAACCGCTTCCTCCACGACTTCTGCGCCGTAATGCCCGTCCCCGACAAAGCCACCGCCTGAGCATCATCTCTCGCGCAATTCAGACTGACTCGTCGAGCCGTTGCATGGTCGCTCTCAAACGCCGGAAAGCGCCCTCCTCTCGACGGGAGCTGTTGAAGTCTGATTGTTTATGGTGGGGGTGAGTGGTGAGCGCGCTGGGGCTCGAACCCAGGACCAACGCCTTAAAAGGGCGATGCTCTACCAACTGAGCTACACGCTCTCAACCTGTCTCAAAGTTAGCACAGGATGGCCCGCTCGAACCCTCTCTCCGCACGCCTTGGAAGCGACATCGCAATCTCCACCAAATGCTGCACTGATTACGTTTGAGAGTGTCCGATTTGCGCTAAGAGCCCTCCTAAGCGCGGGAACGTAATGGTCTTCCTTCCTTCCAAACAGCCCACCAAACTGCCCCTGAAATGCAGCAGTGTCATTCTGCAAACCTCCCGGAAATGGGTGTACGCATGACACTTAAGTGTGAGCGCACATTCATTGACTTGCTCTAATCCACACAGTAGCCTCAGCCTATTGACAGACGCCTGCAGCTTCGGCGCACGTCAAGGATCTTCTCCCTCCACCTGCAAAGATCCGCCTCAAGTCAGTTACCAGTAACCATAGGACCGGCCACCATGGAAAAGCGCAATACCGAGCGAATCGAAGATCTGCCCACCGTGGAAACGCCCGAAGACGTCGCCGTTCTGTACTCCTGGGCAAACCTTCACGGCGCCAAGTACCGGGACTTCTCCGCCTCCCGCCGCGAGTATCGTGCACAGCTTCGACACCGTGCCGCCGAACAGGCGCACGAACAGGAGCTCAGGGCCCAGGCAAGCGCCGAGACCGCCGCAAACCTCGCCGAAAGAGCCGCCCGTCAAGCGGAGGAAGTTGCCATGTCCAACCAGTCACGAGAGTCCGAGCACACCCATCAACAAGCCGTCCATCAGGCCGAGGAGGCAGCTCGCGTCGCCTCTGCCGAGCGCATGGAAGCTGCACGCCGCGCCGAGGCCGCCGCCGCAGCGGAAGCCATCGCTCGCCGCGAAAAACGCGAAATCGCCGATGCCAGCGCCTCCGCCCGCCGGCAGGCCGCCCAGTACGCCGAATCGGAAACTCGGCGCCGCTACCACGCAGAACACGCAGACATCGCCTCCGAACACCCCCTGGAGGTGCCCGGCGAAATCTCCGATCCATACACCCCCACGCCCAACGCGCAGCCCCGTCCGCTCCCCAGCCAGCAGCCCGGCACCCCGTCGACCCCGGGACACCAGACACCGGCCCCGGCCGCCTCCAGCCGCATCTCCACCTCGCACCGTACCCATCCGCTCGCCGCCCCGGATGCGCCGCCCTATCTCGCTCCCCAGCCCCCATCGTCCGCGATCGAGTACGCCCCGGCTCCGCCGGCCGCCACGCCCCAATCGTCCGCCCCGCAACCGTCCGCTCCCGTCTCCCGCCGGCCGCAGGGCTACCGCCCGGATGACGCCTCCGGTGTTCGCCAGATCTACCGGGGGCCCGAGTTCGAAACGCCTCGCGAGGTCCACCGCTCCCAACCGGCTCGCCAGCCTGCTCCCTCTCAGGAGCCTGCCGCCCAACCCCATCTCCCCCCGCCGGCGCGTCTCTCTCGTCCGGCCGAAAGCTCCGCCCCTCACCCCGACGACCACGCCGCCCGCAACCAAAGGTCGTGGACCCCTCCCCAGTCAGCCCGGCCAGCGTCGCTCAGCCAGGAACGGGCCTCCGCCTGGTCCGACGGCGTCGCTCCGAGTCTCCGCGCTGACTCTCCCAGCACCGCTCGCCCGCCGGCGCACGGATCCACCCCGCCCTCCCTGCCTCCGATCTACACCTCCACTCGCCCCCCGGCCGATACCCGCTCGCGCCCCGTCTCTCCCTTCTCCGAGCAAGAACCCGAGCAGAACGCCAGCAATCCCACGCCGCGTCGACGTCGGCAGGACGCCCCCGGGTACAAGGAAGAACATCCCTCCGACTCCGGCGCCGGCCGCCGACGCGAGGACGGCATCACCCTCCACGCGCAGGCGAAGCTCAGCCCGCCCGCCCCCGGTCGCACCCCCCATGAGATCCCGTCACCCCAGCCTCCGCTAACGCCGGAGCCGTCCGGGCCCGCATGGCTCTACGCCACCGTGCCCGAGCAGCCGCCTGCTACCCCGCCAGCGCCCGTCACCCCCCAGTTCTCCGTCGCGGACACCCTGCAGCACTCCCGCGAGCGCGTCGCCTCCCGCTGGTACGCCCTCAAGGGTGTCTTCGAGCAACCCGGGCAGGAGGAGGCAGAACCCGCTCCCGTCCGCCAAAAAGAGATCCGCACACCCGTCCTCGCTGTCTTCTCCCTCGCCGGCGGCGTCGGCAAAACCTCTCTGGTCGCTACCCTCGGCCGCTCCCTCTCCTCGCTCGGCGAAAAGGTTCTCCTCACCGACACCACCTCGCACGGCCTCCTTCCGTTTTACTTCGGCGCCAGCGAACTCCGGCAGGGAACCGTTCGCACCTTCTCTCCACCCACTGGCAGCACCGACGCTCCCATCTACCTCGTCAGCTACGACGTCGAGCATAAGCTTGGCGATGAAGCCGCTCAGGAAGGCCTCATCGACGAGATCACCGCTTCGAGCCGCGGAACCCATCGCGTCCTGCTCGACCTCGCCGTCAGCTCCGGCTGGATCATTCGCCGCATGGCACGGCTCAGCCCTACCGTCCTCGTCCCCGTCGCCGCGGACATGAACTCCGTCATCAGCCTTCAGGCCGTCGAAAAGTACTTCGAGGGCGTCGTTGACGGCGAAGGTCATCCCCTCAACATCTTCTACCTGCTCAACCAGTTCGATGCGTCGCTCCCCCTGCATCTCGATATCCGCGAGGTCCTCCGCCGGCAGCTCGGCGATCGACTCCTGCCCTTCGTCGTCCGTCGTGCCCCGGCCGTCGGCGAGGCCCTCGCCGAAGGTATGACCATCGTCGACTACTCCCCCGAGGCGCCCGTCGCCGAAGACTACCTCAACGCCGCAACCTGGCTCAGAACGGTCGCCGCACCCGCGGCCGCCGGTTTCCGCAACGTCCGCTGGAGCGAACGATGAACCGCTCTTCCGCTTGGAGTGAGTTCGAGTCAGGGGAAGGCCTCGGTCTCCGCGTCCTCCGCATCCTCCTCATCACCGGTGGCGTCTTCTTCCTCGGCTTCACCGGCATCCTCGAACTCACCTGGCCGCAGCAGATCATCCTCGGCCTCCTCACCATCTTCATCGCCATCTGGATGGACCGCAGCTCGAGCTCCTATCTCGTCACGCTCACGCTGATGTTTGTCTCCATGTTCTCCACCTTCCGCTACGGCTACTGGCGCATCTCCACCACCGTCAAATTCTTCCTCGACCCCGGTGCCGCTTGGTCGCCGCTCGACGCCTTCTTCATCTCTCTGCTCGTCATCGCGGAGGCCTACGCCTTCATCATCCTCTTCCTCGGCTACCTCCAGACCCTCTGGCCCCTTCGCCGAACCCCCGTCCCTCTCCCCGACGACCCTGACGCCTGGCCCTCCGTCGACCTCCTCATTCCCACCTATAACGAGCCCCTGTCCGTCGTCCGCTACACCGCCCTCGCCGCCATGAACATCGACTGGCCCGCCGACAAGCTCAACGTCTACATCCTCGACGACGGCAAACGTCCCGAGTTCCGCGCCTTCGCCGAAGAGGCCGGCATCGGCTACATGACGCGCGACGATAACAAACACGCCAAGGCCGGCAACATCAATCGAGCCCTCGCCCGCCTCGATTCGCCCTACGTCTGCATCTTCGACTGCGACCACGTCCCGACGCGCAGCTTCATGCAGGTCACGCTCGGCTGGTTCCTCCGGGATTCCAAGCTCGGCATGCTCCAGACCCCGCATCACTTCTACTCGCCCGACCCCTTCGAGCGAAACCTCCACCAATTCCGCACCATCCCCAACGAGGGCGAGCTCTTCTACGGCATCGTCCAGGACGGCAACGACTTCTGGAACGCCACCTTCTTCTGCGGCTCCTGCGCCGTCCTCCGCCGCACCGCGCTCGATGAGATCGGCGGCATCGCCGTCGAAACCGTCACCGAGGACGCCCACACCTCGCTCCGCATGCAGATGAACGGCTGGAACACCGCCTACATCAACATCCCGCAGGCCGCCGGCCTCGCCACCGAACGCCTCTCCGGGCACGTCAAGCAGCGCATCCGCTGGGCCCGCGGCATGATCCAGATCATGCGCACCGACAACCCGCTCTTCGCCAAAGGCCTCAAGCCCGCGCAGCGCCTCTGCTACTTCAACGCCATGTCGCACTTCCTCTACGCCTTTCCACGCCTCATCTTCCTCACCGCCCCCCTCATCTACCTGCTGCTCGGACACACCAACGTCCCCGGCTACTGGGCCGCCATCCTCGCCTACGCCTTCCCCCACCTTGTGCTCTCCAACATGACCAACTCCCGCATCCAGGGCCAGCACCGCCACTCCTTCTGGAACGAGATCTACGAGACCGTCCTCGCGCCCTACATCTTCCTTCCCACCATGCTCGCCCTCGTCAACCCAAAGTTCGGCAGCTTCAACGTCACCGCCAAGGGAGGCGTCGTCGACAAAACCTTCTTCGACTCCCGCATCGCCCAGCCCTTCATGCTCATGCTCGGTATGAACGTCATCGGCCTGCTCGCCGCCATCCCCCGCTACTTCCAGTTTCCCGGCGCTGGCATGATCTTCCCGCTCAACCTGCTCGCCCGCATGTACGACGCCGACCACCTCGGCACCATCGTCATGAACCTCATCTGGGTCTTCTTCAACATGGTCATCCTCGGCGTCGCCACCGCCGTCGCCTGGGAGAGCCAGCAGCGTCGTCAGACCGTTCGCATCGAGATGGCGGTACCCGCCAAAATCGTTACACCCGCAGGCGTCATCGTCCACGGAACCACCGCCAATATGTCGCCCGGCGGCGTCATGATCAAGATGGAGCGCGAGTTCTTCCTCCCTCCCGCGGAGTCCGTCAAACTCATCTTCCCCGTCCTCGATGGCGACGCCGAACTCCCCGCCACCATCGTCCAGGCCGACGGCAACACCCTCCGCGCCCAGTTCGATCCGCTCACGCTCCAGCAGGAGGAGGCGCTCACCATGGTCCTCTACTCGCGCGCCGACACCTGGCTCGGCTGGGGCGAATCCCGCGAGGTCGATCGCCCCCTCCTCAGCCTCAAGCGCATTTTCCAGCTCTCGCTCATGGGCCTCGGCAAAACCTTTCAAAGCTTCTTCAAGCCGGCCCGGACCCCCGCTCCCCCCAAGGGCCGTCTCGCCACCAGCATCGTCCCCGTCCTCCTCGTCCTTCTGCTCGCCTCCCGGTCCGCCTCCGCCCTCGGGCAAGCCGAAGCCCCCTCCGGACAAACCCAGATCCAGGCCGCACAGGCCTTCGGATCGGCCAACACCGCCTCCACCCGCGACGGCGGCGTCCAGGCCCGCGACGTCCCGCCCGGCAACTTCGACAATGTCTTCTCGCTCGCCGATGTCGGCATTCAGGACACCATCGTCCTCCGCGGCGTCGATGCCTACCAGTCCGTCTTCTTCTCCGTCCCGCAAACCAGGTCGTCCGCTCGGCGACCATGCACATCCGCTATCACTTCTCGCCCGGCCTCATCCCCTCGCTCAGCCACCTCAAGGTCTCGCTCAACGGAACCCTCTTCGCCACGCTCGCCGTCACCCAGCAGCCCACACCCGGCGCCGTGCAGCCCGCCCAGCAAGCTGACCAGACCTCCTCCGGCGCCGGTCAAAGCGTCTCCATCACCCGCTCGGAATCAAGCGCCATCCTTGAAGCCACCATCGCCATGCCCGCCGAAATGCTCGTCCATCAGAACGAGCTCAACTTCGAGTTCATCGGCCACTACACCACCCAGTGCGAAGATCCCTCGAGCTCCGCCCTCTGGAGCCACGTCGACGCCACCTCCACCATCGAGCTCGCCGGCGCTCTCCTCCCCCTCCAGAACGATCTCAAGCTCCTCCCGCTCCCCTTCTACGACGCCTCGGTCAACCTCCATCCCGTCGTTCCCATCGTCTTTCTCGCCCAGCCCTCACCCAAGGCCATGCAGGCCGCCGGCATCATCGCCTCCTGGTTCGGCATCTACACCGACTTCCGCCCCGTCCGCTTCCCCGTCTCCTTCGGCAGCATCCCCGCCGGCAACGTCATCGTCATCAGCGAGAACTCCGCCGAGCTCCCCACCAGCTTCAGCATCAGCGGAAGCTCCGGCCCGACCATCGCCATGCGGCCCAACCCGTCGGACCCCTACTCCAAGCTCCTCATCATCTCCGGCGATAACCCCGACGATCTCGTCACCGCCGCCATGGCCCTCACGCTTCAGCGCGATCTGCTCCAGGGCGACCAGATGCGCATCGCCAGCCTCCGCGCACCCGCCCCCCGAGCCCCCGACGACGCTCCCCGATGGCTCTCCACCAGCAAAGTCACCCACCTCGGCGACATCGCCCAGACCGGTGACCTCAACGCTGACGGCGGCGCTCCCGTCCGCGCCTACATGCGCCTCCCGCCAGACCTCTTCTACGGCAATCAGCGCAACGTCAGCTTCCACATGAGCTACCGCTACAACAGCATCCCCATCTCCAACGAGAGCTCGTTGCAGGTGTATGTCAACGACGGATACGTCAGCTCGACCCCCCTCCCGCACAGCGACCGCGCCTCCGCCCAGCTCGACGCCCTGGTCCCCATCCCCGTCCCCATGCGCCCGTTCTCCAACTCGCTGATGATGCAGTTCGTCTTCCTCCTGCCAACGAAAGGCCGCTGCCAGGACACCGCCCCCTACAACCTCAAAGGCTCCATCCTTAAAGACTCCTACATCGACATCAAGGACATCCCCCACTGGGCCGTCCTCCCCAACCTCGAGATCTTTGCCAACGCCGGCTACCCTTTCACCCGCAAGGCCGACCTCTCCGACACCACCGTCGTCCTTCCCGATACACCCGCCGCCGACGAGATCGAGATGTACCTCACCATGATGGGGCACTTCGGCGCACAGACCGGCTACCCCGTCCTCAACGTCTCCGTCACCAACAACGACGGCATGAAGACCGACGGGCAGAAGGACTACCTCGTCATGGGCACGGTCGAAGACCAGCCCGCCCTCACCCGCCTCAACCAGGCCCTCCCCGTCGGCATCGACGGCAGCGGCCTCCACATCCAGGACACCCAGGGCTTCTTCGCGCAGGTCCAGCACGCCTGGTGGAAGGTGCGCAGCTCCGACCACGTCCAGTCCGGCCAGCTTGAAACCGCCGGCGGTCTCCCCGACGCTCTCCTCGAAGGCATCGAGTGGCCCTCCGGTTCCTCGCACTCCGTCCTCGTCATGGCCGTACGCGACCACGCCGCCATCCCCAACTTCCTCTCCGTGTTTCTCAAGAACTCGCAGTCCTCCGACATCGCCCAGTCCGTCAGCGTTCTCCACGGCTCCCGCTTCGTCTCCTACCGCATCGGCAACGACGTCTACCACGTGGGCTCGCTCTCGCTCTGGGTCCACTTCCACATGCTCTTCTCCGAGTACCCCTGGCTGATCGTCCTCTCCTGCTTCTTTCTCTGCTTCCTCCTCGCCACCTTCATCCGCGCCACGCTCCGCCGCCGCGCCCGCGCCCGCCTCCAGGGCAACGACTAACCGGCATGGGGCCACACCTCTCCGCCCTGCGCCGCTCCTTGCCGCGCCGACCTTGGCCGCGCCGTCGAGGCCGCACATCCACCCGCCTCTGCTTCTCCCTCGCCCTCGCCCTCGCGCTCGGCATACAGGCCGGCTGCCACGCCGAGCAGCCCTGGCCCCTCTGGCAGGCCTACGGCCAGCGCATGATCGCCGGCGACGGCCGCGTCCTCGATCACACCGCCGGCGATCGCACCACCAGCGAGGCCCAGGCCTACGCCATGTTTTTCGCTCTCGTCGCCAACGATCGCCCCGAGTTCGACAAGCTTCTCAACTGGACCGAGTCCAACCTCGCCGGCAACGACCTCACCACCCACCTGCCCGCCTGGAGCTGGGGCAAGAACCCCGACGGCGGCTGGAAGATCCTCGATCCCCATCCCGCCTCCGACGCCGACCTCTGGCTCGCCTACGACCTCCTCGAAGCCGGCCGCCTCTGGCGCGAGCCACGCTACGAGCGCCTCGGCGCCCTGGTCGCCTCGCGCATCGCCCACGCCGAGGTCGCCCCCGTCCTCGGCGTGGGCACCACCCTCCTCCCAGGAGCCATCGGCTTTCATCCCGACCCTGGCACCTGGATTCTCAACCCCAGCTACCTCCCTCCCTTCGTCCTGGTCCGCCTCTCGAACGCCTTTCCGGAAGGCCCCTGGAGCGCCATCCTCGGCTCCCTCCAACCCATCCTCAGCAGGGGATCGCCCAACGGCTTCGCCATGGACTGGGTCGCCGCCGGCTTCTCCGTCAGCCCCTCCCTCTCCCCCGCGCAGATCAGCTCTGGTGACTTCGCCGCCGCCCCCATCGGCAGCTACGACGCCATCCGCGTCTACCTCTGGCTCGGCCTTTCGGACAAATCCACACCCGGCCTCAAAAGCCTCTTCGAGGCCACCTCCGGCATGGCCTCCTTCCTCCGCGCGAACGTCACGCCCCCTCACAAGGTCGACGCGGCGGGAAGAGTCATCGCCACGGACACCCCCGTCGGCTTCTCCGCTGCGCTCATCCCCTACCTCCACGCGCTCGGCCTCAAATCGCAGGAAAAGACCCAGATGGACCGCATCGGCGCTCTACGAGACCCCGGATCTGGTCTCTACGGCAGGGAAGCCGCCTACTACGACCAGAACCTCATCCTCTTCGCCACTGGCTGGAGTGAGGGTCGTTACCACTTCGATCGGGATGGCAAATTAGTCACGCGTTGGAGGTAACTCCTCCGAGCCGCCCTGCAACTTTCGCGCCACCCGAGCCCGAATTGTCCACATTAGACCACGCAAATCCCATGAAACGCGGTAAGCTTCGGGGGAGAAAGAAGGTTACTTCTTTTGGTTACCCCTTGTCCCCATGAGCGATCTATGACGCCAAAGCAGCCCAAACCGCCAGTTCGGCCACTCGCAGTAGCTCTCCTCGGCGGCGCGATCGCCTGCGCCACAATCGTCCCCATCCCCACCTACGCACAAACCCCGCAGGCCGCCACCCAGACCCTCCTCGACCGCGCCCACACCCTCGAAGTCCGCGGCCGCATGGACATGGCCGCCCAGACCTGGCAGCAGGTCCTCCTCTCCGACCCCAACAACACCGAAGCCCTCGGCGGCCTCGCCCGCTCCGCCAAACTCAGCGGCAACCTCGCCCTCGCCAACACCTACGCCGAACGGCTCCGCGCCATCAATCCCAAAGACCCCGGCCTCGCCCGCGTCGACAACATCGGCGCCCAGCAGAACCAGACCGCCGCCCTCCAGCAGGCCGGCAAGTACGCCGAGGCCGGCCAGTACGCGCAGTCCATGGCCATCTACCGCAAGGTCTTCGGCAACACCCCGCCGCCCGGCGATTGGGCCCTCGCCTACTACGAGACCGAGTCCGCCACCGAGGACGGACGTCCGCACGCCGTCGCCGGTCTCCATGCCCTCGTCGACAAGTTCCCCGCCGACTCCCGCTACCAGATTGCCCTCGGCCGCATCCTCACCTATAACCCCAAAACCCGCTCCTAGGGCCGCCGCTACCTCGAGCGTCACCCCGCCAACCCCGACGCCATGAAAGCCCTTCGCCAGTCCCTCGTCTGGGACTCGCAGAACCCTGCCTCTGCCCCCGAACTGCGCGCCTACCTCGCCAAGCACAACGATCCCCAACTCGCCGAAGCCCTCCGCAACCAGCCCAAGCCCTCCGCCGCCTCTCCTTCGGCCTCGTCTGAAAGGGTCCGCACCTCCACCTCCGGCGCACCGCACGCCGCCGCCCCCGTCGAGGAGACCCCCGAGGTCATCGCCGAGCGCGGCAAAGGCGCCGAGATGGAAGAAGCCTACAAAGCCCTCAACGCCAAGCACACCGAAGAGGCCGAGGCCCGCTTCAAGGCTATCCTCGCCAACGATCCCGCCAGCCCCCGCGCCCTCGCCGGCATCGGCTACATCCGCATGCAGCAGTCCAACTTCGGCGCCGCTATCAGCTTCCTCGATCAGGCCAAGGAAAACGGAGCCAAGGACGCCGGCCTCGACACCGCGCTCGCCTCCGCCCGCTTCTACTCCACCCTCAGCGAGGGCGCTACCGCCCTCAACGAGAACGACCTCACCACCGCCGAGCAGCAGTACCAGGCCGCGCTCGCCCTCCGGCCCACCAGCCCCGAAGCCCTGGAAGGCCTCGGCGGAACCCTCCTCAAAGCCCAGCAGCCCGAAGCCGCCATCCAGGTCTACGAGCGCTACGTCAAGATCAAGCCCTCCGCCCCGGCCGCCTGGCGCGGCCTCTTCATGGCCAACTACGGCGCCGGCAATACCCCGCAGGCCCTCAGCACCGAGCGCCGCATCCCCCCTTCGGTCCGCGCGCAGCTCATGCAGGACCCCGACTTCCTCCGCTCCCTCGCCTCCGCCTACTCCTCTGTCGGCCGCGACGCCGACGCCCAGCGCGTCCTTCGCAGCGCCCTTGATCTCCCCTTTCCCGCCGACGCCGGCGGCCTCAAGATCGAAACCCAGCTCCAGTACGCCGGCCTCCTCCAGCAGGCAAACCACCTCGATCAGGCCGCCGGCCTCTATCGCCAGGTGCTCGCCGCCGACCCCAACAACGTCTCCGCCTGGCAGGGGCTCGTCCGTCTCGAGCACGCCCTCAAACAGGATCCCCAGGCCCTCCAGGCCCTCAGCAGCATGCCCCCGCCCGTGTACGAGTCGGCCCTGCGCGAGCCCGGCTTCCAGCAGACCGTCGCCTCCGTCTACCAGGGTTCCAACCGCCTCGACGCCGCCCAGGAGATCCTTGAACGCGCCGTCAGCCAGCAGACCGCCGCCAACCAGAAGCCCTCCACCGCCCTCGTTCTCCAGCTCGCCGGCGTCTACCTCGCGCGCAACAATACCGCGCAGGCCTACCCCATCTACCGCCAGGTCCTCTCCGAAAGCCCCGATCGCCCCGACGCCTGGAAAGGTCTGCTCACCGTCCTCCACGGAGCCAACCGCGACGGCGAAGCCCTCGCCCAGGCCCAGCAGATCCCGCAGCAGGTCCGCCTCCAGCTCGAGAACGACCCCGAATACCTCCAGACCATCGGCGCCGTCTACAACGCCCTCGGTCAGCCCCGCGAGGCCTCCGTCTTCATCAGCCGCGTTCAGCAGCACTACACCGCGCAGCACACCGCCGCTCCCGCCGACGTCGACATCCAGGACGCCTGGCTCCTCTTCAACGGCACCAACGACGCCGGCCTTTACCGCCAGCTCATGCTGCTCGGCGGCCGTCAGGATCTCTCCGACGAGCAGCGCCGCACCGTCCAGACCATCTGGACCAACTGGGCCGTTCGCCGCGCCAACCAAGCCGCCTCCACCGGCAACGAGAAGCGCTCGCTCGCCATCCTCAACGCCGCCGCCAAGGCCTTCCCGGAAAACCCCGGCGTCCTCCGCGCCCTGGCCGCCGGCTACGCGCGCGCCGGCCTGCCCAGGCAGTCGGTGCTTATCTTCAAAGCGCAGGATATGACCGCCGCCACGGCCTCCGACTACAAGTCAGCCGTCGGCGCCGCCCTCGCCTCCGGCGACACCAAGGACGCCGAGGCCTGGCTCCGCTACGGCCTGGACGCCTACCCCAAGGACGCGCAGATGCTCACCCTCGGTGCCCGCTTCGAACAGGCCCGCGGCAACAGCGGCCGCGCCGCCGACTACTTCCGCGCCTCGCTCGCCGCCCTCCCGCCCGGCGACCCCGGCTCCGAGCTCGCCACCGAGCTCTCGCAGCCCACCCCCGCCGTCCGGCTCCCCTCCGCCACCCAGTCCCAGGATCTCGCCTTCCTCCTGTCCGGCGGCGGCGACACCGGCGCGGACACCGGCGCGCAAAACGCCGAGGCCGCCCGTCCCTACCTCCCCAGCTACGGCAACGTGAGCGGTCAGGCCCCCGTCCAGCTCCCCGGAGCTCGGCTTGGGGGAGCTCCTCCCCCCGGCTCCGTCGGCCCGGCCGCCTACAACGGCAACACCAACATCGTGCCCTCGTACATGGCGAACCCGTCCGTTCGCTTGAACGGCAGCCGCTCCACCCTCAAGGACTACGTCCCGCAAGCCAGCTCCAGACAGGGGCCCGCAAGCCTCGGCCTGCCACCCCTCAACGCCGCATCGGCCTCGGCCCTGCCTCCTCTCTCCCAGACCGCACCTACACCGGACGCGTCGTCTCAGCCAATCTCCGCGCAGCAGGCCTACAGCTCCCAGCCCGCCCCCGTCATCTCCCGAGACGCCTTCGGCCCCTACGTCCCGTACGCCCCATTGGCGGGAAACACCGGCTTCACCCCCACTCCCATTCCGGTTCAGCTCGGCGACAACAGTCCCCAGGTCGGCCCCGCGCAGCGCGAGGTTACCGACGTCCTCCCCACCGCGCGTTACATGCCCAACGCCGGCTCCGCCAACACGCGCAACACCCAGTTCACCGCTCCACCCCGGCAGCCTGGCGATAGCAGCAGCCAACAGTATCCGCAGCCCGACGTATCCGCAGGCTCCACCCCGCGCACCACCCGGCGCCGTGCCAGCTACGGAACCAGCGCCCCCCCCGGCAACGAACCTGCCCACTAGCTCCGCGCCCTTGAGCTACCCCAGCGTCGCGCAGCCGCTCTCCTCCCAGCCCTACCCCGTCATCGGTCCCCCCGCCCCCCTCGGCACGCCTCCGACCGACGCTGATCTCGCCGCCAAAAACATCCCCCCGCTTCGCGGATCCTACGACCCCGGCGGCACCGTCCCCACCGGCAACAACTCCCAGCGCGAACAGACCGAGCACGACCTCGCCTCGCTCGAGGCCTCCTACAGCGCCTGGATCGGCGGCGCCGGCTCCGCCCGCTACCGCAGCGGAACCCCCGGCTTCGATCGCCTCATCGACATCGAAGCCCCCGTCGAGGCCTCCGCCGTCCTCGGCAAATCCCTCCGCGTCACCGTCGTCCCGCGCCCCGTCTTTCTCAACTCCGGCGCCGTCAGCGCGAACAGCTTCGCCAGTCTGGTCGGCCCCGTCCCCATCCTCGGCACGCTTCCCGGCAACGCCCTCACCGCCCCCGCCCAGCAGTTCTCGAGCGGCATCGGCGGCGAGCTCCAGCTCACCTCGACGCATCTCAGCGTCGCCGCCGGATACACCCCCTACAACTTCCTCGTCTCCAATATCACCGCGCGCGCCCAGGTCCATCTCGGCCCCCACTTCACCCTCTTCGGCGACCGCGACAGCGTCAAGGACACCCAACTCTCCTACGCCGGCCTCCGCGATCCCGGCTCCGTCACCAACGTCTTCTCCGGAAACATCTGGGGCGGCGTCATCTCCACCCTCGGCGGCGCCCGCCTCGAGGTCGGCAACGAAAAGTCCGGCCTCTATATCTCCGGCGACGGCGGTACCGTCACCGGCTTTCACGTCCTCGACAACAAAAAATACGAGGGCCTCATGGGCGCCTACTTCCGCGTCGCCCGCTGGCCCGGCTATGGCGCCCTCAACGTCGGCGGAAATCTCTACGCCATGCACTACGATCACAACGAGCGCGGCATGACCTACGGCCTCGGCGGCTACTTCAGCCCCAACGTCTACTTCCTCGCCTCGGTCCCCATCACCTACAACGGCTACTACAAGTCCGACTTCCACTACACCATCAACGGCGCGGTCGGCGTCCAGACCTTTCAGGAAGATGCACAGGCCTACTTCCCCTTGGATCGCCCCCTGCAGACCGGCTTCAACAACGCCCAATACAGCCTCAACAGCAACACCGGTCTGAACTACGCCCTCGACTCCGAAGGCTCCTATCGCATCGTCGACCACTGGTACGTCGGAGCCTTCGTCTCCGCCAACAACACCAACAACTACCAGACCGCGAACGGCGGCTTCTTCGTTCGCTACCTCTTCAAACCGCAGCAGCCTACCGAGGACTACCCCACCGGCCTCTTCCCGGTCAACGGATTCCGCGCTCTGCGTGTCCCCTAGGTTCGCGAGTTCCCCTAGGCTCGCGTGTCCCAATCTGGCCCACCTACAACTTTCAGCCACCGTCGGTGCCGCGCATCCCGCTGATTTCTCTTGCTCGGCTCCGTGCCGAGCCGTATAACTCTGGAATTCCCAGCAGAGCTTGACCGGCATCGCCGGCCTCTGTCGAAATAACTTCGCGCCAAAATAACTTCGCGCCAGGAGAAACTCATAGCGTGCGCGCTCTCTGCATCAGTTCTTGGGCAGGCTCATGCCTTGCCTTGGCCGTCTTCGCCTTGCTCAGCCCACCACCCGCCCGAGCCTCCAGGCCAGATAGCGTTCCCGCGTGGGTTCGCTCCGCCGCCGCCCAGACCGTCCCCGCTTTCCCCTCGCCAACCGATGCCGTCGTTCTGCTCGACGACACCACCTACACCGTCGCTCCGGACGGCCACGCCACCGAGCACTGCCGCTACGTCGTCAAGATCCTCCGCCCCCCGGGGCCGCGACGCCGGCATCGTCTACGTCCCGTTCGACACCGACTCAAAGCTCCTCAACCTCCACGTCTGGAGCATCGCGCCGGACGGTCATGAGTTCGCCCTCAAGGACAACGAGATCTTTGAGCTCGGCTACCCCGGCCAGGGAAACTTCTACGCCGACATCAAGCTCAAGGTCGCCCGGGCTCCAGGTCGCGACCCCGGCGGCATCGTCGCCTACGAGTACGAGCAGCGCGTCCGCCCCTACCTCACTGAAACCACCTGGCACTTCCAGGACACTCTGCCCCACCTCAGCCAGTCCTTCACCCTGGAACTGCCCCCCGGCTACAGCTACGGAACCGTCTGGGCCCACCATCCCGCGATGAAGCCCGCCGACCTCGAACGCGGACGCTGGCGCTGGGAGATGAACCAGACCGCCGGCATCGACCTCGACCGCGTCCCCATGACTCCCTCTGAGGCCGCCCTCTCCGGCCGCATGACCATCCACTACGCCGCCCCCGGCAACCCGCTCGCGACCGACGGCTCCTGGAAAAGCATCGGCGAGTGGTACGGTCGTCTCTCGCAGGATCGCCTCGTCGCCTCTCCCGAAGCCGCCGCCAAAGCCAAACAGCTCGCCAGCAGCTCCACTGATTTCTACGATAGGACCGAGCCCATCGCCGAGTTCGTCCAGAAACAGATCCGCTACTTCGTCATCGAGCGCGGAATCGGCGGCCAGCAGCCCCACTTCGCCGCCGACATCTTCCGCAACCGCTACGGTGACTGCAAGGATAAGGCCACCCTGCTCTCGGCCATGCTCTCCTCCGTCGGCATCCACTCCGCTCTCATGATGGTCGACAGCCGCCGCGGCGTCGTCGACCCCGACGCCCCCTCTACCGTCGGCAATCACATGATCGCCGCGATCGAGATCCCCAAGGGCTACACGTCCCCGAAGCTCCGCAGCGTCGTCACCACCCACTCCGGACGCCGCTACCTCATCTTCGATCCCACCTGGGAGAAGACCGCCTTCGGTCAGCTCGAGCACAACCTCCAGGGCGGCTACGGCGTCCTCATGGAGGGTCCCGACACTGAGATCATCCACCTGCCCATCCTCGCCCCGGAACTCAACACCATCCGCCGCACCGCCAGCTTCCACCTCCAGCCCGATGGCTCCCTCCAGGGTACCGTCACCGAGAAACGCTTCGGTGACCTCTCCGAGCATCGCCGCGACCTCTACATCTCCGGCAACAGCAAAGAGCAAACGGAGTTCCTCGACCACAGCCTCGCCCAGGACTTCCCCGTCTTCTCGGTCGCCAATCTCAAAACCGAAAACGCCGACGCCCTCAACAAGGACCTCACCACCACCTACACCCTCTCCGCCGATCGCTTCGCCAGGTCCGTCGGCCCGCTCCTCATGCTCCGGCCCCGTATCCTCGGCTCCGAAGATCTCCACCCCGATCGTCAGCCCCGCCGCCTCCCCATGGATCTCAACGAGACCCTCCAGGCCCGCGACGACTTCGATATCGAACTCCCTCCCGGCTACACCGTCGACGAGATCCCCGATCCCGTCAAGCTCGACGTAGGCTTCGCCTCCTACGAGAGCTCGTCCAAACTCCGCGACAACGTCCTCCACTACACCCGCACCTACACCGTGCGCCAACTCTCCCTGCCCCCGGAGCGCTACACCGACGTCCAGAAGCTCGCCGGTGTCATCGCCGCCGATGAGCAAAGCACCGCCATCCTCAAAAAGCAGTAGCTCAGCCCACCCGCGCCCCAAAGCAGTGCGTCGGTGCGAAACCCAAGGACCCTCCCATGCTCCTGCAACGCCGCAGCCTGTCCCGCTCTCTGCTCCGTCTCTCCCTTCCCTTTCTCGCCGCCGCCCTTGCAACCCCCAACGCCCGCGCCGACCAGTGGATCACCCCGACGCCCGAGAGCTCTCCATGACCTCCCAGCCCCAGGTCCCCGGAGCCTCCGCCGTCTACCTCTTCCGCGAGGAGACCACCGAAGACAACCTCCATATGTGGAGCACCTACGTCCGTCTCAAGGTCCTCAACGAGGGCGGCAAGAAGTACGGCGACGTCGAACTCAGATATGCCGCTGGCGGACCCGCCGCCCTCAACATCGGCGACATCGCCGGCCGCACCATCCATCCCGACGGCTCCGTCATCCCCTTCACCGGCAAGCCATACGAAAAGCTCATCGTCAAAGGCCAGGGCTACCGCTACATGGCCAAGGTCTTCTCCCTGCCCGATGTCCAGGTCGGCAGCATCATCGAATACCGCTACAAGCTCCGCTACGAGGACAACTACTTTGTTCCGCCCCAGTGGTACATCCAGTCCGAGCTCTACACCCGTGCCGCTCACTATTTCTGGAGGCCAACCGGGAAGCAGCTCATCTCGAGCGACGATCGGGGACAGCTGAGCAACAGCATCTCCTGGACCCCCATCCTCCCCTCCGACACCAAGGTCAAATCGACCGAGTACGCCAGCAGCGGCCTCAACACCTTCGAGGTCTCGATACGCGACATCCCTCCCTCTCCCGATGAGGAGTACATGCCGCCCATCTCCTCCTTCAGCTACCGCGTCCTCTTTTACTACACCCCGTACCGCAGCGGTGACGAGTTCTGGAAGAACGAATGCAAGTACTGGGCCAAAAAGCGTGACAAGTTCATCGGCCCCGGAGGCGCCGTCAACGCAGCCGTCAAGGAGCTCACCCTCCCCTCCGATTCGCCAGAGCAAAAGCTCCGCAAGCTCTATGCCGCCGTCCAGAAGCTAGAAAATACCGACTTCACCCGCAGCCGTTCCGGTGCCGAGGAAAAAGCCGGGGGCTTCGGCGAGATCAGGTCCACCGACGACATCTGGAATCGCAAGCGCGGAAGCAGCGATCAACTCGCCCAGCTCTTCGTCGCCATGGCCCGCTCCGCCGGCCTCAAGGCGTACCTGATGTACGTCACCGATCGCAGCCAGCACATCTTCTACCCCGCCTACCTCAGCCTCTCGCAGTTCGACGACTACATCGCCATCGTCAACGTCGACGGCAAGGAACGCTTCTTCGATCCCGGCGCGAAGTTCTGTCCCTTCGATCACCTCACGTGGAAGCACACCATGTCGAGCGGCATCCGCCAGGTCGATGGCGGTGCCGTCATCGACCAAACGCCGCGCGAGAGCTACGGCAACTCCCGCACCCAGCGCGTCGCCAATCTCACCATGCGGCCCGACGGAACCGTCTCCGGAACCGTCAAAATGACCTACACCGGAGCTCCCGCTCTCCACTGGCGGCAGGCCTCCCTCCAGAGCGACGACGATAGCCTCCGTCGCGACCTCCGCACCAGCCTCGAAGAGATGCTCCCCCATGGCATGGAGATCGAGGTCGCCAGCGTCAGCAAACTCGATGACTTTGAGCAGCCTCTCGACGTCTCCTTCAACGTCAACGGCAACCTCGGCTCCGCAACCGGCAAACGCCTCATCCTTCCAGGCGATCTCTTCGAGTCAAACTCCAAATCCACCTTCCCCCATGAAAAGCGCGAGGTCGGCATCTGCTTCCAGTACGGCTCGCTCGTGCAGGATGCCATCCGCGTCAACTTCCCCCGCGACTTCGCCATCGAGTCCCTCCCCACCGGCGCCAAACTCCAGTTCGAAAAGTTCGCCGTTTACAACCTCTCGTCGGAAGCCGCGCCCACCAGCTTCACCATCCGCAGAAACTACGCCCTCGGCGAAATCGTCTACTTCACCAAGGACTACCCCAATCTCCGCACCTTCTTCGCCGGCATGGAAGCCAAGGACCAGCAAAGCGTGGTCCTCAAAGTGCACCCACCCGCGGAGGAAAAGGCCAACTCCGCAGCCAACTAGTCGTCTTCCCCCGCCGGGAGGCCAACCGGGGCAATACAATCAGACCTGCATGGTCTGTCTCCTAGTGTCATCGCCTCTCCGCGCAGGCGGCCCATCAGCATGAGCCGATCCCCCGGTCGCAGCCTCCTCCAGACCCTCCCCGGCCTCCTCATCAGCGCCTTTTTCCTCTGGTACACCTTCAAAGGCATCTCCTTCGCCCAGATCCTCGCCATCCGCTTCCGCCACCCGGCCTGGATCGCCGGCGTCCTCGCCTTCACCGCCGCCAGCTACACCCTTCGCTGCATTCGCTGGACCCGCATGCTCCGCCCCACCGGAGCCCCTTTCCCCGTCTGCGCCCGCGTCCTCATGACCTCGCTCGCCGCCAACAACATCCTCCCCTTCCGCATCGGCGATGTCATGCGCGTCTTCACCTACGCCGGCGACATCGGCGCCAGCCCGTCCGTCCTCCTCTCCACCGTCATCCTCGAAAAACTCCTCGACATCTTCGTCCTCGTCCTCCTGTTCGTCCGCTTCATGGGGCCCAAT
>JAABUX010003097.1_pt1 | contig 22450 bp, 20 predicted proteins | sample 5561851 | NCBI WGS metagenome assembly JAABUX01 (sample SAMN10711883, study PRJNA513361) | rock metagenome | isolation source: Antarctica rocks | place: Antarctica: Victoria Land, Richard Nunatak red sandstone | collected 2016-01-03 | reverse complement strand
GGCGTACTTCTTATCGCCGCTCTTGGACGCGCGCTCGGCGCGCTCGATGCGGCGCTCGACCGCGGCGAGGTCGGCCAGGCCGAGCTCGGTGTTGATCGTTTCGACGTCGCGCACCGGGTCGACGTTGTCCTCGACGTGGATTACGTTGGGGTCGGAGAAAACGCGCACGACCATGGCCACGGCGTCGACGTTACGGATGTTGCCCAGGAACTGGTTGCCGAGGCCCTCGCCGCGGCTGGAGCCGCGCACCAGGCCGGCGATGTCGACGAACTCCATGCTGGTGGGCACGATACGCCGCGCGCGCACGATCGCGTCGAGCCGCTGCAGCCGCTCGTCGGGGACTTCCACGATGCCCACGTTGGGGTCGATCGTGGCGAAAGGATAGTTGGCGGCCACGGCGCCGGCGGCGGTGAGGGCGTTGAAGAGAGTAGACTTGCCGACGTTCGGCAAACCCACGATGCCCATCTGCAAACTCAAGAGTGATGTCCTCCTTGGGGGCAGTGTGCATTATATCAACTAAGCCCGACCGCCAGTGAGATACGCGGGACGCACGACAGGGTCTGTGACTTGTTCGCCGCGGACGCAGGTTATCCACTGAGAACGCCGCACTCCCGGTAGACACGCCGGTCGTCGACTTTTCACAGGCCCTGGGACACACGGCGGGACGCGTGGCGAACAGTCGGGGGTCGGGTGAGACGGGCGGGGTTGGTGTAGTTACACCAACCCCGCCCGTCTCACCCGACCCCCGACTGTTGTTCGCCCGGCCCTACTTGCCGATCAACGGACCGGCGATGGACAGAACTTTGTCCTTGCTGTAGCCGCCGTCGAACGGGCTAATCGTCGGCTGCAACCCGTACTGGTAGCGGATCGCGCCGGCGTGGCGCGCCTCGACCGTCACGATGCTGGCCGCGGTCAGCAGGATCGACGGGGTCTTGATGTTGGCGGCCTGGCCCAGGTAGGCCGCCACGCCCGTGTCTTCGAGCATATAGCTCAACTTGAGGAAGCCGGACTGCGTCTTGAAAGTGTCCGCGCCGAACTTGTAGAACGGCGCCGCGCCCACCGGCGCGCCGCCGGCCCCCTTGATCGCGGCGGTGAGGGCGCTGACGTGCGTGGCCTCGTCCTTCCGCAACGTCTGGGCAAGATACTTGACGGCGGCCTGCTCGAAAGGCACGTTGGCCACGGCCTGATTGTAGAAAGCGGATTCGAGGTGCTCGAGGGTCAGCGCGAAGTTGAGGATGGCGAGGTCGCCCGCCGGAACCGCGCTACGGCCGGCCGCCAGGGCCGATCCCGGGACGGCGGCCGCGGCAACCACGCCCGCGCTGGCCACCATCAGGCCTTTGATGAATTGCTGGCGCTTGCGCGGCGTGTTCAACGCCTGCTCGCAGACCTCCAGGTTGTCGAATTCGCGCGTTTCGCCCGTCGTCGTGTTGCTATCCATGATTCCGATGTCCTTCCCATCCGCGGATTCGCACGCGCCAGGCGCGTCGTCGCCTACGGGGCTATGAGCTTTGGGGCGTTGTAGTCGCGACGACCATGGCCAGTGGTCCATCGCACCGTTGTGCGAACGTTCACGTGTCCGTCCAAAAATAATACGCGCCAGCCTTGCGCCTGGATCATTTTCGATGTAAGGTATAACAATTGCAGCCTCATGTAGGGCGGCAAACCCGCCGGAAGCACACCGGACGGCACGCCGCCGGGCATTGGGCGTATCCCTGCCACGCCCGCGCGACCTGCGTCTTTGTGTACGTAGGAGCAGCTATGTCCAACGCCTTCACTCTCGCTCACCCTGCCCCGTTCAGACGTTCCACATCGCCACGACCGATCACGCCGCACGTCGCCTCGCGGCGCGTACAGGTCGGCCGCACGCGCATCCACTATCGCGTCGCCGGTCGCCCTGACGCGCCGCCGCTTGTGCTCGTGCACGGCTACTCCGCCTCGAGCTCGTGGTGGCGCCGCAACATCGCAGGGCTGGCCGCCGGCCACCGCGTCTACGCGTTGGATCTCGCCGGCTTCGGGCGCAGTTGGCCCAAGCGGCGCTTCTCGCTGAGCGAGGCCGCGCACGACATTCGCGCGTGGATGCGCGAGATGGGCCTGGAGCGGGCCGATTTCTGCGGCCACTCCATGGGCGGCCACATCTGCATCAATCTGGCCGCCGCGTACCCGGAACAGGTCGGGCGATTAGTGCTCGTCGACGCCTCGGGCCTACCACTGGGCGGAGACCTGCGCCACCTGGCCTGGCGCAGTGTGCGCGCCAGCGCGCACACGCGATTCAGCTTCGCGCCGATCCTCGTCGGCACCTCCTTACAGGCGGGGCCGCTTGTGCTCCTGACCGCGCTGCACGGCCTGCTGGACGACGACGTGCAGAGGGTGCTAGGGCGCATCGCGGCGCCGACCCTCGTCGTGTGGGGCGAGCGCGACGTGCTGGTGCCGCTGGCGCTCGGCCGCGCGCTCCACGCCGCCATCGACGACGCGCGGCTCGCCATCGTCTCCGGCGCGGGGCACAACGTGATGTACGAGTGTCCCACGGAGTTCAACAGGCTGGTGCTCGACTTCCTTAGCAATTAGCGATTAGCAACGGATGATGGCCTCGGGCAGCTAACCGCGGAGCGCGCGGCTTGGCTCTCGGGGCTCGACACCGTTAGGCTGCCGCAAGGCCAATTGCTAATCGCCAACCTCTAACCGCTGGTCGGCAGCTCGGCCGGGATAGTGAGGTAGGCCGCGCCGGTCACGGAGTCGGCGGCGCCGTAGTAGACGTCGAGGCGGCCGCCCTCGCGCAGGTCTGTCGCCGTTGGGAAGACCACGCTCGGCACGATGCCTTGTGTCTCACGCGGCGTCAGAGGCTCCAGGATAGGGCGCGGCGAGCGATAGAGCACCACGGTGGGATCCGCGAGGTCGAGCACCGCCGCGCCCGCGGAGTAGCGCACGTGCTTCTCCGTGGCGGTCTGGTAGCCCGTCACACCGTGGTAGATGAGCAGCCAGCCGTAGGGGAGGCGCAGCGGCGGGGCCCCGGCGCCGAGCTTGACGCTCTCCCAGTCGGCCTTCGGCTCCATCACCACGCGGTGCCCGCTCACGTGCGTCAGCAAGCCGATGTCGGCGTAGGCCTCTTCGAGCGGGGCGTAGGAGATCCAGATGTTCTCCAGGTGCTCGGCGGCCGCCGGCGGTACGGTGATCTCGCCTCCGCCGTGGACGCGATGGTGCACGGCGTAGGTCGGGCGGTGCAGGATGGCCATGGCCGGGCGACCCCGCGGGTCGCGGACGAGATCGGGAAAGATCACGCCGTCCTTGTTGCCGCTCTCGTTGAGGTCGATACCGTCTTCCACGGCGTACCGCAGCGGCCCCAGGCGCGTCCACTCGACAAGGTCGCGCGAAACGGCAAGGGCGATGCGCGGATGGAACGGCGGGACGTAGGCGGTGTACGTCATCACGTAGATTTTCAGCGGCTCCAGGTAGGTCACCCGGGGGTCCTCGACGCCGCCTCCGGCGCGCGTGACCTCGTACGGCTCTTGCGGCTCCAACGCGTAGCCGAGCCGCTCGACGCCCGTGGGCCGTCCATCGTTGTCGTAGATGACCCGGGCGCGTCCGATGCGCGAGAAGTTGCCCTCGGCGACGATGCGCGGGAAGAGGTAGTAGTCCCCGTCGGGACCGCGCGCGCCGCCCGGATTGAGCACGCCCCAGGCCTCACGCGGGTTCTCCGGGTCCGGTTCCATGATCACGCCGTACCGCTCCATCTGAAACGGCGCCGCGACATCTACGGTCATTCCTTCCTCCAGTAACCAATAATCAGTAGCCGGTAATCAGTAGCCGGTAATCAGTAGCCGGTAGTCAGTAGCCGGTAATCAGTAGCCGGTAATCAGTAGCCGGTAGTCAGTAGCCGGTAGTCAGTAGCCGGTAGTCAGTAGCCGGTAGTCAGTAGCCGGTAGTTAGGGGCGGTGAACGCCGATTAAGGGGTCGCGAGGCTGAAACACGCCACCAGGTAGCGCAGCACAGGAACACTTCAATAGTCTATCCGGCTACCGGCTACCGGCTACTGACTACTCACCACAAGGGTAACATGACCACTCGCTGTGCGCGGGGCTGTGCTAGAGTTGAGGCATGGGCTACAGACCGCAGCGCGCCAGGCGCCGCTCGCCATTGAGCGGACTCTTCGTGCTCGCCATCGCCGCCCTCGTCGCCGCGCGCCTAGTTGCGGTCGGGCTGCCCCATCTGCGGCATGCCCTGACGGGCGTTCTGCTCGGGGGTCCGGCCGGCGGGGCGCCGGCGATCTGTCGCAGCGGCAATCCGCTCGCCGGAGTGTACAATCCGGGCCGCCTGGCTCTGCACGCGGGCTGCGTCAGCGCCGTGGGGCACGTCGTCTTCGTGCTGCACGCCCCCGACGGCGACATGCATATCAGTCTCCTGCCCGACCGCGGATATTGGCGTCTGCTCGACCGGCGCAACTACGCGGAGCAGGGCGGTACTCTGGTGGTGGAGATCGTGCCGGCCGACCAAGCCGCCGTGCATGTCCCTACCGTCGGCGCGCACGTGCGCGTCACCGGCGCCTACGTCACCGACCGGGAGCACGGCTGGCACGAACTGCACCCGGTGTGGCAAATCTCACCGGTGTAGACGTCAACTATCGACGATCGCTCGGTATTCATCATCTGCATGGGGGGCATGCGCATGGGGGCATGAGAGAGCGCCCCCTTCCATGGGTAGTCTCGCGGATGTCGCCTCGCAAGACCTCAAGGGGCGGAATATCCTAGTTCTCTTTCGGGCCGACTCTGTCGAACACCGGCGACTTCGAGTCGACTGGGTCGCCACCGGGTACCCCACCCCTGCCGTGCCGTCCCTCGGCGTCGCCGAAGGCGCCGTCGGTGTCGGACGCCGACGCCGCCGTCGGCCCGCTATTGGTTCCGCCCTGCATCTTACCCTGGTCGGGCGTCATCTGATCCTCGTCGCGCGCCGCTGCGTTATCCCTCGCCGACATAACACACTCCTCTGCCCACTATAGCTAACAATAGCGTTGGAGAATGCAAGTAGTGTTCCAGCAGCGGGATCACGGCGGCCTGCGCCAGCGCGTAGCCGGTGACTGTCCACCCTGCCTGCCCTGCCTGCCCTGCCTGCCCTGCCTGCCCTGCCTATGTTAATATGCCCACCGCGGGGAGCGGATCATCGCGATCTTAGCCGCCACCGCCCCGATCTTAACCTCTTGTTCACCTGGGTTTGTTACGCTGGTGTACGTGGGGCGGCAGGAGCGGCGCTCGATGGCCCTTTCTCATGCGGTATCGGCGTCGCTATACTGCCCGCGCGTCCAGTTGTGAGGCATAGATCGGGGGCAGGCATGCGCGTGGCGACCGGGGATGAAAGGTGGCGTCTCTCCAGTAAAATTAAGCTTGCCCCGCGCGGGCTGGCGTGCCGGCGTCTCGGCGCCGCCCTGCTGGTCCTCGTCCTGGCGCTCATCGGCCCCACGACCGCCAGGACCCCGGCCGGCGCCGACGGCTGCGCCGGCGACGGCCCGACGCCCCATCTGCACACCTGCGGCGCGCGCATCGTCGACGCGGACGGCGCGCCTGTGACGCTGCGCGCCGTCAACTGGTACGGCTTCGACTCCAACGACTTCGTGGCGGGCGGCCTGCGCTACCAGACGTACCAGGCCATCGTCGACCGCATCAAGGGCCTCGGCTTCAACGCCCTGCGCCTCCCCTTCTCCAACGAGCTGGTCGAGCGCAACCCGGTCGTCAGCGCGCTCGGCCCCATCTGCGCGCACCTGTCGTGCCTCCCGAACAGCGGGGCCGACGCCCTCGGACCGAACAGCGGCCTCTACGGGCTCGACGCCCTGACCATCCTCAAGACAATCGTCGACTACGCGGGGGGCCAGGGCCTCTACGTAATCCTGGACGATCACCGCTCCGAGGCCGCCTGGGGGCCGCAGGAGAACGGCCTGTGGTACACGAGCGCCACCTGCCCATCCTCCGCCGAACCGTACACTTGCTACAGCGCGGGTTCCTGGCTCGACGACTGGCGGAAGGTCGGCGCCGCCTTCGCCGGTGACCCTTACGTGACCGGGATGGATCTGCGCAACGAGCCGCACTCGCAGTTCAGGCCCTCCGACTGCGCCGGCTACATCAAGTACGCACACTGGGGTCCATGCGGCGGCCAGAACAACGACGACACCGACTGGCCGCGGGCGGCGACCGCGGCGGGGAACAGCTTGCTCTCCGCGGATCCGCACTGGCTCATCTTCGTGGAAGGGGTCTCAGCCTTCCCGCAGGGCGACGGCAGCTTCCCCGAGGACGGTTGGGGCGAGAACCTGCAGGGTGTGGGACCCTATCCGATCGGGCTCGGCGCGCCCGGCGGCGGCGACCACCTCGTCTACTCCCCGCACGACTACCGGGTCTACAGCACCAACGCGAGCGGCGACGCGGCGGCCATGTACGCGGCGTGGCTGCGCAACTTCGGCTACGTCATCGCCTCCCCGACGCACACATATACCGCGCCGCTGTGGGTCGGCGAGTTCGGGACCTGCACGCACGACAACAATTGCCTCGCGGACACAACGCCCGGGAGCGCGGGCACGTGGTTCAGCGCGTTCACACAATACCTCAACACGGGGGACGCGAGCAACGGCGTCCCCGGGAACATCAGCTGGGGCTACTGGCCGATCAATGGGACGTACTCGGACTCGTGGTCGTACTCCAAGAACAACTGGCGCACCTGCTACGGGCAGCGCGAGGACTACGGCGTGCTCGGCGGCGACTGGTCGACCGTCGCGGCGCCGCTGATGCAAAGCCTGCTCTTCCCGCCCTCACCAACACCCTCGCCCTCACCAACACCCTCGCCCTCGCCGTCCACCACGAGCGCCTCGCCCTCGCGCACCCCCACCGGCACGCCCACGGTGGCGGCGACGACCCCGACGATCGACACCGCGACCGCGACCGCCATCTCCAGCACGGCGACCGCGACCGCCGCGTCCACGGCGCGCGCGGCATCGCCGTCCCCGACCGTGACCCTCACGCCCACGGTGTCCGCCACGCCCGCTCCAGCGGTGGGCGGACCCGCGACGCCGGCCGTCCCGTCGCACGCGGGCCTATCGGCGCCGGCGCTCGCGCCGGCAACCGCGACGGCCATCATGTCGTCGACGGCCACGACGACGGCAGCTTCCCCAACGCCGCCCGGGGCCGCCTCCGCGACCCCGCCCCCGACGACGGGCGCCTCCAATACACCGGCATCGACCGCCACTGCCACCGCCTCCAATACACCGACCGCCACCGCCACCGCCACCGCCACCGCCACCGCCACCGCCACCGCCACCGCCACGCCGCAACCGTCACCCACCTCGCCCCCCACCTCCACGCCCCTGCCGCCCCCGCCGCCCCCGCCGAGCCACTGGTCGAGTTTCGCCTGTGCGCCCTACAGCATCACCCCCACGCCGGTCGCCACGGCCACGCCGGCGCTCAAGCTGACGCCCCTGGCTATCTTCCAGGCAACGGCGACCGCGACCGCCCGCCCACGGCCGACGTCGACGCCCGTCCGCCGCCTCGCGCAGCAGCATCAGCAGGCGCGGAAGAAGCCCGCCACGAAGAGGTCCTTGACCAAGACACGGCCGGCGCCGCCTCTTGTAGACGCGCACGGCTCGGCCTTGCGCAGAGCCGTCCGGCTCGACGTGCAATTGCGCCGGGACGAGCGCGGTCGCCTGGTCGGCTCGCTGCACTACAGCGACGCGCGCAAGGGCAAGAGGCTGGACCTGCGCGAGGCGACGTGGCGCACGGCATCGACCTCCTGCGGCGGCGTGAGAACAACCCTCATCCTGGGCCGCCTGCGCGACGGGGCCGCCAAGGGTACCAGTAAGAGGGTGTACGATGCGGCGCTGACGCTCGGCGTGGACACGCGTCGCGCCGGCCATTTCACGCTGCGCCTCGGCCGCTCCTACAACCTGACCGCCGCGCTGGCCGGCGCCATCTCGATCACCTGCCCTCCCAAGCCCGGGCCGCACAAGCCATCGTACAAGGCGCCGTCGCGCAAAACGCCGCACGGCACGGTCCCGAAGGCCAAGACGCCCGCCCGCCGCGCCAGGGCGCGACCGGCGACGCCCAAAGGCGCGCCGTCGGGGCCGCCTCGCCGCGCGCCCTCGCACTGACCCTGTTCACGAACCGACGAGCGAGAAACGGCGCTCTCAGTAGACGCGTTACCCGAGGCGGCGGATCCAGCGCGCCAACGAGGCGTAGTCGGCGCGAGCGCCGCAGCGCTCACACTGGGCGTAGCGCGTAGATCCGACGTCGACCGGCAGGCAGGCGCCCGAGAATGCCGGCCCGCACACATGGATGATGTGTCCGGGCGGCGCGGTGCGCAGCGCCCAGTCGAGGTTGAGCTCGACCGATCCGGTCTCGGCGTCCGACTCACGAAACATGCGGCGTCACCCTCGCCAACGCCTCGCGGTACGCCGCGAGGTCGGCATCCGTGAACAAAACGAAGAGCGCGCTGCGCAGGCTGTCGCCCGCCTTCGCGTCCCCGGCCGCCCGGAGATGCTCGACCATCGTCCCCAGGGCAATCGGCGCGGCCAACGCGATCGGGTAGCGGTAGGCGCCCGTGCTGATGGAGGGGAAGGCGATCGAGGAGAGCGCGCGCTCCGTGGACAGGCGCAGCGAGGCGCGGTAGGCCGAGGCCAGCAACCCCGGCTCGCCATGCGCCCCACCACTCCAGACCGGCCCGACCGCATGGATCACATAGCGCGCCGGCAGGTTGCCGCCGGTCGTGATCACGGCCTGGCCCGTTTCGCAGTAGCCGATGCGCCGGCACTCCTCCAGGATAGCCGGCCCGCCTTTGCGATGGATCGCGCCGTCGACGCCACCCCCGCCGCGCAAGCCTGTGTTGGCGGCGTTGACGATGGCGTCGACGTCCACCGTCGTGATGTCGCCGCGCGCCAACTCGAGCGTCGCCTCACCGATGCGCACCCGGTCTAACGAGTCCATATCCATGAAACCATTGTACATGCGCAGCCTATCGAGGGGCGCTCCCCTCTCCCGCTCTCCCGCTCTCCCGTGTGCGGGAGAGAGGTCGGGGGTGAGGGTCCCCTACGACGTCTGCTCCTCCGTGCCGTCCTGCGCCCACTTGGTGTGGAAGGCGCCGGGCTTGTCGATGCGCTCGTAAGTGTGCGCGCCGAAGTAGTCGCGCAGGCCCTGGATCAGGTTAGCCGGGCCGCGCTCGCGCCGGTAGCCGTCGTAGTAGGCCAGCGAGGAAGAGAAGGCCGGGACCGGCACGCCCTGCTCGACGGCGAGGCCGACCACGCGCCGCCAGGCCTCCTGCGACCCGGCCACGGCGTCGCGGAAGTACGGCGCGAGCAAGAGGTTCTGCAGGTCGGGATGCTCGTCGTAGGCGTCCTTGATGCGGCCCAGGAAACGTGCGCGGATGATGCAACCTCCCCGCCAGATGGTGGCTAACTCGCCTGGGCGCACCCCCCACTTGTACTCCGACGAGGCCACGGCGAGCTGCTCGAAGCCCTGCGCGTAGGCCACGACCTTGGAGGCGTAGAGCGCGTCGCGCACCGCGTCGACCATCGCTTGATCGCGCCCGCGCGTCGTCACAGAAGGACCAGCTAACACACGGGAGGCCGTCACGCGCTGATCCTTGAGCGAGGAGAGCACGCGGGCGAAGACGGCCTCGGTGATAGCGGTGATGGGCACGCCCAACTCGAGCGCCGACTGCACGGTCCAACGCCCCGTGCCCTTCTGCTCGGCCTCGTCCTGGATCACGTCGACGAGTGGCTTGCCCGTCGCCGCGTCCGTCTTGCGCAGCACCTCCGCGGTGATCTGGATGAGGTACGAGTCGAGGTCGCCCCCATTCCACTGCGCGAAAATGTCGGCCAACTCGCCGGCGGAGTAGCCGAACGTGGTCTTGAGCAGGTCGTAGGCCTCGGCGATGAGCTGCATGTCGGCGTACTCGATGCCGTTGTGCACCATCTTGACGTAGTGGCCCGCGCCGTCGGGACCGATATACGTGCAGCAAGGCTCGCCGTCGACATGCGCCGAAATGGACGTGAGGATGTCGGCGACGTGGTCGTAGGCCTCGCGCGGCCCGCCGGGCATGATGCTGGGTCCGTTGAGCGCACCCTCCTCGCCGCCCGAGACGCCGGCGCCGATGAATTGGATGCCCTTGGCCGCGAGGTCCTGCTCGCGCCGCCGCGTGTCGGTGAAGAGCGAGTTGCCGCCGTCGATGATGATGTCGCCCTGATCGAGCAAGGGCGCGAGCTCCTGGATGACGTCGTCGACCGGCTTGCCGGCCTTGACCATGATCATGATGGGGCGCGGGCGGGCGATGGATTCCACGAACTCCTTGGCCGTCTTGGTGGCCGTGAACTGCCCCTCGCGCCCGTAATCCTTGATGAACTGATCGGTCTTCGCGGCGGTGCGGTTATGCACCGAGATCGGGAAGCCATGGTGCGCCACGTTGCGCGCGAGGTTCTGTCCCATCACCGCCAGCCCGGTCAGCCCGAAACGGCTCTCTCCCGCCATCGTTTCTCCACTCCTGCTTTAACGCTGCTCTACTCTGCTTATCCCCCCACGTTATACAATATCGCGGACGCTGGCTACTCGAACCCGCGCAGGGCGCGGGCAGCGCGGGGCCATGTCATTCTCGGCCACGACCGCTGTGGGGGAGGCGTAAGGTAACAGGAGGAGCCAGGTCCTGCAAGATGCAGGGCTCGTGAATTGTCGGGGCAGGCGCGTCCGTCCGGGTCCGTCCGGGTCCGTCCGGGTCCGTCCGGGTCCGTCCGGCCGCACACTCTGTGGATGGCGGGGGTCTGGGGGGAGGCATCTCCCCAGGTTCCCCCGGAGGTGCGCTGGGCCCTCGGACCCGCGGTTAGGGTCCGGGAGACCAGTTAGCCAGGGGCGGAGGGGGCGAGGAGGGGAGAGGTGCGCTGGCGACTTTATCACGAGCCCAACCAAGATGTGACTAAAATGAGAGTGCTGGCAACCTATCAAGCCAGATGTGGTATACTGTGTTGTTGGATCATCTCCACAACCCCTCACCCACAATCCACAGCCATGCGAGGAACACGACAATGGCCACAAGCAAGAACAATCCCGATGCGCGCCGCATCGAAGGCTGGCGCTGCAAGAAGTGCAACACGCCCAACCCAGCGCAGTCGACGGTGTGTCGCGGCAAGACAAGCACGCGCCTCCTCGTGCCCAACACGAACGGGCGCGGCATGCGCGTGACGATGGAGCACCTACCCTGCAACGCGGCCCGTACCGCCTAGCGTCGCGCTCGACTCGACTGCACATCAGCACAAGGCCCGGCTAGAAACTGTTTCTAGCCGGGCCTTACTCTATCTTGACGGATCCGCAGGGCTCGTGGAAGGCCAGTGGTGCCCGCGGTTCGCGGTCCCGGGGCAATTCGCGGATTCCGCGCCGATGCGCCGATGCGCCGATGCGCCGATGCGACAAGACGTAGCCCTTCTCTCCCATCGGCTACTATTACAGCGATACGTCACTTCGGTCAAAGCGTGAATGATCGGGGGAGCGGGGGAGCGGGGGAGCGGGGGAGCGGGGGCGCCGGCAACATGATCGTGTTTGGGCAACCCGTCGTGTTCGTGGCACAGATCCTCGGCTTCGCCGTTTTCCTATGGCTGGGGCTCTACGCTCTCGCACGGGGCGACCGCGGGCGCGTCGCCGTTCTACTAGGCGCGGCCGCGCTGGTGACGGCCACGTTTTTTCTGCAGGTCGGCTTGCAGAAGGTGTTCGGCGGCGCGCCGGGGGCCGGGACGTTCAGGCGTCTGATGTGGTGGGCCAACATCATGCCCATCGCGCTGTGGCTGCACCTCAGCCTAGCGCTGCGACGCCAGGTCGCCGGCGTGACCTGGCGCGCCGCGACGCTGTGGGCCGTGTACGGGGCTGCGCTCGCGCTTTCGCTGCTCAGCATGGGCACGGACCTCGTCGTCAACTACAGACACGCCACGCCCGTGGTCACGCCCGGTCCCCTCTACCCCGTCTATGTGGCCTACCTGCTAGTGTGCACGGGCTTCGCCGTGGTCAGCCTGAGCCCTCTCGGCGCGCGCGTCATCCCGCTCCGGACAGGCAGGGATGGCGGCGCGCCGGCGCCAGGCCGGGATGGCGCTGCGCCCAACCCTACCAACATAGAGGCGACAGGGGTGGGGGCGATGCCGCTCGATGCGCCGGTCCACCTGGCGGCTCCCGACAGAGAAATCGGGATGCGCCTGTTCGTGGCGGGAGCCGTACTGTTCCTGATCGGCACGGCGTACCTGGCGTTGCGCTTCCTGCTGGGCCACCCGGACTGGCCCGAGGTCCCGCCCTATATCCTGCTCATCGCGGGTGTGGGCGCGGTCGGGGCCGCCGTCGCCGTGCAAAGCGCCGTGGTGCTCGGCCGCGACGTGCGCCGCGACTTTCTCTACAGCTTCACCGTCGTGGCCGTGCTGCTGCTACTGTACCTCGTCGCGGACGGCCTGCTGATCGGCTTCGGCACGTTCGCGCACGCCCTGTTTGCGCTCACCCTGGCCGCGCTGATCGTGACCAGTCACACCCTGTACGATCCGGGGCGCAGCCTACTGGACAGGCTCTTTTTCACACCGGTTGTGCGCGAGGAGCGGGCCGCCGCGCGCGCCTACGCCGAGGCGCTGGCGACGCCGCCCGTCGGCCCGCACCCCGAGTTGACCACGCGCAAAGCGTTCGACGACGCCGTGCGCCGCGCCCTCACGCACCTCTCCGACCCTACCAAACTCGCCACAACCCCGCTGCTCAACCTCCAACTGGTGGCCAGGGGCGTGGGCGAACAGGGCGTCGAAGACAACCGTCTGGCCCGCGCCGCGGCGCTGAAAGAGATCCTGCTGGATCTGCTGGACGGCCTCAAGCCGTCCGACGGCGGCAAGGTCACGGGCGACGCCTGGCGCTACTACAACTGCCTCTACTATCCCTACGTGCGCGGGCTGGGTCGCCGGCGGGCGCCGACGGCCCTACGCGGCCTCGTGGAGCGCCGCCGGCGCGACGGGGGGCCGCGCACGGAACTGGAGCAGGCGCTGGAGTGGTTGCTACAGGTCGACGAAGACACCTTCTACAAATGGCAGCGCCGCGGCTCCGACACCATCGCCGCGGCGCTGCGCGAACGCGAGGAGGCCGCGGGCGGGGCAATTCCGTCCCTGGCATAGTCCTTGCACAACTAGCGCGCATGAAAGAAACCAAAGAGGCGTCGTTGCGGCAAGGGGTGGGCGCCGTGCAAGCAGTGCTACGCGCGCTGGCGGCGGGCGCCTCGGTCGACGAGGCGCTCGAACTCGTCGTGGAGCGTGTTTGCGCCCTGCTCCCCGCTACGGAGGTCATGATCCTGCTGCTGCAGGGCGAGCACCTCCTCCTACGCGCGGGGCGCGGCATCGAAGGCGCGCATCTGCCGCGCCTCGCTTTTGCCGACGGCACGCCGATCGAGAGTTGGGTCGCCACGCACGACACCGCGCTTTTCGTGCCCGACGTTTCGTGCGACCCCCGCTTCCGCGCCATAGAGCAGGGCAGGAACCGCATCACCGCGTTGGCCGCAGCGCCTATCCGCATCGAGAACGAGGTCGTCGGCGTCCTGGAGATCGGGGAAGAGTACAAGGCCGATTTCCGGGAAAACGGCGCTTTGCTCGCCTTGATGGCCGATGTTGCAGGCATCGTGATCGAGCATGCGCGCGCCGCGCAGCGCGCCTGCGACCGCGCGTCCAACGAGTTGTTGCGCACGATGAGGCACGATTTCAGGAACCCGTTGACGGCCATCAACGGCTACGCGCAACTGTTGCAGCGACGCGCGATACGCGATGGGCGTCCGCGCGATGTCCAGACCGCGGGCATTATCGTGCAGCAGGTACAACGCATGACGGCGATGCTTGATGTGCTGCGCGACAGCATGCCGGCCGACGACAATCCGGACGAGCCGTGCGACGCCAGCGGACCCAACCGCAGCGGCGCGCTAGGCATCTGAGAAGGCTGTAGGGGCGAACACTAGACCCGCCTCTACTACCTCTACTTCCACATGCTCTCGAACTCGGCCTTGCTGCGCGCCGACGAGGGTGTGGTCTTGCGCAGGGCCGCCGAGACGCGGCCGCGCCAGCGCAACTCGGCCCACTTCTGGCGGTGCCTCTTCCAACGCCTCACCAAGTGCGCGACGAGCGTACCCATCGTGTATACGGCCAGCAGGCCCACGATGGCGAGGATCCCCGTTAGCAAGACGGATGGAGTCGTCTGCGCTGCCGCGCTCGCGAAAAGGTCCGCCACAGGCTGAGGGAACGGCGAGTGGAACGGCGCCGTGGGATTCCCGCCGAGATTACCTTTGGCCCCCGCTATGAGCGGCCCAAAAATCATGGTGAACACCCCGATCAGGGCCAGGGTAACCACACCGGCGACGACGAAAAAGAGCTTGACCATAGCACTTGCCCCCTTTTCTTCGTACTATACGCGCTTGCGCCCTGCGCGACAATAGCCCATCAAGGGGCCTAACGAGTAGTCAATAACCCGGATTCACAGGCCCGTCAGGATCTCGATCGTGTGGTCGACCAGTTCGGCGTCGGCGTGGCCATGGCCGTTCTCGACGAACGCGACGATGTGGTCGAGGATCTCCCGGACGTGTGCGCTCCCGGTGCTGACGGCGCAGACGCCCACGACCGCCGCGTTCCAGATCTCGTGCTCGTCGACCTCGGCGACGGCGACGTTGTAGCGGTGGCGCACTCGCTCGACGAGCGATTTCACGACCCGCCGCTTGTCCTTGAGCGAGTAGCTCCCCGCGATGGAGAGGGTAAGGCGGCACACTCCGACGATCATGGTTCTATTTCCTCCCGGCGCCGAGGCAGCGCGCCCAGACGAACCTCTCGCGGCTCGTCGTGCTCGACAAAGCGCACCTAAGCGGCTAGGCGGTGTACGTTCGTAGGTTTTACACAGCGATTCCTAAGAATTTTGACCAGCGACCCACTTAGCCGCATAGCGACAGGTAGTTATCCGCGGCAAGGCAAGCTCGTCGCCCACCACGTTATCAATGGCCGGCGCCACCGACTCCGCGACCTTTCCCGCCGCCGACACCTATCAGACAGCCTATGGCGATCTATCGCGCATGCGCGCGGACACGGGCGCGCTCGTTTCCGCGGGTACGGGTAGGCGTTCCGCACGCGCCACGTCCGCCGGGCGCGCGGGCGCTGGCCGGCCGCGCCAAATGACGCGGGTGCTCCAGAGATAGTTCCAGACGAAGTTCAGCGGCAGGGTCGCGACGTTGTAGAGCAGATAGTGGCGCGGGCCGAAGGCCACGACCAACGCCCCGACCGCGCCCAGCGCGAGCGCGAGGCTGGCCGCGTACGTGGCGTTGAACGAAAGGAACCGGGCGAGGAGAGGGCCGGCCACGGCGCGGTCGCGGAATGTCCACGCGTTGTTCCACACGAAGGTATTGATGATGGTGGCCTCGGCCGCGACGAGCTTGGCCGGGAGCACTGCCCAGCCCGCGTGCGCGACGAGCAGCCAGAGGACCAGGAAATCCACGCCCGTCCCGATCAGGCTCACAAGGGCAAAACGCGCCAGGACGATGAATCCCACGATCCCGGGTCCTTTCCTCAATAGTGCGACGACGACGCCACAGCCTGACGACGCTGCGACGCGCCCGCTCTCCGTCGCCATGAGCGTACCAAACGCGTGTTAACGGCATGTTAAGCGCCTGCGCGCACTGTCCACTGTCGCACACGTCAGGGCCAGTGTCCGCGAGGACTATGAGTCTCCACTCGAGTTCGTGCGCCCATTGGAAGCTGCAGTCGCACACGCCAGGGCCAGTGTCCGCGAGGATGTGAGAGCGGGTCCTGGAACGCGACCCCACTTACTACATACCTATTACTACAGAACCTAATACCTATAATAGACGTGCCCCTGCGGACGATGTTGCCCTCGCCTGGGTTACAATGCGCGTGGGAGGAAACGCTGTGGAGACAACAGGGATGACGGGTGTCGCGGGGAACGCCGGGGGGTCGATGCGGCCGGAGATCGCGCGCATGGGCGAGCTCTATGCGGCGCTGCGCGCGGAGGCGGCCAAGGTGGTGGTTGGGCAGGAGGACGTGCTCGAGCAGCTCGCCGTGGCCCTCTTCACGGGCGGGCACGCCCTGCTGGAGGGCGTGCCGGGGACGGCCAAGACGCTGATGGCCAAGACCCTGTCCCTGCTGGTCAGCGCCGACTTCTCGCGCGTGCAGTTCACGCCCGACCTGATGCCCTCCGACATCACAGGGACCAACGTGTTCGACCTGCAGAGCAGCACGTTCACCACGCGGCGGGGACCCGTCTTCACCAACATCTTGCTCGCCGACGAGATCAACCGCGCCCCCGCCAAGACGCAGTCGGCCCTGCTCGAGGCCATGGAGGAGCGCCAGGTCACCATCGACGGCGTGCGCCATCCCCTGCCCGACCCGTTCATGGTGCTGGCGACGCAGAACCCCGTCGAGTACGAGGGTACCTATCCCCTGCCCGAGGCCCAGCTCGACCGCTTCCTGTTCAAGGTGCTCGTCACCTACCCGTCGCCGGAGCAGGAAACGACGGTGCTGCGCAACTACAACCGGGGCTTCGACGCGCAGCGCCTCGCTGACGCCGATGTCCGCCCTGTGCTGACGCCCCAGGCGCTCGCCGCCTGCCGCGCCGCCGTGCGCGGCGTGACCGTCGACGACCGGGTGATGGCCTACATCACCGCCCTCGCGGTCGAGTCGCGCCGCTCGCCCGATCTCTTGCTCGGGGCCAGCACGCGCGCCTCCATCGCCCTGCTCCTCTCCGGCAAGACGCTGGCGGCGCTGGAGGGGCGCGACTTCGTGACGCCCGACGACGTGCGCGCCCTGGCGCTCCCCGTGCTGCGCCATCGCGTGATCTTGCGCGCCGAGTCCGAGATCGAGGGGCAGACGCCCGACAGCGCGGTGCAGCGGGTGCTTGCGCGCGTGCCCGTGCCGCGATGAATCGCCACCACCCACAGGGGAGCCGGCCCCCTTCTTTTAGGGCCAGGCTCACCACCGTGTCATGCGCCGCGCCCTGAGCCGCTTCCCGCTGCCCACGGCGCGGCTGCTGACCCTGCTGCTGATCGGGGCGGCGCTGTTCGCGGCCGTGGGCGTCGCCCCTGCGTTGCTCGCGCCGGCGGTCGCCTTCACCGCGGCGGTCGTCCTCGTGACCGTGCTCGACCTCCTGCGCTCGCCGCGCCCGGCCGCGCTGCGCGTGACGCGCCACGTCGAGGACCGCCTGGCGCTCGGCGCGGACAACCCCGTCGTGGTCGAGTTGCACAACCGCTCGCGCTATCCCCTGCGAGCCCTCGTGCGCGACGAGGCGCCCGAGGACTTCCGGCTCCCGCGCGGCGACGGCCGGAACGACGGCCGGGGCGTTGGCGCGGGGGCGAGCGAGGGAGCGGGGGCAGCCACAGCGCGCGTCCCTCTCGGCGCAGTGGCGCTCCCGCCCCGCGGGACCGGCGCGCTACCCTACGTGGCGCTGCCGGTGCGGCGCGGCGCCTACCGCTTCGGCGACGTGACGGTGCGCTACCCTACGCTGCTGGGCCTGCTGCGCCGGCAGCAGACCTACCCGCTCGCGCGGGAGGTCAAAGTGTACCCCAACCTGCGCGACGTGAAGCGATACGACCTCGCCTTGCGCCGCGGCCAGCTGGAGGAGGTGGGGCTGCGCCGCACCCGCCAGTTCGGCGTGGGCACGGAGTTCGAGCGCCTGCGCGACTACCACCCCGACGACGACTACCGGCGCATCAACTGGCCGGCCACGGCGCGCCGCCACCGCCCCGTCACCGTCGACTATCAGGTCGAGCGGGCGCAGAACGTGCTGATCATGCTCGACGTGGGGCGCCTGATGAACGGGGCGATCGGCCCGCTGACCAAGCTCGACCACGGCGTCAACGCCGCCCTGCTCGCCGCCTACGTGTGCCTCCAGCGCGGCGACAACGTGGGTCTCTTGACCTTCGCCGACCGCGTGACGCTGTACCTGCACCCGCGCGGCGGCAAGGGGCAATTCCACGCCATGCTCGAGTCGCTCTACAATGTGGCCGCGCAGGAGACCGAGTCGGACTACCGCGTGGCCTTCGCCCACGCCGAGCAGCGCCTGCGCCGGCGCGCCCTCGTGGTGACTTTCACGGAGATCATCGACGCCGACGCCTCGCGCGCCCTCGTGACCATGCTCTCGCGCCTGGCCACGCGCCACGTGGCCGTCTGCGCCACCATGCGCGACCCCGTGATCGACGCCATGGCGGCGCTGCGGCCGGACGGCTCGCCCGAGGTTTACCGCCGCGCCGTGGCCCTGACGCTCGACGAGCGCCGGCGCGCCACGCTGGAGACGCTCAAGGGGCGCGGCGTGATCCCCATCGACGTGCCCGCCGACCGCCTCACCCCCGCCGTGATCAACGCCTATCTCGACCTCAAGGCGCGCGGGCGGGTATGAGCGCGTCCGCGAGGGCGCGCCCAACTTAGCTATCGCATGGCAACAGAACAGCGTACAATGATCGTGATGATAGTTATAAATATGGACAGGTAGCAGCAGCGGCGCGGCCGGCGCGGTACGATAGACGTGGGGGGGATAGGCGGAGCATGGCCCTATTGAATCGTACGCGCCCAGAGGGCATGGACCCGGCCCGCGCGCGCCTGCGTGGCCTGTGGCTCGTTCGCGCGCTCATGGCGTTCGCGCGCGGCGTGCGCCGGACCGGGGCGGGGGCCGGCCCCGCAGCAAGCAGGCTCCGCCGCGCCGGCAACGTGAGCCTATCCCGCGTCCCGCGCGCGGCGCGCTTGTCGCGCATCGAGGCCGTGCGGTCCGCCCGGTTCGCGCTGCCGCGCGCAGGCCTGCGCTGGCGCGACTACAGTCTCCCCCGGCAGCTTGCCCTGGTCACCGTCGTCGTGGGGGTCCTGGCCGTCCTGCTCAACGTCGCGCTCGTGGGACCCTTCTTCGAGAGCTACTTCGCCGACCAGCAGGGGGCCAGCATCGCGCGGCAGGCCGCCGGCCTCGGGCGCTGTTGCGCGGGCCCCGGAGGCCCGCTCCTGGCGCGCCCGTACTGGGAACTCGTCAACGGGATGGAGGCCAACCTGGGCGGCGCGCCCGGGCGCGTCGCCATCGTCGTTACCCCTGGTGGTCACGTGCGCTACGCCTCGCCGATGCCGGCCGCGCTCTATCGCGCGCTGCTCGCCCGCCTGCTCGCCGACACGGGACAGCCCCCGTCGGACCCGCGGGCGACGCCGGGGTGGGACCGCATGGACGACCAGCTCATCGCGGAGGCGCGCCTCCCCTCGAACGCGTCGACGACCCTCTTCGGGATCGGCGTCGCCAGGAAGACGGCCGTGGCCTTGTTGTTGGCCGAGCCGGCGAGCATCGCGCGCGCGCGGCGCGCGGAGGTCGGCCTGGTCGTGGCCCTCGCCGGGGTCGTGGCGATGACGCTGGCCATGCTGGCGATCGTGTTCGCGGCGCGGCGGGTGATGCTCCCCGTCCGCGCCCTCGCGGGGGCCGCGCGCGGCATCGCCGGCGGCGACTACGGGACCGAGGTAGCGCTGGCCGGCTCGGCCGAACTGCGCGAACTGTCCCTGGCGCTCAGCGCGACGATGGACGAGGCGCAGCGCCAGCGCCGCGTCGAACACGATCTACTGGTCGACATCTCGCACGAGATCTCCACGCCCCTCAAGACGATCCGCGGCTACACCGACGCCCTCGTCGGGGGAGTCATCCGCGACGAGGCGACGCGCGTCGCCATGCTGCACTCGATCGGCGACGAGACGACGCGGCTGCGCCGCTTCAGCGCCGACCTGCTCGACCTCGCGCTCCTGGAGACGGGCAAGGTGACCCCGCAGCGCGAACTGGTCGCCGTGGCCGACCTGCTGGCGCGGCTGCGGGAGCGCGTCGGGCCGGCGGCGGCGCGGGACGGCGTCAAGCTCACGGCGCAGGCCGTGCCGGCCCTCCCGGCCCCGCGGACGGACCCCCTGCTCCTGGAGCAGGCCCTGGTCAATCTGGTGGAGAATGCGCTGCACCACACCCCCGCGGGTGGCTCGATCTCCGTGCGCGCCTACAAGGCCGGCGCCGAGGTCTGCCTCTCTGTGGCCGACACGGGGAGCGGCCTGTCGGCCGAGGAGTTGGCGCGCGTCTGGAGGCGCTTTTACGGCGCCGATGCGGAGGGCGAGCGCCGCGAGGGCGAGGCGAGCATCGGGTTGGGCCTGGCCATCGCCCGCAGCGCCATCGTCCTGCTCGGCGGCCACATTGCCGCGCAGAGCACGCCAGGCCATGGCGCAACGTTCACGGTCCGGCTCCCCCTGGGTGGCGAGTGACGCGTACGGGACTCTACGCGTTAGTCATCAGGAGCGCGCGGCGCGCGGCGCGGCGCTCCCGGCCGGCCGCGAACAGGTAGCCGTAGAGCAGCGCGCCGGTCGCGAGGCCCGTGCCGAGCTTGAGCAGGGCGGGCGCGGGCGAGGGAGAAAGGAAACCCTCGATCGTGCCGGCGACGACCAGCAGGGGCACAGCCCCGAGGATCAACACCATGGCCGTGCGCGCCGCCATGATGCAGGCGTCGGCCCGCTTGTACAGGCCGGGGCGCAGGATCGCCCAGCCGAGCTGCAGGCCGCACCCACCCGCGATGAAGATGACCGACAGCTCGAGCACGCCGTGCCCCACCACGAACGACCAGAACCCCAGGCTCAGCCCGTAGTGCTGCACCACGCCCGCCAGCGTCCCCAACATGATGCCGTTGAAGACCAGGATATAGACGGTGAACAGGCCCAGCAGCACGCCCCCAGCGAAGGCGATCAGCGCCACCTTGATGTTGTTGCTCATGATGAAGGACGCGACGTACGACTCCGAGCCGCCGGGGCTGTCGTTGAACCAGAGGTGGCCCCCCCGCACGATGGGGATGAGGCGGTCGGCCGTGCCGGGCAGCAGCACGTAGGCGGCGTCGGGGTGCGCCGCGCAGACGAGGTAGCAGGCCAGCGCAGGCAGCGCCGTGAGCAGTATCGCGGCGAGGGTGAATAGGGCGGTCCGTCGGAAGGCGCGCGGGACGGTCTGGCCGTAGAAGCGGCGCAGCCGCCCCGAGTCCATGGCCTCGCCGCGATAGACGAACGGGTGGGCGCGGGCGACCAGACCGTTGAGGTAGACCGTCACCCGATCGTACGGGTAATCGCGCCGCGCCACGGCGAGGTCCGAGGTGACCTGCCGGTAGAGGTGGCCGAAGGCGAGCACGTCGTCGTCGGAGAGGTTATTCAGGCGGCCGCCGCGCATGCGGCGAAGCAGGTCCTCCAGCCGCTGCCAGTCGGGGCGATGCGCCCCGACGAAGACCTCGATGTTCATTTGGTGTACACTTTCCTCGATATGTACAAGCTCGACACCCCCGAAAGCGTGGCCGTCACCTATCCCGTGGCGGGCGTCGGGTCGCGTTTCCTGGCCGCGCTGATCGACTCGCTGGTGCAGACGGCCATCGTGGTGGCCCTGTTCATCGTCACGCTCGTGGTCACCGGCGTCACCGGCTCCAGCCTGTCCGCGGGGACCACGGCCACTTACGTGGCCCTCGCCATCGGTACTCTCATTATAAGTGTCGTGCTGCTAGGCTACTACATCTTCTTCGAGTTGATCTGGAACGGCCAGTCACCGGGCAAGCGCGCCATGCGCCTGCGCGTCATCGGGATCAACGGATACCCTGTCACGCCGTTCGCCGTGCTGATCCGCAACGTGCTGCGGCTGATCGACTTCCTGCCGGCCTACTACGGCGTGGGCGTCATCGCCATGATCGCCAACAAGGACGCGCGCCGCCTGGGCGACTTCGCGGCCGGCACCATCGTGGTCAAGGAAGGGCGCGAGGGCGCGCTGTCTTCCCTCTCGGCTGACTACCCCTACTCGTATCCCGCAGCGACGGGCGCGGCGGCCGGCCCCGCGTTCGGCGCCCCCTCGCCGCCCCCGGGGTCCGGGTCCGGGTTCGGATCCGGGTATGGTGTTTCTTCGCCAGCGGCCGGACCGACCTATAGCCTCGGGTACGGCGCGTCGTCCCCAGCCGCGCCACACGGGGCGACACCGCCCCTGGGCCAGCCGGGCCAGCCGGGCCAGCCGGACCTGGACACATACGGGATTGACGCGAGCCGCCTGACGCGCGAAGACGCCGCCCTCATCCGCGACTTCCTCGACCGCCGGCGCACCCTGGCCTACGAGCGCCGCAATGCGCTGGGCTACCAGATTGCCGCCCTCGTGCACGGCCACGTCGGCGGTGAGACGGCGCGCTTCACGGCCGAGGCGTATCTGGAGCAGGTGCTGCGCCTGGCGAGTGGGTAACCAGCGTTGGCAGGCGCGCTAGTGGCCACGGATCGCTTTAATCTTCGCCCGCAACACGGCTTTATGGGCGGAATTATGTGTCAGGGCGAGCGCGGCGCGGTACGAGCGAACTGCCTGGCTATTCTTCCCCAATAGGACGAATACATCGCCGCGCGACTCTTCCACCCGCGCCTTTTGACTCCCGCTTGCACCGTGACTCAATGCCTCGCCGT
>JAABUX010003094.1_pt1 | contig 22495 bp, 24 predicted proteins | sample 5561851 | NCBI WGS metagenome assembly JAABUX01 (sample SAMN10711883, study PRJNA513361) | rock metagenome | isolation source: Antarctica rocks | place: Antarctica: Victoria Land, Richard Nunatak red sandstone | collected 2016-01-03 | reverse complement strand
GGTCGAGCTGACCCGGCAGCGCATCACCGTGCAGGATCGGCAAGAAGCTCAACGTGCCGCAAATGGCGGCGACGACCATGCAGAGGATGGTGACGGCTTGGCTGGGACGGTCGCCGATCTGGCGGCCAAGGAAGCCCGCGATCAGCGCGCCCAGCAGCGGGGCAAAGACGGCGACGCCATAGAGCATGCTCACTGGCTCAGCCCCGCATCATGTTGATGTCCTCGACCTGGATCGAGCCACGGTTGCGGAAATAGACGACGACGATGGCCAGGCCAATCGCGGCTTCGGCGGCGGCGACGGTCAGCACGAACATCGCGAACACTTGGCCGGCGAGATCGCCGAGCGCGGAGCTGAAGCCGACCAGGTTCAGGTTGACCGCAAGCAGCATCAGCTCGATCGACATCATGATGACGATGACGTTCTTGCGGTTCAGGAAGATGCCGAAGATGCCCATCACGAGCAGGACGGCGGCAACCGCCAGATAGTGGCCGACGCCGATCTCGCCCATCAATGCTCTCCCGGGCCGGGCTTGCCGACCCCGTGTTCATGCGGCTCGTCCATTGGGGCGCCAATCAGTTCCGGCTCCGGCTTCGGCCGCAGGAACGCGCCCGACCCGGCGCGCGAGACGACCGTGACGAGCTCGAGCGTGTCGGCCGGGCTGCGCGCGTTCTGGCGCGCGATGCTCTGTCGCTTGGCCGTGCCGCGATCGCGATGGGTGAGCACGATGGCGCCGATCATGGCGACCATCAGGATCAAGCCGGCAGCCTGGAACAGGAAGATGTAGTCGGTATAGATCAGCCGCCCGATAGCGCGCGTGTTGTCGAGCCCGCCCGGCATCGTCGATAGCCGGTCGGCGGCCGCTTCCGGCGCGAACTTCCAGCCGCCCAGGACGAGCGCCAGTTCGCCGAACAGGATCGCGCCCACGGTGGCACCGATCGGGGCATAGCGCTGGAAACCGTCGCGCAGCTCGGAGAAGTTCACGTCGAGCATCATGACCACGAACAGGAACAGCACCGCGACCGCGCCGACGTAAACGATGACCAGGATCATCGCCAGGAACTCGGCTCCGGCGAGCAGGAACAACGCCGCGGCGTTAAAGAATGCCAGGATCAGGAACAACACCGAATGAACCGGGTTCCTAGCCGTGATCACCGCCCCGGCCGAGATCAGCAGGATGGCGGCGAACAGGTAGAACGCGAGCGTGGTGATCATCGATACGGCGCGTCGAGTTCGAGGCGCTTGGCCAGCACCGTCTCCCACTGGTCGCCGTTGGCGAGTAGCTTGTTCTTGTCGTACATCAGCTCGGAGCGGGTCTCGACGGCGAATTCGAGGTTCGGGCCCTCGACGATCGCGTCGACCGGGCAGGCCTCCTCGCACAAGCCGCAGTAGATGCACTTGGTCATGTCGATGTCGTAGCGCGTGGTGCGGCGCGAGCCGTCGTCGCGGGCTTCGGACTCGATGTAGATGCAGTTGGCCGGGCACACCGCCTCGCACAGCTTGCATGCGATGCAGCGTTCCTCGCCGTTCGGATAGCGCCGTAGCGCGTGCTCGCCGCGGAAGCGCGGGCTCAGCGGGGTGCGCTCGTAGGGATAGTTGATGGTCGCCTTGCGGCGGAAGAAATACTTCAGCGTCAGCCACATGCCGCCGAGGAGTTCGCTCAGCAGCAGGCTGCGCGCGGCGCGGTCGAGAGTTGCCATGGTTTAGACCCCTTGCTGGCCGGGCAGCCAGCCGAAAGCGAGAAGCACGCCGGCGGTGATGATCAGCCAGGCGAGCGAAAGCGGCAGGAACACCTTCCAGCCGAGCCGCATAAGCTGGTCATAGCGGAATCGCGGGAACGTGGCGCGCACCCAGATGAACATGAACAACACGAGGCAGATCTTCAGGATGAACCAGATCGGCCCCGGCACCCAGGCGAACGGCGGCAGCGGGATCGGCGACAGCCAGCCGCCGAGGAACAGGATCGTCGTCATCGCCGACATCAGGATCATGTTCGCGTATTCGCCGAGGAAGAACAGGCCGAACACCATGGCGCCATATTCGACGTGGAAGCCGCCGACGATCTCGCTCTCGCCCTCCGGCAGGTCGAACGGCGCGCGATTGGTCTCGGCCAGGATCGAGATGAAGAAGATCACGAACATCGGGAACAGCGGGATGAAGAACCACACGCGCTGCTGCGCCATCACGATGTCGGTCAAATTCAGCGACCCGGCGCACAACAGCACCGTCACCATCACGAAACCCATGCTGACTTCGTAGCTGACCATCTGCGCGGCCGAGCGCATCGCGCCGAGAAAGGCGTATTTCGAGTTGCTCGCCCAGCCCGCGATGATGATGCCGTAGACGCCGAGGCTACTGATGGCGAACAGATACAGCACGCCGACGTTGATGTCGGCGATCGCCCAGCCCTCGTTGACCGGGATCACCGCCCAGGCGACCATCGCCAGCGTCATCGTCAGCAGCGGCGCGACCAGGAACAGGATCCGGCTCGCGCCCGTGGGCACGATGGTCTCCTTGGTCAGCATCTTCAGCGCGTCGGCGAACGGCTGCAGCAGGCCGAACGGACCGACGACGTTGGGGCCTTTGCGGATTTGCATCGCCGCCATCACCTTGCGCTCGGCGAGCGTGAGGTAGGCGACCGCGATCAGCACCGGCACCAGGATCGCCAGCGTCTTGACGACGGTGAGGATGAAGAAGCCGAGGTCGGTGTCCCAGAAACTCGTCATTCGGCCGCCTGCAATAAGGGCTGCGCGTATAGCCGGCTGCATTCGGCCATGACGGCGCTCGCGCGGGCGATCGGGTTGGTGAGGTAGTAGTTCTCGACCGCGGATACAAAGCTGTCGGCGCCGAGATCGCCGCCCGCGGGCGCGCTCCTGTCGTCGCCGAGGGCGCGCAGGAAGGGGCGGCCGAAGACCGGATTGACGCTCTCGAGCCGGCGACGGAGGCCGTCGAGATCGTCGTAGCGCAGCGGCATGCCGAGCACCGCGCTGAACGCGCGCAGGATGGCCCAGTCCTCGCGCGCTTCGCCTGGCGGCTGCACGGCGAGGAAGCCTCGCTGCACGCGGCCTTCGGTGTTGACCCAGGTGCCGCTCTTTTCGGTGTAGGCGGCGCCGGGCAGGATCACGTCGGCGCGGGCGGCGCCGCGGTCGCCGTGGTGGCCCTGGTAGACGACGAAGGTGTCGGCGCCGATGGCGGACGTGTCGAATTCGTCGGCGCCGAGCAGCCAAAGCAGGTCGACGCCGCCGTGGAGCATGGCCGCGAGGCTCTTGCCGCCGGGTCCGGGGACGAAGCCGAGGTCGAGCCCGGCGACGCGACTGGCGGCCGTGTGCAGGACGTTGAAACCGTGCCAATCGCCTGACATCGCGTTCAGGTCGGCGGCGAGTTGCCAGGCGGCGGCGAGCGTGGCGGCGCCGTCCGGGCCGCAGAGCGCGCCTTGGCCCACGATGATCATCGGCTTCTTGGCGCCTCGCAGCGCGTCGCCGAAGTCGCCCAGGTCTCGCAGCGATGCGGGACCGTGGCCGAGCAGTTGTGCGTCGAAAATCGGCTCCGGCAGGGCGCCGATGGTCGCGATCTTGCAACCGCCGGCGAGCCAGCGTTTGCGGATGCGGGCGTTGAGCACCGGGCTCTCGCGGCGAGGATTGCAGCCGACGAGCAGGATCGCGTCCGCATCCTCGATGCCGGCGATGGTCGAGTTGAACAGATAGAACTCGCGCCGGCTGGCATCGAGCGCGGCGCCGTCCTGGCGGCAGTCGAGATTGGCCGAGCCGAGCCCGGTCATGAGGTCCTTCAGCGCCAGCATGCTTTCCGCGTCGCACAGGTCGCCGGCAATGGCGCCGATGCGCTCGCCGGCCAGGCCGTGCAGCTGGTCCGCGATCGTCTTGAACGCTTCCGGCCAGGTCGCCGGGCGCAGCTTGTCGCCGTGCCGCACCCAGCATTTGTCGAGCCGGCGGCGGCGCAGCCCGTCGAGCGCGAACCGCGACTTGTCGCCGATCCACTCCTCGTTCACATCGTCATTGGTGCGCGGCAGGATCCGCATCACCTCGGGGCCGCGGCTGTCGATCCGGATCGCGGCGCCGAGCGCGTCGTGCACATCGACGCTGTCGGTCTTGCGGAACTCCCACGAGCGGCCCTGAAAGTTCCACGGTTTCGGCAACAGTGCACCGACGGGGCAGATGTCGGCGAGGTTGCCCGACAGCTCCGAGGTCAGCGCCTTTTCCACATAGGTGCCGACTTCCATGTTCTCGCCGCGGCCGGTCGCGCCCATCTCCGGCACCCCAGCCACTTCGCTCGAGAAACGAATGCAGCGCGTGCAATGGATGCAGCGCGTCATCGCGGTCTGGATCAGCGGGCCGAGATTCTTATTCTTCACCGCGCGCTTGTTCTCGGCAAAGCGCGAATGGTCCATGCCATAGGCGAACGCCTGGTCCTGCAGGTCGCACTCGCCGCCCTGGTCGCAGATCGGACAGTCGAGCGGATGGTTGATCAGCAAGAACTCCATCACGCCGCGGCGTGCGTTGCGCACCATCGGCGTATCGGTCTTGACCACCATGCCGTCGGCCACCGGATAGGCGCAGGAGGCGATCGGCTTGGGCGCCTTTTCGACCTCGACGAGGCACATGCGGCAGTTGCCCGCCACCGAGAGCCGCTCGTGATAGCAAAACCGCGGGATCTCGACGCCGGCCTGCTCGCAGGCTTGGATCACCGAGGAGCCGTTGGGGACTTCGACTTCGATCCCGTCTACGGTAAGTTTCGCCATCAGATCGTCTTTCGATATTCGGCCAGGAGCGTTTCGACCTCGATCCCGTCGATCCGCATTCCGGTCAGCGTGCATCCGTCGAGCGATGCGCCCGACAGATCGACATTCTTCAGCTGCGTGCCACTGAGCGAGACGGCGTCGAAACGCGACCCGTTGAAGCCCACATTATGAAACGAGGCCCCGGCCAGCGTGACATCGTCGAACGTGGTTCCTGCCAGGCTCACGTCATGAAATCGCGCACCGGACATGTTCGCGCTCTCGATCGTGGTGCCGCAGAGCCGCGCTTTCTGGATCTTGGACCCGCTCAGGTTGCAATCGGTCGCCATGATCGGCTCGGCAGCGCCGTGCAGTTCCATGTTCATTCCGCCGCCATCGGGAAGCCCGCGGAGCCGCGCGCACGCTTGTAGGCGGCGATGCGCTCTTCCATCACCGGACGGAAATGCCGGATCAGCCCCTGGATCGGCCATGCCGCCGCGTCGCCCAGCGCGCAGATCGTGTGACCCTCGATCTGGCGCGTGACCTGCTCGAGCGTATCGATCTCGGACAGTTCGGCGCGGCCCTCGACCATGCGGCTCATCACCCGCATCATCCAGCCGGTGCCCTCGCGGCACGGCGTGCACTGGCCGCAGCTCTCGTGCTTGTAGAACACGGCCAGGCGCTGGATCGCGCGGATGATGTCGGTCGACTTGTCCATCACGATCACCCCCGCGGTGCCGAGGCCGGACTTCACGTCGCGCAGGCTGTCGAAATCCATCAGGACCGTGTCGCAGGTCGCCTTCGGCAGCACCGGCACCGACGAGCCGCCGGGGATGACGCCCAACAGATTGTCCCAGCCGCCACGCACGCCACCGGCGTACTTGTCGATCAGCTCGCGCAACGGAATACCAAGTTCTTCCTCGACGTTGCACGGCTTGTTCACATGTCCGGAGATGCAGAAGATCTTCGTGCCCGAATTCTTCGGCCGGCCCAGGGCGGCGAACCACGCCCCGCCACGCCGCAGGATGGTCGGCACGACCGCGATCGTTTCGACGTTGTTCACCGTCGTCGGGCAGCCATACAGGCCAACGGCGGCGGGGAACGGCGGCTTCAACCGCGGCATGCCTTTCTTGCCCTCGAGGCTCTCGAGCAGCGCCGTCTCTTCGCCACAGATATACGCGCCGGCGCCGCGATGGACGTAGATCTCGCAATCATAGCCCGAACCGACCGCGTTCTTGCCCACCAGCCCGGCCTCGTACGCCTCCGTCACCGCGCGCTCGAGCGCCATCGCCTCGTTGTAATACTCGCCGCGGATGTAGATGTAGCAAGCCGACGCGCCCATCGCGAAGCTCGCGATCAGGCAGCCCTCGACCAGCTTGTGCGGATCGTGGCGGATAATGTCGCGGTCCTTGCAGGTGCCGGGTTCGCTCTCGTCGGCGTTGACGACGAGGTAGCTCGGCCGGCCGTCGGGTGCGGCCTGCTTGGGCATGAACGACCACTTCATTCCCGTCGGGAAGCCGGCGCCGCCGCGGCCGCGCAAGCCGGAATCCTTCATCTCCTGGATAATCGCGTCGCGCCCGCGCGCCAGGATCGCCGCCGTATCAGTCCAGTCGCCGCGCGCGCGTGCGCCGGCGAGGAACGGATCGTGCTGGCCATAGAGATTGGTGAAGATGCGATCGTTATCGGCGAGCACGGTTATTTCACCTCCAACAAGGTGGTCGGCCCGCCCTCGGGCGCCGAGGTGATGCGGCCGATCGTTGAGCCCGGCGCCGGGCGCTCGCCACGGCGCAACGATTGCAACAACTGGCGCGTCCGCGCGTAGTCGAGGTCCTCGTAATAATCGTCATCGACCTGCAGAATGGGCGCGTTCACGCAGCCGCCAAGGCACTCGACCTCGGACAGCGTGAACACCCCATCGGCGCTGGTCTGCTTGTAGCCGGTCACATCAGCCTCGTCGCGGCAGGCGCGCGCGATCTCGTCCGACCCGCGCAGCCAGCACGGCGTCGTGCCGCAGACCTGCAGGTGGAAGCGGCCGATCGGGCTCATGTTGAACATGAAATAGAACGTGGCGACTTCGTAGATCCGCATCGGCGGCACCTCGAGGCGCGCGGCCACGACGTCCATCGCCACCCGCGGCACCCAGGCGCTGCCGGCCGCATGGCCCATCTGTTTCTGCACCACGTAGAGCATCGGGATCACCGCGCTCGCCTTCTTGCTCGGCGGATACTTGCCGAGGATCCAGCCGATCTCGCGCTCGCTCTCCGCGTCGAAGGCGAAGCTCGCGGGTTCGGCCGCCGGGTCGGAGGGTGGATTGACGCCGATGTTCTCGGGCGCGAGGGCGGCCGATCCGGCCTCGATGTCGTTGTCGTTGGCCATGTCTACCTGTCGATCTCGCCGAACACGACGTCGAGCGAGCCGATCACCGCCACCGCGTCGGCCAGCATGTGGCGCCGCGACATGTGCTCGATCGCTTGCAGGAACGCGAACCCGGTCGGGCGGATCTTGCACCGATACGGCCGGTTGCTACCGTCGGCCACGAGATATACGCCGAACTCGCCCTTGGGGCTCTCGGTCGCCGTGTAGGTGGCGCCCGCCGGCACGTGGTAGCCCTCGGTGTAGAGCTTGAAGTGATGGATCAGCGCCTCCATCGAACGCTTCATCTCGGTGCGCTTCGGCGGCGTGAACTTGTTGTCCTGGATCCGCACCGGGCCCTTCGGCATCCGCTCGAGGCACTGCTTGATGATACGCGTGCTCTGCCGCATCTCATTCATCCGCACCAAGTAACGATCGTAACAATCGCCGTTGCGGCCGACGGGGGTGTCGAATTCGAGTTCCTCGTAGACTTCGTACGGCTGCGACCGCCGCAGATCCCACGCGATGCCGCTCGCCCGCAGCGGCGGACCGGAGAAGCCCCAAGCCAGCGCGTCCTCGGGCGTCATGATGCCGATATCGACCGTGCGCTGCTTCCAGATCCGATTTCCGGTCAGCAAATCCTCCAGTTCGTCGACGAACTTCAGGAAGCCCTCCGCCCACTCCGCAATCCGCGCCTCGAGCCCGTCGGGCAGGTCGCGATTGACGCCGCCGGCGCGGAAATAGTTGGCGTGGAACCGCGCGCCCGACGCGTCGTCGTAGAATTCGAGCAGCTTCTCGCGCTCCTCGAAGCCCCACAGGCTCGGCGTGATCGCGCCCACGTCGAGCGCATACGTCGTGATGTTCAGCAGGTGATTCAGCACGCGCGTGATCTCGGCGAACAGCGTCCGGATCCAGACCGCGCGCGGCGGCGCCTCGATGCCGAGCAGCTTCTCCTGCGCCAGTACCCAGGTGTGCTCCATGCACATCGGGCTGACGTAGTCGAGCCGGTCGAAATACGGCGTCGACTGCATGTAACTCTTGTATTCCATCAGCTTCTCGGTGCCGCGATGCAGCAGCCCGATATGCGGATCGGCGCGCTCGACGACCTCGCCGTCCATTTCGAGAATGAGACGAAGCACACCGTGCGCCGCCGGATGCTGCGGCCCGAAATTGATGGTGTGGTTGTCGACCTCGAGCACCTTCGTGCGGTCCGGCAGCATCGATTCCGGGCGCTGGTCGTGGGCGTCGGGGAACACCCGATCTCCGGTCTGGCTCATGGCGTCGGGCCTCCCTCGGCCGGCGGCTTTGGCGCCCGGCTCTCGCGCGCTTTCTCATCGCCCGGCAGCGTGACCATGCCTTCCCACGGCGAAACGAAATCGAAGTTGCGGAAGTCGGCCGTGAGCGTCACCGGCTCGTTGACGACCTTCTTGCGCTCCTCGTCCCACCGCACCTCGACATAGCCGGTGAGCGGGAAATCCTTGCGCAGCGGATGACCGCTGAAGCCGTAGTCGGTCAGAATCCGGCGATGATCCGCCAGCCCGGCGAAGTGCACGCCATACAGATCCCAACACTCGCGCTCGAACCAGGTGGCAACCGGCCAGATGTGGCTCGCACTCGGCACCGGGCTGTCCTCGGTGGCGCGGACGATGACGCGGACGCGATGATTAAGGGTGACGCTGAGCAGATTGTATACGACGTCGAATCGCTCGGCGCGCTCGGGCCAATCCACGCCGCAAATGTCCATCACCTGCTCGAACGCAAATCGTGGATCGTCCCGCAACGCGCGCAAGACGCCCTCGACCTGGTCGCGCTCGGCATGGATCACGACCTCGTCCCGATCCATCGTCACCGATTGCACGCCCGCGATACCCGCGGCGGCGTCGCGAAGCTCAACCACGAAGGATCGTCCCCGTCCGGCGGATCTTCTTCTGTAACTGCAGGATCCCATAGACGAGCGCCTCCGCGGTCGGCGGGCAGCCCGGCACATACACGTCGACCGGCACGATCCGATCGCACCCGCGCACCACGCTGTAAGAGTAGTGATAGTAGCCGCCGCCGTTGGCGCAGCTACCCATCGAGATCACCCAACGCGGCTCCGGCATCTGGTCGTAGACCTTGCGCAGCGCCGGGGCCATCTTGTTGGTCAGCGTGCCGGCCACGATCATCACGTCCGACTGCCGCGGCGACGCGCGCGGGATCACCCCGAAGCGGTCCAGATCATAGCGCGGCATATACGCGTGGATCATCTCCACCGCGCAGCACGCCAGCCCGAACGTCATCGGCCATAGACTGCCGGTCCGCGCCCAGTTCACCACCTTGTCGACATTGGCCACCACGAAGCCGCGGTCCGCGATTTCGCCCGTGATCCCCTTGACCACCGCCTCCTGCTCCGGACCCGGCGGCAACGCCTCCCGGTTCCAGGCCACATCCGTCGTCACGCTCATCGTCCGGCTCCCATGGCCCCTATTCCCACTCCAAGGCGCCCTTGCACCACTCGTAGATGAAGCCGACGGTCAGGACCGCAAGGAAGCCGACCATCGAGAGGAAGCCGAACAGCCCGATGTCGCCCAACGTGATCGCCCACGGGAACAGGAACGCGACCTCGAGATCGAAGATGATGAACAGGATCGCCACCAAGTAGAACCGCACGTCGAACTTGCGCCGCGCGTCGTCGAACGGCTCGAACCCGCACTCGTAGGACGACAGCTTCTCCGGATACGGCTTCTGCTTGGCCGCCAGCAACGACCCACCCACCATCGCCACCGCGATGAAGCCGCCGATAGCCAGGAATACCAGGATCGGAAACCAGTCGGCGAGGAACGGCATCGGTCGAATCCCTTTTAGCAGCCCGGCCGTTCGCGCCGTGCTGCACTGCGGCGGGTATAGAGCCAGATCGGCCGCACCGCCAGAGCGGTGTGCCGTCTCAAAACCATGTTCTATCCGAGTTTGATGCCGCTGGCGCGAGTGACGGGGCTCGAACCCGCGACCTCCGGCGTGACAGGCCGGCACTCTAACCAACTGAGCTACACCCGCAGCGGCAGGGCGCACCGTCTAGGGCCGGGACCGCACCGCGTCAAGGCCGGAAACACTTGCCTTCAGACCCGAACAAATCGAGAAACCCTGCCGGAGGGCGCCGATGCGGCTGGAGATCAAAGGTTTGGCAGAACTTCGCGCCCATCTGGCGCAGATCCGTCCCGAGGAGATCATGGCCCAGGCACTCGAGGCCCAGGCCGAACGCATGGCCGAAGCGGTCCGCGACGGCCTCTCCAACCCGCCCGGCGGCGACCACGACAAACCCTGGGCCCGCACCGGCGCCCTGCGCGACAGCATCCAGTCCACCGCGAGCGGCCTCGAAGCCGCCATCGGCAGCAACGACCCGGCCGCCGCCCCTCAGGAGATGGGTACGCTCCACGCCCCGCCCCGCCCCTTTCTCTCTCCTATTGCGGCAGTAATGGGAGAAGAGGTCGCCCAAGCGATCGCTACTCAGATGGCCAATGCCTTGCGTGGCGAGCTGATCGAATTCCCGTCGGTGACCTTCAAGCAATTTGGCACTGAGGCTCAGAGCGCCGCAAACTATAGGCAACTGACCCACAGCCTTTACAAACAAGCAAATGGACCACTCGTTCCCGACGGGACCGGTATTACGCCGAGCACTGGGACAAACCCTCTCGATCCGCGGAGTTTAGCCACACCACCATCCGCTTCCGAGCAAACAGCAATTGCCGACACGTTGAACAGCTTGTACTTGGACCTAAACAGTGGGTCGCTGGCTGCCCACCCTTACCGCAACGATCCAAATGATGTGACAGGTGCTCAGCTTCCAACATCATCGGAAGGCTATGTGACGATGTATATCAGAGGATCTAACCAGCCGGCCGGCGACCGGAGGCTCCTTAGCGATCCAGGAAGTGGCAGAATATTCTACACTCAAGATCATTACGAAAGTTTCATAGAAGTGTTCATCAAAGGGAGCTCACGATGATCACATTCATCAACATCGATGTCTCTTTATGGAGAGACCGCCGCGATGTCTACGAGACTATACTTCTAGAAATTAAAGCCTACCCAGGGCACGCTGTAAATATAAACGCACTGGTCGAGACCCTTACATGGGGAGGTCCAGAATTCAGCGAAATCCAGCCTCCTTTCGTCATCCGCCTGCACAACACGCGAATGCTATCGCCCGAACTGCTCGAATCTATACGAGCCTTGAAAGGCTTAGTTGATGAATGCGGCGACATACGTTGTCATCACGAAGGCAAGGACCTGCGATCAGAGATTCAGATCCTTTAACCAGTCGCTGGCAGCGCAGAGTCACGGTGTTGGCTGACGGAGCCTGCTTCGGCGGCGCCTCATCCCGAGTGGTGCCAATTTGGACCCGTCGCGACGAGAAAGTTTGCAGTTGCGCAATATGCTCGAGACCGCACTGTAAATTCGGTAGCACGAAGGAAGATAGCAATCGGTGAACATTGACGATGTCAGAGCGAGCGTCGTGGACCGAGTGGTCTGGCTCCCACAGAAAGGAACCGGCAGTTTCATAACATTTGAATGCGGCGAGCCGTTTTTAGTGACGAGAGAAGCCCTCACGGGTGAGAACGTGCATCCTCGCCTTCGGAGACGGCGCGTCACGGTGCAAGGCGAGCAACACATCTGGATCCAAGCCGATGACTGGATCCTACACTCCGACGACTGGACCTTGCTGTCCTCTGCTGACGAACCGGAGATGTCGCGTGGTCTGAGAATCCTCGCCGGGCAGAAGCTTGTCGACCTCGACGCGACGAGCGAGGGCACGACCTTCCGCTTCGAATACGGAGAAACGCTGATCATCCGCCCCGATCAGGACCCGGCAGAGACGCAATGGACGATCTTCTGGCAGACAGGCAACGCAAATTGGCTGAGCCAAGTCGAACTCAAGCTCGAACCATGACCGCGGCCCTCCGTGCGGAGCCACCCTCGTCGTGTCGATGAGCGGGAATGACTGTTCATGAACGTCAGTAAAAGCGCGCGAAGCCTTGGCGCTTACTCACCCGCCGTCCGCGCCCGCGCATCCATCAACCGCGGTTCAACCTTCACCACCCGCAGCGCCGCCTCGAACACCTCGTCCGCATCCAGCGACGTCGTGTCGATCAACACCGCGTCCTCGGCCTGCCGCAACGGCGCCGCCCCGCGCTCGCGATCCCGCGCATCCCGCGCCCGCATCTCTGCCTCGACCGCCTCGAGCGGCACCGCCCCGCCAAGCTCCTGCCAACGCCGCCGCGCCCGCGCCGCCGGCTCAGCCGTCACGAACAGTTTTACCGATGCCTCCGGAAACACCACCGTCCCGATGTCGCGCCCATCCAGCACGGCCCCGGTCTCGCCCGGAAACCCTCGCTGAAACACGAGCAACGCCTCCCGCACGGACGCATGCCGCGCCACCGCGCTCGACGCCGCATCCGCCGCCGGCCCACGCAAATCGCCCCGTCCCAAATCCGCGACCGAAAGCCGCCGCGCCGCCGCCGCCGCCGCCGCCGCATCCTCCGGATCGCCGCCCACATCGAGCACGAGCCGCCCCGTCGCCCGATACAGCAATCCCGTATCCAGATGCGGCAGCGCCAGCGCCGCCGCCATCCGCCGCGCCAGCGTGCCCTTTCCAGCCGCCGCCGGGCCGTCGATGGCGATGACCAGCGGCGTCATCCGAGCGCCGCCCCCACGCCACGCATCAGCTCGACGAAGCCCGGAAAACTCGTCGCGATGAAGCTCGTATCGTCCACCCGCACCGGCGCATCCGACCCCTGCCCCAGCACCAGCGCACTCATCGCCAGCCGGTGATCCATGTGGGTCGCCACCAGCCCGCCGCCTGCAACCCGGTTGCCATGCACGATCAGCGTATCCCCCTCAATCTCCACCCGCACCCCATTGACCGCCAGCATCGCCGCCGTCGCCGCCAGCCGATCGCTCTCCTTGACCCGCAGTTCCCCCAACCCGTGCATCCGCGTCACCCCTTGGGCCGTCGCCGCCACCGCCGCCAGCACCGGATATTCGTCGATCATGCTCGGCGCCCGCGCCGCCGGCACCTCGATCCCGCGCAGCCCAGCCTGCTCGAGCGTCACGTCGCCGACATCCTCGCCCCCCTCCACCCGCGCATTCGCGATCGTCACCGCCGCCCCCATCTCGCGCAGCGTCGTGAGCAACCCGGTCCGCGCCGAGTTCAGCGCCACCCCCCGCACCGTCACCCGCGACCCCTTCACGATCGCCGCCGCCGCCAGCGGAAACGCCGCCGACGACGGATCCCCCGGCACCACGATATCGGCCGCCACCAGCTCCGGCTGCCCCCGCAATCGGATTACCCGCCCCGCCCCCTTCGCCTCGACAACCACCTCCGCCCCGAAATGCCGCAGCATCCGCTCGGTATGGTCCCGCGTCGCCTCCCGCTCCTCCACCACCGTCCACCCCGGCGCGTTCAGCCCGGCCAGCAACACCGCCGACTTCACCTGCGCCGACGCCACCGGCACCACGTACTCGAGCGGCATCGCATCCCGCGCGCCCCGCACCGCCAGCGGCAATCGCCCGCCGGCCCGGGTCCAGAACTGCGCGCCCGTGGCCGCCAGCGGCTCCGTCACCCGCCGCATCGGCCGGCCCCGCAGGCTCGCATCGCCGGTCATGACCGCGAACAGGTCGTGCGTCGCCAGCACGCCGCAGAGCAGCCGCGCCGCCGTCCCCGAATTGCCCATGTCCAGCACGTCGTCCGGCTCGCGCAGTCCGCCGACGCCGCGCCCGGCGACGCGCCAGCCGCCCTCCCCGGTCTTGGTCACCTCGGCCCCCAGCGCCCGCATCGCCGCCGCGGTGCGCAGCACGTCCTCGCCCTCGAGCAGCCCTTCGATCCGAGTCTGCCCCACGGCGAGGGCGGCGAACATCAGCGCGCGATGACTGATGCTCTTGTCGCCGGGCACCGTGATGACCCCCGAGAGCGGGCGCTCGGGGCGGCGGGCGGCGAGGGGACGAAGCGATTGATCCATGGCCGCGCGCTTAACATGCGCCCAAGGCGTTTGACAGCGCACTCCGTGCGCCGGGTTTGACAGCGCGGCCCAGCGATGGCATGGGCCGCCCCCTCTCACAGCCCCCTCTGATAGAAGAGTTCGAGAACGAGATGGCGAAGCCTGAACTCGGCACGAAGCGGACCTGCATCAACGACAGCGTCCGCTTCTACGACCTGAACAAAGTCCCCGCGGTCTGCCCCAAATGCGGCACCGAGCAGCCGGTCGAGCAACCGCGCCTGCGCCGCGCCGGGGGCAACGTGGTCGAGGAGAAGCGAGTCGTGAAGAAGGCGCCCGCGCCTGGTCTGGAGGACGCCGACACGGACGTCGAGGTCGCCGACGACGAGGAGACCGAGGACGTCCTGGAGGACACCTCCGATCTCGAGGACGACGCCGACGCGATCGGCACCGACATCGAGGTCGAGCCGGAGACCGACGACAAGGACATGTAGCCCTCGCCAACCCGGCCGAGCCTTGTAGTATCGGCCGGGGAGGGCGCGCATGGCGGTGATCGGGACAGCACTCGAGGCGGGGTCGGCTACCGCGGCCGCCAATCGCGCGCGCATGGCCGCCCTGGTAACCACGCTCCGCGCCGATATCGCCCGCATCCGCCAGGGCGGCGGCCCGGCGGCACGCCAGAAACACCTCGATCGCGGCAAGCTGCTGCCCCACGACCGCATCCAGGCCCTGATCGACCCGGGCTCGCCCTTCCTCGAATTCAGCCAGCTCGCCGCCCACGGCCTCTACGGCGGCGACATTGCGGCGGCCGGGATCATCACCGGCATCGGCCTCGTCGAGGGCCAGGAATGCGTCATCCTCGCCAACGACGCGACGGTCAAAGGCGGCACCTACTTTCCGATCACGGTGAAAAAACACCTGCGTGCGCAAGAAATCGCACTGCAGAATCGGCTCCCCTGCATCTACCTCGTCGATTCCGGCGGCGCCAACCTGCCCAACCAGGACGAGGTCTTCCCCGATCGCGACCATTTCGGCCGCATCTTCTACAATCAGGCGCACATGTCCGCCGCCGGCATCCCGCAAATCGCGGCCGTGCTCGGCAGCTGCACCGCCGGCGGCGCCTACGTCCCCGCGATGGCCGACGAGAGCATCATCGTGCGCAACCAGGGCACCATCTTCTTGGGCGGTCCGCCATTGGTCAAAGCCGCCACCGGTGAAATCGTCACCGCCGAGGACCTCGGCGGCGGCGACCTGCACGCCCGCACCTCCGGCGTCGCGGACCATTTGGCGGAGAACGATCGCCATGCGCTCGGCATCGCGCGCCGGGTCGTGGCGAGCGTGGCGCGCCGGCCCAAGCCCGCCGCCGCCGCCCCGCGCCCGCCCACTTTCGACCCAGCCGAGATCGACGCCCTCATTCCCGCCGACCCGCGCGAGCCCTACGACGTCCGTGAGGTCATCGCCCGCCTCGTCGACGCCAGCGAGTTCGACGAGTTCAAGCGCCTCTACGGCCCCACCCTGGTCACCGGCTTCGCCCGCATCTGGGGCTACCGGGTCGGCATCGTCGCCAATAACGGTATCCTGTTCAGCGAGAGCGCCCAGAAAGGCGCCCACTTCATCGAGCTCTGCGCCCAGCGCGGCATCCCGTTGATCTTCCTACAAAACATCACCGGCTTCATGGTCGGCCGCAAATACGAGGCCGGCGGCATCGCCAAGGACGGCGCCAAGATGGTCACCGCGGTCGCCACCGCGCCGGTGCCGAAATTCACCGTCATCATCGGCGGCAGCTTCGGCGCCGGCAATTACGGCATGTGCGGCCGCGCCTACTCGCCCCGGTTCCTCTGGATATGGCCCAACGCCCGCATCTCGGTCATGGGCGGCCCGCAAGCCGCCAGCGTCCTGGCCCAGCTCCGCCGCGACGGCATCGAGGCCCGCGGCGCCACCTGGCCCGCCGAGGACGAGGCCGCCTTCAAAGCCCCCATCGAGGCCCAATACGAGACCCAGGGGCACCCCTATTACGCCTCCGCCCGCCTCTGGGACGACGGCGTCATCGCCCCCGCCGACACCCGCATGACACTGGCCCTCGCCCTCTCGGCAAGCGCCAACGCTCCCGCCGAACCCTGGGCCGAACCCTGGGCCGAAAACACTGGCGATTCTGGCCGCTTCGGCGTGTTCCGGATGTGACGATGTTCCGGAAGATCCTGATCGCCAACCGCGGCGAGATCGCCTGCCGCGTGATCCGCACCGCGCGCCGCATGGGCATCGCCACCGTCGCCGTCTACTCCGACGCCGACCGCCACGCTCTCCACGTCGAGATGGCCGACGAAGCCTACCCGATCGGTCCCGCCCCCTCCCGCCAGAGCTATCTCGACGGCGCCCGCATCATCGCAGCCGCACGCGCGAGCGGCGCCGACGCCATCCATCCCGGCTACGGCTTCCTGTCGGAGAACGCCGACTTCGCCCAGGCCTGCGCCGACGCCAACCTGGTCTTCATCGGCCCGCCGCCATCAGCGATCCGCGCGATGGGCAGCAAATCCGCCGCCAAGGCGCTGATGGGGACGGCCGGCGTCCCGCTCGTCCCCGGCTACCACGGCGACGCGCAAGAGCCCGACCTCCTCGCCCGCGAAGCCGCCCGTATCGGCTTCCCCGTCCTGATCAAAGCCAGCGCCGGCGGCGGCGGCAAAGGCATGCGCGTCGTCGAACGCCAGGCCGACTTCGCCGAGCAGCTCGCCGCCGCCCAAGGCGAGGCGCTCGCCTCCTTCGGCGACGACCACGTCCTCCTCGAGCGCTACCTGACCCGGCCGCGCCACATCGAAATCCAGGTCTTCGCCGACCGCCACGGCAACGTCGTCCACCTCTTCGAGCGCGATTGCTCCATCCAGCGCCGCCACCAGAAGGTCCTCGAGGAAGCCCCCGCCCCCGGCATGACAGCCGAGCGCCGCGCCGAGATGGGCCGCGCCGCCTGCGACGCCGCCCGCGCGATCGGCTACGAAGGCGCCGGCACGGTCGAGTTCATTGTCGATGCAGGCATCGCAAGTGCGACAGTGGACCAGCGCTTCTTCTTCATGGAAATGAACACCCGCCTGCAAGTCGAGCACCCGGTCACCGAGATGATCACCGGCCAGGACCTGGTCGAATGGCAACTCCGCGTCGCTGCCGGCGAGCCCCTGCCGCTCCCCCAAGACGCGCTGTCCATCGACGGCCACGCCATCGAGGCCCGCATCTACGCCGAGGACCCGGCCCGCGACTACCTCCCCAGCACCGGCCGCCTGTTCCACCTGCGCCAACCCGCGGCCGGGCCGGGCGTCCGCATCGACGCCGGTGTGCGCCAGGGCGACGCCATCACCGTCCATTACGACCCGATGATCGCCAAGCTGATCGCCTGGGGCCCGACCCGCGAGACCGCCGTGCAACGCCTGCGCGATGCCCTCGCGGGCTTCGAGGTTGGCGGCGTCCGCACCAACCTCGACCTGCTCCGCGCCATCGCCGCCGACGCCGATTTCGCCGCCGCGGCGCTCGACACCGGCTTCCTCCCGCGCCACCCCGACCTCGCGCTCGCCAGCCCGGGGCCATCCGCCGCCATCGCCGCCGCCGCCGCCGCGTTCCTCGGCCGCCACGCCCGCGCCGCACGCGACGCCGCCGCGGCCAGGGGCGACGAGCACAGCCCCTGGGCCACCGCCCAAGCCTGGCGCCTCAACGGCACCGGCGAACTCGCGATGCAACTCCTGCACGACGGCGCCACGCTCGACCTGCTCCTGCACCCGAACCCCGACGCCTCGTTCGCGCTCGAGCACGACGGAGCGGCCACGCTGATCGCGCACGACGAAGGCAGCATCCTGATGGACGGCGTCCGCCAGCGCGTCGCGTCCGCGATCTCGGGCGAGGATGTCTGGGTGTTCGGCGGCGACGGCACCTTCGTATTCACCCTCGTCGACCAACTCGCTCCGCCCATCGACTCGAGCGCCGCAGAACAGCGCCTGCTCGCGCCGATGCCGGGCCGCATCGTCTCGGTCCAGGCCGAAGTGGGGGCTGCCGTGAACAAGGGCGACATCCTCGTCGTGCTCGAAGCCATGAAGGTGCAGATGCGACTGGCCGCCCCGCGCGACGGCGTCATCGCCACGGTACGCGCGCAGGCGGGCGACCTGGTCGAGGAGGGCGTCGAACTGGTCGGCTTCGAAGAATGAGCGGTCGCGTTAATGGTTTGGCAACCCGCGCGCGCTAATCTGCCGTCGAAAGATCGAGGAGCCGGCATGATCACTGCTGTCGAGGAGCAACGGCAACGCGGCCGCGAGCGATCCCGTTCGGCGGTCTCCGGCCCCGAGTTCAATGTGCCCGAGTTCAGCGTACCCGCGATGTCGGGCATCGGGGACATGCTGGCCATGGCGCCGCTGCCGAGCGCGAACGTCTGCGCCCCCGTCGCCGTCATGGCGGCTCCCCCTGCGCCGCCCGCGGCATCCCTCGATCTGACCGACCTGCTGGGTCGTTCCGTAGGCAGCGGGCAATGCGTCGCCCTCGTCCGCGCCGCCCAACCCGCTGTCGGCCCAACCGCGACGTGGCAGGCCGGCGCGTCGATACAGGGCAATGCGGCGCTCGTGCCAGGCACCCCGATCGCCACGTTCGACGGCGCCGGCCGCTACGCCAACGCGACCGACGGCAGCAGCCACGCCGCCGTCTATCTGGGTCAGGACGCGCGCGGCATGACGGTGCTGGATCAATGGGCCGGCAGCGCGGCCTCGGTCCGCACCATCCCATGGACCCATCCCGACAGCGTCGCGGCCAATACGGGCAAGGCGTTTCGCGTGATTACGTCGGGGTGAGGCCGGGCGCCTCGCCGAGGTGAATGGCGCCTTTGGCAACCAGGTCCTGGAGCATCGCATCGACGTCGCCGGCGATCTCCGGAAGCGGCGCAAGATATTTTTCGGACAGCGTGGCGGCAATGTCGGCGACGCTGCGGTGACCGTCGACCAGTTGCAGGATTTCGGCGGCCGGGTCGTCGAGCAGGAAGAGGCGCTCGGGCGCGAGGACGACCCAGGCGCCACGGATCTCGTCACGCCGCAGCCGGAAGCCGCGGTTGAAGGCGGGGATCGCGCTCATGCGCCAGGGACGAAGGCGCCGGGCGATACCCACCCGGGTTCGACATAGGCGAAGTGCAACGCGTCGAGTTGGGCCCAAAGGATGTCGCATTTATAGCGCAGCGCGCCGAGCACCTGCTCCTGCTCACCGCGCGAGCGGGCGTGTCGATCGATATACTCCAAAGCGAAATCAACGTCTTTCGGCGCCTGCGTCAACCGCGGCGTGAAGTAGGCCAGCGTGTCCTTGTTGATCCAGTCGTAGTTGGCGAGCATGCCCGAAACACGTTCGGCGATGATCACGGGCGAGAACATCTCTGTGAGTGACGACGCGATCGCCTCGAGAATCGACCGATCCCGCACGAACGCGATGTAGGCATCGACCGCGAAACGCGTGGCGGGGAGCAGGCCCTGCGTGCTCTCCACGTAAGTCGGGTCGAGCCCTACGCCCTCGGCCAGCTTGAGCCAGCGTGCGACGCCGCCCTCGCCGGGGTTGCTGCCGTCGTGGTCGACGAGCCGCGAACGCCAGGCCCGCCGCAGGTCTGCGGTCGGCAGGCGCGCGATGATCGTCGCATCCTTGGCCGGGATAGAGGCTTGATAGTAGTAGCGATTGAGCGCCCACGCCTGGATCTGCCCGCGGGTCAGCTTGCCGTCGCGCATGCGTTGGTGGAACGGATGCCGACTATGGTAGCGCTCGGCGCCGATCTCCTGCAGCGCCGCCCGCAGCTCGTCCGGCGACATCGTTCGATTGCTCATAGCGCGATCTCCATGCCGTCATAGGCTACTTCCCAGCCTTCGGCCTCGACCTGCGCCCGCTCCGGCGAATCGTCCAGCAGGATGGGATTGGAATTGTTGATGTGGATCAAGACCCGGCGCTCAACCCCGAGCCCCCGAAACGCCTCGATCGTCCCGCCCGGCCCCGACACGCTCATATGCCCCATCCGCGCCCCCGTCTTCGGACTCAGCCCGGCCACGATCATCTCGTCATCGGCCCATAGTGTGCCGTCAAACAGGACCAGTGCCGCACCGCGCAACCGTTCAGCCAACGCCGGCGTCATCGTGGCACAGCCGGGAATGAAATACAGCGTCACCCGGCCATCGCTGACGCGGGCGCCGACGGTCGTCTCGTTGGTCTCGATCGCCGGTGCATCGTCGGTCTCGAGATAGAGCGGCACCTTCCCAGGCACCGCGAACAGTTCGACCGTCAACTCCGACGAAGCCCCCGAAGGCAACGCGAGTGCGGTCGGCCGATTCAACCCGATTAGGTCGCGGGACACGAATTCCGGGTTGAGGACGTCGAAGATCGGATTCGCGCGAAGCACGGCGTGCACCCGCTCCGTGGCATAGACCCGGAGCGCCTGCCGTTCGCGCAGGGTGAGCAACCCGGCGACGACGTCCACATCGCCACCCGTAAGCACGACCGACGCAATCGGCGTCGATCGCAAGCCCGTGCTCGGCTGAAGAACGACCGTCCGCTCGATCTGCTGCCGCAAATCCGGCGACGCATTCAGGATACTCCAGTGACGCCCATCTGCAGAGATCGCGAGGGAGGCTTGAGTGCGGGGCAGCGCGACCGGGTCACCCGCGCGAGCGCGGCGACAACCAACGGCGTTGGAATTCCACTGGGGAAAGCCCCCTCCAGCAGCGGCACCGAGCACGACGACTTGCACCGGGCTCAGTATTTGATCGAGAGACGCCCGGTTGTGCCCGAGGTGCGAACCCCGGGCACAGTACGGGAATTAGCGCTTCAGATCGGCGCAGGCGTAGCTGTTGATCTCGGCGCCGAGAGCGATCTCAGTGACAGTCGGCTTCTTCCAGGCCATGATTGATCTCCTTATTGTGGTTATCACCGGCGCTAAACTGCCCTGTCGAGCGGCGATGTCAAGCGATAAGCGGTTGTGAACGGTTCAACTCTGGCGAAGCTGGCGGACTACCAGATGGGCGGCATGTGGCAGCGGCCTGGCGTCACGCGGTCGGTCGAGGCTAGCGCGCCGCGGATGGGGCGACGGGGCTGCATTTCACCCATCCGGGCCGTAGCGTGTTCGTCTCGGGGTCGGCGTCGTTGGAGCGTCCCGTCCGGCGAGATGACGTTTTAGCGAGCTTGGCCCTTGAAATACAGCCATATCGAGATTCTGTCAGGACGATTTCGTAACGTCTTTCAACTGACTTGGGCATTTCGTTGACCGGTGAGACAGCGGCGGGTCTTTTGCGGCCAGTCAAAACAACCGGGGGGTCCCTGTGACCGAAAAAACTAAATTTGGCCTGTTCAAGGCCGCGCTGTTCATGACGAGCATCCTGGCGGCGCCGACCATCGCGATGGCCGACCGCAACACCGCCATCGACGGCAACAACGGCACCCTGCCGCTGCCGACCGGCCTCTACGTCACGCCGACGCGGCTGACCAACTCGGTGCAGCAGCCGCTCAACCCCGGTCTGCCCGCCTACCCGAACTTCGTCGCCGGCATGGCGGTACGCTCGCAGCTCAGCCCCGACGGCTCGACGCTGGCGATCATCACGGCCGGGCAGAACTCGCTCGACAACGCCAACGGCACCACGGACGTGGCGAACTCGACGCAGTATATTTTCCTCTACAACGTCGCTGGCGCCAACAAGACCAGCCCGGTGCTCGCGCAGGTCATCCAGCAGACCAACGCCTGGGTCGGCCTCGTGTTCTCGCCCGACGGCAACACGCTCTACGGCACCGGCGGCGTCGATGACGTCGTCTATGTCTACACCAAGGGCGCGTCCGGCTTCACCGCCGGCGGGACCATCGCGCTCGGCCACAACAAGGTCGGCCTGGGCGCCGGCGTGCAGCCGAACGCGGGCGGGCTCGGCATCTCCGGCGACGGCCTGCGCCTCGTGGTCGCCAACAACTACAACGACTCGATCAGCGTGATCGACACGGCCGCCAAGACCGTGCTGTTCGAGCACGATCTGCGCCCGTTCCAGACCTACAACGAAGGAACCGACGGTGCCGCTGGCGGCACTTACCCCTACACCGTGATCGTCACCGGCACCGTGGCCGGCAACAGCCTGAAGGCCTACGTGTCGTCGGACCGCGATCGTGAAGTCGACGTGGTCTCGATCGGCGCCGCCCCGGGCCAACTCGCCGCACGCGTCAAGCTCACCGGCAACGCCCAAAGCATGACGATCAGCGCCGACCAGTCGCGTCTCTACGTCGCGCAGGACAACACCGACCAGGTCGCGATCATCAACACCGCGACCAACGCGATCGTCGGCTCGATCGACGCCCGCGCCCCGGCCAGCTACGCGTTGACCCAGACCGGCGCCGGCACGGCCGCGGTCACGCTGAGCAACAACACGCTCTACGCCGTGAACTCGGGCGCCAACACCATCGCTGTCATTCCGCTGACCG
>JAABUX010003093.1_pt1 | contig 22500 bp, 20 predicted proteins | sample 5561851 | NCBI WGS metagenome assembly JAABUX01 (sample SAMN10711883, study PRJNA513361) | rock metagenome | isolation source: Antarctica rocks | place: Antarctica: Victoria Land, Richard Nunatak red sandstone | collected 2016-01-03 | reverse complement strand
CTTTGCTTTTCTTGAACGTTTTCATACCGAAATATAGCAGTCAAACCGCTATAAATCAAGTGTTTGATAAAATAAATTTGCCTTTCCGAGTTTTTAGAGGTGCCCATTAATATGTTCGTCTCCTAGGGAGTACCCAATAATATAAAGATTGTTGGCAAAACAACAATCCTTATCAAAAGCGGATAGCATCTGCTTGAAAGGAGTAATCATTGCTTTTTGGGCTTTTTGGTAAACTGTCACAATATTTGTAACCATTAAGGTTCTCCCTTTTTCCATCTGAAATGATGTAGGACTGTCATTAATTGCCAATGAAGGATAGGCCGTTAATACTATTTCAGGATTTGGCAATTGCTGACTGTTAAGTTCAAGAACTTTCCAAAACGAAGACCCATGCAGGTTGTAGTGAGCGTTACAGTCGTAATCAGAAAGGATCTTCTTCACGTCAGCGCTAAATTGATCTGGGTAACCTACGCATTCTGTACAGTCAAATCCTTCAAAAGTCTTTATTCCATTTTTCTCTAATAATGTTTTGAATATGCGCTCGTAGTTTAGGGTATATAGACGTAGGATGGTATTGCTTTTAAGCTGCTGCATCCAGTTGATAAATAGTACACTGTTTATGCTATCATGGTTAATCTTCGAATGATTATCAGTATGATAACTATACTCGCTAATTCTGGCGTTAATATCCGTTAAGAGGACGGCAAGTAAGTGTTGAAAAAAAAACTGAGATGGGGGTTCATTTTGATATGAGTACTTCGAGTGGGGATAGTCCACATTCGCGGGTATTTGCAGCTGGTATCCATGTTTTATTTCGCCACCTTTAACTGAATAATTTAGTAACTCCTTTTCAAAACGTGCTGTGAAAACACAACTTACTAATGAAGGTAATCTATTAGTGTCAAATTCCAGGTAATTAAATCGCCCATAATAAACAATTAATTCTTCTATAACATTTATCAAAGTTTCAAAGTTGACCTGGTCTTGTTGGAAGCCATTATCAAGTAGAGTATCATAGATAAATCGGGTAATCGTTATTTGATTACCAGTAATTTTAAAACCAGATTCTAAAATTAACGACGTAAGTTCACATGTAGATGGTGACCCCCATGGAAGTGTCGCTCCAGCGCCAAATAAAAATACACTCCTTTTTTTATTCATTCGATATGCGGTGTTGGGTTCTAAATTAATTCAACAGTAGCACCGCTTTCTATGTTTTCAAGCGGTAGGAACGCTATTGACAAAGACGTGCCGTCAGTGATTGCGGGTGTAATCCAGCCAGTGCTGTAACAAGCGGGGCCAAACCGTTGCCGCGTCTTTGCCGGGGCGAATGCCGTAGCCATGGCCGCCAAAAGGCATGAGGTGCAGTTCGGCCGGTACTTTTTGGAAACGCAGTGCCGAGGCCATTACTAGTGAACTGTTTCCATAGGGATCGTCACTGGTTTGGAAGATGAACATCGGCGGGGTTTTGCCAGTTTGTATCTTAAGTTCGGCGGTTAGGGTGTGGCCAGGACCTTCATCCAGGTAAGCCGGATAGATAAGCGCCGTAAAGGCGGGTTTGGCTGAAAGTTTGTCTGCCCCATCCTGTGCTGGGTAAAGCTGGTCCTCGTACCGGGTACTTAGCCTGGCGGCAAGACTGCCACCTGCAGAAAAGCCCATGACGCCTACGGAAGCCGTGTCGATATGGTACTTGGCGGCATTGCTTTTGACCACTTTTAATGCGCGCTGGGCGTCCTGCAACGAGCCTGGTCTTTTATTGGGAATCCTATATTGGAGGACAAAGGCCGTGTAACCAAAGGAATTGAACATTTTTGCAATCTCATATCCTTCGAGATCGAGTGCGAGGATCTGGTAACCGCCCCCGGGAAAAATGATCACCGCCGGAGACTTTGCCACCGCGGCCCCGGGTAGTGGAAACACTTCCAGCACAGGATCGGTCACTTCACTCCCCACAAATATCCCGTCTTGCTTTTTGGTTATGATAGGCTTCTTTGCGGCGGCTTCTCCGGGGACTTCGCCAGGCCAAATATGGATTAGCTCCCTGGAGGGCTGTTGTGAAAAGCCCACAACCGGCATGGCGAGAAGGCTTAGAGACAGTAAAGACATTAGTTTCATTGCTACTGTAATTTATAATAGATATCGTTCCACCGAAGCTCATTTTTAAAAGAGCGAATTTCGGTTCGAGCGTCTATCAGAACACATTCAACACCTGCTATTTCGGCGAAATCAGTAAGGTGCTGGGCGGTAAGATTTTGGCTATAGCCAGTATGATGCGCCCCACCGGCAAGAATCCAGGCATGGCTTGCAGTCTTGAAATCGGGCAGTGGTTTCCATAAGACTTTTGCAACGGGGAGCTTTTGCATCGCCCGGGGTGAAGCTACAGCCTCTACTTCACCAATGAGCAGCCGAAAGCGATTACCCATATCGATGATCGTGGCGTTTAGTGCCGGGCCTGCAGAAACTTCAAAGACAAGACGAACGGGATCAGCTTTTTGGCCTATCGACAAAGGGTGAACTTCAACCCGGGGTGTACCTGACGCAATGCTCGGGCAGATCTCAAGCATGTGCGACCCTAAGACCATTGGGTTACCGGCGTTCAAATGATACGTATAATCTTCCATGAAGGCGTTCCCTCCGGGCAGGCCCGTTCCCATAACTTTCATGGCCCTTACAAGAGCGGCGGTTTTCCAGTCACCCTCGGCGGCGAAACCATAACCCCGGGCCATAAGCCGCTGCGCCGCGATACCCGGAAGCTGCTTGAGCCCGTGCAAGTCTTCAAACGTGTCTGTAAAACCCTTGAAGTCACCTTGGGTAAGAAAAGCGAGTAGGCCTGCTTCGATACGGGCGGCATCTCTCAGCTCCCCATGCCTTTCTCCGCCGGGCATAAGTGCGTCTGTAACCACATAGGTCACTAGGTATTCATCGATGAGCTTGCTTACATCCCCATCGCTGACGCCGGAGATAACCTCGACAAGGTCTCCGATCCCGTAAGTGTTCACCGTATAACCGAATTTTATTTCGGCCTCAACCTTATCTCCCTCAGTAACGGCAACCTGCCTCATATTGTCGCCAAACCGGGCGAACCGTGCACCTTGCCAATCGGCCCATCCCGCGGCGGCTCTGCACCAGAGGCCAACTTCATCCAACACGGCAGGGTCTTTCCAGTGTCCGACGACAACCTTTCGGGTACGCCGCATTCTGGACATCAGGAAGCCAAATTCCCGGTCGCCATGGGCGCTTTGATTCAGATTCATGAAATCCATATCAATGGTTTCCCAGGGGATGTCCTGATTAAACTGAGTATGCAAGTGGAGTAAAGGCTTGTTAAGAATCTCAAGCCCCCTGATCCACATCTTTGCGGGCGAAAAAGTATGCATCCAGGCAATTATCCCAATACAGTGCTTTGAAGACCCGGCTTGTTGAAGTAATGTGAAGATTTCTTCGTTTACAGTGACAACAGGCTTCCAAACAACCTTTACCGGGACTAAAGCACTGTCTTGCAGGAAACCGGCAATCTCTTTTGCATCGAGGTCTACCCGGGCCAAGGTCTCCGGGCCGTATAAATGCTGACTTCCAGTGACGAACCAAATTTCTAGGTCGGGGTATGCTTTATTGACCATAGTATGAGTTGGGGCCATGTTTACGCTCATAGTGTTTTTGGATAAGGGCGTCCTTTAAAGGCCTGGCACTGGGTGAAATGTGTTCAGTATAAAAAGCCATTTTAGCGATCTCTTCAAGTACAGCGCTATTGTAGACCGCCTTTTTTGCAGTCGCGCCCCAGGTAAACGGAGCGTGGCTGCCAACAAGGATCATTTGCATTTCGAGAGGATCCAAGCCCCGGTTTTCAAGACATTTAAGGATCTGGTAGCCTGTCTCCACCTCGTAATCACCCTTAATCCTTTCGTCATCCATTGGACTAGCGCAGGGAATATCATGCGTGGTGTGGTCAGCGTGCGTGGTTCCGTAAATCGGGATATCCTGTAGCGCCTGGGCCCATGAAGTCGCAAAGCTGGAATGGGTATGACAAATGCCGCTGATGTTGAACCACTGCCTATAAAGACAGGCATGTGTGAGCGTGTCAGAAGAAGGTCTTAGTTTATGGTCCACCACCTTGCCGTCGAAGTCAACGACCACCATGTCTAGGGGGTGCAGGTCTTCATACGGGACACCACTGGGTTTTATGGCAAAGACACCCTTAGAATGATCTGCTGCGCTTACGTTCCCAAAGGTGAACAAAACCAGTTTAAGTACAGGCAACAGCATATTGGCTTCAAATGCTTCCTGTTGTAAGTGCTCATAACTCATCCCGGTGTAGTTTCCTGAATGAAATTACCCAAGCGGGTGAATTTTTCGAAGCGCCGGTTATATAGTGGCTGCAACGATTTATTGGGCGTGTAGTGAAGATCGAATCCCTGACCGAGAGCCTGCATGGCATCCTCGACCCTGGGGTAGACTCCAGCGACGGTGGCCGCAAACATCGCAGCCCCCATGGCGCAAGTTTGTTCGGACCGGTGGACCTTTAAAGGCATTCCCATAATGTCGCTAAGCATTTGCATGGTAAAGGGCGATTTACGCGAAACCCCTCCGAGGCCAATCAAGCCTTTGACGGGTACACCCTGCTGCCGAAACCGTTCAACGATTTGACGTGCGCCAAAACAAATGGATTCTGTGAGCGCGCGAAACACCGCAGGAGCGTTACTCGCCAAATTCAAACCTGCGATCGCCGCCTTCAAGCTTTGATTTGCGTCTGGCGTACGTCTTCCATTTAGCCAGTCAAGAGCAAGCTCACTCTCTTCATCTATTGTAATCTCGGCGGCGTGTCTTGAAAGTTCGGCGATAAGCTCAGTTGAAGTATGCTTTAAAAGATCCATACGGTCACCGGTATGTGCCGCGGCGACTGGAAGGTTTTCAAGCGGCCAGGATAACAAATTGCGAAACCAGGCGAAGGTATCTCCAAAGGCGCTTTGTCCTGCTTCCATACCTAGCATTCCGGGGATAATGGATCCTGGTACCTGACCACAAATGCCGTGAACCAGTTTTCCTTCCATCTCTTTAAGAGGCGCGACCAGCATGTCACAGGTAGAAGTGCCCATAACCTTACTCAAAAAATAAGGTTCAATTTGCCCGCCTACAGCTCCCATGTGCGCGTCAAAGGCTCCTACACCAATCAAAACGGTGTCGGGGAGACCAAGCCTGGATGCCCATTCCGAACTTATTGTGCCGGCTTCCTTATCAGAGGTGTAAACTTTGCCCGACATCCGGGTTCTGAATCCTTTCAAGATGGGGTCGAGTCCGGCAAAAAACGTTTCTGGCGGTAAGCCTCCGAACGCGTCTGCATAGAGGGATTTGTGCCCGGCTGCGCAAATTCCACGTCTTATACTTGCCGCTTTTTTACCGCCAGTGAGCAAAAAAGGGATCCAGTCACAGTGTTCGACCCAGGACCAGGCGGCTTTACGCACTTTTTCGTCTGAACGGAGAACATGAAGGAGTTTGGCCCAAAACCATTCCGAAGAATAGATTCCGCCTACATACGACAGATAGTCTGGACTAATACGTGACGCGTATTCATTGATCTCGGCCGCTTCAAGGACGGCTGTATGATCTTTCCACAACACAAACATCGCGTTCGGGTTCTCAGAAAAACCTTGTGTTAGAGCCAGCGGTACTCCATCTTCATTTACTGCTGCAGGCGTCGACCCGGTGGTATCCACCGAAATAGCGACTACATGTGAATCTACTTTGAACCCGCCAAACTTAAGACATTCTTTAATGGTATGTTCAAGGCCCTCTATATAATCTAGCGGGTGCTGCCGAAACTGATTTACGGTTGCTTTGCAGTACAGTTGATCGCGCCACCGGGGATAGGTGAAGACAGAAGCAGCTATCTCTTCTCCATTTGTTGTATCAACCAGCACACTGCGAACGCTATCTGTCCCAAAGTCAACTCCAATCACATACTTGTGCTGCGTCATGTATTACTATTGTCAAACTTACATTTATTCTGGAACATTTTAGTCTCAAACTAGATCTGAGCTTTGATCTTGAATTAACTTTTCCGGATTGGGAATAAAGTGCAAGAAAGCTTCGAAATTCTCTTTGTAACTCTTCATGTCAAGCTGGTAATAGTAAGCTCCTTTCTTCGAGTTGAGTTTATCTTTTTCGGCCGTTTTGATTAAAAGACCAGTAGAAAGCACCTTGCGGCTAAAATTGCGATTATCGAAGCTCGAATCATAAACGCCTTCGTAAAGATTTTGAAGTTGTGGTATAGTGAATTTGTCTGGAAGCAGCTCAAATAAAACAGGATGCAGGGCGGCTTTATACCTTAATTGGGACCGGGCACAACTCACCATTTCAGCATGATCAAATATCAGGGTCGGCATTTTACCAATTAGAAACCACTCGGCATGGAAATCTTCGGTTATCTGTTTTTCGTATTGCTGGATATCAATGAGGGCATAGTACGCGACACTAACGGTTCTTTCAACCGGATCGCGGTGAATGGCGCCAAAGGCCCCGAGTTGCTGCAGGTAAACTCCGCTCAGACCGGTAAGTTTTTTTAAAATTGCGGCAGCTGAGTCCTCAAGGCTGTCCTCAGGAGCGAGAAAGCCTCCCATAAGACTCCACTTGCCTTTTTCGGGGATCATTCCTCGTTGTATAAGCAAAATTTTGAGCTTTTCGCCATCAAATCCGAAGATTATACAATCTATGGCTACCAGTAATTTAACCTGGTCATTGTATTCATACATGCCTTACTATTTGTCGCAGCGTTATATTCGGGTAAACCACTAAGTTTGACTGCAAGCCTACTTAAATGAAGCGTCATTTACCGCATTTTTCATTCGTTCTGTTGAGTTCGGGTGTTTTTTTCGCTTTCGTTCCCACCCTGAAAACTGCTTTACCCGTGAGCCTCGGGCCGCCCGCCGGTATCGCCAGCGCCAGGCAATCAAGGTGTATTTTTCGATCTCCACTCATGATGGGCGGGAATCTTCCCGAAAATTCGGCCTTCGTAAACGAACTATTGACGAATGATGCGGCGCTAAAAATGAACCAGAAGGGTGAAGATGTGAAACCTGTATTCCACCGCGATGGTGAGGCAGCTTGGTCAAGTCACACAGCCGGCTCGAAAGGCGTTAATTTGGCCCTGTTCAATTTAAATGACGAACCGCGTGAGGTTACTGTGCGCCTGAGTGAACTAGGGCTTAGAGGATCTGTCCGCGTAAATGATGTGTGGCAAAAAAAAGACATGGCCCCAGTATCGGGATCCATCTCGCGAAAACTTGCCCCACATGCCTGTAGCCTCCTTATATTGAACAGTTAAATTTTTTGTGATGAAACGATTATGCTATGCCCTTGATCTTGTCGATGATGTCTCGCTCATAGCCGAATATGAATCGGCGCATGAAAAAATATGGCCCGAAGTTGCCGACTCACTTCGAAATGCCGGAGTTGAAGACATGGAGATCTACCGTGTGGCAACCCGGCTGTTCATGATCATGGACACAACTGACGATTATGATCCCGAAACCCGGAACGAAGCAGACGAGGCCGATCCCAGGGTTCAGGAATGGGAAGAACTCATGGGGAAGTACCAGCAAAGCCTTGCTTTCGCGGCTCCTGGTGAAAAGTGGGTGCTCATGAACCGCATATTTTCGCTTAGCAGTCAGGCTTAGACGGAATGAAACTGGATGCTCACCAGCATTTTTGGATCTACAGCAAGGCAAGAGACCTTTGGATCGAGGATGGAATGGAGATACTTATGCGGAATTTTATGCCTGGGGATATTGCCCGGGGCATGAAAGTGAATGAGACTGAAGGCTGTATCGCTGTTCAATCAGAAACCAGTGAAGCGGGTAACGCATTCCTGTTACATCTTGCCGAAACTGAGCCGGCGATTAAAGGCATTGTTGGATGGGTCGACCTTTGCAGTTCTCAAATCACCGAAAATTTAGAGTACTGGAGTACCTTTTCACTGATAAGAGGCTTTCGGCATGTGCTTGAGGGCCAAGACGCTAGTTTTATGCTAGAGCCCTCTTTTAATAAAGGAATAAGCGCTCTGGCCGAATTTGGATTTACTTATGACCTCCTGATTTCACAGGAACAGATGCCTGGCGCGTATACCCTCGTTGAGCGCCATGATGACGTAAGCTTTATACTTGACCATTTGGGTAAACCGCGCATTCGCGAAGGAGGGTATAAAGACTGGGAAAAAGCGATCCGTAAACTGGCTTCGAGGCCAAACTTGTATTGCAAACTTTCGGGCCTGGTCACCGAAGCCGATCTTCAAAGCTGGAAGCCTGCAGATTTTAAGCGCTATGTTGACTGTGTCCTGGAAGTATTCACACCCCAGAGACTGGTTTTTGGCTCAGACTGGCCTGTTTGCTTGCTTGCTGCAACGTACGACCGGGTGTACGAGTTGACCCAAGAACTGTTGAGTGATTGCAGTCTCAATGAAAAGGACGATATTATGGGAAAGAACGCCCTTCACTTCTATCGGATCAACAATGGACCTTTGGTTAAGTGACAAGGTCTACATCGTCTCTGGAGGTGCTAAAGGAATTGGCGAGGGCATAGTACGTACTCTTGCCGCCGAAGGCGCTTTGCCAATTATCGCCGGCCGAAACAAAGACGATAACTTACGTCTTCTCAGAGATCTCGAAACCAATGGTCACAGGGCGGCTCAAATTGAAGCTGAGCTTAGTGATCCCACGGCCTGCGAAGCGGTAGTAACATTTGCTTTGGAGCGGTTTGGACGTATTGATGGCCTCGTGAACAACGCCGGCGCCAACGATGGCGTCTCTCTTGAACATGGGTCGTACGAAGACTTTCTAGCCTCTCTGCACAGAAACATGATCCATTACTATCTCCTGGCCCGTCACGCCTTGCCGGCTCTTAAAATCAGTAAAGGATCCATACTTAACATCACGTCCAAAACCGCCGAAACAGGCCAAGGTGGGACCTCGGCTTATGCCGCGGCCAACGGCGGACGAAACGCGCTTACCAGGGAATGGGCTGTCGAGCTGCTTCCTTATGAAATAAGGGTGAACGCTATCGTTGTCGCCGAATGCTGGACACCACTCTACGAGCGATGGATTGCCTCGTTGCCAGACTCAAAGGCCAATTTAGAGTCGATCCTCTCAAAAATTCCGTTTGGAAAGCGAATGACCACTGCCCAGGAGATCGCAGACATGGCCGCATTTCTTCTTTCGGCCCGCTCAAGCCATACCACCGGGCAACTTATTCATGTTGACGGTGGCTACGTTCACCTCGACCGTGCTATATCCTGACTTTATAAACTATGCTATGTCCAAATACTTCGCATCAATCTTCTTTTTCGCCATTTTGAGTTTCCTGGCAAAAGCGCAAAACTCAATCACGTTTTTGCCGGCAGACACCGGGGTGAAGATAAGCCGATTCATTTATGGCCAGTTTGCCGAGCATTTGGGTCACGGTATCTATGGCGGTGTTTGGGTGGGTTCATCTTCGACCATCCCGAATACCCGGGGAATGAGGAATGATGTTGTAAGCGCTTTGCGTGAAGCGAAAGTACCCGTCATTCGATGGCCGGGCGGTTGTTTTGCCGACGAATACCACTGGATGGATGGGATTGGCACTCCGGGGTCCAGACCATCCATGATAAATACCAACTGGGGCGGGATTACCGAAGACAACAGCTTTGGGACCCATGAATTCATGGATCTGTGCCAGCAGGTTGGCGCCGAGGCTTACGTTACGGGAAACCTGGGTAGCGGGACCGTTCGAGAAATGTCGCAGTGGGTGGAATATCTTACTTCACCGGGCAAAAGTCCCATGACTGTGCTACGTTCCCAGAATGGGCGCGCCCAACCCTGGAAGGTCCAGTTTTGGGGTCTTGGTAATGAATCCTGGGGCTGCGGTGGCAATATGCAAGCCGGGTATTATGCCAATGAGCTGAAACGATATTCGACATTCTGCAAGAATTATCCAGGCAATCACCTTACCCGGATCGCCGTTGGCCCAAACAACGATGATTATAATTGGACCAAAGTTTTGATGCGGGAAGCAGGTGGTTTTATGGATGGGTTGTCACTGCATTATTATACGCTTGAGCACGGTTGGAACAACAAGGGAAGTGCAACGCAATTTGGAGTGGACGACTGGAATACGACCATGCTTCAAACACTAAAAATGGAGGATCTCCTGAAACGTCATTCAGAGATAATGGATAGATATGATCCAAAAAAAAGGGTAGGTCTTATGGTTGACGAGTGGGGTAACTGGTTTGACGTTGAGCCGGGTACTAATCCTGGCTTTTTGTACCAGCAAAACACACTTCGTGACGCCGTTGTGGCCGCAACCAACCTTAACATCTTCAATAACCATGCAGACCGTGTAAAGATGAGCTGTATCGCACAAATGGTGAACGTTTTGCAAGCCCTCGTCCTCACCCACGGTGAACAAATGATTCGGACACCTACTTACTATGTCTTCAAGCTTTTCTCGGCACATATGGACGCTGAACTCCTACCCCTTAGTGTGCGCTCCGAGTCACTTAGCGGGAGCCAGGCAAGTTTTCAAAAGCTGAATGCTTCGGCTTCTCGTGACCGGGAAGGCAGGGTTCATATTTCTATGTGCAATCTAGACCCACTCAAGGCCATTGAGGTAGGCGTTGATCTCACTAGTCTTTCTTTGGCGAAAGTAACAAGCGCTCGCATAGTGTCTTCGGCGGGCATGACAGATTATAATGATTTTGGTCATCAGGAAGTGGTCACCGATAAAAATTTTAACGCTTACGCCTTAAAGGCAGGTAAGCTTACGGTCCAAATGCCTGCACGTTCAGTAGTCATGCTCGAGCTTAGATAGCTAATGTTCGTATATTTGCACGTATAGACCCCGCTACTTACGAACTGGCGGGGTCTGTTGTTATCCCCCAAATGACAGATTCGTTTAAGAAAATTGCTCTCGAGATCTCCGTAACCGAAAAACAGGTGATCGCAACTTCTGCCTTGCTTGAAGATGGGGCCACTATCCCTTTTATCGCACGCTATCGTAAAGAGCTGACCGGCGGCCTTGATGAAGTGCAAATCGCTCAAATAAGGGACCGTAAAGAGGAATTACAAAATTTAGAACGTCGGCGGGAAGCGATACTCAAATCGTTGAAAGAAATGGGGAAGCTTGATCCCGCCCTGGGGGAGCAGGTCATGAGCGCCGTTTCGATGCCTAGGCTTGAAGATATTTATCTGCCTTTTAGACCCAAAAAGAAGACACGGGGTAGTGTCGCCCGTGAAAAAGGGCTGCAGCCTCTTGCCGAGACGATATTCGAACAGGAAACCGCCGATCCGGTTACTTTTGCATTAGCTTACGTCAATCCCGAAAAAGGCGTTAATTCAAGCGAAGAAGCCCTGGCGGGAGCTCGTGATATCATTGCCGAACTTATTGCCGAAGACCTCGACGCAAGGGATGAAATAAGACATCTTTTCCTTGACAAGGGGAAATTCAATTCGCGCTTAATCACCGGCAAGGAAGAAAGTGGCGAGAAGTTTAAAGACTACTTCGAATGGTCAGAACTGATTAGGACAGCTCCATCGCACCGTGTCCTTGCTGTTCGGCGAGGAGAAAAAGAAGGAATATTATGGCTCGAACTAAGGCCTTCGGAGGCAGACGCCATCGCACAGTTGACAAAGCGCTTCGTTAAGCTAGACACCGCGTCGGGCCAAATCGTTAAAGCCGCGGTCCAAGATTCGTACAAGCGACTTCTGGGGCCATCGATGGAGACTGAAGTGCGTATCATAAGCCGTAAAAAAGCCGAACAGGAAGCGATAAGAGTCTTTGCCGAAAATGTTCGCCAGCTCCTTTTGGCTCCACCGCTTGGTGCAAAACGGGTGATGGCTATTGACCCCGGCTTTAGAACAGGTTGTAAAGTCGTGTGCCTTGACAAACAGGGTAAATTACTTGAAAACTTCACGGTTCAAATGCATACCGGGGCCGAAAACGCTATGGAAGCTGAGAAGATACTCAGAAACTTGGCGGCACTGCACCATATTGAGGCGATTGCGATTGGAAACGGTACAGCTGGGAGGGAAACAGAAACGTTCGTTCGGAAAATTAACCTTGAAGGGGTTGAGATCATCATGGTCAATGAAAGCGGCGCGTCCATTTATTCGGCCTCGGAGATCGCCCGGCAGGAGTTTCCCGATAAAGATATCACCGTTCGCGGCGCGGTCTCGATTGGTCGCCGCTTGATGGACCCGCTGGCAGAGCTGGTTAAAATCGACGCCCGCAGCATTGGCGTAGGCCAGTATCAGCATGATATTGATCAGACCCTTTTGAAAGCTTCGCTCGACGATACGGTCATTAGCTGTGTCAATAAAGTAGGTGTAGAACTAAATACAGCTTCTCCCCAGCTCCTTACCTATGTCTCGGGACTAGGTCCTGGCCTCGCGCAAAATATTGTTGAATATCGAAATACGAACGGCGCTTTTGAACGCCGGGAAGACCTGCGCAAAGTTCCGCGAATGGGAGATAAGGCCTATGAACAGGCGGCTGGTTTCTTAAGGATACGAGGCGGAAAAGAAATTCTTGATTCAAGCGCGGTGCATCCAGAACGCTACTCCCTGGTGCACAAAATGGCCCTGGACGTTAGTTCGAACGTCCCCGAACTGATCGCTGACGAGAACCTGCGTAAGAAGATCTTACTTAAAGACTATGTCTCTGACGATGTTGGCTTGCCTACCCTCGAGGATATTTTAGCCGAGCTTGCAAAACCGGGCCGTGACCCTAGGGAAGAGTTTGAAACATTCGCTTTTACTGAAGGAGTGAAGTCGATCGAGGACCTTAAGCCTGGCATGAAGCTGCCGGGTATTGTGACCAATATCACCGCATTTGGTGCCTTTGTAGACATTGGGGTACATCAGGATGGCCTTGTTCATCTGAGCCAGCTTGCCAGGCGCTTTGTACAGGACCCCAATCAGGTGGTAAAAGTACATCAGTATGTGGAGGTGACAGTTACCGAGGTCGATGTGAGCCGTAAACGTATCGCCTTATCTATGAAGCCTGAAGAAGAGACTAAGGCGCCAGGGCCTCGCTCTCATCGTCCCGCAAAAGCAGATCTGCAGGGCGATCGCAGAGGTGTTAAGCCTCGCAAGGAAAAGGCCGGGAATGGGGCTGGCCGACCTCAAAACGGCACCCGCCGGCCTGCCGGGCAAGCGTTGCGGCAGGAAAGACAGCATTCGAATAATCAAACAAAACAGGACCCAAAGAATCAGCAACCAAAGAGCCGACAACCAAATCAAGGGACAGGAAAATTCAAGCCCGCGAAGCCTAAAGTTGAAGAGGAGCCTGAGCTAGATATGGCCGCTAAACTCGCTCTACTGAAGGCTAAGTTTCAGTAAAGTTCTCTATTTATCCAGGTGAAAGCAGATACGGCAGCGTGGCTCATAAATTTCGCGGTCACCAAGCAGGATCTTCTCTGGCTTTTCCTGGGTACGAAACGAGTAGTTGGCCGGGCGGCCGCAGATCATGCAGACCGCGTGCAATTTGAGAACATCATCGGCAATGGCCATTAATTGAGGAATAGGCCCAAAAGGCTGCCCTTTGTAGTCCATATCCAGCCCAGTCACAATGACTCGTATTCCCCGGTTTGCCAGCGCATCACAAACATGAACTAGTTCCTGATCAAAGAACTGCGCTTCATCGATGGCGACAACATCGGTGTTCCCGGTGAGCAGTAAGATTGACGCCGAATTTTCGACCGGGGTAGAAAGCGTCGAGTTAAGATCATGAGAAACGATCGCCTTGTCGTTGTACCGCGTGTCCAGATCCGGCTTGAAGATTTCGGTCCTTAAGCGAGCGATCTGCGCCCGTTTGAGCCGCCTCAAGAGTTCTTCGGTCTTTCCCGAAAACATTGATCCGGTGATCACTTCAATGCTTCCCGGTCTTAGGAGGCTTTCGTTCGGCATCACTTAGCGTAAAACCGTTCTTGCCGCGTCTTGCTTGATAAGAATAAAAAGGAGTATGGTGAAGCTCCACAAGGATGACCCGCCATAACTAATGAAGGGAAGTGGGATGCCAATAACCGGTACAAGGCCAATTGTCATCCCGATATTGATGGTGACATGAAAGAACAAGATCGAGGCTACTCCATACCCATATATGCGGCCAAAAACGTTTCTCTGCCTCTCTGCTAGGGCGAAAATTCGCATCATAAGTGCCACATATAAACTGATCACAGCAAAAGCTCCCAAAAAGCCCCATTCTTCACCAACCGTACAAAAGATAAAATCGGTGGTTTGTTCTGGAACAAAGTCAAATTTCGTCTGTGTTCCGTTAAGAAAACCTTTGCCATACAGCCGCCCCGATCCAATGGCAATCTGGCTTTGGTTCACATTGTAGTAATTGCCTTTGACATCAATGTCCTTGCCAACGAGGTTATTCACCCTCACCCGCTGATGAGGCTTAAGCACCTTATTGATGACAAAAGGAACGGTAAAGATTAGCCCACTGGCGAAGACAAGGCAGGAGGCCAGGAGTATGATGTTACGCTGCGTCTTTCTGATGTAATAATACGTAATTGCCGCTATTGCCACCAGGCCTCCCAGAAGGTACCATGATTTCACAACGAGCGCCAGAACAAAGAGGGTAATAACCACCAGGGCGATGATCAATACCCATGTCGGAAGACCTTCACGGTACAATACGAAGACAAATGCCGTGAAGGTAAGCGAGGAGCCAACGTCTTGCATGAACACCGTAATAAAAGGTAAAAAAAGAATTATTAAAGACACGATGCGGGTTTGCAGATCGCTCCATTTAATATTCGTCCCGCTCATGAACCTTGCCAGGGCAAGACAGGTGGCAACCTTGGCAAATTCGGAAGGCTGCAAGCGAAAGCTCCCTATTTCAAACCAATTCCGGTTTCCGTTCACCGACCGGCCCAGGAACATGACCGCAACGAGCATAATGATGGTGACGACATAAAAACCGTAACTGAATGCCGGAAAGAACCGGCTATCGAGAAGCAGTATAAGGCAGGCAATGACAAACGCGGTTGCGATCCAGATGACCTGTTTCCCATAGTTTCGCTGGATGTCAAAAATGGAAGCATGGGCCGGGTCAAAATTCGCTGCGTATATACTCATAAGCCCTATCCCAACGAGGGCCACATAAAGCGTAAGAATGATCCAGTCGATATTAAAAAAGATCCCCCTGTTCTTTTCCATGAGTCTAGTGCTTACGGTGATGAAGTGAATCGCTGCGCTTGCGGGCGGCGGCTTTTTGCAGAGCCCTTATTCGGGCCTTCGCCAATAAAGTGCTGTCATGCTTCATTTTATTCAGGCCCTCTTGCTGAGCTTGGGTAAGTGCCGAAGGTTTCTTGCGCACAATCTTGCTGCTCTTGGCCACGAACATGTCACTGACCGGTGGCAGGATACTGGCGTTCATGAATTTTTTTTCAAGCTCAGGCCGGGTGATGGAATCACGCAGGTACTTCTCGATCATGAGACTGGCAATCGGAGCTGCCCAATGAGCGCCTTGGCCGGCATTTTCAACAATTACAGAGATAGCGATCCTGGGGTTCTCCCGCGGGGCGAAGGCAACAAAAACAGAGTGATCTTCGCCATGCGGGTTTTGTGCAGTCCCGGTCTTAGCGCATATGTGAATGCCCGGGATTTGCGATGCCCTTCCGGTTCCTCGTTCCACGACAAGCTGCATCCCGTCGTGAACAGGTTCAAAATAGCTGGCGTCGATTCCAAGCATATGTTTCACCTTAAAGGAGGGGTTCATGAGCTCATTCTTCCCAATCCCTTTAATCACATGCGGGATGTAGTAATAACCCTTGTTGGCAATAGCCGCCATTTCATTGGCCATTTGAAGCGGAGTAACGTCAAGTTCGCCCTGGCCAATGGCAAGAGAAATTATAGTGTTTGAATTCCAGTGACCTGCACCATGCACTTTATCATACAAAGACCTTAACGGAACCCGGCCTCGTTTTTCATTTGGAAGATCAATGCCAAGCGTGTTTCCAAAGCCGAACTTCATCATATAAGAACGCCAGTACTCAAAGTTCTTTCCTGTGTTGTGGTAAGGCCCGTATTCGATGATGTCATGGAATACATGGCAAAAGTAGGAGTTACTCGATTCCATGATCGCTCCTCTCAGATTTAGTGCGGGGATGGGATGGAAATTCTTCACCAGGTGATTGCCGGCGTAGTAACCGACTCCGCCAGGAAATACGGTGCTTGGGAAGATTAGACCCGACTGTTGGCCAATGAGGGCCTGGACAGGTTTTATGGTTGAGCCAGGCGGATAATAGGCCTGAAGCGGCCGCATGTACAGCGGAATGTAGGGGTCTTCATAGAGCTTGCTAAAATTTTTTCCCCGTTCCCGGCCAACAAGCAGATTGGGATCGTAGTTGGGACTGCTAACCAGTGATATGATCTCGCCTGTTTTAGGTTCAAGGCACACGATACTCCCAAGCTTATTCTTCATAAGCTTTTCGCCATATTCCTGTAGATCAGACTGGATGGTACTAACCATCTTATCGCCGGCGACTGCAAGAGTATCGTACCTTCCGCCTTCATAAGTACCCTTCTCGGTATTGTGCACGTCATAGAGCACCGTACGAATACCCCGCTTGCCTCTCAGAATGCTTTCGTAGGATCCTTCAATCCCGCTCATCCCAATATAATCGCCCGGCCGGTAAAAGCCGCCTGAACGGTCGATGATCTTGTCGTTTACTTCACCTACATAGCCCAGCAACTGGGCGGCAATTGGTCGTGGATAGCTTCGAACTGTACGATTTTGGACGTAAAAGCCTTTGAATTGATAAAGAAGCTCCTGCAAACGTGCGTAGGTCTCGGCAGACAGCTGCTTTTCAACAATGAAGGCCTTATAAGGCGAGTGGTGTATACCTTCCTCATAGCTGTCAATAAAATCGGCCTTTGGGGTACCAATAAGGGAACAAAGCATGGTGGTGTCAAAAGCTGAAACTTCTTTTGGGGTAACCATAAGATCATAGACCGGCGTATTCTCTACAAGGATCTTCCCCTTGCGGTCCAGGATCGCGCCGCGAGCGGGATAGATGATCAACTTGCGAATGACGTTGTTCTCCGAGGCGATTAAATAGCTTTTGTCAATGATCTGTATCCAGAAAAGCCGGGCAAGCAAGACGATAGCGATAAAAAAGATGATACCCTGTATGACAAAACGCCTTTCGAAAAAGTTATTCATGCCTTTGTGCGTCGACCGTAAAACAGATACTCGGTAAGCAAAATAAGGATGAGGGTAAACACTGCGCTGCTGAGTACACGCAAAATGATGTAGAAAAATTCTGAGACCCTAAAGATATCGAGGCTAATGAGGGCTAGGTGGTGAAAAAATACAAGGATTGCGCTGTAGGTAATGAACCTGTTAAAGCCCATGTTTGCCAAGGTAGGTTCGGCGTAAAAGTCAGTACCCCGGGGATTCATGAGGTTTAGGGTAACAATGCGTACGTACGCCATGAGAACACAAGCTACGGCGTGAATACCGAGCGAATTCGAAAAAATATCGATGACAAGACCGGTCGTAAAGGCGATCGCATAAAGCCAAAACACCGGCACGTCCAGCGGAAGGATGATAATGACGAGGACATACAGGTAAGGATTAGAAAGATTGTAATACACACCAATTCTATCTAGAAGAAGGACTTGCAGCAATATGAGCAAGATAAACCGGATCAAATTTGAGATAAGTAAGCCTATCATTTGTCCACTTTCTCCTCTTGTTTTTGCTCCAGTTTATGCTGCTCCATAGCCAGCTTGTTCACCACGACATAGACATACTGCATGCTGTTGAAATCGGTGTTTAGCTTTATGTCTACGGTATAAGAACTTTCACCGTTGTTTGAATAGAATCTGGAAACAGTGCCAATAAAGATCCCCTGCGGAAATAAGGAAAACCCCGAAGTTTCCACCGAATCGCCTTTTTTAATGTCGACCGAGTTTGGAATGTCCTTGAGGGATACAATTTTCGCATTTGTGCCTTCCCAAACCAGCGAGCCAATCTCCTTCGTGCGTTTGAGCCTTACCGAGAAATGGGAATCTTTGTGAAGAAGCGAATTAGCTGTCGAAAAGTGCGTGGAAACTTCTTTGATGATACCCGCAATGCCCATAGGCGATAGAACACCCATTCCGGGTTTGATTCCCTGTAATGATCCCTTATCCAGAGTAAGGTAGTTGTTGCGGTGGGTTGTGCTGTTGTTGATCACCTTGCATACCAGAAAACTGTACTGTACCTGGTTCGCTGTATCACTGATCAGGTGAGGAATACTAATGCCGCCATAGTAACTTGATGGCAGGGTAAGGCGAAGTCGCGCGTTCTCTTTTGCCAGACTGTCGTTCGCCCTGTTAAGGTATAGGTAATCGGTAAATTGACTCTGTTTTTCAAAGACGTTGCCCGCCAGTTGATTTGCAGAGCTCATAAAAATTGCACCCTGAAATGTATTATTTTTTACAACCAGATAAAGGGCAAGGATCTCAAAGCTCAAAAACCAAAAGAATGCGCGGTTCCTAAAAAGAAATACCCATAGATTACGCATTAAGAAATGGTTTAAGGCATCAGAAATCTGAAGTTATGGATGTTCTTAAGCGCTATCCCCGTTCCGCGAACGACCGCCCTGAGCGGGTCCTCGGCAATATGCACGGGCAGCTTGGTTTTGGCTCCAATGCGTTTATCCAGCCCGCGAAGTAGGGCTCCGCCGCCTGTAAGATAGATGCCGGTTTGGTAAATATCGGCCGAAAGCTCAGGAGGAGTGATCTCGAGCGCTTTCAGGATCGCTTCTTCGATCTTTGATATCGATTTATCGAGACAATGAGCGATCTCGGTGTAAGAGACCATGATCTGCTTAGGTACCCCGGTCATGAGGTCCCTGCCCTGAACGGCAAAGTCTGACGGTGGGTCTGGCAGTTCGGGAAGGGCCGAACCAACCTCAATCTTGATCTTTTCGGCAGTTCTATCACCAATCAGAATATTATGCTGGCGGCGCATGTAATTAACGATATCAGAATCAAAATTATCACCGGCTACCCGGATCGACTGATCACAAACAATCCCCGAAAGGGCGATTACGGCGATCTCTGTCGTTCCGCCTCCAATATCAATGATCATATTACCCATGGGCTCTTCGACGTCAATGCCAATTCCAATCGCGGCAGCCATTGGTTCATGGATGAGATAGACTTCTTTAGCACCGGCGATTTCGGCTGAGTCACGAACCGCCCGCTTCTCAACTTCGGTGATTCCTGAGGGTATACAGACAACCATACGCAGAGATGGAAATAGCCAGCCTCGACCGTTGTTAATCATCTTTATCATCCCCCGTATCATGTGCTCGGCGGCGTCAAAGTCTGCAATGACGCCATCCTTAAGGGGGCGAACTGTCTTTATATTTTCGTGGGTCTTGCCATCCATTTGCATGGCTTGTTTCCCGATAGCGATAAGTTTTCCGGTTTTTCGATCAAGGGCAACGATCGAGGGTTCATCAACAACGACTTTGTCGTTATGAATTATAAGGGTGTTGGCTGTTCCCAGATCAATGGCAATCTCCTGGGTAAAAAAATTAAAAAGACCCATTTACTGAGGCGTGTATTTAGTTAGATAGTTAGAAAGGAAGCGGCAAATATATTAGTTAATAGCCCTTTTGTTACAATTACAACTTGACAGGTCGAAGCAAAAATGTTCCCGTTAAGAAGTCGGTTTTGTATGGAAAGACCTATCCAGAAGATGTGCGAAGTTAGTTTAACACAAGCACATTAAACACTAATGTATACGACTTAGGGCGTGTAATTGTTTCGTTTAGGGGCTTTCATTAGTGTTTGAAATGGCGTACTCCTGTTAACACCATGGCAACCCCCAGTTTGTTTGCCGCCTCGATTGAATCATGATCTTTTACTGACCCGCCGGGCTGTACTATTGCTCGGATTCCCGCTCCTGCGGCAATCTCAACACAGTCTGGAAAAGGGAAAAATGCGTCTGAGGCCATTACCGCATTTTCGAGGGGCAACTGGAAATTTCGCGCTTTATGGATTGCCTGCCAGAGAGCATCAACACGTGAGGTTTGGCCCACTCCACTGCCCAGAAGCTTGCGATTTTTAGCAAGAACAATGGCGTTTGACTTGGTGTGCTTGACGATCTTTAAAGCAAAGTGTAGATCGACGGTTTCATCTGCTGTAGGTGCTTTGGTAGTGACAGTTCGCATTTGGACGGAAGGTTCCATGGCGAGGTCATAATCCTGCTCGATGCTTCCATTTAGCAAGGTTTTCTGATGTGTTTTGGAAAGGGTGGCAGCCGGGTTGCGCTGCAGCAGAATACGGTTTTTTTTGCTTGTGAGGATTTCGAGGGCGGCCGGCTCAAACCCCGGTGCGATGAGAATTTCAAAAAAGAGTTTGTTTATCGCAATGGCTGTCTGAGTATCGATCATTCCATTAGCGACAAGTACCCCGCCAAAAGCAGAGACCGGGTCGGCAGAGAGCGCTTCTATCCAGGCTTCGCGTAATGTATCTCTTGATGCGACGCCACAGGCGTTCGTGTGTTTTAAGATTGCGAATGTAGGTTCACCAGCATCAAACTCGTCCATGAGCCTTATGGCCGCATCAATGTCGACCAAATTATTGTAAGACAATTCCTTGCCGCTGAGTTTGGTGAAAAGTTCATTGAGGTTACCCTTGAATACGCCTTTTTGGTGGGGGTTCTCGCCGTAGCGAAGAATGAGCTCTTGCGCCTGGTCCTTGGCTCGCGGCGTTGCCGGTGCGTTTGCAGTTGCGCGGGATGAAGCATCAAGCGCTTTTGTCAGGTACCCGGCAATGAGCTCGTCGTATTTCACGCACCTCGTAAAGGCTTCTACGGCAAAGCGCAGTCTTTCTTCTATGGACGTTTCGCCACCGCCTTTATTAAGAATGTTTTGAAGTTCGGTGTACTGCTTGTGCGAAGAAACGACCACAACATCCCGGTAATTTTTAGCGCTCGCCCGAAGGAGCGCGATTCCGCCTATGTCAATCTTTTCAATGAGCTCGTCGTGTGTGGCATGGGGCGAAGCAAGTGTTTCTTCGAAAGGATACAAATCAACAATTACCAGATCGATCAAAGGCAAATCATGCCGGGTGAGTTCACTGAGGTCATTCTCGAAATGCCGACGACCCAGAATCCCGCCAAAAATAGCCGGGTGCAGTGTCTTTACTCTACCGTCCAATATCTCGGGAAAGTGGGTGATGCTCTCAACAGTTTGAACCTCGACGCCTAAACTGTTTATAAAAGCTTGGGTGCCGCCGGTAGAATAGATCTTGACTTCTAATTCGTGTAGCTTTCTTACAATTGGTTCTAGTTTATCTTTTTTAAAGACAGAAATCAGGGCACTTTTGATGATTCGGGATTCCATTACTGTGTTCCTATTGCCGGCTGACCTTGAGCGGTTGGTAATGGTGATTGTTTTGCTTTTTCTTCAAGGGTCATTGCCGCCGCCACGTCTCTAACAGGGCCTTTTCCAAGCTGAGTTAGTGCAGTTGTCGTCGCGGTTTGAGAAAAAGCCGGCAACTGCATCAAACTGGCAGCGAGGAGAAAGTATAAATACTTCATGTTTTCGGAGATTGTCCTCTAAAGAATAAGGTGGAAAGGTAAACTAATTTTAGCAGCGACTCATGGTGTTGCAGAGTGGCGGATTGCCGGCTGCCTGCCTTTTTTGGAAGAAGCGAATAATTTGCAGATCATTCAAGACCGGATCTAAAATTAGAATCTGCATGTACAATTTATTAAAAAAACTATAAAGCTTTCATCTGAATATAACTGGTACTAGTTCATTTTAATGTGCGGTTTACGTGTGAAAAAGTTAACAGGTTAAAAGTGTAAAGTTTCATCTTCGTGCTTTTAGCTTCAGTAAGTCTGAAGCATGGCTACAGCGGGGGGTACTTAACCTGTTTAAGTCAATTTTTTTATCAAGCTGCCCTAAAGGCGTCTCAGTAAGCTTTCGACCTTAATTTTTTTATGCAAACTGAAGCGGATGTCCCAATCCTTTCAGTTTTGCCAAGTGCTTTGCAATCTGCTTTTTCGTATGCTGTTCATTTATGATTGGTAACGGCTCCCGATAGGCTACTCTGTCTTTAAGAACGTGGTAGACGGCAATGATCATTTTATGAGCGACAGCTATCACAGCTTTTTTACGGCCTCTGCGGGCTAGAATGCTTAAGTATTTGCGCTGGAAGTAGCTGTTTTTTTTTCTCGTTGTTGCCCAGCCACACCCCAACCAGTAATGTTTTTAGGTGGGTATTTCCTTTAATCAGGGAAGTGCTTTTTTTTTACCAGCACTCTCGTTGTTACCTGGGCTAAGTCCCGCCCAGCTACTTAAGTGATGCTCATTTGGAAACTGGCTCATATTGGTGCCCGTTTCGCTGATAACACCAATAACACTGTCTTTACCAAGATCAGGTATGCTTTTGAGCAACTCTAGCTCGACGGCGTATACTTCAGTTGCGCTGTCTGTTTGGGCGTCAATTTCGG
>JAABUX010003092.1_pt1 | contig 22505 bp, 24 predicted proteins | sample 5561851 | NCBI WGS metagenome assembly JAABUX01 (sample SAMN10711883, study PRJNA513361) | rock metagenome | isolation source: Antarctica rocks | place: Antarctica: Victoria Land, Richard Nunatak red sandstone | collected 2016-01-03 | reverse complement strand
AGTTTTCCTTGCGAGGGTTGACCAAAGCAGCGGGCGAGTGGTGTCTCGTCTGTCTAGCCTTCAACTTGAGGCGCTTAAATGTCCTCATGGCGACAGCTTAAACTTTTCTCCGACAGGCTGCTAGATAAGCCTCTACCGTCTCTTGAGACAATCGCTCTGGGAGGACAAACAAAAACTGCTGAAAATGAAGTTGCGTACCGCAACTTCATTTTCAGCGCCGAGGGCATAAATCAGGCGATCCAACAGCGGCGTACTAATTACCTGAAGTGGGAGTCTGCGCCCAGCGTCCTGTCCAAAGTCGGCAAACCCAGATGGACAGACCAGAAACAGTGCTTGGAATAAATCGGGTTGTTGAATTGCGAGGCGGATAGTGAAAGCAGCGGTAAGGGAAGACGCCACTACCGCTACAGGTGCGCGACAAGCCTGTTGGATAAACTCTGCCAGTGTAGTCAGGTAGTCAGCAATTTTGTAGTCCCGCGCTGGGTGAGCCGACTGACCCCAGCCAATTAAGTCTGGGGCTAACACGCGGTAATTGGTGGCAAAAGCGGGGTAAACCTTGGACCACTCGTAAGCCGAAGCCCCGCCGCCAAAGTTGTGTAAAAAGATTAAGGAGGGTAGCTCTTCACCCTCAGCGGTTGAGGCTGACCACGGCGCACTCACCTGGGTATAGTAAACCATTGGCCCCAATGATGTTTGTGTGAATTGTTGCCCAAAACCAGGGGGTTGAAACTTAAGCATATTTGTAAAAACATCTGATTCTAAAAATACCAACAGAAAAGAGACACATAAAAATAATAATAGGTGTAATAGCACTTTCAGCTTAATAGCTCAAAACGTAATCATAAATCTATTTACTTGCTAAGTTTGTTCTTACTCAAAACTGCAGCGCTTCTTTATACTGTCGGGTATACTGCTTAAAACATATTGTCAAGCGTCGCCTTTGCAAGGAGACAAACGCCAGTGAAAAAAGCACTTATTTGTGGAGTATCCGGTCAAGACGGAGCTTATCTAGCACAGCTACTCTTGAACAAAGGCTATAGCGTCTGTGGCAGTTCACGGGACGCTCAAATGTCCTCGTTCCAGAATTTGGTGCGCTTGGGTATCCGTGATCAGGTAAAATTAGAATCTGTCTCTCTGACTGATTTTCGCAGTGTTTTGCAGGCGTTGACGAAAATTCAGCCCGATGAAGTCTACAACCTAGCGGGGCAAAGTTCAGTCGGTCTTTCCTTTGGGCAACCAGTGGAAACTCTGGAAAGCATTGCCACCGGCACCCTAAATTTACTAGAAGCCATTCGCTTTACCGGGGCTAAAATTAAGCTTTACAACGCTGGTTCGAGTGAGTGTTTTGGGGATACTGGTAAGGCCTCAGCTGACGAAAATACACCGTTTCGCCCTAGAAGTCCATATGCCGTGGCCAAAGCCGCTGCCTTTTGGGAAGTAGCCAACTATCGGGAAGCTTACGGTCTTTTTGCCTGCTCTGGTATTCTTTATAACCACGAGTCTCCCCTAAGACCTGGACGGTTCGTAACCCAAAAAATTGTCGCCGCCGCCTGCCGCATTGCCCAAAGCAGTCGAGAACAGCTGCATCTGGGTGATATTTCTGTTCAACGCGACTGGGGTTGGGCTCCCGAATACGTGGAGGCGATGTACTTGATGTTACAGCATTACCAGCCGGAGGATTACGTAATTGCGACAGGAGAAAGCCATAAATTAGAGGACTTTGTGGCGGCAGCCTTTGCTTGTGTGGGGCTAGACTGGCGCGAGCATGTTGTCATCGATGCTAGCCTGTTGCGACCAACCGATATTGCTGTAGGCAGAGGAAACCCACTCAAGGCAAGAGAACAGTTGGGATGGCTGGCACAACATAAGATGAAGGACGTAGTGCGAATGATGGTAGAAGCGCAGCAAAGTCATATTAAAAAGGAGAATTAAACGTGCAATTAGCTAATGAGGACAGGTCATGACTGAAAAAAATCGCTCGTGGGATGCTGGCAGGTTTATTCAAACGCTTGCCTATTTTGAGGTAATCCCTGTCGTCAGCTGGCTAATTCAGTTGCTCCACGGTCGTGCCAACGATAATAAAGACAGACCTGTTGGAGGAAAAAAAGTGGGAGTCATACTGGTAGCTGGGGCGACGGGTGGTGTCGGGAAGCGAGTGGTGCCCCGACTTGTTGAGCGTGGTTATCAGGTGCGATCGCTCGTCAGAGATGCCGACAAGGCACGGGCGATACTCGGTGACAAGGTGGAATTGGTAGTGGGAGACATCACCAAACCAGAGACTTTAACTCCTGAAATGATGGCAAACGTCCAAGCTGTGGTATGTTGCACTGCGGTGCGCGTGCAGCCCATCGAGGGAGATACACCGGATCGAGCCAAATATTATCAAGGTGTCAAGTTCTACCAACCCGAAATTGTGGGAGACACTCCAGAAAGAGTGGAATATTTGGGGGTGAAAAATCTGGCACAGGCTGCCGCTAATCTGAACAAGGCAGACGAAACACTGATATTTGATTTCACAAATCCATCGCCAGATTTGAAAGATAGCTGGGGGGCTGTGGATGATGTGGTAATGGGTGGCGTGAGTGAGAGTGGAATCCGACTGGTAGAAAACACAGCTCTGTTTGCTGGCAATGTATCCACTGCAAATTCTGGCGGCTTTGCTTCAGTTCGCACCCGAAACTTTAACCCGCCATTCAATTTAGCTGACTCCGAAGGCGTAGAATTGCGCGTTAAAGGAGATGGTAAGCGCTATAAGTTCATTATCCGCACAGACCCCAAATGGGATGGCACTGCCTACAGCTATTCGTTTGACACTGTAAGCAACAACTTGATGAGTGTTCGCATTCCTTTCGCTGACTTGATTGCAGTGTTTCGTGCCAAGACATTGAAAGACGCCGCTCCAATTGACCGTAGCCAAATTTGCTCGTTCCAGCTGATGCTTAGTAAGTTCGAGTATGACGGAGAACTAAACCCCAAATTCGAGCCTGGTGGCTTCGCCTTGCAACTAGAATCACTCAAGGCTTATGGCGGCGTGAAGAAATCACGATTCGTGCTAATCAGTTCAGCTGGCGTTACTCGTCCGGGTAGACCTGGAATCGATTTAGAGTCAGAGCCACCAGCTGTGCGATTGAACGATCAGCTGGGAGGAATACTGACGTGGAAATTGAAGGGAGAGGACAGTGTCAGGGAGAGTGGAGTGCCTTACACCATTATCAGACCATGTGCATTGACTGAGGAAACTGGGGGTAAAGCGTTGATTTTCGATCAAGGCGACAACATCAAGGGTAAGGTTAGTCGGGATTCAATCGCCGAGATTTGTATTCAAGCGCTCGAACAACCCAAAGCATGTGACGTTACTTTTGAAGTAAAAGAGGAAGGAAGTAGCGATCGCTCTAATGATTGGGAGCGTCTATTCGAGCAGCTGCAACCCGACGAGCACGAATCGACAAATTAGAGTGTCACACTTGAGAAGGCGAAAATAATTTTGATTGAGGGAAGGGCAATGGCTCTAAATCCCAGTATCATGCAAGCAGTCGAACAGCTGGGCTATCGCGTCACCGTTGGTGATGTAGCAGCCCAAGCAGGATTGAACGTCAATTTGGCAGAGCAAGGATTATTAGCACTTGCAACTGAAGCCGGTGGACATTTGCAAGTGGCACAGTCTGGAGATATAGTCTACCTGTTTCCGAAAAACTTTCAGGCGATTTTGCGTAATAAGTTTTTGCGCTTGCGGCTGCAGGAATGGTGGAAAAAGGTCTGGAAGGTTTTATTTTACCTGATCCGGATCTCGTTTGGGATTGTACTGCTGCTGTCAATTGCCCTGATTTTTCTAACCATTATTGCCATCATTACTGCCGCAAATCAAGGCAGCAACAGTAGCGACAATAGGGGTCATTCGCATGGCGGCGGTGGGAGCATATTTATGCCTTACTTCTGGCTCGGACCCGACTGGTTCTGGTTTTTCGCGCCGGATTATGGCAGCCCCCAGTATCGGCGTCGGCGAGAACGTGAACAAAACCAGCTTAATTTCTTTGAAGCCATCTTCTCGTTTCTATTTGGTGATGGCAATCCTAACGCAGACTTAGAAGAACGCCGCTGGCAACAAATTGCTATAGTAATTCGTAACAATCAAGGAGCCGTAGTTGCAGAACAAATTTCTCCCTACTTAGAAAACATTGGGGAAGGATATAGCAGAGAGTACGAGGACTATATGCTGCCCGTGCTTACCCGTTTTAATGGTAAACCGGAAGTTAGTCCGGATGGGCAAATTGTATATTACTTCCCAGAATTGCAGACTAAGGCGCAACATCGCCATCCTCTAGCAGTGCCAGCCTATCTACAAGAGTTGACCTGGCGTTTCAGTTCTGCCAGTTCGGAACAGATTATGATGGCAACTGGGTTGGGGGGGCTGAATTTTGTCGGTGCCTTGGTACTCGGTAATCTGTTGGCAGGCCCCGCTGCCGCCAAAATCGGAGGCTTGGTGGCGTTTGTACACTCGATTTACTGGCTCCTGCTGGGGTATGGTACGGCTTTCCTGGGAGTGCCGTTAATCCGTTATTTCTGGATTCAGTGGCGCAATAGCAAGATAGCAGTTCGCAATCGGCAACGGCAAGAACGGGTGCTGCAGCTGAGTCAAGCCGATGCTGCTTTAGACAATAAAATTGCTTACGCTCGCCAGTTTGCCGCCGAAACAGTGATTGGTCGTGAAGATTTAGCTTACACTACCGAAACTGATTTACTGGAACAGGAGGCAGATAACTCTGCACAAATTGAGGCTGAATGGCAACGCCGGTTGCGTCAATCGGGGTCTTAGGGTCTCTCCACCTGCTTGTTAGCATGCCAGTATAGAAAAGGTATGGCGAAATTTGACAAGGGGTTGGCTGATCCACGTGCAGATTACATTTTTAGGGACGAGTTCCGGTGTACCTACGCGATCGCGCAATGTTTCTAGCGTTGCCCTGCGTCTGCCTCAACGGGCAGAACTGTGGTTGTTTGACTGTGGCGAAGGAACCCAGCATCAAATCTTGCGGAGTGATTTGAAAATCAGCCAACTCAGCCGCATTTTTATCACCCATATGCATGGTGACCACATCTTTGGCTTGATGGGTCTTCTCGCCAGTTGCGGCTTGGCTGGCAATCCTGATCAAATCGATATTTATGGTCCACCAAAGTTGGATGAATATCTCAGAGCCTGTAGTCGTTATTCTTCCACCCATTTGTCATATCCGATCCAAGTCCACACAGTGCAGCCTGGTGTAATCTACCAAGATGAGGAGTTCACCGTCAGCTGTGAACGATTAGATCATCGCGTTACTACCTTTGGCTACCGGGTAACGGAAAAAGACCGTCTAGGGCGCTTTGATATTGAAAAAGCCAAGGCGCTCTCGATCCCTCAGGGCAGAGTTTACGGTCTCCTGAAGCGGGGTGAACGAGTGACCTTGCTCGATGGGCGGGAAATTGATGGAGCTGATTTTTGTGGACCGACTGAAGAGGGCCGCAAAATTGCCTATTGTACTGACACCGTTTATTGTGAGGGCGCGGTCGAGCTGGCACAGGATGCGGATGTGCTGATTCATGAGGCGACTTTTGCTCACCAAGATGCAGAACTTGCTTTCCAGCGCTTACACTCCACCTCAACCATGGCGGCGCAAGTTGCCTTAGCTGCCCAAGTTAGGCTGCTGATTATGACTCATTTCAGCCCCCGCTATGCTCCTGGAAATGACCTGGAGTTAAAGGATCTGCTGCAGGAAGCCCGAGCTATTTTCCCAAATACAGAAATGGCGGCTGATTTTCTCAGCTACGAGGTACCGCGACGGCGGCAAACCGAGTTAACCCAGGCAGGGGTTTAAAGCTAAATTATTTCGTCACAAGGGCTGGTAGTACACTGTAGGTATCAAATGGTACAAATACCCGCTAGAGTCCTGACGCTGCAAGAGTTCCTGAAACTTACGGAAACCAAACCTGCTAGCGAATATATTGACGGACGTATTATCCAAAAGCCAATGCCTCAGGGAGAACACAGCGCGATTCAGACTGAGTTGGCAGCTGCAATCAACGCATTACTCAAGCCGCAGCATATTGCACGAGCTTTTTCAGAGCTACGCTGTACTTTTGGTGGACGCTCAATTGTCCCTGACATCTCTGTATTTATCTGGGAACGGATTCCGCGCCAAGAAAATGGTGGGGTTGCGAATGTTTTCTCTACTGCACCGGACTGGACTATTGAAATTTTGTCGCCTGACCAAAGTCAAACGAAAGTAACGAAAAATATTCTGCACTGTCTAAAGTATGAGACTCAGATAGGGTGGCTAATCGATCCACAGGAACGATCAGTGTTCGTCTATTTGCCGGATCGACCAACAGATGTTTTCGATCAACTAGAAGCGTGTTTGCCAATGCCAGAATTTGCTAAGGATTTCAGTCTCACTTTGAGAGATTTGTTTGGTTGGCTACTGGAATGAGCACATATGTCAAGAACAGGGTGTAGGGGGTAGGGGGTAGGGTGTGGGGGGGGAACCCAATAGATAAATCTCGGTGCTTGTACCTTATGGGGTGATACCCAACTTTTCCCCTACACCCCACACCCTACACCCCATTCTTGGTCAGAAATTGGTGTCTGAGGAAACTAGCAGGAGTCGCCATTAAGTGACCTTACCGAGGAGCCGGTTCCGAATCTCTGTGAGTTGGCCTTGAGTGTTGACTGGCGATCGCGGTGCCGGAACCTCAGTATTAGGCCAGCTGGATAAATCATTGCAGGGACAGGACAACAGTGGCATCCCCACGCTGCGGACTGGTATCGGCATGGAACAGCGTCCGCAGGGAGATACATCCCATGCTGGTGTCAGGAGTTCTGCAATGGTTTCGTTAGTACCCTCCAGGTAACAGTCGCCATCGGTTGAGAAGATTTGCTGCCAACAGTCTTCAAATTCTTGACTGTAGTGATCGCCCTGGATTACGGGTTGGGGCAGCAAGCTTTTCTGAGCGTTGCGAATTAAAACTTTTTTCCCAGCTGAAACCAGTAAGCAAGATATTGTCTAACTTCTTGTTCGGATGCCATCAGGTTTGAATAAAATATTTTAACTACTCACTCCCCTAGGAGTCAAGTCTATGTTAGCGCTTGGGTGTTGGATCTGCTGCTGGCAACGGCGAACCGAGGGCACTGAGGTTGAGAACGTGACCTCCAGTGACCAGGTAAACTTCATCGGCGATCGCTCCTAAGCGGCGAACCAAAGAACCCAGGCGATCGCGGAACGTCCGACCGCTCGGATACGCTGGAACCACGCCCCAACCCGTTTCCTCTGCAACCAAAATTACATCACAGGCGACTTGGGACAAGCCCAAAAGTAAATTTTGCACCGTTTCCTCCCAGGTGGTGTCATCCTGCTCTAGCAGATTAGCCACCCAGGTACCCAGTGAATCAACCAAAAGGCAGCTGCATAGGGGAGCAGTTTCGATAGTTTCCACGAGTTGATGCGGTACTTCCAGCGTCACCCAGTCAGCTGGACGGCGGCAGCGGTGTTGTTCAATTCGAAACACCCACTCTTTGTCAACTGGGTCAACTTGAGCCGTTGCCACATAGATTACCGATTTCCCAGACTGCATAGCCAAGGTTTCTGCCCATTCACTTTTGCCAGACCTAGCTGGTCCCGTCACCACGCTGACTTTACTTAAAGAATTCCGTTCAGCTTGCATAAAATGCAGTGAGGGTGTGTTGGGTTTTTGGTTTTGGAGAAGATAGAATTCAGGAGTCAGGACAAATTTACCACGGATCAGAATTGCTGAATTCTGGATTATGAAACCACATTTAAAACGTATTGATGCGAATCTACATCAGTTAGGTAATTTTAGCACTTCCTCCTACCCTGAGCCTGCTGCTTCCCAAAACCGCATCGACTCCTTTGAGATATGTACGGCGGCACAAGAGCAAAATGCTCTTGCCCAGGCAAATAGCGCTCCTCCTGCACAAACCTTGCCAGGCAAAACACCCACCCTGCCCAAGTTCAAATCTCTCAGCTTTAGTAGCGGTCTTAACAGCTCCAACCCAGCCTTGGAAATGAACTCGTTGAAAGAAATTCAGACATGTGTTGCTCCTTGCGAGGCAGAACTACAGCAAATAGTGCGACAAATTCAAGACCTTTATCTGGAAGGCCCAATTGTGGATGGCTGGTTGGAGTCCCATCCCTCGGAAGGCTACCGCCTCTGTGGTCTAGATCCAGCTGGTAATATGTGGTTACGTCCCTGCCCACCGGAGCAGTTGCCCAGTGTCAGTATCGCGATCGCTCGTTACCAAAAGCTGCTACAGCTATTGGAGCGCAAGCAGTACATAGAAAACCGCCTGAATTCGAGCTTGGATGAAACAAATGCATGACCAAGAAGGATTCTACTCAGCCGATGAGACCGAGAACGAAAATAAGCATTCCTACAATAACTTCGAACGCATCCTTTTTCTGCTAATTCTTTTCACCATTAGTGCTCTGAGTATTACTATCGCAATACCTCTATTTGTTGTGGCGAAAGCAAGAGCTTTATTACTTCCAAACCAAACTACTCAAAAAGATTAACCCCCAGAAACTAAAAAGTCACTCATGTAGTATAATTTATAGATAAGTTGTAATATAAATCCTTACCTTGCTGATTGATGCGGTCTTGGACTCGGAATTTCAAAGGCTTACTAAATTTCTTGGTTGAGTCTAGCTGCCCCTTGTGCCAGCGGACGACGTCTAAAGAATTTTGTCCAGACTGTGAAAGACAACTGCAAGGCCAAAAGTCGCTTCACCCCAACGGGCTTTGGCAAGGACAACTGCCAGTATTTGCCTGGGGAGTGTATGGAGGTACACTAAAACGAGCGATCGCAGCGATGAAATACGAAGACCAACCCCAGCTGGCTCGACCTTTGGGTGAATGGCTCGCAAGAGCATGGTTAAATTCGCAAGTTGCTTCTACGGATCTGGTGGTTGTTCCGATTCCCCTCCACCCTAAAAGGCAAAAAGAGCGAGGCTACAACCAGGCAGCGCTGCTAGCACAGAGTTTTTGCGAACTAACTGGGTTAGATTTACAACAAACGGGTTTAGAGCGGATGCGGCCGACTGAGGCACAGTTTGGTCTGGCTGCTTCAGAGCGAGAAAAAAACCTAGCAATGGCTTTTGGACTAGGGCCAGGATTTCGCCGCCACAGCCCAGCTAAACGGGTGCTGTTATTGGACGACGTTTACACTACTGGCGCTACTGCCAGGTCTGCTGTCCAAACGCTACGTCAGTATGATATTCAGGTGTATGGCTTAGCGGCGATCGCTACTCCCCAAAAAGTCAATTATGGATATGCAAGCCGTTCCAGTAACTTCTATAATTGACCGAAGAGGGTAGGGGAAGCAGGGGGAGCAGGGGAAGCAGGGGAAGCAGGGGGGGAAAGAGTTAATGCTTTCTCTGCTACAAGGTTACAAGCCCCTAGATTCATTCATGGAAAAAAAAGAAAAAATTGTGCCGAGATTGCTTGCAACGAGGTACAAGGTGTCCAAATTCAAGCCCCTGCCTTTAAATTTAAATATGGGGTTGGCTCCCCCTGCTCCCCCTGCTCTCTTCTTTGACAGGTTCAAGCTGTTTTGCTGGGATACTGCTGTCCGATCATGATTAAAGCTTTTGCAGTAGGGTTGAGCCAAGTCCTGCTCATTTGGGCGACGTTGCTGACAGTTGGCATGAGTGCAAAAACAGCTGTAGCTCAAAGCAAGTTGTATAACCCAATTCCTTTACCTGCCAGTAATCAGGTTTCTGATCAGCTCTCGGAAAAAGATATTCCCACTGGGCAGGGCGGTTTTGCCCGTGACTACTCGGTGAAATTGTATGCGGGGGATAATGTGGCAATTGAGCTGACGTCTGACAGCTTTGACACGATTGTCACACTGCTGGCTCCTGACGGCTCAACGGTGGGAGAAAATGATGACGGTCCTGACGGCAGCACCAATTCCCTGCTGTTTACCCGCGTCACCAAAACAGGGACGTACACAGTTCGGGTTCATGCTTTTGGTGAAACTGGAGTTGGGCCTTTTAAACTTAAGGTGACACGGCTGCGACCGCTCTAATATGGAGCATTGCTACCAGCGTCTACAGTGCGGTCAGCAGGCAGAGTAATAAAGCTTCAGTCCACTCTACTACAGCTCCGTAGGTGTCTCCTGTATGACCGCCCAGCTGGTAATTGAACCAGGCACCAGTTAGAACTGCGATCGCACCCCCACCCAGAGCCATCCCCACTGCAACAAAAGTGCGACCGTTATTCAGCAGAATTTGTAGAGCGCTCAAGCCCAGCAACAACAATAGTCCCGGCAACACATCTAACAGAGAAGGAATAGCAGCTTTGTGAAATGCACCTTTGCCCGTTGGTCTGAGGTTGCTATATTGTGCGATCGCCACCTGTTGCCCCCAGCGTCCCCACCCAGAGGACGCCATCAACGCCAGCCATCTGTAGGAATCTAGGTCAGTCAAGGCTGTTGTTTTTAACAGCATGAGTGCGATCCCTGCCATTGCCCCAAAGGCACCCGTGGCACTATCCGCCATTACCTGCAACCGCCGTTGCGGATCTTGCACCGCTAGCCCATCGGCAGTATCCATTGCCCCATCCAGGTGAAGTCCCCCAGTGAGCGCAATCCAGCAGGCTACTACCAAGGCGCTACGAGTTAGCACTGGTATACCCAACTCGTGCAGTCCCGCGTCAATCAGCCCCAAAATTCCCCCAATCATCAACCCTACCACCGGCGCCAGACGAGCCACGCCCTGGAAGTCTAATGTCCCAGCACCTGGGATGGGAATACAAGTATAAAACACTACGGCTGCTGCAAGTTCTAATCCCAGCTTTTTGCACCACCGTCGCTGATCTCTCATACCACTGGAGTCTCAAAGTCACATCCTACGAAAATTTACCTGAATAAGTTTCGCCCTATTTTACGAGAGCATGTAGATAAATCTTGAGATAAGATTAACTGGTACACAAGGTTTTTACAGTAAATTTTCCTTGAATTGGGCATTTCATCTGCTCAGTGCTGGTTATTTTCATAGATAATTTATCTAAATGTAGGGTCTGAAGAAAGCTGTTAAATTGACCACATAAGCCCCGTTTCGCGAGAGAGGCTGTTTAATTATGAGTCACCATCGTTCCGACACCAGGCTACCAGCTCCGTGCATCATCAACACTGGCGTGGTTGTTAACAAGCTAGATATGCGGCGACTGCTAGCTGATTTAGGCCCAGTCCGCTACATCCACACCCAAGAAGGTCAGTTACAGAGCGAGGGGGAGGGGGAGGTACTGGAGGTATTTGCCAACCCACATCGGTCTACCCTGGTAGCTAACCATGCCCTTTATCTTAATGTCTATAGTTTTGATTACCTGGAACTGAAACAGTCCCCGGAGCAAGAAACTTACTTCGATTTGGTGCAAGACACTCGCTGCTTGCGGCTGATTCCACTCTCGACCCCCCTGCAACAGCAAACCACGCGAAACTTAAATGCAACCGCCTTGGAAGCGATGATGGATCAGGTTCTTTCAGCTAGGTGGGATGCGGAAATTGACGACGACGGCGCTTGCCCATTCTAATTTCAATTTTGAATAATAAATTTTCTTTTCTAGTCGCGGCTCGCTGCAGCCAGACAAAAGCGCGAGCGGGTGTCTTTTTCACCCCTCATGGTCAAGTTGAAACGCCTAGGTTTATGCCAGTGGGGACGCTGGCAAATGTCAAAACTGTGACACCGGCACAACTACAGGAGGCTGGGGCGCAGATGGTGCTGGCTAATACTTATCACCTCCACCTGCAACCGGGTGAAGCAATTGTGGAAAGTGCTGGGGGGTTGCACCAGTTTATGGGCTGGACGGGGCCGATTTTGACAGATTCGGGCGGTTTTCAAATCTTTAGCTTGAGCGAATTGCGTAAGATTACTGAAGACGGTGTTACTTTTCGTTCTCCTCACGATGGTCAAACTATCCACTTGACACCGGAGCGATCAATCCAGATTCAGAATGCTCTGGGCGCTGATGTAATTATGGCCTTTGATGAATGTCCGCCCTACCCAGCCAAGCGGGAAGAAGTCGAGGCGGCAACTAGCCGAACTTACCGCTGGCTAGAGCGCTGTATTACGGCTCACCAGCGGCGCGATCAGGCTTTGTTTGGAATTGTTCAGGGTGGTGTCCACCTAGAATTACGCACTGACGCTGCTCAGTCCTTGGCTAGGCTAGATCTGCCTGGGTACGCAATTGGCGGTGTGAGTGTGGGAGAACCCCCAGAACTGATTGCCAAGATTGTCGAAGCGACAGCGCCACTGCTGCCACCAGAAAAACCCCGTTACCTGATGGGTATAGGCACCCCGAGGGAAATGGCACAGGCAATCGCAGCTGGAGTGGATTTGTTTGACTGCGTGATTCCCACCCGCCTGGCACGACACGGTGCTGCCTTAGTGCAAGGCGAGCGCTGGAACTTAAAAAATGCTCAGTTTAGGGAAGATTTTACACCGCTGGATCAAAATTGTCCTTGCTACACTTGTCAGCACTTCAGCCGCGCTTATGTGTGTCACCTAGTGCGATCGCGGGAGATTTTGGGTTACACTCTGTTGAGCATTCACAACATTACAGAACTGATTCGCTTTACCCAGAAAATTCGGGCTGCGATCTTGAGCGATCGCTTTACGACTGAATTTGCCCACTGGCTCACCCCAACCCCAGCCCAGCTTTAGCCTCGCTGGTAGCCAAGTCATGTTAAGATGCATATCAATTGTGAAAGCTGTGTTAGAGAGATTTTAAAAAACATGGAAGCTGCACTTTTGCTAGCAAAACTGCCGGAAGCTTACTCAGTCCTTAACCCTCTGGTAGACGTTCTCCCGATCATCCCAGTCTTTTTCTTGCTGCTGGCCTTTGTGTGGCAAGCTGCTGTCGGTTTCAGGTAAGCCAATCATCTGGGGGATTTGTGACACCACAATCCATCTAAATTTGTGAGGACAGGCAAATGCCTGTCCTCGTTTTTAGCGGCATCATAGAAGGCGGTGCCACAAGCTTAAAGAATTTTGTGAGTGTGGGAGTGTTGTTTCACATTGTCGTCTTTGGTGACAACTCGTTTGGCATTCAGTACCCGCTTGCGCTCAGTGGAGTACTTAAAGTCATCGCGTGTTGTGCCTTGAGGAATGTGGGATTTTGCGCTCTCGCGACGCTTATAGGTGCGGGCAGCTGCGATCGCTCGTTGAGCAAATTCATCACCGAACTGAGCGGACTCAGGAAACCCATCTGGTTTCACGGGTGTATTGTCTGTTAGCACAGCTCCCAAAGTCGTACCACAAGCTAGTTGATAGGAGGTAGGAATGCCTTTAACTATGGCTTCCAAAGCGGCAGAAGGGATAGGCTCTAGAATTTGGACTTCATGAACTTCTCCCTCTTCCTTAATGAAGCAGGTTGCCAAGCCAATAACGAGATAGTCATCGGCTGAGACATCAGGGGCATTGGGATAGGACATTGCAGTTGCCATAAGATTGCCATCAACAGTTCAAGACACCGACACACGGTAGTGGTAGTTGTTGCATTGTACCAATTTGTCAGCCTGCCACTGGACTGCCAAGATGTATTCAGAGGAGCGATTCTGGAATTTAACGATGCTTGGATGAAGTATGAATAGACTTCTTGCATAAATGCCAAAACACGGTTGTATCAGTATTCAAGTTGCGTACCCTAAACAAACTTATGCAAGAGTTCTAATGTGTTGGATGAATTAATTATGACTAGAGACACCTGAATAAGTGACACAAGAGCAGATCCGCTGGGGCAAGCAAATTTCTTAAGATGTTATTGAGCTACAAGCTCAGCTATAAGTACATGAATACTCACTCGTTAAGAGCGTGTCAAAACCATCCGAGAGTCCAGCGTTCCTCAGCTATGCCAACAGCAACATGGGACTCTCCAACGCCTCCGGCTACCCGTGAGGACAAATCAGTACCAGACCGCTGTTTACGCTCTTCAGCTTGGGCAAAAGCGCAAGAAGGGGATTATACCGAAGCGATCGCGCTTTTGAGCCAGTTGATTAACCGCCATCCCCACGATGCGATTGATTACAACAACCGGGGGCTGGTTTATTTCCAGAGCGATCAACTTGCTCAAGCGCTCTCAGATTACGATACAGCGCTGCAACTCAATCCCCACTTAGTTAGCGCTTACAACAACCGCGCCAATTACTACGCCGCTTGTGGACAGTTGGTGGCAGCGATCGCCGACTATGATCGGGCGATTGACCTAAATCCCAGCTATGTACGGGCGTGGATCAACCGGGGTATTACGTTGCGTGATCTGGGACGGTACGACCAGGCGATTGAAAATTTTGACATTGCCCTATTGCTAGGTCAACTAGAAGGTCACATTTACGCTGAACGAGGGCGGACATATCATCTTTGGGGCGACTGGAACTGCTGCCTAGCTGACTATCGGCGCGCCGTGACGGAGCTGCCTCAAAACAGCACTTCTAGTTCTGACGAATCTAGTCGCTTGCGTCTTAAGGTGATAACTTGGTTAAATCAGCTCCTGGGTCCCATGCCTACTTAAGTTGTGACTTCTTTCTTGACAAGGCTGGAGCTTCAATGGTGCCAGCCTTATCCAGCAAGACTACCTGACGTTGCTCAGGGTAAAATCGGTTGCTCTCCTCTTGCATAACGCTTTTTTCCTGCTGCGGATCGAAGTAGCGGCTAAAGTCCGTCTGGAGATGATTGACACGTCCTTCTCTCAGCTTGACTTCCGTTTGAATTTCCCCCAACTTTTGTTGCTGAGACAACTGATAAGGCAGGATTTTCACCAGAGCAGATACTGCTGCTACTGAGAGTACAATCTTAACCGCCAGTTTCGCCGTAGTTTCAAGCACCATAACCTGGTAGGGGTAACGGCGGCGGTGGCGGCGCTTACGGGGATTAGCCCGGCCTGTTTCTACGGGTTCTAGCGGGGGTCTAGACGGTTGAATGGCATTCATAGACATGCTCTCTCTAAGCGGACGCCCCAGTGACGGCGCACGAGCTCCTATCAGTGGGAGTATTTAGCTGCAATATTACTTGATTTTCGGCATTATATAACCAGAGGATTATATCAAGAGGATTACACAGTTGGTGCAATTCCTTTGTAGATGACAAAGAAATCAGGGGAGAAGGGGAGCAAGGGAGAGGGGCGTCTAGGCTCCACTCAGCCCTGCTCCCCCTCTTTTTCCTCAGGCGGATGCCCTATTTATAAAGTTCTGTTGCTAGCCGGATGGCAAGTACGCCCGGAATCAGCGCCACAACGAGAGCTATGTAGATTTGAGTATCCGATATAGACATAGTTTGAGACCTCCTAAGTTCAACATTTTCTGAACAGATTGATTACTACTTTTGACTAAAACGCCCAGCTTCTGGAATAACTTGTTACAAGACTAAACAAAAATGGATTTCTACCTTGGCATTGACTTTGGCACCTCCGGCGCACGAGCTGTAGTTATTGACGTTGAAGCGACTATCCAGGCAGAGGCGCAGTATTCCTTTGGAGTGTCGGTGCCAGGTATAAACACAGCAATAAGCTGGCAGACAGCTTTGTTTACTCTGATTGAGAAAATACCCGCCCCATTGCGCCGCGAAGTCAGGGCGCTCGCTATCGATGGCACTTCCTCTACTGTCTTGCTGTGTGATGCTGTCGGTAGACCGATTGATCCACCGCTGCTGTACAATGATGGGCGGGGAGTGGCAATGATGGACACACTACGGGCGATCGCACCCCCAAACCACACTGTAGTAAGCGCCACCTCCAGCCTTGCTAAGCTGCTGTGGATGACCCAGCTGCCCTCTTTTACCGAAGCAAGATATTTTTTACACCAGGCAGACTGGCTAGCTTTTCTGCTGCATGGGCAGCTGGGTATAAGTGATTATCACAATGCTTTGAAGCTGGGTTATGACATCGAGCACTTCTGCTACCCAGCTTGGATGACTCAGTTGCCGATGAACCAACTGTTGCCCCTCGTCCTAGCCCCTGGCACTCCAACTGGTGAGGTGACAGCAGAAATTGCCGGTCGCTTTGGCTTGCCAAGAGACTGCCTAGTGTGTGCTGGCACGACTGATAGTATTGCGGCGTTTCTTGCCAGTGGAGCGCACTCGCCTGGTGAAGCTGTGACTTCCCTGGGTTCTACCCTGGTACTAAAGCTATTGAGTCGCAGCCGTGTGGAAGATGCACGCGCTGGAATTTATAGCCATCGGCTAGCGCCCCCTTTACAAGAGGCGGTAGAGGGGGGGTTGTGGCTAACTGGGGGTGCCTCTAATACCGGCGGGGCAGTGCTAAGGCAATTCTTCACCGACAGCCAGTTGGAGCAACTTAGCTGCCAGATTGATGGGTCGAAAGAAAGCCAACTGGATTATTACCCGTTGCCAAAACCTGGCGATCGCTTTCCGATTAACGACCCTCACCTGCCGCCCCGACTAGAGCCACGCCCAACTGACCCCGTGGAATTTTTGCATGGATTACTCGAAGGTATAGCCCGGATTGAAGCGCGCGGATACCAGTTGCTGCAACAGATGGGTGCCACTCCTCTAAGCAAAGTCTACACCGCTGGCGGTGGTGCGGGAAATCCCACCTGGGCTAAGATTCGAGCTCGTCATCTGAAGGTTCCCTTAGTTCCCCCAGTCCATACAGCAGCTGCGTATGGCACAGCACTCTTGGCGATGCGGGGATTGCGTTATGCTTGAAAATAGCACCATGGTTCGTTGTGATTGCTTGGTTAATGGTTGAGTTACTATCCTCACAGCTCAACAGCCAACTCAACTCAGCTGCTGAACTGTACTATCGACTAATTGTAGTTGTGGTGCCTCCATGCAGGAGTCAGACAATCAGCTTCCGCAAGGTGGCAGAGGGTATAAATTGTCGATATATCAACATCAACTTAGAATTGAGTCGGCGTCTGCTTGAGTTGACTCAGCGGCAACAAGTACTGCGAGTGCAGCAATTACTAGAGGATATTATTGGGAACACTGATAGCACGGTAGTTTTGCTGAACAATATTGAGATTCTTTTTGATGTTTCACTCAAGCTAGACCCTCTACGGTGTCTCCAGAGATTAGCCCGCAACCGCATCATCGTTGTCGTCTGGAAGGGCAGCTTTGAAAACAACTACCTAATTTATGCCGAACCTGACCATCCAGAGTACCGCCGCTATCAGAAGAGCGATTTTTTAGTGGTGAGTCCAGGAAAGGCTGAAGGCAACCCAAGCCATTAACTACAGAAAAGATGGTGCGCATGAAATATGGTGACCTAATTCAGTTTGAACCCATCGAGAGTGTTATCCAGTTGCAAAATGCCAGCGAAATAGGTGAGGCACAACAGCTGGTTGCCACTTACGTGATTTCAGAGGAAATGGCTGAGCGCCTGGCAACTGTGGTATTTCCCAACCTGCAGTTTGAGCAGCCAGCCGACAACAAAGGCATCCTCGTGGTGGGGAACTACGGCACTGGCAAGTCGCACTTGATGTCGGTATTAAGTGCGATCGCAGAACACTCTGAACTTACCACCACCCTTCAAAATCCCCAAGTACTCAGTAGTGCCGCCAGTATTGCAGGCAAGTTCAAAGTCATTCGCACTGAACTAGGCTCCACCACCATGGACTTGCGGGAATTCGTCTGTTCTCAACTAGAAGAAGCACTGTTTGAGTGGGGCATTGAGTTCCAGTTTCCGCCCAGAGACAAAATTCCCAACCACAAGGGCGTCTTTGAGGAGATGATGGGTGCCTTCTGTGAGCAGTATCCTGATCAAGGGTTGCTTTTGGTGGTGGACGAACTACTAGATTATTTACGCACCCGCAAAGACCAGGCACTGATTCTCGACCTCACCTTTCTGCGGGAAATCGGAGAAGTTTGCAAAGACCTCCGCTTCCGTTTCATTGCAGGGCTGCAAGAGACGCTGTTTGACAGTCCCCGATTCGCGTTTGTCGCCGAGACGATTCGCCGAGTCAAAGACCGCTTCGAGCAGATTCTGATTGCTCGCAAGGATGTCAAGTATGTTGTCGCTGAACGACTGCTGAAGAAAACAGCCGAGCAGCAGGTCAAGATCCGGGCACACCTGAAGCCCTTTGCTAAATTCTACGGCAATATGAACGAACGGATAGATGAGTTTGTGCGGCTCTTCCCTATCCATCCCGATTATATTGACACCTTCGAGCGCATCACTGTGGCTGAACGGCGCGAGGTACTCAAGAGCTTGTCCCTGGCAATGCGGCAACGGCTGAATCAAAATGTGCCCGAAGACGCCCCTGGTTTAATTGCCTACGACAGCTACTGGAACACTCTTAAACAGAACCCTTCCTTCCGGTCGGTTCCAGACATCCGGGCGGTAATTGATTGTTCCCAGGTGCTAGAGTCTCGCATTCAACAGGCTTTCACCCGTCCTGCGTATAAGCCAATGGCCTTAAAAATTATTCACGGGCTATCAGTTCATCGGCTGACCACCGGCGACATCTACTCGCCTCTAGGTGCGACACCGGATGAACTGCGGGATAGTCTGTGCCTGTACGATCCAATAGTGGCTGAGTTGGGGGGTGAGCCAGACAGCGATTTGCTCTCCCAGGTGGAAACGGTTTTGAGGGAAATCCACAAGACCGTCAGTGGTCAATTTATCTCTTTTAACACAAACAATCGGCAATATTACATTGACCTCAAGAAGACCGATGACTATGACGCCCTGATTGAGAAGCGAGCCGAGAGCCTGGATAATGCTCAGTTGGATCGCTATTACTATGAAGCCCTCAAGCAGGTGATGGAATGTACCGACCAAACTGATTTCACCGGCTACCGCATCTGGCAACATGAGTTGGAATGGCGCGATCGCAAAGCTACCCGCTTTGGCTATCTGTTCTTTGGTGCCCCGAATGAGCGGTCTACGGCGGCTCCGGCACGGGATTTCTACCTGTATTTCATTCAACCCTACGATCCGCCTCGTTACCGGGATGAAAAGCAGGCAGACGAGGTCTTCTTCCAGCTAACCAAGGTAGATAATGCCTTCCGTGAGAATTTGGATAAGTACGCGGCAGCACTGGATTTGGCTTCAACTGCCTCTGGGCAGGCTAAGAAGGAATATGAGAAAAAAGCCGTTGGTTGCCTGCGGAACTTGGTTAATTGGCTGCAGGAACACATGACGACGGCAATTGATGTCACCCACCAAGGTAAGACTAAACCCCTATTCGAGTGGATGAAGGGAAAAGGTGCAGCAACGGGTGTTCGTGCTAATGTGCGCGATATTGTGAATGCTGTCGGTTCCAGTTGTCTTGGTGCCTACTTCGCAGACCAAGCGCCAGAATATCCGACTTTTTCTGTACTGGTTACGGGCGCTAACAGGGCACAGGCGGCACAGGATGCGCTCCGCTGGTTACGCGGTACAATCAAGACGCAGCAGGCGATCGCCTCGAACCCCATCGCTCCAAATATGCTAATCATATTCTGTCACTACTAAGGCAGAAAGGCCACGGTCAGATACTCAACCGAGGCGAACTCATCCAGGAGGTTTTGGGCGTTGAGTACATGGCTCCCAGTCAATATCGGCTGGAGCCGGAATGGGTAGTTGTTCTTGCAGCTGCGCTGGTTTACAACGGCGATGTGGTGCTGGCTATCCCAGGGAAAAAGTTTGATGCTAACAGTCTAGACAGCCTGGTCACGACACCAGTAGATGAGCTGATTAACTTCAAGCACATTGAGCAACCGAAAGAATGGAATCTACCAGCACTCAAGGCACTCTTTGAACTGCTAGGGCTGACGCCGGGAATGTCTCAACTGGTGACTCAAGGTAAGGACGAGCCGATTCAGGAACTCCAAAAGGCTGTTAACCAAACTGTAGAGAAACTGGTAGTAACGCGGCAAAAGCTGCAAGGATTGACTTTCTGGGGTCGCAGTCTGCTGAGTGAACAACAGCAGACCGAGTATCGCGATCGCTTAGACTGGACAAAGACATTTCTCGAATCGCTCCAAGCCTACTCTACCCCAGGTAAACTCAAGAACTTCCGTTATCAGGAGCAAGAGGTCAACGGATACCGCACTGGGTTGCAGACGCTGCAACAGATTGAAGCACTCCAAGAACTGGTAACAAACCTGGGTTCAGTTGCATCTTACCTGTCCACGGCTGAGGCAGTGTTGCCACCCCCCGTTACTTCTCCAAACCAAAGTAGAGCCAGGGAGAATTCATCCTCCTATAACCAAGAGGGTGGTTGGTTAACCCGATGCAGGGAAGTGCGCCAAGAGGTGCAGGCTCAAATCTTGAATCCGCAGGAACGAGCAGCTGCCACGTTCCGGCAGCAGACACTGCATAAGCTACAACAACTCAAACAGAGCTACATCCAGACTTACCTGGAACAGCACACCCGTGCGCGACTGGGGGTAAATGAAGACCGACGCAAGGCAGAATTGACGCGAGATGGGCGATTGGACAGTTTACAGAAGTTGGCAACAATTGACCTGATGCCAGCTGGTCAGCTTACTGATTTCCAGAATCGTCTCGCTAGTCTGAAGAGTTGCTTTGCGCTGACGGAACAAGAGCTGACCAATACACCAATTTGTCCCCATTGTCAATTTAAACCGGCAAGTGAGGAGATTAAAACACCGGCAAGCAGTCTGTTAATGAGTATGGATACTCAGTTAGACCAGCTGTTGCCTGAGTGGACTCAGACGCTGCTGGGAAATCTGGAAGATCCGACGACGCGAGAGAATTTGCATTTGCTTAAGTCTCAGCAAAGGCAGGTAGTGGATAATTTCTTGAGAGCGCGCAGTTTGCCCGAATCATTGACAAATGATTTTATTTATGCAGTTCAGGAGGTGCTTTCGGGTCTAGTCAAGGTGGTGGTGAAGACAGATAACCTGCGAACAGCACTGCTGTCTGGGGGATCACCGGTGACGCCAACCGAGATAAAGAAGCGTTTCGATGACTATCTCAGTGAGCTAGCGAAGGGTAAAGATTTAAGTAAAGTGCGAATCATTCTGGAGTGACGCAGCGGTTGAATTACGACAATGTTTGTGACACACTCCCCGCGCCGCCCTAAACGGGACGGCGGGGGCTTCTCGACTTCGCAATCGAGCGTTTCTGCTTCAATGCAGGCTTAGTTTCTTCACCTTGCTCCACAGACTTCTTGACCCTATGCCCTAGGGCTGCAATCCCTCGCTTCAATACAACTTGAGCCGAGGCGACATCCCGATTAGTTTGGTACTTGCATTCAGGGCAATCATGAATACGGACGCTTAAATCTTTGGGAACCTCAACATCACAAACTGGGCAGAGCTGACTAGTGCCTCTAGCATCTACCTTTTCAAAGTAGACACCGCGCTTATAGCTCACCCATTGGAGAATACTTAAGAACATTCCCCATCCAGCATCAAGACAATGTTTTGCCAGCATGCCTGCTGCCAGTCCTTTTAGATTTAAGTCCTCGGCATAGATGGTCTGTGCTATGTCACACAAATGATGTGCTGTTCTAATATGAAAAGCTTTACGTTGATTAGCAATCTTTTCGTAAAGTCTAGCTACTTTATGACGGGCTTTTTGTTGATTCTTTGACCCTTTTTGTTTTTTGGCGACGTCTCGGTTCAGCAATTTAAGCTTGTGTTGAGCGTCCACAAAAAATCTGTGTCTATCAATCAACTCTCCATCTGAAGTCGCCACAAATGCATCTAATCCAACATCAATCCCTAATGGATGGCCGTGTGGACTAACATCAGGTATTGCAACATCACAAAACAGTGACAGCATTACATACCAGCCAGATACTCTTTTCACCACTCGCGCTTGTTTCACCACAAACCCTTCAGGAATGGGGCGGTGTAATCTTATCCTTATCCTCCCTAACTTTGGTAGTTCTATCTCTAAAGCTTTGACTGGAGATGCAGCAAACTGTGGAAACAGAAATGACCGCATTCTCCCCGGCTTTTTGAACCGAGGAAAACCACGTCCTTGCTCCCACATCCCTACAAAAGCTTTCTCCACTGTGTTGAGTACGTGCTGCAACACTTGGGAGTACACCGTTGTCAACTCCGGGTAATTTTTCGTAACCGTTCACGGGGGGGTACATCATGCGCATAAACGTCAAAGCCTTGCTAAGCAAAAGCTTTGGGTTTTATGCGCATCAAAATATCGTACCTAAAATGTCTAAAAGACAATTTGCAGACCAGTATAGCACTTTTGACTACTCACAATTATCCGGTATAAATCCAATCTAGACTGGTTTTCGTACTGATTACGTGTGATTTCATATTGGACGTTTTTTTGATCCCCCCCTGAACGGTTACAATTTTTCTTGGCTTGAGTCAGCGATTTGCACTGACTGGCATAGGTAATTTTTGGAGCATCGGCAGGGATAATATATTCCCGGTTGATACTACAGGCATTGATGTCCAGGGCTATTTCATTCTAAGTGTTGGGGGTATATGGTATGATGGAACGCCCAAAATTAGAGAGCCTTAACTCCTATGACCCAAGCAGCGATTCTCGAAGCCTTTGCAGCTCTACCAGACCCCCGT
>JAABUX010003090.1_pt1 | contig 22509 bp, 22 predicted proteins | sample 5561851 | NCBI WGS metagenome assembly JAABUX01 (sample SAMN10711883, study PRJNA513361) | rock metagenome | isolation source: Antarctica rocks | place: Antarctica: Victoria Land, Richard Nunatak red sandstone | collected 2016-01-03 | reverse complement strand
AGAGCACCTGCAGGTCTCCGCTGCGCATCACCGGCGGCTTCTCCACGTCCGCCACCGGGTTCGATGACAGCGACCACACCTTGCGCGCCCTCTCAAAGATGCCGTGCATGAGCACCAGCGCCTTGGTGCGTGTGCTGGCAGCCTGGGTCATCGACGCCTGCCAGGACTCGATCTCTCCCGGAGCCACCCCCTCCAGCGCCATCGTCCCAAAGCGCGGCAGCAGCTCAGAGCCGACGATCGACCGGTAGCCCGCGACCGTCGAGGGCTTGCGGCCCCGGTCGTGCTCGATGTAGCGCAGCCACTCCGCAGCGGCGTCGGCGAACGTCGCCCCCGTCCGCACCATCCCGGGAAGCGTGCCGCGCCGCGCCTGGTCGAGGACCGAGCCGAGCCAGTCCTCCGCGGTGCGCTTTGTGAAGTAGCCGTTCGCCGGCCGGCCCCGCCCGGTCCACGGCCCGAGCTTCTTCTGCACCTGGCGGCCGTCAGGCAGTCGGTACTTCGCGTACCAGACGGGCCCGCGCACTCGCTCGACGCGAAACACGTGGCCCGTCGGCCGACCTTCGGATCCCACTCCCATGTCCCGAAGTCTACGCCCTTCTCGGGACATACTGGGGACAAGTTCGTTGATGCGCCACTCCCTCAAACCTAAAAACTACCGGCACGGAGGGACTTTCCAGAGCCGACGCCCGGAATCGAACCGGGGACCCCTTCATTACGAGTGAAGTGCTCTACCAGCTGAGCTACGTCGGCGTTTGCAGGGATTTCCTGGATCTTGCGGCTACGCTGCCTGGTTTGGTGCTGCAACGGTGCTGCAAAATTTAGGTCGGTCTCTGCGTGCGGCAAGCGTACCTGACGCTTCTGGGGCCTGTTCACTGCGGATGTCGCGTGGGCTGGCACCGCGTCACGCGACCCGTAGCTGGCGGGTGCTGCCGGCGAGGGCGAGCTGTCGGGCATGGAGTCGTTCCTCCTCTGCGGGTTTGGGTCCCTCGTCTTCGAGGTCCTCGATTACGAACGAGTAGTTGCGCTCCAGCATGTCGACGCTGGTCCCGCATTGCTTGGCGATCGTCTGCCGGTCCTCGCCCGCACGGATGCGCAGCGAGATCATTCCGCGGCGCAGTGAGTACGGGGTCGAGCCGAGGATGTCGCCGTTCTCTTTTGGCCAGCGCTCCGCGACCTTGCGGACGGCCGGCGTGAAGAATTTGCTGGGCCACTTGTGGGCCTGGTTGCCGGTCATGTGGCCGTCGGGTGCGCCGTGGCCGCCGAGGTCGCCGCGTAGGAGGAAGTCGTCATCGGCGGTCGGGTAGCCGTGCGCCTGCAGGGCGCCCTTCCAGGCGACGAGGTCGTCAGCCAGGAGGGCATCGATCGGTGGTCGGCGTGACGGGCCAGTGGCGCCCTCTGTCTTGCCGGCGTCCAGGGCTCCGTAGCTCAGCACCTCTCGGACGGAGGCACGCCGACCGGCGACATCGCCGAGCGTGAGGGCCCACACCTCCTGGTTTCGCATACCGAGTCCGTACTGGACAGAGACCACGGTGGCGTCGCGGAGCGCCAGCAGAGGCGAACGCTGATCAAGTCGCTCCAGCATCATGAGGCGAATACGCTCGATCGCGAGGGGGGACAGCGCCCACGATGCGAGATCGCCGCGGCGCTTGCCCGACGCAGGCTGACGGGCTGCTCCGGTCCCGGCACGACGGGAGGCCCGCCGCATGCCGCGCCGGCGCTGCATCGTCAGACAGCCGTTGGTCGAGAGTGGCCAGTTGTCGTCCTCGACAGCCCACGAGAGAGCAGACGAGAGCACCTTCCATGCCCTCGCCTCGGTTGTGGTGCTCACGCCCGCCTTGCGCATTGCCTGTACCCATCGCTTGAGGACGTCTGCAGTCTCGAATTGGACCGCGGGTGTGCGCCCGATCGCGTACCCGCCCTGCTGGCCAAGCGGCTTGATCGCGGGTTCGACCTCGACGATCTCCCCGGTCTTCTTCAACTCGCGCTCCACTGGGTTGCCGATGACGTGGCGGGAGGCGACTGATCGGTAGCTGTCCCACGTGCTGCGTGCCAGCCCGCCTGGCGAATCAGGATGGGCATCGGTCGCCAGCCAGTCGAGAATCAACTCTGCGAGAGGCGTGGCGTCTCCCTTGGGGGCCGCTGCTCCGGGTCCGAGCAGGAATTCCCGGAGGCGACCCTGTCGGTCGGCCTTGATGTATCCCTTGGACCAGACCCCGGCGTCGGATTTGGTCTTGAAGCTCTTGGCCCGTACCCGGCCCTCGTCGTCGCGATAGCCGAGCTGCCAGCTCTTGCCACGTGGACCCTCATACGGCCACCCTCCGGATTTCTTCCACGGTTCCTGCATGACAGGCCCCTATGAAGCCGACTCCACCGTGGCAGCGCGACGCTCGCGCAGCGCTGCCGCGGAAAGATCGAAACGTGCGCGCCCCCCGGGACGTGCCGCCGTATCGGCCTGGCTTTGGTGTCTACCGAGACGTTGGGCAGGCCCGCCGGCGCACGGGGTCGATCTCGGCCATGGTCGGCACCACCGGCTTCAGAATCTCGCCCTGCACCCAGGCGAGCACGTCGCGGCGGTCGAGGAGCACGGCCCGTGATCCGCGCCGGCGATACGCGACGAGCGCACCGGTTGCGTATGCGCGGCGCACGGTCTTGACCGAGCAGCGAGCGATCGCAGCCGCCTCCTCGGCGGTCAAGAGTACGGGGCTCGTGTTCATAGCCACAGGGCCTCCGGTTGGCAGCCTTCCAGCAGTCGATCAGTGAGGTCGTAGCCGTCGTTGCGGTCGGGAGCCAGGTCGAGCACGTCCACATCGCTGACGCGCGACAGGTCGTTGGCGATCGTTGCCGCGGCCATCCGGCCTTGTTCGTCGCAGTCCATGATGATCGTGACTTGGCGGTCGGAGAGGAGTTGTGCCCAACTGGTGCGCCAGCTGTCGGCGCCGGGTGTGGCGATGGCGCGCAGGCCGTGTGAGCGTGCCGCGATCATGTCTGGTTCGCCTTCGACGAGCAGGACTCGTGTTGAGGGCTCGGCGGCGGGGTGCGGGAGCAACGCTCGACGCGAGCCGGCGGTGGCGAGCATCTTGGGCTCGCCAGGGTTCGGCCACGGCTGGTAACGAAGCATGCCGATGAGCCGACGTTGGTCGTTGCGGACGGGGATCGTGATCCGTCCGCGATCGAAGCCAAGGCCGAGCTCCAGCATGGTGCTGTAGAGCCAGCTGCGGTCGCGGGTGAGCCGCGCGATCAGCCCCGGTCGCCTGGTGAGCGCGTCGCGCCATGTGGCGATCGCGTCCTCGGTGATCGATGCGCTCAGACGAGTTGGTTTGGCCGACGCCTGGCGAGTGGGGGTGGCGACGCGTCTCATCGGCATCGTGGTCGAGCGGTAGGTGCGGTATTCGGTCAGGCCGTAGGCGACCATCAGATCGATCGACTCGCGGTCGGAATAGCCGCGTTTGGTGGCGGCGTCGAAGGCGCCGCCTTTGGCGCCGCAGGCGTGGCAGTGCCAGGCGCCGTCCTGAACGTTAACCGAGCAGGATGGGTCGCGGTCGCCGCGTTGGTGGGCGGCCGGGTCGGCGAAGCAACATACAGATGCCTCCGTCCGCGCCCAGCCGGGGATCTCTATGCCGAGCGCGGCGTAGTAGCCGCGGATGTTGGCGCCCGCGAGGGTCTGGGTCATCGCTCCGCCTCGCTGGTGTCTTCGTGGGCCGGCGGGATGTGCTTATAGAGGTGGCAGGCCGTGATCCAGCGACGGAAGTGGCCGTCGTCGAAGGAGTACGGGAAGCTGACTTCGGAGAGGCCGACGTCCCAGAAGTGCGCGGCCCAGCGGAGCAGCATGAGTTCGCTCGATGACCATCCGCGGTGCCCGTGGTCAAGCTCGTGGACTACGGGCGCGATCGAGCGGCTTGCGAGGATCTCGGGCCCTAGCGCCGTCCATGCTTTGAGACAGCCGGTGAGCAGGTAGACGGCGGCTTGCCATTCGCCCCAGTCGTCGTCGTGGAGCAGGGATGCTTGGGCGAAGGTGGGATCGTTGTCGCAGAGGCCGTCGATCCAGACAAGGAACTGCTGGTCGCGGCTACGCAGGCGGGTCAGGATCGCCTGGATCCGTTGATCGTCATGCGGCTGCACGGTCGTCCTGCCTTTCGGTGAGGTAGATAACGTTGTCGGAGAGGTCGTCGGCCGCCTCGGCCCATTCGGGCGTGCGCATGACGATCCATGCAAACTCGCCGCCGAGCAGGGGCACCTCGTCCTGCGTACGGGAGCTCCACCGAGACAGCTGGTAGAGCGTCAGATCGCCTCGCCACATAGCCGCGACGCGTTCTGTTGAACTCATCGCCCATAACGCGTTGAGCTGATGCTCGCGCGCGTCGTCGATAGGGATGTTCAGGGCCAGGGCGGCGCGGTTGCCGACCTGTGTCGTCTGCTGAGGCATCGGTGCTCCTTGCGGGTCGGGGGCTCGATCGGCCCCCGTCGCCGGCGCGCAGCGGCGGCAATGATCCGGGGCGTCGAGACCCCGACCCGCCGGAATGGCGGCGGCCGTCATTGCTGCCTCCCGGCGCGGTCGGTGGCGGGCCCGGCGAGACAGGCGCGGCAGGTGTTCTCGCCCTCAGCGGCAAAGACGGTGTTGCGCCCGCAGCTGGCGCACCATCCCCAGTCCTCGCCGGGCTCCATCGTTCCGGCGCGCTGCGCGTACAGGGTGTGCAGGTGGCGCTCGAGCGCGTGGATTCTGTCGTTGAGCGATACCGGCGCCTGGCTACGGCTGCCGTGATGACCCAGCATCCGGTCGACGTCGGAGCGACGGACCAGCAGCTTTCGTTGCCCCGGGCGAGTGGCGGGCAGCCGTCGTCGAGCGATCCAGAGCCGGACCGTCGCGGGATTGACGCGCAACTCGGCGGCGATCTCGGCGATCGTAAGCCAGTAATCCTCCGGCGCGTCGAGATCGTGCTCGGCCGCCAAGTTCACGGAGGCGATCGCTTGTGGCGTGATAGCTGTGTCGTGTCGCATGACGCTCTCCTTCTGGGTTGAGCGGGCTGGCGGGACGCCCCTGGCCGGGCGTCCCGCCTTCGCTTCGCCGGTTATGCGGCCGCCTCGACAGGCTCGGGCTCGGAGTCCTCGTCGCGCTTGCGCGGGTCGAGGAACTCGACGCTGTCGGCGTTGACCTCGAGCTTCTGCCTGCGGCCGTTCTCGCCGTCCCACTCTGAGTGGTGCAGGCGGCCCTGGACGGCGATCTTGCGGCCCTTGGCGAGGTACTCCTTGCAGATCTCGGCCTGCCGTCCGAAGACGGTGACGTCGACGTAGTCGGGGCCTTGGTCCTCGCCGTCCTTGCGGGGGCGCTGCACGGCAAGCCGGAGGTTTCCGACCTGGGTTCCCTTGCGCTCGTTGAGCGTGGGGTCGGCTGTGAGCCGGCCGATGAGGTTGATTACTTGGAATTGAGGCGGGGCGGGTTCAGCGAGAGTGAGTCTGGTCATGACGGGTTGCTTTCGACGGCGTGGACGGGGATGGCTTGCGGGTCGGTGTAAAGGGGTTGGCGCCGGCGGTGGTTGGCCGCCGGCGCCTCCCTTGGTCAGAAGGCTGCGACCTCCTCGGCGCTGTTCTCGCTGTCGGCGGGCTGTTCGTCGGGCTTTCCGCCGAACTGGACGCGACCCACGATGTGGTGGCGGCTGCGGCGGGTGCCGTTGTCGTCCCACTCGCGGTAGACGAGCCGGCCGGTGACGGCGACGGCGCGGCCCTTGGTGAGGTACTTCGCGCACGCGTCGGCCTGGGCGCCGAAGGTGGCGACGTCGATGAACATCGGCTTGTCCTTCTGGTCGTTGACCGCGAGCCGCAGCTGGCAGACCTTGCGGTCTTCGTCGAGCTGCTTGAGGAGCGGGTCGGCAGTTAGATTCCCGACCAACGTGACCTGGTTGACGGCTGGAGCTGTTGCGCTCATCTTTTGGTTCCCTCCTTGTGGGGATCCGGTGGTTGACGTAGCCCGAAATGCCGGCCGGCGGCCGGACGCGGAACCGAGCCCTCGGGCGAGGGGAAGAGAGACGTCTGTCGACCTTGAAGCCGTCCGGCCGACGGTCGGCGAAACTCGGCGAAGGCAATCCACCGGGAGCCGCGGCAAGGCGACTGGAAGCAGATGGGATGCCTGGAGCTGGCTGCGGTTTAGGAGGCAGCATTCGGACTTGCTTTCGGCTGGAGGACCTCGAGCTGCGGGGGCGGCGGGCCACTTGCGGCGTTGAGGTCTCGGGGTGTCGGGCCTGACGGGGTTGGGGTGTCGATCAGGCGGTCCAGCAGCCGGTCGACGGCCTGCTGATCGTGCTCGGCGGCGGCGCGCTCGTCTTCGGTGAGCGGCACCTGCACAAGCATCCGTTGGAGGCCGTCCTTGGCCTCGAGCAGCTGCGCCTCGCTGGACGGCTTGGGGATGTAGAAGTCACAGCGAGCACACGCCATCCGGTGCGGGCACTGCTCAAAGAAGCTGTAGGAGCAGTAGCCATGCCCGAGGTCGTAGAACTCGAACGGACCACCCTCGGTGCCCACCCGGCCGCTGGTGATCGCGTCACGGTCAAGCAGAACCTCGATCGTCCGGACGTTCCGGGCGAAGTACCCGGCGTCGGTGTAGGCCTTGGTCAGCGTGACCGGAGTGATCCGCGCGTAGTGCTGGGTCGAGCTCGGCGAGCTGTGCCCAAGCCAGGCTTGGAGCTCAAACAGGGTCATCGGGTCCTTGGCGTTGTAGAGCTGGGTGGCGATCGTCGCCCGGGCGCGATGCCCGGTGATCGCGCCGCGAACGTCCTGGCGGGGAACACCGGCCTTGCGGCACAGCAACGGGACCAGCACCCGGTTGAGGTAGATCGGGCTGACCGTGTGACCGCGGAAGCAGAACAGCAGGTCGACCAGCTCACCGGTCTTTTTGTCGGTGAACTTCGGGTGCGCGGGACGAGCGGCTTCCCAGCGCTCGATCGCGTCGCCGACGAGCGGGTCGACCGGCTTGGTGAACGCGGTCGAGGTCTTGCTCGTCGGCACGTCCAGCAGACAGACCCGCTGCGCGTCACCTCCGTCATCGGCCGGTTGCTGCCAGCGGATCGCGCCAACCCGAAGACGCATGATCTCGTCGGTCCGCAACCCGGAGAACAGCCACATCATCGTGAGCGCGCGGACCAGCTCAAGCGGATACCACGGCGCGCCGCCCGCGGTGATATGGCCAGGTAGATCCTCCCGGGCGAGGTTCAGCCCCGCCCACATCAGCTTCGCCCAGATCTCATCGGCAATCACGCGCGGCGCCGGGCCAATCAGCGCCTTGATCGAGCGGGGCAGCGCGAACGCTCTGCGCGGGTCAAACCGCCGGTCGATCCACTCCCATTCCTGGAGATCGTTGAAGTAGCGCCGCGGTGCCCACATCAGATGCGCTTTGGTGCGCGGCAAAAGCTGCCCGCCCGAGCGGGCGCGCATGTAGTCGGTGTTCGGCGCGCGGGAGTACTCCCCAACCAGCATCCGGTCCACGCGCGCGACCCACGCCGCCGCGAGCTGCCGATCCCAGGAGGCGGGATCGGCCCGGTCGGGATGCTCCTCCGCGAGCCAGCGACCGATCTTGATCAATGCGAAATACGTCTGCGTGCGGCTCGAGCGCGACAGCGTCGAGGTCAAGAACCACCGTTGCGCCGAATCCAGCCAGAGCCCGGGAACGTCCAGCAGGCCCGCGCGGCTGCGCGCCAGCCACTCCTCCCGACTTGGCAGCGCCCCGAACGGCGCGACGCTGAGCACGCGCATGTCGACCAGCGTGCGGGCGAGCTGCTCCACCCCCGCCCGCCGGGCGTTGTGCTGCTCGCGCGCGCGAAGCTCGACCAGCAGCTTGGGCTGATCGGCGAGATCATCAAGCAGCGGGCTGCGCGCGGCGAGCATCAGCTCGCACAACGCGCGCTGAAGGTTCGGGCGCTGCAGCTGCGCGGCGTAGCCAAGCGTGTCCAGATGCGCCTGCACCCGACCGACCGTCTGATCGACCGCCACCGGCCCGAACACGCGGCGGCAGAACAGCCGGCACTTAAACCCGCGGATCCCCCAGTGCAGATCATCGACCCCGCACAACAGGTAGGCGACAGCGATCACGAGCTGACGGACATCGGCATTGGCCGCTGCCACGGTTCGCTCCCACTGAGCGCGATCCCAACCCCAGAACGCCGTTCCCTCCTGGCCCATCGCAGCCAACAGATCCCCGCGCGTGAACGGACCAGCCCACGACCCGGGCTTCAGCCCCGCGACCGCGAGCACGTCATTGATTGGCGTAATCAATCGCGACAGCGCGGAAGCGACATCGGGCGACCAACGCCCGATCGGCCGACCCTCGATCAGCTCAAGCGCCCGCCGCTCGGCGCGACTCAGCTCGGCACGCCGGTCGTAGGCGGTTGGGTCGAGCAGCCCGGGCCAACGCCCGGACGGCGCCTTGACGGCCGCGATCGCGCTCATCGTGCACCTCCGACACGGCGGAGGTGCCGTGCTGCAGCGCTCGGATCTGTCGACCGTCGGCTGCGAGACTGATGAGCGTGGTAATCGAGACAGACCGTCTGCGCATGCGGCCGCTGGTCATGGCTGACCTGGACGATCTCGTCGAGCTTCACGTCCAGCCCGAGGTCTCGCAGTTCATGCGCGCCCTCCCTCGCGAGCTCGCGATCGAACGGCTCAACGCCTGTGAACGCGAGTGGCACGACCGCGGGCACGGGCTGCTGGCGATCCTCTCGCGCGACAGCGGTCGATTTCTCGGGCGCGCCGGACTCAAGTACTGGCCCCAGTTCAAAGAGACCGAGATCGGGTGGGTCTTGCACCCCCACGTCTGGGGGCACGGGTACGCGACCGAGGCGGCGTCGGCCTGTGCCGAATGGGGGTTGCGGACCCTCGGCGCCGGCTATCTGACAGCGATGATCCGGCCAGACAACGCGCGATCGATCCGTGTCGCTGAGCGGCTCGGCATGACGCCGTTGCGCGACGACGTTCTGCTCGACATTCCGGTGATCGTGTACTCGATCAACCGAGATTCGTGGGCGGCCGCGAACGGCGCACCGAAGCGAACGAGCTGACCCCAACGAACTCACGAGAGCACCTCGCCGATCTGCGCCACCCGCTGCGCATGGATCTGCGTCATCCCGCTCGCCAGCCGGTCGGCGAGATCACGGCCCGACAGGTGAATGTAACGCTGCGTCGTGTCCGTCTTCTGGTGCCCGGCGAACGTCGCGATCTGGTGCAGTTCCCAGCCTGAGCGCGCGAGATCGGTCAGGCACAGATGCCGCAGCGTGTGCGTGCTGAACGCCTCAACCCCCGCCCGCACGACGATCGACCGAACCACCTTCGACCACGTCCACGGCGAGACCCCAGCCGCCCGGTTCCGCGGCGATTCGGACACGAACAACGCACCCCGTGCCGTCGTCACCGTCCGACGGTGCGTGAGATAGCCAGCCAGCAGCTGACCCGCGACCGCCGAGTAGGGCACGACCCGGGCCCGGCGTGTCTTCGTCGTCTCCGCCCGCACCGTGATCGTCCGGTGCGCCGGGTCGAGATCATCAGTCTGCAGCAGGCACAGCTCCTCGCGCCGCAACGCGGCGTCATAGGCCAGCGCCAGCATCAGCCGATTGCGCAGCGACTCGCCCGCCGCGACCTCGAGCACCGCGCGCCACTGCGCGTCGGTCGGGATCCACGGCAACGACGAGACCCGCGGCACCAACCCACGACGACCACCCGACGCGTCGCGCGTGCGGTAGCCGCGGCCGACCGGGTTGCGGTCACGGACGCGCTCCTCGACCAGATAGTCGTAGAACAACCGCAGCACCGTGACCCGCAGCTGTAACGTCGCGTTCGCCAGGCCGACACCCGAACTGAGCGCGATCGCTTTCGCCCCATGCCGGCCAGGCCGCTCTCGTAGATCGCGGACATAGCTCGCGATGTCTGCCCGTCCCGCCTCGATGACGTCGATGCGCCCTCGCTCGCAGAACCCCAGGTAGTCGACCAGCGACCGGGCGTAGGCCTCGATCGTCCGCGGCGACCGCCCGAGATCCTGCTGCAGCTCAAGCCACCGGACCGCGAGCAGACAGGAGCCCAACGATGGCCACCGCTCCGCGATATCGGCCGCGGGGTCTCCGGCGGCGCGCCCGCGCCCCCGAGCGGCGCTCCTCGCCTCCGGCTCGTCGCTTCGCGCGCAGGCGCGGTCCTCAGGATCCAAGCCCATCCCAACCTCCTCGGTAGATGCCGTGATCAACACCGGCATCTATCCGAGTCCGCCGTCAAAGCCGAGCACCCGCACCCGATCGAGTGCGCTATTTGGAGGCAATTCCAAATAACACACACAGAGTTCATGCGATCCCTCCTTGTGGGGGTCTGTTGGTTGATGAAGCCGTGTAGCGCCGGGTCGGCTGAGCGGAACCGAGCGGCAGCGAGGGGAAGGGAGCGTGCGACCTTGAAGCGGCCTGGCCGGCCCGGCGCATGATCAGGCGAAGGCAACCAGCGGGCACCCACATGCCGGGGGGTTCACGCACTGTCTGCCGCCTTTGACTCGGCGCTCGGCGCTTGTGGCGCGCGGTGTGGTGTGGCCCAGGTCTCGAGGCTCGCGGCCGCGATCAGCAGCGCCAGCGTGAGGCCGGCGAGGACTATGAGCCGATGCGTCGGGCCGCGGCCGCTGCGGCCGCTGATCCAGACGTGGACAGCGACGGCGAGCGCTGCCCATTCGAGTGGCAGCTGCGGCAGGTATGGCAGCAGTCGGCCTTGCCAGCGTCCTAGCTCGATCCCGACCGGAATGGTGCTCGCGGCGGTAAGGGCAGCGACGATGAGGTCGCCGGCGCGGCGACCGAGGCTGCTCTGCGAGAAGTCCAGCACGACGAGCAGGAACGGGGCGGCGAGCACGCGCACGTTGTTTTGAAGGATCCCGGCCGCGTCGCCGAGGCTGCCGGTGAGAGTCGGGTGCGGACGCGTCGATCCGGCCAGGCCCGGGTGAACGAGCGCGAGTCCGACCCCGAATGCGGTCAGGCCGATGACTGCGCCCGCGCTTAGCGTCGGATGCCAGGTGTGGCGCTTTTGGGTCAACTCTGTGGCGACCATGCGCTCACAACGAATCCGTGGTGGGTGTGCTCGACTTGTCCCTTGGTGACGTGGTCGGTGGGCGGCAGGCCGGCGTAGTCGCCCTCGCCCGTGGTGCTCTCGCGGGTGACGATCACCCACAAGCCAGCCGCTGACCCTTGTCCGGACGCGATCGCGATGATGGTGCCGCTGTTGGCGACCTGGCTGGCTTGCAGCGTGCTGTCGTGCCCGTAGCTGGCGGCGGCTTGCAGCGCCTGCGCGCGGGCCTGGCCGACCGAGATCGCGGCGAGCTGGTCCTGGATGCCGGCGACGGTGCGGGCGGTCCAGTTGATGTCGAGGTTGGCGTAGCGCTCGAGCGCCGCCTGCGGCGTTGGCATGGCAGCGCTGGCCGCGAGCCTGCTCTGGGTTGCGTGGGCGGCGTTCGGGATCGTGCCGCCGCGCTCAGGGGCAGGGTCGGCGTTGGGCACGGTCGCCGTGGTCGTCGTCGAGATCGCCGATGTCGACGTGCTGGTCGTCGCCGGGTGTTGACTCGTGTAGGGGTCGCTCAGTCCGCAGCCAGCCAGGGTCAGGACGATGGCGAGGGCGGCGGGGAGCCGGAGGTGAGGTGGGCGCATCACTGCCCTGCCGGGTGTCTTTGGATGAACCCGCCGTTGCCTGCGGCTTGGTCGCCGGCGTATTGGGCGGGGATGATTGAGGCGGGCTGCCAGCGGGGCCCGCTTCCGGGGCTGGTTGGCTGGACTGGCGCGTACCAGGCGGTGTCGAGCACGACGCCGGCGACGTTGATGAAGGCGTGGGCGCTGTTGGCGTAGACCGTGATCCACTGGCCAGGCCCGGCCTGCCCGTAGCTCTCGAGCCCGGTCGAGTCCTCGGCGTAGTCACCGAAGATGCCGGCGCCGTGCAGGACGAAGCTGGTCGAGCCCGAGCAGTCGTAGCCGGCGGCGAGCTGGGTGAGTGTCTGGCCGTGCCCGCCGCCCCAGATGTACGGCTTGTCCACGAGCTGGTTACCGGCGGCGATCGCGAGCTTGACCGCACGCGGCGCGTCTTGCGGAGCTGCTGCGAGTCCGCTTGGCAGGATCTTCGCGGTCTGGCCCGGCGTAAGCGGCAGCGGCCCGCCTGCCGCCGAGCACCCTGCGTTCCCGCTGCCTGCGGTCGCGGGCTGGGTAGCGGCTGCGATGGGGGTGATCTCGCCGAGGAGGCTGCTGGTGCCGGGGTTAGGCGCCGGCGTCACGGTGACATGCCGCAGGCCCCACGCGTCTTGGGAGACGCGGCCTTGCCAGTCGTAGATGTCGACGTGGCGGCCGATGATCGCCCCACCCGTATCGCCGGCGTAGAAGGCGTGCGGGGTCCTGAACGGGTTAGGCGAGACGTGCGCAAAGCTCCGCAGCGGGATCACCGACGGGTCCACGGCGATCTCGTAGGCAGGCGGTCCGCCTGTGAGGTTGAGGCCGGTGGCGGTCACGCCGGACCCGTTGATTGCGTCCCACGGCGGCCCGTACGCGGTCGCGATCCACGGGCCAGACCCGACGGGTAACCCGGTTGGCGACGACGAGATCGAGGTGCAGGGCGGGTTGCCGGCGCCGGCGAGCAGCACGATCGGGGCAAGCACGATCACGAACCCGAAGGCCGGGACCATCCAGATCAGCTTGGTCCGAGTGCGGCGCCCGGACGAGACGGCGACGGTCATCGCTCGACTCCCTGTGGCTGGTGTTGCCGCTCTTGCCAGGCCGGGTCACAGAGCCGGGTGAGCGCCTTCCACGGGTCACCGCCGGTCTCTCGCAGGGCGGCGTGTCGGAGTGGCTGATCGAGCTCGGGGTTGGAGCTCGCGATCCAGTATTCGGGTGCGCCGGGTGCGATCCGGATCGCGCCGCGCCCTCGTTTGCTGATCATGTACAGCGTCGCGTAGCTTCCCTTCTGGGAGGGGAGCGAGGTGATCTCGGCGATGTCGGTGTCGGTCAGCGCGAGTGAGTCGCGGGCGTGCTCGAGGTCGCGACGCTCGTTTGGAAGGCAGAGCGCGACGGCGTGGTTTGACAGCATCGAGCGGCCCTGTTCGGAGTCGAAGTCGCGGAAGAACTGGGTGATGAACGTCAGCCACAGCGCGTAGTGCCGTGCGCGCCGGGCGTACTCGTTTAGCCACGCGCCGGCTGCCGGGGAGCTGAGCGGCTTCCAGCCCTCCTCGATGATGAGCTGGCTCTTGCCCGCCCATGGCCCGTGCGCGTCGAGCTCACCAGCGACTCTGGCGCGGCGCTGGCGGTGGACGTGCCATTCGACATAGTCGGCGACCGCGAGCGTCAGCGCCGGCGCGAGCCGGTCTGAGAGGCCGGTGAAGTCAAACAGCACCAGCGGCGCGTCCTCGTTGACGGTGGTGCGCCGGTCCGCGATGTGCGCGAGCGTCCCGTCCTCGCCGTAGGGGCCGAGGCGCAGCAGCAGCGACTGCAGCTTGTCGGCGTTCGCGCCCGTGAGTTGCCCATCCTGTTGGCGTTCGTGGAGGGCGTCGATGAGCAGCTGCTCGCGTGGCCGCTCGCAGCTCTTCCCGCATTGCTTGTACACCGCGGTGACCGCGTCGCGTAGCAGCGCCTCCTCGTCTGCGTCGAGCGTGCGCACGAGGCCTTCGGCGTCGTGCGCTTCCCCAATCAGCAGGGCGTGAAGCGCGAGGAGGAACTCGACCTTCTGGTCGGGGACGTGCTCGACGTCGGGCACGTCCCACGGGCAGATGACCGCGCCGTGCGCGGTCCCGAGCTGAACCCGCCGCCCGCCCGGTATCAGGGACAGGAGCGTGTCGTAATGACCAGTGCCGGTGCTATCGCCGCGATCGTCAGGAGTTGAGGACCGGTCGGTGATGTAGATCCGCCCGCCCTGAGCGATGAACCGACAGGCCAGCAAGATGCTTGTGACGGTTTTGCCGCCGCCGCCCTTGCCCACGATCAACGTCAGCGTCGTCGCGAACTGCGGGTCGTAGGGGTCGAGTCGCTCGATCGTGCCGCCGGGATCTGCGGTCCCGAGAATCAGACCGTCCGGGCATCCGCACCGGCTTGACGTAAGCGGGACACAGTGCGCGATGTTCCGCTGCGCGTACCGCCGAGTCGCTCGCAGCGCGTCCACGCCGAGGGGGAGCGTCGCGGTGAAGCCCTGCAGGGCGAGGTGTCGGCCGCGTACGACGCGGGCGTTCGTGAGCGCATGGAAGTCAGAGCAGGTCTGCTTGACGATCCGCTCAAAGCTCTCGGCGTTCCCGGCAGGGTCACGGATCGAGCAGTAGACACCGACGTCATAGACGGTCGCGCCGACCTGACCCGCGAGCTCGGCGTCCATTACGGCGGCCTCCTGCAGCGCGTCTTCTTCATCGGAGCCGACGAGCCGGTCGCGGCGCTCCTTGTAACGGATCGCGGCCCGGAGGCGTTGCCAGCGACGACGCTGGCGATGCTTCTCGCGCGATCGCACCCCGACGTTGATGTGGACTGCGAGCGTGGCGGGGAGCGGACAGCTGAGCAGGTGCGCCAGCCACGACGCGTCGGTCGTCAGCGGCGGGGTCGCGAGATGGATCGTCTCCTCCAGCGTCCCGTCGTCGTGGCGGAGCCACGCCGGGTGCTCGTCGATGTCGATGCCCGCGGGCGGGTCCTCGCAAATCACCTCGAGCGTCCGATGGCGCAGTTCGGCAGCCTCCTCGAGCGTGGTCGCCTCCGCGACCTCACAAGCGTCCTCAAGCCGCGCGAGGAGCTGCTTCTGCTCTGACTCAGTCAGCTCGGCGGCGGGGTGAAGGCGCTCCCAGAGCAGTGCGAGGGCCTGGGTGCCGTCCAACAGCCAGGTGTCGATCCCCGCGCGGCGCAGGACGCCGTCAACCTGGTCGGCGAGCCGCTGGCTCTCGATCGCAGCCTCGACGTGGGTCTCCCACAACGTCCGGCCGCGCACGCCAGCCCAGCTCGCCCGCAGCTGCTCACGGCTGTCGTCAATGACGGGCCGGTAGGGCACGACGACCCACCACCGCGCTGCGACGGCGGGCTGCTCCGCGCCGGCGGCGGCGCGGACCGTTTGGCGAGTCGCAGCCATCAGCCGCAGGCGCGCGGCGGCGAGTTCGGGCTGACCGGCGAGCTGGTCGCGGCCGGCGGCGGTCTTGGCCGCTTGAACGTCAGATGCGAGGGCGTCGTCGATCGGGACCGGATCGGTCTGCGCAAGGATCGTCAGCCCTTGGCGGTCGGGGATGATCCGACACAGGTGCGCGAAGCAGTCCTCGATCCGCGCAAGCTCAGACGGGTCGGCGGTGATCGTGTTCGGGACCCGGTCGCACTCGATCACCCGCACATACCGGCCGTCGGTCGTGACGATCAACCCATCAGGCTCCGCAAGCGCGACCGGCAGCACCAGCCCCAGCGATCCAATCCGAGCGGCCATCAGTCGAGCACCCCCTCGGCGTCCTCACCGCAGACCTCACGCCGATCGTCCGCTGCGCCCCAGCTCCCCCCGTCCCAGTGGTTATCGGCGTCTCGCTTGAGGTCAAGGCCCTCGCCGTCGTTGAAGGCAGGCGGCGGGGCGGTGGCGAGCACGAGCCCGCGCTTGTCGAGGCCGTCCGGGAGGGTCCACCGCTTCGCGGAGCGGCGGTAACGGGCGATCGCCTGCAGCTGCCGTCCGGGTGAGAGCGCCTGTCCGGACACGCCGAGCATCACCATCGCGAAGAGCCCGCTCAGCAGCGCGACTATCGTGACCGTCGGCTTGAAGCCAAACGGAGAGAGCTTCACCGCGCCGTAAAGCACTCCAGCGGCGGCGACGCCCGCGATCCACCCCGGCCACGTCAGTCCCCAGTAGCGCTCGCGGTCGTTCAAGCGCCTAAGCGTCGGAATCATTGGGCGTCTCCTTTCGGCGGCTTGCGCGTCCGGAACGGCCGGGGGCGCCGGGCCGAGAGGGATTTGCGAGACGGCTCCGCAGCCAGTCCGCGCGGCGTTGAGCGGTCCCAAGGCTCCGGCGGCCGCGGCGCGGGCGGCCGTGACATCGGACGAGGACCGCTAGACGACCGCCGCTCACCGGTACGGACCGGCCGATTCGAGGATGAGAGGAGTGGGCTTCCTGGGCTGCCTGTGGGCCCGGAAGCTGATGCACCCGCGCGTGAGCCCCTACTCGGCGAGCCCGCCACAGGGGCACTGCTGCGCGGGGCTGCGGTCGCGGAAGAGCGATTCCGGTCCGCTCCGTGGCGGGTCGCCTCAGCGACCCGCGCTGCCGCTGCCGCGGTCCGCGCCTCGGATCGCTTCGCGTCCGGCTTGCGTGGCGTTGCCTGCCAGCTGGCGGTTCCGGCGCGCGCCATGCGGACCGCCACTGCACCCGGGCGCGACCGAGCGAACACTGCTCCAACCGTCGGCGCGGCGCCCGTGGCTGCGGTCCGGCCGGCGGCGGCCGCGGTTCCGATCAGTCCCCGGCGCCCGACATAGCCGGCGGCGCGACTGCCACGGACGAATGCAGCGCTGCCCGCTCCAGCAAGCGCGAGCTCGCCGCTCGCGGCACCCGCCGCCCGGGCAACCCGAGAGCCATACTCGCGCAGCGACTGACCGGTGGTTCGCTGCGCGCTCGCGGACGGCATCACGCCACTACGTGCATGCTGACCGCCCAGGACGAGCAGCCCGGAGAGCTGCAAACGCAGGAGGCTGGCCATCTCACGCGCGGCCTTCAGGCACAGCCACAAGCTCGCGAGACCGGCGACGGCCAACAGCAGTCCGCCGGCGAGGCTACCCAGCGCGCTATTTCCCGCGATCAGCGGACCCGCAGTCCCAGCATCGCCGATCAGCAGCGCGCCAACGGCAAACAAGGTCGCCCACGCGATCCCCAACAGAAGCAGGGCGACCGCAGCGCTCGCCCAAGCGCGGGCGAGCGCGCTACCGGCACGCGTCGGGACGAGCCCGATCGTGACCGGCCCGGTCGCGTAGAGCAGCGCGCCGAGCAGGATCACAACGACCTTGAGGAAGATTAATCCGATCAGCTCCAGGCCTATCGCGCCCATCAGCCCGAGGTCGATCAGTTGCCAGCCGCCCAGTGCGACCCCGTCGACGGCGTAGTCCATCAGCTTGTACAGGCCCCGGCTGACATCGGGAACCGACAGGATCGTGTGCGTGATCTGGTCAGCCAGCGCCGCCGCCTGCGCCCACCAGTAGGGGTAGCTGACGATCACAGCGGTGACCGCGAGCATTCGTAGCACCGGGATCCCGACCGGGTCGCCCTCACCGATCATCGCCCGCGACGTGGCGTACACGAGCGTCAGCGGCGCGATCGCGACGCCGAGCCAGGTGAACACGTCGCGCAGCGCGTTGATCCCGGCGAACCCATACCCGTGACCGCCGCCCGGGCTGGTGACCTTCCCGGCGTAGTCCGGGACCGCGACGATCCACTGCATGATCTCAAGGCCCTTATGGACCCAGGCGTGCGGGATCAGCATCTTCACCAACGCGGCGATCGTGGTCAGGATAAACTTGCTCGCCAGCCCGATCGTCCACGTAAACGCGCCCAGAATCGCCCCGCCGATCGTCGAGAAGATGCTCCCAACCGCCCCTCCGAGCGTGCTGACGATCGGCCCGATGACCGGGATGCTTGCCGTCACCAGCGGCAAGTGACCGCCCGCGGCGTAGGCCGGCGCCGACGACAGCAGCATCACACCGAGCGCGATCAGCGCCACGCGCGTTGCCCAGCGAACCATGGGAAAAGCGATCACCGGATGCCCTGGGCTCTAGGCCAGGATCGCGGGGATAACGACGAGGATCAGCAGCACACCGGTGATCACCCGGAACAGGTGATCGGGGGCGCGTTGGGAGCCGAACATCATCAGCCCCGCGACGACGACGAGCACCAGGCCGACGCCGGTGGCGATCAGCCACTCCCAGTTGCTCTGCAGCGTGCTGATCAGCCCCTGGATGACCTTGCCGCCGGCGGGGACCTGGCCGGTGAAGCCGGCCGCCTTCAGCGCAGCGAGCTCGTTGCCGGCGTAGAGCACGGCCAGCACGGCGGGGATGCGGCTCATACGCCGGTTGCTACTAGGCAGAAAAGGCATGACGCTCCCTGGTAGAACACAAAGACTCACATAGCTTAGCGCTATTTTGGCGCTAAGCGCAAACGCCTGCGGCAAAGATGACGTCGAGAAGGTCGCCTTTCTGCGGAGCAGAACGATCGATCAATGCATCGACACGCAGCGCCCTTGGGGGGTCCCGCGCCAAGACTCCCTGAGGCGAGCCTCAATCCACGCCGAGAAACGAGGGGCCCGTGACTGCGGGAACCAACCGGGCCGCTGGGGGGTGCCGACGCCGCTCAGCGCGGCGGTGAGCTGGCCACGGGGCCGTGTTGCCGCTCAGGTTCCTTCCAAACGGACCTCGACTTCCAGGAGGCACGGATCTCGGAGGCGCGCTTGCCGTGGCATCGCGATCGTCCGGCCACCGGCGATCGGCGCGATCGGACCGCTCGCCAAAGCTTAAGTCGCCCGCGCGCCGGCGCTGGGGTGGAAGGGATCGCCAGGTCGGCCACGCGGATCACCGCCTTTGCAGCGACGCTGAATCCGAGCATAATCCGCGGGGAGCTGTCGCGCGTTAGCCGCTTCTCGGCTGCTCAGCTACGGGACAAACCGGCACCCCGAAGGAGCTTTCCTCGCGCCGGGCGTATCGCTGTCGATGAACAACCAAGGTCGTTTAGCGCGCCCGGGCGTCAGCGTCTCAGAGACTGTGGTTGGACGTCATCCGCCCCAGCGCGGATCATGCTCTCCGTGGACCGCGCGATCATCGCTTGCGGTGCTTGGCGTGGCCGCGCTTGCGCTTATGGTGCCTCCGGGTGGTTGCCGGGGGACGCGGGTGCCCGCCGACCAGCACGAACCGCCGTCCGGACGCGGCCGGCGCGTACGGATAATCCCCCATCGGCAGAGTCGCGATCTGGAACCAGAAGCTCTTGTAGATCCCCGCGTACCCGGCCCCGAACGTGTAGGTGGTCGTGAAGCGACCGTTACCCGTCACGTGCTCCTGCACACCGTAGGTCTGGTAGGTGATCCCCTGCCCGATCCGCAGTCGCACAAGCGCTCCGCCGGGCGGTATGTACCCGCCGAAGAGCTGCCCGGTGATCCTCACGGTCCCGCCCCACGCCACGCGACGCGAGACGCTGAGCAGTTTCACTTTGGCCGGCACGATCACACGGACCTGCCCGGACGAAGCGCCCTCCGTCATCGGGTCGCCGTCGTAGACCGCCTCGACGATCCGTGACGGTCCGCGCCGCAGCGTCGCGGTCCACGTCCCGTTCGCAGCGGTGGTGACGACAGCCGTCTGGGTAAACCGCCCGCCGCCGTTGTCCGGCGCGGTCAGGACGCGTACGGTGTGACCTCCGATCGCGATACCGGCGGACGTGCCTAGATACCCGTCGACGGTCGTTCCGCTCCCGAAGGCAACGGCTCGCGACGTCCTGGCGATGACGCGCGGAGGTACCACCACGCGCAGAATCTTGATCCGCTTGACCTTGACCAAGTGGCCATGACGACGCACGCGCACGAACACCACGGTGCGCCGTCGTACCGTGCGTGGATGGCAGCGCATCACCCGCTCGACCCGCGTGTGCGCCCGCCTCTTGACCTTCACGCGCTTGCCGTGCCGGCGACGGATGATCCAGTGCCCGGGAACCTTCACGCGGACGCGCGCGGAATGGCAACGCAGCCCAATGATCTTGTCGAACGCGATACCGGCCACTGTCGGCTGACCGATCTTCAAAGACCAGGTCGTCGTCGACGATTGACCATGTGCGCCGGAGGGGTCGACGGCGTTGTCCTGGGCATAGCAGCTCACGGAGTGCGTGCCGATGCCGCTCACCGGCACCTGAGCGCTCCCTCCGGAGTAGCTCTGAGCGGGACCGCCATCCACGCTGCATACGATGTCCGCGATGCCCGACGGGCTGCCGCCAGCCGTAGCCGTCACGTACTGCGTGCCCGCCGTCGACGGCGCATCGACCGGGCCCGAGAGTGAGATCGTCGGAGTGCTGTTGTCGACGTAGGCTGTCTTGGTGACGCTCGCCGGAATTCCTGCCGCATCGCTAGCGCTAATCGTGAGCGGCAGGCCGCCTTGCCCGTATCTGGTCGTGTCGACCGACTGGCTGATCGGCGGCGCTGCACACTGATGCCACGTGGAGACGTCCTGCGCCGACGTCGTGGTGTTGATCAGCTGGCCATTTAGGCTGCTCGACAGCGAACACACGCCTGACGGCGAATTCCCCCACGCAAAAAACGGCCAGACGCCCCGCACCCACCCTGAGGCCTGCCAAAGCCCCGTAGGAGCGACAAGGCTCGGCCCACTCGTCTCATGGACGTAGAGCGAGATCGCTCCGATGTCGAGCTGGGCTGGCTGCGTGCAGTTGCTCACGCCGCAGACGAGCTGAAACCCAAAGTAGCTCGAGAAGATCGGCCCAAAGCCAGCCGAGGTCTCGCTGTCATGCGTTTGCGCTCCGCCGCCCGACCAGTAGAAACCGCCGCCGAAATCGCCGCCAGGGCTGTTTAGCCCAGCCGAGACCATCGAGTTGGTGCTCGCCCCCACGATCGCTAGCCCGCTCGGCGCAGTCGCCTGCCAGTGCGCACTCACGCCACGCGTGCTCGTCCCGCTTGAGGACAACCCAAATCCATTCGCGGTAAACGGCGGATTCGGGCACGTTCCCTTCACGGTTATGCCTTTGACCGGCGGAGTTCGAGCGAACACTTGATTCGCGTAGGACCCGCAGACCTGGACCGTTTCGTCGGCACGACCGATCGATGCGACTGACAGCAGAATCATCGTAAAGACGAGCAGCGAAAGCGACCCGACACCCGTCAGACTTGATCCGCGAGATCTTGAGATCGATCGCATCGGGCTAGGCCCACTCGTTCATGGCTGTGGACAGATAACGGCGACGTTCACCGGGAGCTTTGATGAGAGACCGATCCGGACCTGCGTTCCGAATCCCTTGCGTCCGGTTACCGTGACTGCGCTCGCGCTGCCGGTCGAGGGAAAGCTCTCGACCGTTGCAATCGCGAAGCAGCCGGCAGGCGCCCGTGCCGACCAGCGGAGCTGACCGCCGGAGAAGGACGACGGCGGCTGATACCAGACGAGAACCTTCGCTCGCGGACTGGAAGCAATTAGCCTGCCCCCGGCACTCACACGCGCCCAAAAGCGGACGTAGCCGCCAATCGAGCCTGGATCCAACTTGATCGGCGTGATCGAATGGTTCCTGAGCTGCGTTGTGCCGACGCTCCCGGCGGGAAGGCTGAGCGCGGCGTACGACGTGCCGCCCAGCGCAACGAACAATGCGAGCAGAGCGATAGCGTTGCCGCGGATGAAGGTCAGGGTCTTGAGCACTGGACGTATATCTCCTTATTGGGTGCCGGCGGCGCCTCTGCCTGGACCCAAGCTGCCGCCCGGGCCGAAGGCAGGTTGGCTTTGGTGCGACGCACTGGTGCCTGTCGCCGCAGCGGCTGTGTTGGACGCGGGCTGGGAGCTCGCCGCAGCCGCCGAGGTCGAGCTGCTGTATGAAGGACTGGAAGTCGCGGGCGACGTCGAGATGACGGGCGCCACGGTCGCAGGAGGCGTCGAGACGGCGGGCGTCACGGTCGTGTGAGTGACCATGTGGTGCCGGGTTGAGCGCTTCCGGGCAGGCGCGAGTCGACGGCGGTGCCTGACCGGCGATTTTTGGCCCCGGGCGAGCTGTCGATCCTCATTGGCGACCGCGTTGGCTGCCGCGGCAAGGAAGTTGCTCGGCCCCAGAGTGAACGCGCTGGCCGCGGCGAACCTGCTTGGTCGAGCGGCGGTCGTGGGCCGCACGGGCGTGCCGCCCAGCACATACAGCATCCCAGCCGTCGCGGTAGCCGTGAGGGCTCCGGCGCAGGCCACGAAAAGCGCGATTCGCCTGCGCCCGCGGCCCTCCGATCTGGCACCGGCTTGGCTCCTAAAACCACGCTTGCGTGTAGGCCGCGCGTGGCGCTGAGAGAAGGGCTCCATCTGAGCCGAGCCGCGCGGTGCACTCGGCCGGGCAGCTGCGTGTCCGCGATGATGGTGCTCCTCAAGCTGGCGCAGGATGTCGTCGCTGTGGGCATCCTCGACGACTGGAATGCCGCGAGCGGCGATACGCTCTTCGATTGGCAAGTCCCGAGGCGGATCGACCGCTTCGGAGACCGTCGGTTCTGCTGCCAGGGTCGCAAGTATCTCGTCGGAAGAGCGGAAATCGACGTCGTCGAGATCAAACGTTCCGAGCATGCTCAACGCTGCGTTGCGGTCTGGGGTCGGCGCTTCTTGGTTCGGAGCCGCCGGTGCCTCTGGGAGACTTCTACTCCGTTTTGGTCGATCCGGATCGAGCGTGTGAACGCTCGCCAGTCGCCCATCGTGCGTATCCCCGCCAGAGCCGGACATCTTCCCGATCCTCACTTTACCATTGAGTTGATGCGTCGCGTAGCGCTCATCATGCTAAGCTTAGCGCTAATGGCGTTGCGCTTCCACTACCAACCTTTCACCTAGTGTCTTCTGCCTCCGA
>JAABUX010003089.1_pt1 | contig 22514 bp, 16 predicted proteins | sample 5561851 | NCBI WGS metagenome assembly JAABUX01 (sample SAMN10711883, study PRJNA513361) | rock metagenome | isolation source: Antarctica rocks | place: Antarctica: Victoria Land, Richard Nunatak red sandstone | collected 2016-01-03 | reverse complement strand
CGGCGATCCTGTCTTCCAGCAGCCGGCACAGGCCGCCAAGCAGGAAGAACGGCACCTCTACCAGCATGTATTTGACGTCCGTTCCATTGAGGACGATAGCCTCGCCGTCATAGCCATAGAACAGCCACAGCCCCGCTGTGCCCGCCAGCAGGCCCGTCAACCCAAGCGCCCACAGCCGCGGGCGGATGGCGACCAGGGCGAAGGCCGGGACCGTCAGGTAGCACAGCGCCTCGGGAAACAGGCTCCACAACGATCCGTTGACAGCGCCGCCCAGCCTCAGGCCCACGAACACGCCGGGCAAGTAGAGCGCCGGATGCAGGATAATGTTGTTCAGGTACTTGATGGTGTTGTGGTTGATCAGGTAGGTGCCCAGGGGCAGCCGGGTCAGCCGCGCCCCGAGCACGAATATCGTCACCAGCACGCAGGCGGCCAGGCCGGGCAGGATGCGAAGCGCGCGCTTTTGCAGGAACACCCGCAGGTCCGGCGTCCGCAGCCAGCTTCCGGTGACCATGTAGCCGCTGATGCTGAAGAAGATGTCCAGCCCGATGCGCGCGAACGGCACGCCCCAGAAGCCCGGCCCGGCATTGGTCGAAAGCACCCAGCCATGCCCGTAGATCACCATCAGCGCCGCGAACAGGCGCAGGAAGTCGAAGTTGTTGTCCCTGCTGCCTCCTCGTCCTTCGGGAGAGGGCCGGGGTGGGGAAGCGGCCAGGGCGGACCCTGCCGATGCGGGACCGGACGCCGTATCCAATGGTTGCATTTCGGTGCTTGCGGCCTCCCTCACCCCGGCCCTCTCCCGGAGGGAGAGGGGGAGGACAGGCGCTGCGCCTGGATGACGTCCAGCACCGCCTGCTCCCACCGCGGCGCCAGGGCGGGGGCCTGGTACAGCGCCGCCCGGCGCAGCCCGCGGTCGCGCATGTCGGACAGGCGCCCGCTCTCCCGCGGCAGATCGACCAGCCGGGCCAGAATCTCGGCGAGTTCCTCGTCGTCGTAGGGATCGAAATACTCGGCGGCGTCCCCGTAAACCCAGCGGTGCACCGGGATGCCGCTGGCGACCAACGGCGTGCCGCATGCCATGCCCTCGACGCCGCTGTAATCGAATCCCTCGGCGCGGCTGGGCGCCACCACCAGGTGCGCCATCGAGTACAGCACCCGCAGCTCCGGCATCGGCACGCCGGAGACGTGATAGGCGCCCTCCCGCACCAGCAGCTTCAGCTCCGCCAGCTCGGCGTCCGACCGCCAGCCGGGGTTGGCGACGATCAGCAACTGCATCGGCGTCTTGGTCATGCGCCGGGCAAGCTCGAAGCCACGGAACAGCCGCAGGTAGTTCTTGCGCGGCTCCAGCGTCGAGCACGCGATGATCAGCTTGGGCAGCGGCTCCCCCGGCGCCTCCCGCCGCCCGGAAGCCGGCGCCGTCGCGGTGCTGGCCCGGCGACGCAGGATGGTCCGCAGCTCCGCATCCGGGCGTACGTCGGGGCGGTACTCGGGGGCGACCAGCGCAGGGATGGTGTGGATGCGCGGCTCGGCGTACGGGAACAGCGCCAGCACGTCCTCCCGCACCGGCTCGCTGTCGCAGTAGAAGTGGGCGCCTTGCTCGATGTTGCGGCGCATCATGCTGGCGTGGCTGTTGGCATGCGGCCATGGCTCGCCGATGGTGTGCGGGCTGAGCAGCGGCAGCGCGTCGTAGTAGCGCACCATGAACGCGGTGCCGGGCGACGGCTTGTACGGCGATACGGTGGCGCCGAAGAACACGTCCCAGCCCTTGGTGTTCAGCTTGCGCTGGAACGCCAGCGGCAGCAGCGACAGCGACCGTGCGTTCTCATGCCCCAGCGCCGTCGCGTAGTACTCGGCGCGGCCAATCAGGTGGCGGTCCGACGGCGCCAGCGTGTTGTCGAACAGCTTCATCCACAGGTAATCCTCGAACAGCACCGGGTCGATCCGCAGGTCGAGCTGCTCCTCCCGGTGCGCCAGGCTGAGGATTGTGGTGACGTGGTGCATCCGACGCCGGATCGGGCCAGGCAGCAGGAACGACAGGCCCGGCGGCGCGTGGTGGCGCTTGGTGTCCTGGCTGATCAGCACGCGCGCCTGCTCCAGCGTACGGTCGAACGGGGTGTTGGCGTTCTTGCGTCGGCGCGGCGGGGCGGCGAAGTGGATGCCCGACGCCAGCCCGCCCAGCCGCGCCAGCCCCATGTCGGCGAACATGGCGAACAGCAGCCGCGTCTCCTGCGGGATGCCGGCGAAGCCCTCGTAGCACGGCCGCAGATCGACCAGGACGGAGGGGCGGCCGGGCAAGGAAGGCGGCAGGGAGGCCGGCATGGTCGAGGACACCGGCACAGGGGCCACGGCGTTCATGTGCGCTCTTTCTGGAAGGCAGATTGGGGCTGGGATCGGGGTGTAGGCTGCGGCGCGTGCTGCTGCGGCTCGAGCCCGGCCAGCACGGCCAGAAGGGCGTGCCGGGCGGCGTCCTCGCTGTAGCGGTCGCGCAGTACGGCCTGCCCGGCGGCGGCCAGCGTCGCGCCGCGGGCCGGGTCGCGCCACAGGGCGATGATGTCCTCCGCCAGCGCGGCGGCGGTGTCGGCGACCATCGCCTGGTGCCCGTCGGACAGGTCCAGGCCCTCGTTGCCCACCGAGGTCGTCACCACGGGCACGCCGGCCTGCAGGCTGGCGACGATCTTGCCCTTCACCCCGGCGCCGTAGCGCAACGAACTGACCGACATGCGGGCGCGGGCATACAGCGGCGCAATGTCCGGCACGAAGCCCGTCACCTCCACCCGTGGCCCTGCCAGCGTCTGCACCTGGAACGGCGGCGCGCTGCCCACCAGCAGCACCCGCGCCTCCGGCACCGCCGCCCATACCAGCGGCATGATGTCCTGCACCAGCCACACCGCGGCATCGACGTTGGGATGATGGCTAAAGCCGCCGACGAAGATAATTGCGTCGCCCAGCAGCGCATTGCCGGGTGCTGGCGGCTCCAGAGCGGCGGCCTCGGGCACGATGTAGGGCGGGATCACGAACGGCTTGGCGGCGGGCACTGTGGCGGCGATAATCCGCGCCTCCTCCGTGCTAGGGGTCATCACCCGGTCCACGCGGGCGAAGATGCGCTCCTCGATGCGTTGCAGGCGGCGGCTTTCCTGCAGGGTGCGCGGGTCGCCGTCCAGCGCGTGGCGGCGCTGCTCGCGCAGGTAGTGCAGGTCGTGCGTGTAGTAGATCACCGGCGCCCGGGTGTGGGTGCGGATCAGGTCCAGCAAGGGGCCGGTCACGTCCGGGCGTGCGGTCCAGACCAGGTCCACGTAGCGGCCGTTCGCGGTCAGCCAGTGCAGAAGGGTCTCCGGCGCGTGCAGCACCTCGATCCCGTCCTGCTGCAGCAGGGCGGTGTAGGGCTGCAGGTCGGAGGCGTCGGCCGCGGGCAGGAAGGCCACGCGCCAGCCCATGTGGCGCAGCAGGCGCAGGTACTGGCTGATGGTCAGGCCGCCGGCGTGGCGGTCCCACTCAGGCACGCGGTCGTCGATCACCAGTACGGTGCCGGCCTGCGGCGGGCGCTCGCGCTGCTGGAACGGCGCGGCGTTCGGCGCCGGCTGGCCCGGCAGCACGCGCGCCCACTTGGTGCAGAACTGCGCATGGTTGCGGGCGCTCTGCCGGTCCCGCGCCGCCGCGCCGTAGGAGTCGCTGCCCCAGTGCGTCACCTGGCTGGCCGGCTGGTACATCGTGCGATAGCCGGTCTCGCGCAGGGCGAAGGCGAGGTCGAACTCCTCGTAGAACGCCGGGGCGTAGCGGTCGTCGAAGCCGCCCACCCCGTCCCAAGCCGTGCGGCGCACCAGGATGCAGGCGCCGACCACCACGTCCACCTCGCGGACGTGGTTGTACTGCGGCAGCGCCGGGTCGTCCCCTGCGCCGTAGGGCTGGCCCCAGCCGTTGGACAGGATGGCGCCGCCGGCCTCCTGCAGGGTGCCGTCCGGGTTCAGCAGCTTGGCGCCGACCAGGCCCACCCGCGGGTCCGCGTCGGCCAGGCGCACCAGCGGCGCCAGCCAGTCCGGCTGCACGGTGGTGTCGTTGTTCAGGAACAGCAAATAGCGCCCGCGCGCCTGCCGCGCCGACGCGTTGCAGCTCCGCAGGAAGCCGAGGTTCTCCGGGTTCTCGATCAGCCGCAGGCCGGTGCAGCGGTCGGCTAGCAGGGGAGCGATGCGGGCCGCCGGATTGTCGTCGGCGACGATCACCTCGTAGGAGACGGCGTCCCCGCTGCACGCCATCACCGAGTAGAGGCAGCGCATGGTGTCGGCCAGGTGGCCATAGACCGGTATGATGATGCTGACGTCCGGCTGGTCCTGCTCCGGGAACGCGATCGGCCGCTGCACGCCGCCGGTCAGCGCGAACAGGGGGGAGGTCGGCAGGCTCCCCCCATTGTCGAGCCAGTGGGCCAGCGGGTCGGCGGCGCCCAGCCCGTGCTGCGCGCGGTACCAGGCCGCATCGAACAGCGGACCCGGGTTCAGGCCGGCGCCCGCTCCGATGGTCCACCAGTGCAGCAGCGGCGTCATGCCGTCCCGCAGGGCCTCCGGGTGCTCGGACGCGTAGGCTTGGGCGTCCAGGCCGGGATTTGGATCGTGCCCGGCTGCGGCGCCGATGCGGAGATAGTGGGTCAGCGGGTCCAGGCCGGTGGCGGCCACGGCGTAACACGCGGAGTACCAGTCCACGTCCAGGAAGGCGTTCGGGTCCAAGCCCTCCGCCGCTCCGGTCCGCAGCCAGTGCAGCAGGGGGTTCTCGCCAGATGCCGCCACGGCGGGGTTGCGGGTGAGGTACCAGGCCGTGTCGAAGTAGGGGCTGGGCTGGGCGCCGGCCGCTGTGCCGACCCACGCGAAGTGCTCCGCCGGGTCGTGCCCGGCCGCCGCCAGCGCCGGATATTGCCGCAGGTAATAGGCCGCGTCGAACAGCGGGAAGGCGCGTAGGGCGACGATCTCCGCCTTGCGCAGGGCCACCATGCGGCGGTGCTCGGCCAGGCGGCCGCGCAGCACCAGCCCGGCCAGGGTCTTGGCCCGGCGCAGCGGCGGCAGACCGCCCAGCCACCGCACCGGCCGGGTCAGCCGCCAGGACAGCGAGCGCAGCAGGGCGGCCTGCATCGCCTGGGCCTGCGCCAGCTCCGCCCGCAGCCCGGCGGCCTCGGCCTGCTGCCCGGCCAGGACCACGTGCACCCGCTCCCAGTCCTCGGCGCGCTGGGCCAGCAGGGTTTGCAGGTGGGCGGTGTGGGCGCCGCCCGCCCTGGTGCGGGCCTCCAGGGCGGCTTGATAGGCCCAGCCCTCATGCAGCCGGTCCAGCGCCTCCTCATGCTCGTTCCGCAGGGCGTCCAGGTCCTCGCGCTGCCGGGCGGACAGTTCTTCTAGGTCACTGGCCTTGGCGCGGAACGGCTCCAGTGCCGCGACGTCCCCGGCCAGGCCGGCGTTGCGGGCCTCCGCCCGGCGCTGTCCTGCCAGGGCCTGGGTGGCCTCGAAGTGCTGCATCCAGCGTTCGCCCAGTTGGCCGAAGCGGTCGCGGATCAGGGCGACGCCGGCCGGGTCCGCCGCGCACAGGTCGCGCAGGGCCGCCGGGATGTCGGCACCCACCGCCAGCACGCCCAGGCCGTGGCTGTGCAGGAACTCGAAGCCCGGGTGCTCGGCCCGCAACTCCGCCCACAGCCGCCAGACGCCGAAGTCGGCCCGGCGCTCGTTAGTGTCATGGAATAGAACCACGGCCCGCGGCGACAGCTTCGGCCGCCAGGACAGGAAATCCTCGCGCACGGCCTCGTAGGTGTGGAAGCCGTCGATGTGCAGGAGGTCGATGGACCCGTCGGCGAAGTGCGGCAGCGCCTGGTCGAACCGGCAGCGCATCAGCTCGGAGAAGGCGCCGTACAGCGGGTCGTGGAAGCGGCGCAGGTCCTCATAGACCTCGTCGCCGTATTCGCCCGCGTGCTCGTCGCCTTGCCAGGTGTCCACTGCGTAGCAGCTCGTGTCCAGGCCCAGGTGGGCGATGGCGCCGCAGAATGCGGCATAGGAGACGCCGTTGTGGGTGCCCAGCTCAACCAGGCGCCGTGGGCGTAGGGCGGCCACCAGCCACTGCGCGAAGGGGACGTGGCCGTACCAGGCGCTCGGGACGCCGGTGCGGGCCGGGCGCAGGAAGGCCGCGTCCAGCGCCGGGTCACACAGGCGGGCGAGGGCGAGGTCCGGAGAGGCAGTCAGGCTATGGTCCACGGCTGCGTTCCTCCCGGCCCGGGATGCTGCCGGTGCGATCTGCGTGCAGGCGGGGGCCGGTCATCCCTCCTGCACCGGTGTTGCCGGCTGCACCTGCCAGGGACGGACATGCCGCGGCGGCGCGAGCACCAGCGCATGGTCGGTGGCGGCCAGGTTCGGGTTCAGGAACGGGTCCTCGTCGGCGGCCACGCCCCAGGTGGCGCGATAGCGTGCGTTGGCGGCCACGAAGTCCTCCAGGCGCGCCGGGTCAGCCGCGTCCAGGCCGCGGGTCTCGCCCTCCAGGTGCAGCAGCACGGCGTCCGGCGTCCACAGCACGCGCAGCCCGGCGGCGCGCACGCGCTGGCACAGGTCCACGTCGTTCCAGGTCATCGGCAGGGCCTCGTCCATGCCGCCCACCGCGTGCCAGACCTCGCGGCGCAGGGCCATGCAGGCGCCGGTCACGGCGGACAGGTCGCGGGTGCAGGCCAACTGCCCCTCGTAGCCCGGCGCATCCCGCGCAGCGCCCCGCAGGACATGCGTTGCCTGTCCCGCGGGGCCGAGCACCATGCCGCCGTGCTGCAGCGTGCCATCCCGGTACAGCAGGCGCGCACCGACCACGCCGACACCGGGCCGCACGGCGTGACGCACCAGGGCGCGCAGCCAGCCGCGGTCCGGCATCTCGGTGTCGTTGTTGAGCAGCACCAGCACCTCGCCGTGCGCCATTTGCGCGGCGTCATTGTTCAGCGCGGAGAAGTTGAACGGCCCGGGGCGCCGCAGCACGCGGACGCGCGGGTCGGCCGCGATGTCCTCAAGGAGCGCCAGGGCGCCGGGGTCGGTGCTGCCGTTGTCCACGACCAGAAGCTCTATGGCCGGATAGTCCGTGCCGTGCAGCACGCCTGCTGTGCTGGCGGCGAGCAGGTCGGGCCGGTCCCGGGTCAGCAGGATGACCGTGACGCCCGGCAACGGGTCCGGCAGGGCGGGGCCGGGAGATGCGGAGCCATGCGACGAGGTGCCGGGCCGTGCAGCAGGGTAGGGCTGGGCGACGGCACGATGGCACAGCACCGCGGGCACATGCATGACCGCCGGTGTGCCGGCTGCCGCGGCGGCGCGCAGGGCAAGGTCGTGCTCCGGGTCAGGCCCGGCGCGCAGGCCGCCCAGTTGCAGCAACAGGGCACGGTCATACAGCGCGAGCTGCCCGACCGTGATGCCGCTGCGGTGCGCGTCGGCGCTGTAGGCCGGCTTGAACCGCGGCGCGTGGCGCTGACCAGCGAGATCGGCCTGGTCCTCGTCGGTGTAGAGCATCTGGGTGCCGGGCCGCGCCGTCCAGGCCCGGACGGCCTCGTACAGACCGGTGGGCGGCAGGGTGTCCCCTGGTGCGATAAGGCCGGCGACAGCGCCGGAACAGGCAGCCAGAGCGGCGTTCAGCGCGTCGATCGCGCTGCCGCCGCGCCCGTCTGGCATCAGGAGAAACCGGGGCTCGGCCGCCGCCGCTGCCGCCAGGGCGCGCTGCGGCCAGGCGGAGTGCAGACGATTGGCCAGGCAGACCTCCCAATCCTGGTAAGCGCCAGCCTGCAGGCTGGCGACGGTCCGCAGCGCCGCCTCTGTCTCGCTGTCCCCGGCGAGCATGGCCAGGCTGACGCGCGGTCCGGTCAGCGACGGGAGACGGGCCAGCGCCTCCAGGGAAGGGGTGTCGTGCACTGCAACCCAGAAGGCATAAGCGATGGGATCGTCCGGCGGCACGTTCGGGAACAGGCCGGGAAGCAGGGGGGACCGCGCGCGGACCGGCGCCGCATCGGCGATGGCGGCCACGACTTCCGCCCTGGAAAGCCCAGCCATCGCTGCAGCCAGGTTCGGCGCTAAGGGGTCATCGGCCCTGAAAGCCTGGACCGCAATGCGTGCGGCGATGGCTGGGCTAGCAGAGTCGTCGGGTGACCCGGGTCCATGCACGCCGCAGAACTCATCGGTTCCAGCCAGGACGCGGGACAGTTCTGTCAGCCGTGCGCCGCGGCGCCACGCAGTGACCAGTGCAGCCAAGCCCGCGGCGTCGGGATCGCGTCCCAGCGCAGCACGGTGCAGGCGCAACAGGGAACCACCGACATCGCGGGCATCGGCAGCCGAGGTGAACGGGTTAGAAGTCACCTCCGCTGTATGCAGAAGCGGACCGGATCAGGCAAGCCGCCGGCCCCGCAGGGCCGGCGTCACGCTGGTGCTAGTTCTGGGTGGTTGCCGGCTGAGATGTCGGTTGAGCCTGCTGCTGCTGGCGAGCAGACTTACCAGCCTCGTGATGGCCGACCGCGCAACCAGCGGCGGCACCAAGGACCCCATGGTGACCAGCGACATGGCCAGCCACGCCACCGACCGCAGCGCCCTTCAAGCAACCGGCGGCTTCCGCCTGCGACGAGGCGGCCAGCAAGGCGATGCAGGATACGGCGGCGGCAAGGATAAACTTCATGATAATCTCCAAATTAGCCTATATTACATCGAAACGCGCCGGAGCGCGCCGGGTTTCTGGCAGCGCCAAAACGGTTGCCATGGCCGCTGCCCCGGCCCCGGCCAGCGCCAGCAGCGCCGTCGCAATGCCGAGCCGGTCCGCCACCAGCCCAGCCAGCCAGGTGCTGAGCGTCGCCCCCGCGCTGACTGCCAGCCCTAGCAGTCCCATGCAGGCGCTGAACCGCCCCGTGCCCCGGGACAGGTCCGAGGCCACCAGCGGCAGCATGACCCCGAACACTGCGCTGCTGAGGCCGTCCAGCGCCTGCACCGCCACGATCCAGGCCGGATCCGTCCCGAGAGCCAGCAGCACCCCCCGCAACGGCAGCGCCGCGAAGCCCAGCAGCAGCACCGGCCGGCGTCCCCAGCCATCGGCCTTGCGCCCCACCCAGGGCGACACCAGCGCCACCACCGCCTGCGGCGCCACGATGCAGGCCGCGATCACCAGGTTGGCGCGCGACCCGGCGCCTTGCGTGACCTCCCCCGCCACCAGCGGCAGCATGGCGGCGTTGGCCAGGTGGAACAGGGCCACGCAGACCGCGAACACTAGCAGCGGCCGGCTCAGCAGCACCTGCGGCCGGTCACGCTTTGGCAGCTTCGGTTCAGCCGGGGCGTGGGCGGGCAGCGCCACCAGGGTCAGCAGGCCCACCGCCATCAGGCCCGCCGTGGCCCAGAACACCGACCGGCTGGACACCCAGGTGCCGATGCCGCCCAGCACCAGCGCGGCCACGGCGCTGCCAACCGAGGCGAACCGGCTGTTGCGCCCCAGCCGTGCCCCCATTCCGGCCTGACCGGCGAGCTGCAGGCTCATGGCGGCGATGCCGGGGCCGATCATGCAGCTTGCGAAGCCGTGCAGCACCTCGGCCACCATGACCGGCAGGCGGGCGGGGGTGGCGGCGAACAGCAGCGCGCTGAATGCGACCGCGGCGCCGCCAGCGGCGACGGCCAGGCGCTTGCTGCGCATGCGGTCCACCAGGGCGCCGGCTGGCACCTGGCTGAGCATGGCGGCGATGGTGCCGACGCTAAGCGCCTGGCCGATGTCGGCCTGGGTCCAGGCCTGGGCCGTGAGATACACCGCAATAAAGGCGCCGAACCCGGTCTGGCTGCTGGCGACCAAGGCGTTCAGGGCGTCCAGGCCCCGGCCGCTGCCCGTCATCGCGTCACTTTGGGGCCGTCACTTTGGGGGCCATCACTTTGGCGGGGGCGGCGTGGGGGTGGGCGGTGGCGAGGCGATCATTACGGGGCTGGTGCTGGCGGGCTTGTACTCCCGAGCGGCGGCGATCTGGTCGGCTGTTAGCTCCAGCATGATGGTGCGGTCGGCCGGAACGAAGTGCAGCGCCAGCCAGGCAACGGCGATGCGGCGCTGGCCGATGCCGAGGAAGCCGCCGAAGTCGATCACTGCCGCCCGGGTCTGCCCCATGTCGTCCACCAGCACATCGATGATCCGTCCCGCCGGCCGTCCGGTGGAGTCCAGCACCTCGCGCCCCAGGATCGGGGTCGCGGCGTCCGGTTCCATCGGCACATGCGCAACCGTAGCCGGCTGCGCCGCCGCCGGGGCGGCGAGGGCGAGGACCAGGGCGAGGGACGGCGGGAGCAGCGCATGGGGCCGGGCTGGCATCCCCGGACCCTGGGTGGGTAGGGCCACCTGTGTCAACTATCGTACGGAGGCGTGCGGGGATGGGGGAAGCGAACCGATGGAATATGCGTCCGGGCGGATGCTGGCGGCGGTGCAGGACGGCGTGGGGCTGCTGACGTTCAACCAGCCGGAGAAGCGCAACGCCATGTCGGTGGAGATGTGGGACGGCCTGGCCGCCATCCTCGGAGGGTGGGCGGAGGACGACGCGGTGCGGGTGGTGGTCATGACCGGGGCAGGGGACAAGGCGTTCGTGTCCGGCGCCGACATCAGCCAGTTCGGGGAGCGGCGGGGCAGTGCCGAGGCGCAACGCGAGTATGACGCGCAGGTCAGCGCCGGGCGGGCGCAACTGGCCGGCTTCGCCAAGCCGCTGATCGCCCGCATCCAGGGGTTCTGCCTGGGCGGCGGCCTGGGTATCGCCATGCAGGCGGACATCCGTGTGGCGGCGGAGGGCAGCAGCTTCGGCATTCCCGCCGCCCGGCTGGGCATCGTGTACGGGTTCGACATGACGCGCCGGCTGGTGTCGCTGGTCGGGCACGCGCAGGCGCGGCTGATGCTGCTCGGCGGCGAGCGGATGGACGCCATGGAGGCGCTGCGGATCGGCCTGGTGGACCGGGTGGTTCCAGCAGCCGGGCTGCATGCGGCGGTGGACGGCCTGGCGCGCGGCATCGCCGGCAACGCGCCGTTGTCTGTGCGGGGCAACAAGCTGGTGGTCGATCAGGTGCTGCGCGATCCGGCCGACCGTGAGATGGCCGCCGTGGACGCCGCGGTTGCAGCCTGCTTTGACAGCGCCGACTACCGCGAGGGCCGCACCGCGTTCATGGAGAAGCGCCGCCCGGTGTTCCGCGGCGCCTGACCTGCGAGTCCGGTGGCCGGTTGACCCGACTCGGCGGCATCGCTACGCCGCACCGCTTGCCTGAACACGAGGGGGGCCGCATGGCCGTCAAGACCGCCGAGACCCTGGACGACGACCCGCTGGACGAGCAGCAGGCCAAGGAGGCCCAGGTGGGCGGCGTCGCGGCCGACCGCCTGCGCAGCCTGATCGAGCGGATCGAACGGCTGGAGGAGGAGCGCAAGGCGCTGGGGTCCGACATCAAGGACATCTTCGCCGAGGCGAAGTCGGCCGGCTTCGACGTGAAGGTGATCCGCCAGATCATCCGCATCCGCAAGCAGGAGCCGGCGGACGTGGAGGAGCAGGAGAGCCTGCTGGACGTGTACCGGCGCGCGCTGGGGATGTGACGGGGCAACGGTGTTGAGTAGCTGCTTCCTTTGCCTGAGGGCAGGGCGATTGTACGTGGCGCAAGAACCGCACCGGCTCGACTCCCTCCTCCTCCGGGAGAGGGTTGGGGTGAGGGGGGCCGCACGCGCCACATCCGGCATAGTTGGAAGCGGAGGTCGTCCTTACACGGGCAGATTAGGCCCTTGCCGCTTCCCTCACCCCGGCCCTCTCCCGGAGGGAGAGGGAGTAGGCAGCGTCAAGCGGTCCGGCGGCGACGAACCATCGCCAGCCCGGCCACGCCCAAGCCTAGCAGGGCCAGGCTCGCCGGCTCCGGCACCTCGAACGCATATAGCGCCTCGCCGAACGCTGCCTGGATCTTCGCTGTCGGGTGGATCGGGTCCCAATACAGGAACTGCCCGATGTTCGCGGCCTGGCCCGTCGCCGGGTCGATGGGGCCGCAGGCGGGGTTGATGACCAAGGGCGCCGGTGCCGTCACCCCATAGCTGATGTAACAGGGCGCGGTGGTGTTGGTGATGCCCAGGCTGCCGGCATTGGCGACCAGTGCGTTGTTCGCGTCGAACAGGTCGAACAGCTTGATGCTGTCGGCGGGGTTCGCGGTGGTGATCCCTGCGATGCCGGCGCCGAGCGCCGAGTTGTAGGAATTGCTGGCCTGGGTCGCCAAGGCTGCCTGCCCGGCCGGCGAGAACGTCGTGAACTCCGGGATCAGCCCGACATCCGGCACGTTGACCACCAGCAGGTTCTTGGCGCCGGCGCCGATCAGGGTGTTGATCTCCGTCAGCTCGGTGCTCACGCCCTGGGTCACGAAGGCCGTGCTGCCCTGGTGCGCCGCCGTGCGGACGTCGTTGCCGCCGATGAACACGGTATAAAGCGCGTTAGGGTCCGCCACGCCGCCTGACTTGGCCAGGTAGGCCCCGACCTGGCCGGTGAGGTTGGCGAGCGGCCCGAGGCCCTCAACGGTGGTGGTTCCCGGCAGGAGGACGTTCCCCGCCGTCGCGCCCGCCACGGCGTAGTTGGTGCCGGACGGGTAGCCTAGCCCGTGCACGTCGGCGAACCCGGTCGGGAACAGCGAGGGGTCCTCGGTCAAGCCCATGCGCTGGGCCATCACCTGCACCGCAACCGGGCCGTTGGTGAAGCTGTCATGGAACGTCGGCGGCGCCGGCAAGTGGCCGCCCAGGATGTCCGCCAGGTTGCCGCGGTCCGAGAGGCTGTCCCCGAACACGTAATCGGCACCGAACGGCCCGGCCCACGCCGAACCCGACGCCACAACGGCTGTGACGACCGCCGCAGCCATTCCCAAACGCTTGAGCGCCATGCTGTCTCCCCCTCGGCGGCAGCCGCGCCAATGTTCCTTGGCGCTTTGGACGTCCGCTTAACAAAACTTAACCAGCTTTGATCGTAGGGGGCAACGGCATTCCGCAAGCGTCAGCCCGCCAGGGCCGCCCCGTGCGTCCGCAGCACCGCCGTGCGGCGTATCTTGTGGCTGGGCGTCAGCAGGCCGTTCTCGATGGTGAAGGGCGGGGCCAGGCTGTGGCGGCGGATGCGCTCCGTGGGGGGCAGGCGGCGGTTCAGCCGGGCGACGGCGGCGGCGACCGTGGTGGCGTCGCCGCCGTCTGCCGGAACCAGCAGGGCGGACAAGGCAGCCTGGCCGTCGCCGGCGATGACGGCCTGGGCGATTTCCGGCTCGTTCATCAGCAGGCCCTCGATGCGGGCGGGCGACACGTTCTCGCCGCCGGACAGCACGATGATGTCCCTCTTGCGGTCGGTGATGGTCAGCGTGCCCTGGGCGTCCAGCGTGCCGACGTCCCCGGTGTGCAGCCAGCCGTCGCGCAGCACTTCGGCCGTGGCGGCCGGCTGCCGCCAGTAGCCGTCCATGACGAGGCCGCCGCGCACCAGGATTTCGCCGTCCTCGGCCAGCCGCAGCTCCACGCCGTCCAGCGCGCGGCCGACGCTGCCGGGCGGGTCGGTCAGGCGGTTGGCGGCGCTGATCACCGGGCCGGCCTCGGTCTGGCCGTAGCCTTGCAGCAGCACCAGGCCCAGCGCCTGGTAGAACCGCCCGACCTCCGGGTCCAGCCGCGCCCCGCCGGACATCGCGGCGCGGAGCCTGCCGCCGAGGCGCGCCCGGAGCTTGCGGCGCACCAGCCGGTCCAGCACCGGGTCAGCCAGCCGGTCGGCCAGGGTCATGCGGCCCTCGACGCGGCGCAGGCCCACGTTCAGGGCGCGATGGAACAGCCGCTGGCGCCAGGGCGGCTCGCGGCCCACCGCCAGCAGGATGCGGCCGCGGATCACGTCCAGGATGCGCGGCACTAGGGTCATGATGGTGGGGCGGATCGCCAGCATGTCCGCCGCCAAGTGCTCGATGCCCCGGCAATAGACGATCTCCGTGCCGATGCTCTGCAGGAAGAACATCGCCACCGTGTGCTCAAAGCTATGCGACAGCGGCAGGCAGGACAGGTGGACCTCGTTCTGCAAGCGCAGGGGCCGCACCAGCTCGAACGCGCCGCGGCAGTTGGACAGGATCGCCCGGTGCGGCAGCATCACGCCGCGCGGCAGCCCGCTGGTGCCGCTGGTGTAGATCAGGCAGGCCAGCGCCCCCGGCGGGATCAGCTCGGCCTCGGCGGCGATGTCGTCCGGGGGGGCCGGGTCGGCTTCCAGGGCGGCGAAGTGCGGGTGCGGGCCGGGCTCCATGCACAGCAGCAGGTCCAGCCCACCGGTCAGGTCCGCCCCGGCCTGGACGCGGGCGGCCAGCGCCGGGGTGGACGCCACGGCCACGCGGGCGCCGCTGTCCAGCAGCAGGTGGGCGTGGTCGGCCGGGGTGTTGGTCACGTAGGCCGGCACCGGAACGGCGCGGGTCGCCATCAGCGCCACCTCGAGGATCGGCACCTCCGGGCGGCTCTCGCTGCACAGCAGCACTCGGTCGCCGGCCGACACCCCCGCGGCCCGCAGCCCCCGCGCGACCGAGGCGGCGCGGCGGGCGAACTCCTGCCATGTCACGCCGTGCCAGGCGCCGTCGCGATGGTGGCGCAGCATAGGCCGCGGCCCCCAACCGCGGGCCAGGCCGAACGTCATCGCGGCCAGGTTGGGCCAGTCCGGGTAGCGTTCCACGATGCCTCGTCATTGGTTGAGCTAGGGGTCTGAAGTTGGGCTGTTGACCGTAAGGCTACTTGCCTCGTCGCTGCTTGCCGTAGGTGCCCGCCGTCCCACCTTGGTGGGAAGGCACTACCAGCACGACAGGACCAAAGCCAGATGACCCGACCCGGCTACGCACCCGATGGCCAAGCCGCCGCCCCCGTTGCCACCACTGACACCCTGCCGTCCTGGGACCTAACCGACCTCTACCCCGCCCCCGACAGCCCCGAGCTGGCCGCCGACCTGGACCGTGCCGAGGCGCAGGCCCGCGCCTTCCAGGCCGCCCGTGCCGGCACCCTTGCCCGCCTGTCCGGCGCCGATCTGGCCGCCGTGCTGCGCGAGTTCCAGGCCATCGAGGAGACGCTCGGCCGCCTGGTGTCCTACGCCCAGTTGCAGTTCAGCGCCGACAATCTGGACCCTGCCATCGGCCGCTTCTACCAGTCGATCACCGAGCGGGTGACGGCCATCAGCAGCCACTTGATCTTCCTGTCCCTGGAGCTGAACCGCATCGACGACGCCGTGCTCGACGCCAAGCTGTCCGACCCGGCGCTGGCCCGCTGGGCGCCCTGGCTGCGCGACCTGCGCGTGTTCCGCCCGCACGAGCTGTCCGACGACCTGGAGAAGCTGCTGCACGAGAAGGAGGTGACGGGCCGCAACGCCTGGAGCCGCCTGTTCGACGAGACCGTCGCCGGCATGCGCGTCCCGGTCCGCGGCGAGGACCTGACCGTCAGCTCAGCCCTGAACAAGCTGTCCGACGCCGACCGCTCGGTGCGGCAGGACGCGGCGGGCGCGATCGGCACGGCGTTCGAGGGCAACATCCGCCTGTTCTCCCTGATCACCAACACGCTGATCAAGGACAAGGAGATCATCGACACCTGGCGCCGCTACCCGCGCCCGGATAGCAGCCGCAACCGGTCCAACATGGTCGAGGACGAGGTGGTGGACGCGCTGGTCGATGCGGTGACCGGCGACTACGCCCGGCTGTCGCACCGGTATTACAAGCTGAAGGCCAAGTGGCTCGGGCTGGAGACGCTGGAGCACTGGGACCGCAACGCGCCGTTGCCGGACCAGGCCGACCAGCACATCCCCTGGGACGACGCGCGGGACCGCGTGCTGTCAGCGTATGGCGATTTCTCGCCGGAGCTGGCGGACGTGGGGCGGCGGTTCTTCGACCAGCCTTGGATCGACGCCAAGCTGCGGCCGGGCAAGTCGGGCGGGGCGTTCGCCCATCCCACTGTGCCGTCCGTGCATCCGTACCTGCTGGTCAACTACCACGGCAAGACGCGCGATGTGATGACCTTGGCGCATGAGCTGGGCCACGGCGTGCACCAGGTGCTGGCGGGCGGGCAGGGCTACCTGCAGTCCGGCACCCCGCTGACCCTGGCCGAGACCGCCAGCGTGTTCGGCGAGATGATGACCTTCCGCGCCCTGCTGGCAGGGGAGACCGACCCGAAGCGCCGCCGGGGCATGCTGGCGGCCAAGGTGGAGGACATGCTGAACACCGTCGTCCGCCAGACGGCGTTCTACCAGTTCGAGAGCCTGCTGCACGCCGAGCGCCGCACGGGCGAGCTGGTGCCGGAGCGCATCGGCGAGATCTGGATGCAGGTGCAGACCGCGAGCCTCGGCCCGGCGTTCCACTTCACGCCGGAGTACCAGGTGTACTGGTCCTACGTGCCGCACTTCATCCATTCGCCGTTCTATGTTTATGCCTATGCCTTCGGCGACTGCCTGGTGAACGCGCTGTATGGCGTGTTCCAGGGCGGGCATCCGGGCTTCGAGAAGAAGTACTTGGACATGCTCCGCGCCGGCGGCACCAAGCGCCACAAGCAGTTGCTGGCGCCCTTTGGCCTTGATGCCTCCGACCCGGCCTTCTGGCGCCGGGGCCTGGACGTCATCAGCGGCTTCATCGACGAATTGGAGGCCGAGTGATGGCAGACGGCGGTGTTCGCGGCCCCAACCTGTTCGGCGAGATCAGGCGCTTTGCCCGCACCTCCGGCGCCGTGGGCGGCATTGCCGCGCGGGTGGCAGGGGAGAAGGTGTTCGGCATCAAGACCGACCGCAACGCCCATGCCGAGGACCTGAAGAACATCCTCGGCGGCCTGAAGGGTCCGCTGATGAAGGTGGCGCAGATCCTGTCCACCATCCCCGACGCCCTGCCGGACGAGTACGCGGCGGAGCTGGCGCAGTTGCAGGCCAATGCCCCGGCGATGGGCTGGTCCTTCGTCCGCCGCCGCATGGCCGGAGAATTGGGCGCCGACTGGCAGAGCAAGTTCAGCAGCTTCGGCCAGGAGGCGGCTGCGGCGGCCAGCCTGGGGCAAGTGCATCGCGGGACGCTGCCGGACGGCCAGGATGTCGCGTGCAAGCTGCAGTACCCCGACATGCCCAGCACGGTGGACGCTGACCTGCGGCAGCTTCGCCTGGCGATGAACGTGTTCAAGCGCATCGACAAGGTGATCGAGGGCGATGACGTTTATGCCGAGATCGCCGAGCGCCTGCGGGAGGAGCTGGACTACCTGCGGGAGGCCGCGCAGATGCGGCTATACGGGCTGATGCTCAAGGATGAGCCGACGGTCACCATTCCCAAGCCCATCGAGGGCTACTGCACCCCACGCCTGCTGACGATGACGTGGCTGAAGGGCAAGGGAATGCAGGCCCGCATCGACGAGAATCCGCCGCAGGAGGTTCGCAACGAGATCGCCAAGGCGCTGTTCCGGGCGTGGTACATCCCGTTCTACGGCTACGGGATCATCCACGGCGACCCGCACCTCGGCAACTACCAGGTGCGGGAGGATGACGGGCTGAACCTGCTGGACTTCGGCGCCATCCGGGTGTTCCCGCCCAAGTTCGTGCAGGGCGTGATCGACCTGTACCAGGCGATCCGCGATGGCGATGACGAGAAGGCGCACCATGCGTACGAGGGCTGGGGGTTCCAGAACCTGACCAAGGCGCAGATGGCCAACCTGAACCAGTGGGCCGCGTTCGTGTACGAGCCGCTGTTGCAGGATCGCGTGCGGCCGATCCAGGAGAATGACGACCCGCAATACGGCCGCAGCGTGGCGGAGAAGGTGCATGCCGGGCTGAAGGAGAGCGGCAGCGTGCGCCCGCCGCGCGAGTTCGTGCTGATGGACCGGTCCGCGTTGGGCTTGGGCAGCGTATTCGTGCGGCTGCGGGCGCAGCAGAACTGGTACAAGCTGTTCCATGAGCTGGTGGACAACTTCAACACCGCCCAGGTTGCGGAACGGCAAGCAGCGGCGCTGACCGAGGCCGGCGTTCCCCCGAGCCTGTAGTCCTCCTACCCGCCCTCTCTGCAGGGGCGGGTAGGCGCAGGCCCTTGCGCCACGGTGCCCGTCCGACGCATCTTAGCTGAAAGCAAAGAGGGACGGAGACTCATGCGCCTTGCGGTGCTGAAGGAACATGCTGCCAACGAGACTCGGGTGGCAGCGACGCCGGACACGGTGAAGAAGCTGATCAGCATGGGCCTGACCGTTGCGGTCGAGGCCGGGGCAGGGCAGACCAGCTCCCTCTCCGACGCCGATTTCCAAAATGCCGGCGCAGAAATCGCGCCCGACGCCGCCACAGCCCTGGCCAGCGCGGAGATTGTATTCGCCGTGCAGGTCCCTGCCGAGGACGTGCGCGCCCACATCGCCCGCGGCGCCCTGCTGGTGTGCATCAGCAACGCCTTTTCCAACCCGGACTTGGTTCCGGCCCTGGCGGCGGCCGGCATCGATGCCGCCGCCATGGAGCTGCTGCCCCGCACCACCCGGGCGCAGGGCATGGACGTGCTCAGCAGCCAGGCCAACCTCGCCGGCTATCGCGCCGTGATCGAGGGCGCCGGCGCGTTCGACCGCGGCTTTCCGATGATGATGACGGCTGCTGGCACCGTCCCCCCCGCCCGGGTGTTCGTCATCGGCGCCGGCGTTGCCGGGCTGCAGGCCATCGCCACCGCCCGCCGCCTGGGCGCCATCGTCTCCGCCACCGACGTGCGCCCGGCTGCCAAGGAGGAGATCAAGTCCCTCGGCGCGACCTACGTCGGCGTGGAGGACGCGGAGACGGCGGGGCAGACCGGCGCTTACGCCAAGGAGATGTCCGACGCCTTCCGCCAGAAGCAGGCGGAGCTGATGGCCACCACCGTCGCCAAGAACGACCTGGTGATCTGCACCGCCCTGGTGATGGGCCGCAAGGCGCCGGTGATCGTCAGCCAGCCGATGGTGGACTCGATGCGCAGCGGCAGCGTGGTGGTCGATCTGGCGGCGGAGGCCGGCGGCAACTGCGCCGCCACCGTGCCGGGCGAGATGACCACGACGGCCAACGGCGTGAAGGTGCTGGGATACCGCAACTGGCCCAGCCGCATCCCGGTCGCCGCGAGCACCCTGTATGCCCGCAACCTGCTGACCTTCCTGGTCGCCTTCTGGGACAAGGCCGCCAGCAGGCCCGCCCTGCCGGAGACCGACGACATTATCCAGGGCGTCATGCTCACCCGTGGCGGCCAGGTCGTCCACGCACAATTCCAGCCCGCCCAAGCGGCATAGAGACGAGACCCCAATGGACCCGAACCTGTATGCCGACCAGGCCGCGCGCATCGCCAATGCCGCCGCTGCCCTGTCCGAGCAAATCCGTGCCGCCGGCACCGGCGCTGTCCTGATCGTCGAGCCGGTGGCGACGGTGGTCGAGCCGTTCATCTTCCTGCTCGCCATTTTCCTGATGGCCTGCTTCGTCGGCTACTACGTCGTCTGGAACGTGACCCCGGCGCTGCACTCGCCGCTGATGGGCGTCACCAACGCCATCTCGTCGGTGATCGTGGTCGGCGCGATGCTGGCGGCGGGGCTGTCGGACAGCAACTGGGCGCGGGGGTTCGGCTTCCTCGCGGTGCTGCTGGCCAGCGTCAACATCTTCGGCGGCTTCACCGTCACGCAACGAATGCTTGGCATGTTCCAGGGCAACAAGCCCCGGGGCGCCAAGGCGGTGCAAAAGTAGCATGAGCGCCTCCCTCACGTCGCTTGCCTACCTTATCGCCGCTGTCCTGTTCATCCTGGCCCTGCGCGGGCTGTCCAACCCGGCCTCCAGCCGTCAGGGCAACCTGTTCGGCATGATTGGCATGGGCATCGCCGTTGCCGCCACGCTGCTGCAGCGCGGCATGTCCGGCACCGGCTTCGTGCTGATCCTGGTCGCGATCGTCATCGGCGGTGGGACCGGTGTGCTCGTCGCGCGCCGCATCCAGATGACGGCGCTGCCGCAGCTTGTGGCGGCGTTCCACTCGCTCGTCGGCCTGGCGGCGGTGTTCGTGGCCGCTGCCGCGCTCAATGCGCCGGCAGCGTTCGGCATCGGCGAGCCCGGCGCCATCTACACCGAATCGCTGATCGAGATGTCGGTCGGCCTGGCCATCGGCGCCATCACCTTCTCCGGCTCGCTGATCGCGTTCGGCAAGCTGCAGGGCAGCCTGCGCGGTGCTCCCGTGCTGTTCCGCCTGCAGCACCCGTTGAATGCCGGGCTGGGCATCCTGCTTCTGGCGCTGATCGTCGTCTTCGTCATATCGAGCAGCCAGGTGGTGTTCTGGCTGATCGCGCTGCTGGCCTTGGCGCTGGGGTTCCTGCTGATCATCCCGATTGGCGGGGCGGACATGCCGGTCGTGGTGTCGATGCTGAACAGCTACTCCGGCTGGGCGGCGTGCGGCATCGGCTTCACCATCCAGAACCTGGCGTTGATCATCACCGGGGCGCTGGTCGGCGCTTCTGGCGCGATCCTGTCCTACATCATGTGCAAGGGCATGAACCGTAGCATCCTGAACGTGCTGCTGGGCGGTTGGGGTACGGACTCCGGCGTTGTGGCGGCGGTGGGGCATGGCGGCGAGCAGCGGTCGGTGCGCGCCGGCAACGCGGAGGATGCGGCGTTCATCATGAAGAACGCGTCGAAGGTCATCATCGTGCCGGGCTACGGCATGGCGGTGGCGCAGGCGCAGCACGCGTTGCGGGAGATGGGTGACCTGCTGAAGAAGGACGGCGTGGAGGTGAAGTACGCCATCCACCCCGTCGCCGGCCGCATGCCGGGCCACATGAACGTGCTGCTGGCCGAGGCGAGCGTGCCCTATGACGACGTGTTCGAGCTGGAGCAGATCAACAGCGAGTTCAGCACGGCCGATGTGGTGTACGTGATCGGCGCCAACGACGTGACCAACCCGGCCGCCAAGACCGACCCGAAATCTTCGATCTACGGTATGCCGATCCTGGACGTGGAGAAGGCGAAGACGGTGCTGTTCATCAAGCGCAGCATGGCATCAGGCTATGCGGGCGTGGAGAACGAACTGTTCTTCCGGCCGAACACGATGATGCTGTTCGCCGACGCGAAGAAGATGACCGACGAGATCGTGCAGGCGCTGGGGCACTAGCCCACGGGGGCTGCTGCCTGCCGCCAGCGGCGCTGCCAGGCTGCGAGGCCCAGCAGCGCCGCTAGAACGGAGAGCAGCAGCCCCGTCGAGGACGGTTCCGGCACGGCGCTGGCTACGTCCGACACGGTGGCGGTTTGGAGCATGGCGCCGGTATCGAAATACCCGACAGTGTAGTTGTCGGACTCGAACCCGCCGCCGCCGGTCTCGGTGAGCTTGACCTCATCGAAGTAGCCGCTCAGGTCGAAGAAGTTGATGTAGGCGAACTGCTCGCCGGCGTCCTGACCGGTTGTGGGATTGCCGCAGTAGGGGTTGCTGCCGTTGGGGCAGGCGCCGGCTTGCTGGATCATGTCGGCAGGCCCGTACTGCCCGACCTGGACACCTGCACGGTAGAACGCGAGCTTGTTGCCGGCGTCCAACGCGGAGATTTGCAGGCCGAAGTGGTTGATGCCGGGCAAGGCGGCGGTGTGGCTGAGCGTCAGGTCGATCCCGCCTGACGCGTAGGCGACGATGTAGTTGCCCTTGCCGCCGGCGCCGCCGTACTAGTCGGCCGAGTTGATGCTGAAGCGGCCGCTGAACGTACCTGTGATGTTGGTGCCAAGGTTGGCCGAGGCAGCGCCGCCAGAGTTGAAGTTCGTGGTGAAGCTGGATGACGACCCAGTGGCCCGGCCGTCGAAATTCTCGGTGCCGAACACGGGGATGATCGACGAGCTGGCAGGGATCAACTGCGTCGCGGTGGCCGCCTCCACCTTGGGCGCCAAGTAGGTCGGCACGATCTGGTCGGCATGAGCCGCTGGCGTCAGCACGCTGATGAACACGCAGACCGACGCGGCCCGGGACGCCCACTGCTTCGTGCGCTGCATCTCCGCCATGCGCGATGTGGCGGCCGCGATCATAATCTGCGGGACGGTCCTGGACGGCGAGCGCACCATGCGCCCGCAGGTCTTCACGCGAGGGCTGGCCGGGCAGGGTGTGGGTTGCCGGCGCCTTGACGCGGTCTGGTCCGGACGTTGATGCAGGCTCAGCTCGTTCATCGGCAGGCTCCGGCGAGCCCGCGGGACACGGTGCCCGGCGTAGCTTCTACGAAGCTCTACTAAAGACGTTTTCGCATTTTACCTATAGCTTGTTGACATTCAGGCTTTCGTGCCCTCGTGCGAGATGGGCTTCAAGGCGGCCGGCAGGATGGGAACTGACCAGTGCGGCGCTACAGCCTTCGCGTTGGCCAGCGGTGGCACCACCTGATCGAGAACTTTGTCGCCGGGTTGAAGCAGTTCAGGGTCATCGTCATCCAACGCGACCGAACCACCTGGACTCGGAGTCGTTTCCCTTCAGCAATTCTAAGTGGGCCTCTGGCGCGGGTGTCACTTGGTGATCTGGGCTGCGATGTTGGGCGGTGGTCTTGAGTCGATCAGGGTTTGCATGAGGGTGGCCCAGTCTGGAAAGACCAGGTAGGCC
>JAABUX010003088.1_pt1 | contig 22515 bp, 32 predicted proteins | sample 5561851 | NCBI WGS metagenome assembly JAABUX01 (sample SAMN10711883, study PRJNA513361) | rock metagenome | isolation source: Antarctica rocks | place: Antarctica: Victoria Land, Richard Nunatak red sandstone | collected 2016-01-03 | reverse complement strand
TTCAGTGGCGAGAGCCACCGCCTGCGCACGCGTCAGGCCGCAGGGAGATCCCGCAAGACCGGGTAATCGCGCCGCGGGGTCATTTTAATCGTGCCGGAGGGGTCAGGGTAATCCGACCGTTACCATCCATGGCACGTTGACTCCGGAGTTACATCTGGTTCTCGCCGCCGTCGACGTACAGATTGGCCCCGAGGACATAACTGCTCTGCTCGGAGGCAAGGAACGCCACCATCGCGGCGACTTCCTCCGGGCGGCCCATCCGGCCCATTGCAACGCCTGCGGCGAGGCTTGCCTTGACACCGGGCGCGTTCTCCTCGCCAAAAAGGCCCGTGATACCGGGGGTGTCGATGGGACCTGGCGAGATTGCGTTGACCCGAATGCCGCGGCCCTTGAGTTCGTTGGCCCAGGTTCGAGCAAAGGACCTGACGGCCGCCTTTGATGCCCCGTATGCGCCGAACCCCTCGGCGCCGTGATCGGCAGCGGTGGAGGCATTCAGGATCACCGAAGCGCCGTCATTGAGTAGCGGCAACGCCTTCTGCACGGTGAATAGCGTGCCCCGCACGTTGATGCCGAAGGTCTGGTCGAAGTGCGCCTCGGTGATTTGCTCCAAGGCTGCGAGCGAGGCAGTTCCGGCATTCGCGAACAGCACGTCCAGGCCCCGGCCGCGGGCGCGGACCGCGTTGTACAACCCGTCCAGGTCGGCGAGATTCGAGATGTCACCCGTCACTGCGGTGGCCGACTCCGCGCCGATGGCATCGACGGCCGCGTCCAACTCGGCCCGGCGCCGACCGATGATGAAAACGTGCGCGCCTTCGGCCGCCAGTCGTACGGCCGTCGCCTGGCCGATGCCGGTGCCACCCCCGGTGACAACGGCGACTTTTCCTTCAAGCTGTCTCATGTTAGCAATCTCCAAAAGTTCTGAACCGATCGGTACTGATGACACTGTAGCACTTCAGTGCCGATCGGTCCAGAACGAGGTATAATCCAATCTATGGAGGGCGGCGAGAGAGCGAAGAATGGACGACCAAGAGGGTTCGATGCGGACGAAGCTCTCGAGCGCGCCATGCGGGTCTTCTGGGAAAAGGGCTATGAAGGCTCAAGCCTGAGTGACCTAACCAGTGCGATGGGCATCAGCCGCACTAGCATGTACGCGGCCTTTGGCAATAAGGAGGATCTCTTTCGTTGGGCCCTAGAGCGCTACACCGAAGGCCCCGCCGAGTACGGGGCCCGAGCCCTGCAAGAACCGACCGCCCGGCAAGTCGCCACCGCTTTTCTTAATGGCTCCGTCCGCGCCACCACCCGCCCAGACTGTCCTGCCGGATGCCTCGGTGTTCAGGGCTCCCTTGCCGCCGGCGCCACTGCCCGCAACCCCCGCGAAGCCCTCATCGCTTGGCGCAACGGGGCCGCCTCCCGTCTTCGCGAACGGTTCCAGCAAGCCGTCGACGAAGGCGACCTACCCTCGGATACCGACCCGGCTCTGCTTGCGCGCTACATCATGACCGTGTCGAACGGTATCGCCGTCCAAGCCGCCGGCGGCACCACCCGCAACGACTTGCAGCAGGTAGCCGACGCGGCCTTGAGAAACTGGCCGCCCGCTTGACGCGGCTGCGGGGCGTGTTGAACCGGCGCTTCGAAGTGAACGAATCAGGACCGCTATTGGCCGGCGACCTCACCTACTGCCGATCGTGGCCGGCAATGGAAAATATCACCGCTGATTGTTCAGGTGTAAGTTGCTCAATCAGGTGACGGCGAACGGCCTTACCGTCAGTGGCGCGTCCTATGCGCATGCCCTTGAAAAAGGGTCGTTTGCGGGATCGCTTGACAGGCGATGGAGCAGAGCCTCAGCCCGTAACGCTGCCGTAGGGCCGCGTTATGATTTCCATGTTGTGGCCGGCCGGGTCCAAGAAATACAGACCACGACCGCCGTCATTATGATTGATCTCGTCAGGTCGGCTCAGGTTGGGTCGTGCGTAGTAGGTCACACCCGCGGCCTGGATGCGCGCGAGGCAACCGTCGAACTCTTCCTCGGACATGAGGAAGGCGTAATGCTGCATAGTGATCGTTTCGGCGCTGGTCGCGTAGTCCAGGGTCACGCCATTGCTGGTGTTCACAGGAAGAAACGGACCCCAAGCCATCCCGACCTCTAGGCCGAGGATGCGTGCCAGAAACTCGGCAGAGACCTGGCGGTCCTTCGCAGCAACGATGACGTGATTCAAATCGACGGGCATGAGAGTGCCTTCTCGGGCATCACGACAAGCTTCCTTGGGCGCCTACGACGCAAATCAAACCGGTCGTAAATGGTCGTCTTACGTCGGCGAGGATGAGGTCCTATCGACTACGCCTTGCGCTTCGCCGCGCAGGCGGAGAGGGCGGGAGCGATCTGCTACGTTCACGTTTGGAAAGCGATGGTTCACGTGTTTCCGTCGAACCTGTCGGCGCTGACGGCAGCAGGCCTGGACGATCTCAGAAGCCACCTGCGCGGCGCTCTTGAAGGACTATCGGCATGAGGGTGCCAGCCCGTTTCGCGAGGTGACGCTGCTCTCCACCGCCACGCGTGCGCTGCTGGATGCGATGAGTCGCGAGCACGTTCGCCGCCTCGTGTGTATCACCGGCGCGGGGCGGGTGACAGCCGCGGCCATGGGGGCTTTGTCCTCGACCAGACTATCTTTCCTCTTCTATTGCGCAAGGTCTACGCCGACAAGGATCGGCAGGAGGCGCTCGTCAACAGGCCGGCGCGCGGCGACGTGCGAGCCTTGACTGACCTCCCAGGCTTTGCCGGCGGCGAGCGCTGGCGGCTAGAATCTCGCGGCCATCGGAATGTGGCAGATGCAGCAGAAATTCCTGAAGAGATGCGGCCAGATACTCAAGCCCTTCGCCGCCCGACGCGGGCTGCGCTGGGAGCTCAATGTTGACGAGACGCCCTTTGAGTTGTGGACGATCGATCGATGAAAGCCCGCCCCCGCGCGAGTTCGCCGGCAGAGATCCGGTGCGGCTGGTGCGGAAGATATCTCTGCGGGCGCATTCCGGCTGCAGCGTCTTTTCGCAGCGCTGGTTTGCTGCGCGGAACGTTACCTTCTCCGCGTACCGACAACGCGAGAAGCCGGGCAACATTCCGGCCCTTGACACGCCGGTCAGGGTTTCACCGTCCACGGTAACATCGAAAGATAAATTGAGCCGAATTGGCTTTCGGATCGCCTGCTTCCAGGTTAGCCGGTTCCCGGTCAACGTCGCGCCCATCAGCGGTACAGTCTCGGAGTCGCCACGTGCGTTTCCGGTAATGGAACCGTTGTTCTCTGTTAAGTCAAGGACGACCGCGATGATCCCAATCGGCGTCGCGATCGTTACATCCCAAGTCCCCGCGATGATGTGTCGATGCTCGCTCACTACATCGCCGCCGCATCACGACCATCGCAGCGCCACACGGTTCCACGGCGTTCGTACTCAAACAATTCTTCGACAGCGAGCGCAATACGCGGGCCGACTTCTCGCTCAAGTAAATAGAGCGCGAGGTCGAGACCTGATGTGACGCCGGCCGCGGAAACGAAGTCTCCGTCGTCGACGATCCTAGCGCGAACCGGAATTGTACCCGTAGCGCCGAGCAGATCCATCCCGAGATGATGCCTCACGGCGCGGCGACCTTCGATCAAGCCGGCCATTGCCAGTGCGAGGGACCCACCGCAGACGGTCGCGACCGTTACCTGCGCGTTCTCGAAGGCGCTCTTCATCAGCTCAGGGAGCAGGGTCCTCGTCGTTCGCGCTAGGATCGCCGGTATTGTCTCGTCAGTACTCCCGTCGGTTGGCTCCGCTATGCGGCCGGCAGCGCCTGGCACGATGATCACACCTTCACTTTCGGGATCAAGAGATGCGGTCGCTTGCAAGACGAAATCTCCCGAGCCTGAAACGACGGCTCGCGCCCCTTCAGCGGAAACTAGCGCGACGGAAAGCGCTCCAACAGAAACTCTGCCGCCCGCCCAAAACACCTCGTATTGGTGCGACCACGTCGAGCGGATCGAATCCGTCAAATAGTACGATCTGCACTAACATATAGGAACCATGTGTTCTAGGAATCTCACCCGCGCCGACTCTGGGTGCGGTCCTTAGGTCGCGTCGAAACGTGCGCGCTTTTGAATGCGCGACGGTACGCTGCAGGGCTCGTGGAAAGCAGCCGGTGGAAGCGATCTCGAAACGTCGACACGGAATCGAAGCCAACTTCCGTCGCGACCTGTTCTACGGAAAGGTCCGTCGTCTCGAGAAGCTGTTGAGCGCGTCGCATGCGCGCGCTTAGCACCCATTGGCCAGGCGTCGTCCCGGTCTGCTCTCGAAAACGCCGGCCAAGGGTGCGTGTACTCCAACGAGCGCGTCGCGCAATCTCTTCGAGATTCAGCGGCTCAGCGAGATGTTGCTCCATCCATCGAAGCACCGGGTCGAGCGTCGTTCCGTACGCATGGACCTCGTGCATGATGAATTGAGCTTGACCGCCGTCGCGTTCGAGCGGCATTACTGCAAGTCGCGCCGCGTTCGCGGCCACCGTCGCGCCGTAATCGCGTCGCACCATATGTAAGCACATGTCGAGGCCCGCTGCAGCGCCCGCCGAAGTGAGTATTTGGCCGTTATCAACATAGAGCACGTTCGGATCGATGCGTATCGCGGGATACCGTTTCGCGAGTTCCGGCGCCGCGAGCCAATGCGTGGTCGCGCGCAGGCCATCGAGGAGCCCTGCCGCCGCCAGCACGAAAGCCCCCGTGCAGATCGAGGCGATGCGGGTGCCTCTCGCGGCGACCTGGCAAAGCGCATCGATGATTTCTCGAGAAACCGGTGTCGTCGGATTCGCCACCCCCGGGACGAGCACCGTGTCGACGTTCGCAAGTTGCGTCAGATCCCACGATACACGAATGTCAACCAGGCCCGCTTTAACGTGCTTTGCCTCACCGCATACAAAGATGCGGTAGGCTTCGTCATGATGTGCGAGGCGGACGCGTCCGAAGATCTCGCACGGTGTAGCCAAGTCGAAGGGCAGTACACCGTGCATGGCGAGGACGGCGACGGTACGGCCTTTACTATTGCTCATGAGTTATGCCGCGCCTGATTCTTCTGAGCATCGAGCCCATCGGAAGCGCCGCGAGAACGACGTTCATCGCGGTCTCACGGCGCGTGCCGCTGATACGCGCGGCAGCCCAAGCAACGAACGCGAGGTAGAGAACAACAATCACGAACACGATTCCGGGGGAAAGGACAGCGAGGAGCGCACGGGGCCCGATCCCAAGGCGGAGCACGTACATTGCACTCATCGTTGCGGCAAGCGCGAGGCGTTTCGCCCACGTCACCATGCGTAGGTGATTGTTCGGTGCGCTCATCATCGAAGCAGCGGCCTGCCCCACGGAATTGCTGCGATCATCAGCACGAGTGCTGGCGTGAAGACGAGGGCGAGAATACGCTGGCGGACGGCAGGAAGCGGCGTACGGGATGCTACGACCTTCCCCGCGTGCACGAGAACGACGACCGCGATCGTCACGATCGCATGGGGCAAGAACGCGACGCGCGTCGCTGCTGCGGCAAGTACGAGCAACAGTAATCCGAGCGTCAGTTGAATATCGAGTGCTCCGACGAAAACGAAGGCGTTCCAATGATCGGCCATCGTCCATCGTCCGCCAGATATGCAGCTTCGTACGGCGCGAATAACACATGCGATTCCCACGAGGAGGACGACCCATCGCCAAGCGTCGTGTAGGGTTAAGAGGAGCGCAAGTCCGGAAGCCATGTTCCATGATGATGCCAGTTGGAGACAGGAACCACGAGTGGCTAGACTGACGATATTCGCCTGATTCTAGCCACAAGGAGCACACTTCCTTTGGGTCTAATGCGTGACGGTCAGATGGGCTGCCCACATGTCCTGAAAGGGGCCTTTACGGAATAACGCACGCGGAGGAACCTTATGCTTCGACGCCCGCATCCGGCTCGAAGCGGTAAGCGTTCCCTTCTCGCATAATGCGCCCCGCAGTTGGTCCGGCGAAATGCGTGCCGATCAGCAGCGTCTCGGTGTCGGCAAGCTTGTCAAGGAACGCTCGCCGCGTGACTTCGGCCGCCTTCGCGTCGTCATCAAGATCCGACGACCACTCGGGGTGGGCGACCTGACAGGGGTGATGCATTACGTCTCCGCCGATCACGATACGTTCGCCGCGCGATTGCACGATAAGGCTATTTTGACCGGGCGTGTGACCGGGCGTCGGGTCCGCTGTCAATTCCGGGACGGCGACAGTTCCCGGCACATAGAATGACGCAAGATTGGCGATCACGACTGGCGTGATGGAGTCGGCGAACATCGCGCGCCGAGCGGGGCTCGTCGACGCGTCGAAATACTCGTAGTCACGGCCTCCAAAGTGATAGACGGCGTTCGGAAACGTCGGGACCCACTTGTCGTCTCGACGGATCGTGTTCCACCCAACGTGGTCCAGATGCAAGTGCGTGCAGATGACGTGATCTACCGACTCCCGGCTCCAGCCCGCATCTTGCAAAACGTCGAGTACCGGCGTCGTCCTCATTGAAAACAGCGGTAGGTCACGGGTCTTGTCGTTGCCGATGCCCGTGTCAACGATAATGCGAGCCGAACGTGTTTGAACAAGTAAGAAATGGACGCTGCCTCGCAACTTGCCCTCGGGCGTCGCAAACGGCCCGATCCACGGTATTGCAAGTACCGAGGTTGGGTCTGCATCGGGTACGATCTTACCCGCGTTCTCGCTTGGAAACGTAAATTCGACTTCGACGAGCTTTGTAATTTTGACGTCGCCGACACGCCAGGTTTGGTTTGCCATTGACGGGACGTATTGGAACCTAGCGGAACACCCCTCTCGCTTCGAAAGTCGCTGAACCCGTCCTCGATAACCGTCGTTTGCAGGCCTCTCGCTCACTTCGGCTTCGGCACGTCTGAGCTGCATGGCAGAAGCAGCGTCTGAGGGAGCTTATACATCTGACGAACTCGAGCCCATCTGGAACCGCGTTAAGCCGGCCTAACGAAACCGCCGGTCATAACGTGTAGATCGTCAGCTGCAACAAATGGTTTGGTCTGTTGCTCGCTCTTATCCCTTGCGTCGTAGACGCCGCTGGCTTTGCGCCATTGGCGTATCAATCCTGCCCGCAGCGCGGTAAGCAGCCCCGGTTTCAGCAGCGCCTTATTCGTCCTCGTGCTCGCGGAGATAGGCTACGTCTGCACGGTCTTGCAGTCGGTCCGCGGCCGTCTTGTTCGCGATGAGGTCGTCACGGCCGATATAGTTCACGCTGACTCCGCCGTATGTCGAGGTCACACGATTTTTCCAAGCCCGTTCAAAGCAGACATCATCGATCGTCGTGATGATGTCGATTTGATTCGGCGCGCGCCCCATGATAAAGAATGTCTGCGGCACGGTGAGGTCCTCGACGGTGAGGTCTTGGAGCGGCGCGCCGAAGGCCGCAAGGGCATGCCACACTTTTTGCGCGTTCGCGGCGTCCGTGCCCACGAAGATATCGATATCCTTGGTCGCACGAGCGCGACCGTGAACGGCGAAGGCATAGCCTCCGACGATGAGATACTCAGCGCCCTCGCCGTTCAACGCGCGCAAGAGATCGATCAAGTCGGGGTTGAGGTGCATCCGTCCCTCGTCGTACCGCAAGCTCGCACGTCAGTTGCCAAATGAGCTCCGCGCGTTCGTGAGGCTGAAGCGACCGCTCTCTCTCGCGCTCGAACCGGCGCACCTCCTCGGGTGAGCGCGCGACACGAGCGATCATCGTGTCGCGACGATCGTTCGCGCGTGCTTCGAAGCTCTCGTCCACAACGCTTGTTTCGACGGTGCCGTGGCCGTTCTTTTTCGCGCGACGTGGACCACGATCCAACCCAGGGAACGCAAGGATGCGCTTGCAGAAGCCCGTCTTCGCCTTCTCGCAGTCGCAAGGAACCGGATTTAGGTCAGCTCGCGGTCTTCGGCCACGACGCCGGTGCGATCGCGGTCTCTGGATCGTCGGCGCAATCGACTTCCCCTGAATCCGCTCGATTTTATTGGCCATCGTCATCCCGACGAGTTGCACGGGTGGCGTTAGAAGCGATTTGAAGGGCTTGACTCAAGTAGTACAGTGATACAGAGGTGCGAAGTGTCGTCAACGGCCGAGGCATTTGAGCCTATTGAGGTTTGTGAGCGAGAGCTATCAGCGACGGACGGCAATGGTACCTTCCCGATCGTGGTTTCTATAGCTCGACCAAGGAAAATCGCCGCCGCCGATGGCCGGCATTACTACGAATGCACGTTCTCCATCAGTCATCACGCCGAAGTCTTCGAGAGCGTGAATACGGGCGAAGATAGCATGCAGGCGCTGACGGGCAGCTTCATGGGCATTCAGCACTATCTCGGGCGCTTTCAGGATCTGAAGTGCTACGGCACTCCCTACGAAGAGTTCGAACTATACGTTGTAGTTGAGGACGCCGCGCGCCGTCGGGAAATTCGTGCTATCGTTGACGATGACGGGTATGCCGCATTGGAGCGTAACGCGGCGGAAGCGATTAGGCAAAGACGCTGCAGCTGATATGGAAGCCTTCGAAAGTGACCATTTCGTCTACTTTTGGTGGACGGAATTTATCTCGGTGCGGGTCCGACCGACGAACGATGAGTGTTGCTCGTCGTGATCGCTGCAGATGCCGATGACAAAGCATCTGGTCGCGCTCAACGAAGCCATGAGCGAGAGCGAGAGCGAGTTGAGCTGGATTGAGCTCTTTGACGATCTCAAGAAGCGGGGCTTACGAGCGCCGCAGTTGTGAAAGCAGGCTCACCGCGGAGGGGCCTAAGATACGGTCCGGTCTCGTGGGATAGCAAGCAGGGGTCGGCCATCGATCTTTTGGTCGAGCTTGACGCCCATGGGGTCATCGGATGTGTCCGACCCGTTGGGACGCCTCTTTCGACACGTCCCGTTAAGAACGTATCTTTATAGCTATACTTGGTTCAGGTATCCGTTCTGGCTCCCAACATATCTGCCTCATGGCAATTCTCCTGACCCGCCGGCGGATACCATCCTCGAAGCGGATCTTGGCTGGAAAGACGGGCGCACGCAGCTCAATAAAGTTACGCCGATCCGCTTCGCTCCTGAGGAGTCAAGATGCAGGTAGTCGCTGGGGTCGATTGTCATCAAGATACACATTCGATCGTGTTCCTTGACAGCGTTGGAAAGTTAGTCAGAGAACTTACAGTTTCAACGTCGCTGGAAGGCTATCAGGCAGCTCTGCAAGTTGCAGCCACGTTCACTGAGGTGACGTGGGGGCCTGGAAAGCACAGGCTGCTACGGTAGCGCTTTTGCGAAAATGCTCGCGGACTGCGGCTCGATCGTTTACGAGGTTCCGGGGTCTTTCACGAAACGCCATCGCAAGCATGCCAGCCAAACCGGAAAGTCAGACGTACTTGATGCACGAGCTATTGCTGAAGCCGTCCTTCGCGAAGCGGAGCGTCTACCACGATTCGAGTGGTCAGCCGAGCGCGAAGCAATTCGCATCCGATACGATCAACGTGATCGGCTAGTCCGTGACCGGACGAAGCACATCAATCGCTTACGCAATGCGGCTTTGCGGCTGGATCTCAAATTGCTCCCCAAGGACCTGAGCAAGATCCCGGCACTAGCAATGGTCCGAGAAAACGTGACACAGCTACAAGGTCGCGACGTCGCCACCGCTGCGCTTGTTGACGAAGCGCTCTTCGCCATTGAGGACATTACTCGTAACCTTGAGCGGATTGCTGCAATCGAGACGCTGCTCCGCCCTCTTCTTCGCCGGGTCGCTCCTGAGCTGCTTGCGATATACGGCGTGTCGACGATCATAGCGGCTGGGTTAATCGGCCACGCCGGAAATCCGCGTAACATACGTGACGCGGCCGCTTTTGCAATGCGCTGCGGAACAGCGCCAGTTTCCTGGTCAAGCGGCCGCAACAGTTCCGTTCGCATCAACACCGGAGGCAATCGGCAATTAAACCGCCTCCTTCATATGGTCGCTCTTTGTCAGCTCCGCTCCGCGGAGCACGTTGGCAGAATCTACTACGACCGGAAAAGAGCCGAAGGAAAGACCCGACGAAGTGCACTTCGCTCGCTCAAACGCCAGCTCTCAACGGTTGTGTACTTCCGGCTCCGCCAGTGCCGAATCACGGCCAAAGACAGCATTGAGCCTGCGATCGCGGCATAGCTTGACAAAGACGGTCAGGGTCCATTATGGTGCAATGGCGCGCCCTAGGAGGGCCCCCCGAGTTACTTCGCTCCTGCGAGCGTAATTCGAAGTGCTGGCACCCTGATCGTCGTGTTGAGAGGACCGTCGTCCACAGTTGCCCTATCGTTGCTGCATAACGAACGATGACTGCCTTTCGCGTAGCACCGCTGGACGAGACGACCTGGCCTGACTTCATGGGCTCGTTGAGATTCACAACGGCGTGTGGGGCGGCTGCTGGTGCATGGCCTTCCAACAGCATCCATATCGCGGCCTCACGGACGCCCTCGATCATTGCTCTTAATGTCTTCTTTGTGAAGCCTTCAACTAGTGGTCTGTCTCCGATATGTCTTTACAGTCGCGGCGCCGCTATTCCGCGCCTGCTTCGTTACCGCGAAGCTCAAATGACGCGGTCATTCCGCGCTTCGCGGCGCCTCGCAGGCACGAAACATCGTCGCCACTTTGTGTAAACCCATATCGGAGACAGACCACTGGGTCGGCTCGAATCAACATAAACCGCTCTCGGAGAAACGCGCACCGGCTCTAAGCCTTCCTTAACCATCAACGGTGACTGAGAGAGCAGTCTTCACTCACACCCACTCGTCATCCTAAAAGGGGTTTTTCGGGACCGGCGCCTGATCGAGAGGCGTTATACGAGCGCGCTCGGCGCGGTCCCCTCAAATTAGAATGAGATCTCAGTCGACTCACGTTTCGCGACGATAGCGCCGCTTTCGATGAAGCGCCTGATCGCGATGGGCACACCTCATCCACGGAGCAAGGATGAGGGAGCACTTGGATTTTGTCCGGAGTACGGGAAGCGGCATTGCGCGGCGTTTGTCCGAGAGCCCGACGGCTTATCAGCTGGCCGCGAAGGTCTTTTAGCAACGGCACTAGCTTGCGCCGCTCAAGAGTCTCACAAAGGGTCCGTTATGGGACGCCAATGCTTTCACCACAAGCCGGCTCATTCGATGCAACGGTTCCGCCGAGGTCGACATCCTTGGTCTCCACAACCGCGGCCGTCCGCCCCGGCGCGGTCTGGTGGGTCCAGTACAGATTCGTGTGCGCGATGACCTGATCTGCCGGCGGCGCACCCCATGCCGTCTGGTCCTCCGTTGTATGGGCGTTGCTGACAAGTGTGACGTCGTACCCCCGGACGAAGGCGCCGTGGAGCGTCGAGCGGATACACGCATCGGTCTGTGCGCCGACGACGACGAGTCGCCCAACCCGGAGCCGCGACAGCACGGTCTCGAGGTTGGTTTCCTCGAACGAGTCGCCGTAGTTCTTCTCGATGAGCGGCTCGGCGTCGCCCGGAGTCAACTCCGAGACGATCCGCCATTCGTTGTTGCCCTTCGCAAGCTGCTCGTCGGAGTGCTGGACCCAGACAACGGCGACCCGTTCCCGCCGCGCTTTCTCGACGAGCCTACCGATGTTCGCGACGACCGCGTCGCGATTGTGAGCCTCTTTGATGACGCCGTTTTGCATGTCAATGACGAGGAGTGCGTTGTTCGGCCTCTTTTCGAGTGTCGTCACGATTATTCGTTTCGGCTTTCGCGAGGGCCGATCATGCGATGCGGCGGTACAGCGTCGAGCGGAACCTGTAAACCGTCTTTTTGGGCAAAAGTGCCGGCTAGCGACAGGTCCCCGAAGCAGGAGGAGCGTCGGCGTTGGTCGCCCTATCGTTGCGTCCTAATGGCAACGATGACCGCCCTTCGTGTTGCACCGCTGGACGAGACGACTTGGTCTGACTTCGCGCGGCTCGTTGTGATGCACAACGGCGTGTGGGGAGGCTGCTGGTGCATGGCCTTTCACCCCGAGGGTGTAGGCAGCACCAAGACCGCGCGGCAAAACCGATCGGAGAAGGAGCGCCGAGTTCGGGAAGGCAGGGCTCACGCTATGCTCGTGTACGATGGCCCGAGCTGCGTAGGCTGGTGCCAGTTCGGGGCCGCTGACGAGCTGCCGCGCATCAAACGCCGACGCACGTACGCCGAGGGTATGACGGCCCTTCCGGACTGGCGAATCACGTGCTTCTTCGTCCACAGCAAGTACCGGCGCAAAGGGGTCGCGTCTGCCGCGCTCGACGGCGCTCTCGAGGAAATCGCTCGTCTCGGGGGAGGAACGGTGGAGAGCTACCCCGAGGGAGTCGAAGGTCGATCCGTCTCCACATCGTTCCTTCATAACGGTACGGTTCCGATGTTCGAGCGCCGCGGATTCGACCGGATCCGGCGTCTCGGAAAGCATCATTGGGTCGTCGCGAAGGTCGTGCCTCCAGTGTCGAGCAGAGCGACCTCGCGCGAAAGGGTGTGATCCCCGGCGAGTTTACCTGCGCGCATCCCGGCACCGGCGCTCGGAAACGCCGCCGGGTCGCCGGATCATCCCTAAACGGTAGGTTTTGAGACGCTTAGGGGCACTGGCGAGATCGCCGTGGCCTCAGCCAGCGGATTGTTACTTCCCGCCATGGCCGAGCTCGTCGCTATTTCTTTCCTTTGGAGTTCAGCTCCACTGCAGCGCGGATCAGCTCCTTAAAAGCAGATTCGTTGATCTTGTCGCCTTCACGCAGATCGATTGCGCGCCTTGCGTTACCATCTAGGCTAGAATTGAAGATGCCCTTTGGATCTTTGATGAAAGCGCCCTTTGCGAAAGTGATCTTTATGTGAGTCTTGTAGGACTCGCCGGTGCAGACGATCCCGTTGTCAAACCAGACTGGAACTCCGCCTGGATTCGAAGGTTTTCTCCACTGCACTTCTTCCGTTATCTCCGGGGTCGCCTCTTTAATGAGCTTGCGGACGGGGCAAGCGTCTCGCCACGCCAGTCGGCTAGTTCTGCGATTCTCTCGGTGATGAGCGCAGAAGGCACGTCGCTTTGAGCAATGTCAGGTTTCTTCAACTTCCCTTAACCCTTCGGCGGCTGTCGTAACCCCACGGCCGCGCCGTTGGGACCTTTGACATTGGCGACCAGCATTCCATAGCCAACGTCGGTAATGTCTTTCACGATTGTGCCGCCGGCGGCTGTGAGCGCTTTCACGCTCGCCGCAATGTCGCTCACCGTCCAGTAGGCGAGCGCGCCGAGTTCGGCCTTTCCGTTCGGGTCGAGCCCGATTTCCATATCGCCGATCTTGTAGCCGACGTACTGGGGTGAATCGACGTATGGGTCAGTGCCAGTGAGCTCACGAAACAGCCGCTTGGTTGCTGTCAAATCGGTTGCTGGATAGACGATTAGGGAGACGTCTTTCAAGAATAAATCCTCCTGCTATCTCTATGACGGATCGAGCGCGGTGAAACGTGACGGGCGCCGAAGGAGCGGATTCATTGGGAGATGCGGAGTGGCTCGCGGAGCGCTTTGAGGCGGCTAGGCCGCGCTTGCAGCGCATTGCGCACCGGATACTGGGGTCGGATGCGGAATCCGACGACGCGCTGCAGGAGAGCTGGCTTCGCATCAGCCGGGCGGACGTCGAGCGTGTTGCGAATCTCGAAGGCTGGCTCACGACCGTTGTTGCGCGCGTCTGCCTCGATGCGCTGAAATGGCGCGAAAGCCGGCGCGAGGAGTTGACGCCGGATGATCCGCGTCGCGACGTTGAAGCAATCGCTCCGGGCGAACGCCCCGAGGAAGAAGCGATTCTTGCCGATTCGATTGGCGCGGCTCTGCTGATCCTGCTCGATGCGCTGCCGCCGGCGGAGCGCGTTGCGTTCGTGCTGCACGACACGTTCGACGTGCCCTTCGACGACATCGCTGCGATCGTCGGGAGGACGCCCGAGGCGGCGCGGCAGCTCGCAAGCCGCGCGCGCCGCCGCGTGCGTGGCGCATCCGCCGGCCGCGATGCCGCGATGCAGCGGCATGACGAACTCGTGCGCGCGTTTCTCGAAGCCTCGCGGGCGGGGAACTTCTCGGCGCTGCTCACACTGCTCGATCCGGCAGCAACGCTTCGCGCGGATGCGGCGGTGGTGGCGATGGGCGGCGCGGAGTACTGGCAGAACGATCGTCTGCAGACTGGTGTCGAAGGCGCGGATGCGGTTGCCCGGACGTTCTCCAGACGTGCGAGTGCTGCGCAAGCTGTATTTATCGACGGCAAACCGGGAGCTGTGTGGATGCAGGCAGGCGACGTGCGCGTTGCGTTCCGCTTCACGATAACGGACGATCGCATCACTGCGATCGATCTCGTCGCCGATCGCGTCGCGATCGCGCAATCGGTCATCGAGCGTTAGCGAGAGCTTCGCCTAAGCCACGAACTCGACGGCTAGTTGCGTTCCCGAAAACGGTCATATTTGAGACAGATAGACGCGCCGCCGGTTCTATTGGCGCGGAATTGCGTTCACTTTCTCGACTATACAAAAGCGGTTACCGTCAGGGTCCGCGAGGACGACGTAGTCGGCGCCGGTCGGGTATTTCCAATTGACGCGTTGCGCACCAAGTTGAAGCAACCGCTCAACCTCCGCTAGCTTATCGGAGGAATAAAGGTCGAGATGATGCCGTTGATGAGTTTCGGCGTCTGACGAAACGATCGTGATAGCCAGTTGCGGGCCAGGTCCCTCGCGTGGAACGAGAATTGCCCAATCTTCAGATGGTTCGCGGAGTGGTCGATAGCCGAGGGCAGCGGTCCAAAACCGAATAGCACGCGGCACATCGCGGACGCCCCATACTACCGAACCGATCCGTAACATAGTGTTTATATCCCCCGTCCTGCGTTGAGCAACGCTGGCATGCGCGGCCGTCTTGGCTACTATGAAGGTGCGAAGCGCTCGGAAGCATGTCCCTAAAAAGGTGGTTTTCGGGATCGCGCTCGCTTCACTATCAGTTCAACGTAGCTCTTTGAACGTGTGTATGAACGCTCAATGAGCGCCGCGGGCGCATACGGTCTTGCAGCGCCTGCGGCGTGAAACCATGATCGGTTCAAGGTCGCCTCCAACGATTGTTAGGAGGCAGCGAGCGCACTGATCGTGACGTAATACCCGTCTGGATCTCGGAGCGAGAACTCCGTAGTTCCCGTGCTCGGGTTCATGTTGGGCTCCTCCTCGAGCCGATCGAGGAGAGCGCGTGCTCTTGCAAATGCCATGTCGAAATCATCGACACGGAAAAACAAGAGGAGGCCGTTGCCAGGCTGCGCGCGATCAGGACTCATCAACGAGGGGTGCTTATGGGCTCCCCACTCGTGAAGGCAAAGCAAGACCGTTCCATCCGAGTCGAGGATTTGACCCCAGTCGTCATGGCCGGGAGCTGTCTCGCGCAGGCCGAGTAGCGACTGGTACCATTTGAAGCTTGCGGGCACATCGCTGACGCCAATGATCGTCCACGTGCGCCTCATGGGGTCTTCCTGCCGCGTAGCAGCATCGCTACGCTTTTCGTCTCAACGTCCATTGGACATTGGTTTCGGCAGAGGTATCGCGTCGAGCGCCAAGATCCAAAGGTCTACGGCCCGGGCTAAACGTTTTCGTTCGCGCGTCGTGCAAAGATCGAGTAAGAAGCCACGGTAACCGGCGAGCAAGACCGTCGCAATCGCGCGCGCATCTGCACGCGAGTAGCCGTCGCGCAACGCGGGCCGCTCGAGATACGAGAGCCTCCCTTCGACGGCACGCTCGATAAAGCCCGGGAAGCGGTCGCGGTCTTGCAGCGCTAGCCCGTAGATCTCGAAGAACAATCGAAAGAGGCCTTCGTTTTCCGGGCGGCTCATGATCGACCACGCGGCACGCACCGTTTCAGCGTACGATTCTGGATTGCGCGGTAGGGTCTCGAAGATTGCGCGCTGCCGTATTCCGGGGCGTGCAAGAACCGCAGTGACGAGCGCTTCCTTCGACCCGAATGGTAGAGCAGTCCGCGCGGGCTCGATTCCACGGCTTGAGCCAACGGCCGCAGGTGCAAGTCAGAGATCCCGTTTTTCGAGACATACTCGACGATACGCTCCAACAGATCGTCGCGCAGCCTTTCATCGACCTTTCGCGACATGCCGCGACTATATCATAGTTGAAACCGCGGTTTCAAGTATACGAAACGAAATCGTAATGGCCTGTAACTGCCATCTTTGAGGGTAGCTCCGCGTCCGAAAGCGCAGGAGAGCGATCATAAGCGTAACCGTCCCGGAATGGGTCGTTTGTGGGATTATCTGCGGAGGAGCGTATGCCTATTTACGACCAAAACGCTTTCAGGTCGAGTCCTCATGGATTCCTGTTCGCTGCCCCGACCAAACGTCATCCGTCATCTCGCACCCCAAGGAGGCGCACCATCTACCACACGATCGTCAAGCGGATCGCCCGCACCAACTTCGAGCGCGTTAACGACAAGAACTATGATGCGTTACTCTCCGCCTGCAGCGCCAAGGTCCGTCACCGGTTTGGCGGCGCGCACGCGATGGGCGGCACGCGCCACGACCGGGAGGCGCTGCGGCGCTGGTTCGGACGGCTCGGGTACACAATGCCGACGCTACGACTCGCGGTGCAGGACGTCTGGGTCAAGGGTTGGCCGCACGACACGACCGTCATCATGCGCTGGAACGCAACCGCGACACTTCTCGACGGCTCGCCGTACCGCAACCACGGCGTGCACGTCATCAGGATGCGATGGGGGAAAGTAGTCGACATCGACGCGCACGAAGACTCACTCGCTGTTGCAAATGGACTCCTGGTGCAGTCTCGCCACAGTCTCGCCACAGTCTCGCCACAGTCTCGCCGAGGCTGTCGCTGAGCCGATTGAAAGCTGACGCCTTGGCAGCGATCGTTGGCTGTCTTTTCGAGGTAAGCGAAAATGTCCGCGACAGAAAACCTCCAGCGGATCGGCCGCGATCGAGTAAAGGGCTGGCCTCGTCCGTTTTCTGCCGGCGTACCGAAAGGATCTGTTTTGGGATTAACGTGGTCGACGCCATAGCTTGGAGTCCAAAACCCCATCAGGCTATTGAAGCCGGTACTTTAACCGCTGACGACTTTACCAGCAGTAAGCAGCAAGAGTTTGCCGTGAGCATGTCCGCTCTGGCTTATGTCGAGTGCCGCACGCCAGTCTTCGAGAGCGAATGTTCGGGCAACCGGCACCGTGAACTTGCCGTCAGCGGCGCGCTGTGCGAAGTCGCCGAGCACGTCATGGCGCAACGTAGCATCTTCTCCGAAGCTATGCCGGACGTCCAACTCTTCAGCTGCGGCGAAGTCGGTGATGGTGAAGACATGGCGAGGATCACCGCCGGCAATCTTGATGAGACCAGGCAATGCGCCGCTGACGGGAGCGGTGTCCAGAACCAGATCAAGAGCCCCTCCCGCGATTTCGAGGACCCTATCGACCATCCCGTCGCCATAGGATGTTACCGTCGCGCCGAAGGCGCGCAATCGGTCGGCGAACGTCTCACCCGCAGTAGCGAACACGCGAGCGCCCCGCATGAGCCCGATCTGAACGGCCGCGAACCCGACCGTTGTTCCCGCTCCATGGACCAGGAGCGTGTTGCCGGTCGCCACGCCGAGATTATCGAGGCTGCGAAACGCCGTCTCGACCGCCATCGGCAACGCGGCCGCGGCGACGAGGTCGAGCCCCGCCGGGATACGCGTCCAGTGATCCATGATCGCGTAATCCGACGCGCCGGCGCTAGCGCAGCCGGCATAGTCGGCCGTGCCCAGAACAAGATCGCCGACGCTGACATCGGTCACCTCCGCGCCCACTGCATTGACAAGACCAGAAACCTCTAATCCGATTCCGCGAGGAAGATCGCCGGCGAACAGCCCCCGGCACAATGCCCAATCGGCAGCATTGAGTCCACACGCATGCACGAGGATCCGAATGCGGCCAGGAGCTGGGCTCGGGATCACCTCACTATCCATCCTCAGCACGTCCGCCGGTTCGCCATTAGCTATCGAAGCGAACGGTCCTCATGGTGTCAGTAATTTTAGGGTCGCTCATGCTACATCTCCGATTGACTGGTCAGGTGCTGGTCGCGAAGACGGGGTTGTGCCGGTGCCCATGCGATCTAGGCGCAGCCTCATTTCGTCAGTTACTGACTATACAAGTATTGTCAGCCACTGACTATACCTGTATGTTTCCGGGAGGATGCCACGAAGCGGGGAGCTCGTGCGGCGTCGCCTTCAACAGGCTGCGTTGGAGGTGTTCAGCGAGCGCGGCTACGATCGGACTACGACCGCCGAAATCGCGGCGAAGGCAGGTGTCACGGAGCGCACCTTTTTCCGTCACTTCCCGGACAAGAGGGAGGTCTTGTTCGACGGCGAGGCTGCGCTGACGTCAGCGCTGATCAGCTCAATAGCCGACGCACCGCAGACGCTCGGCCCATGGGAAACGTTGTTCCGGGCCTTTCGCTCGGTGGAGCAACTGTCTGTTGAGAACCGTCAGTTCTCCGAGCCCCGGCAACAGGTTATCGCCAGCACTCCCGCGCTCCAGGAGCGCGCGCTGGCCAAGGTTGGGTCGTTGACCGCCGCTCTGGCGTCGGCATTACGCCGGCGTGGCGTTGCCGATCGCCTGGCGACTCTGGCGGCCCGAACGGGGATGGCCACATTCAGCCATGCGCTGACTTCGTGGCTCGACGATGATTCAAGGGATCTGGGCTACCATCTCGTTCAGGCCGTTCACGAATTACGTGCTCTGTCCTCATCCGGCTCAGAGCCGGGCCGCTGAACCCAGACTTGATCTGTTAATGGATAGGCTGCGAAGCCGCTCGTAAGGCGTTGTTCGTTGTGAAGGCTACTGCGAAGTGACCATCCTGTCCGGTAAGGGATCCGTTTAGGGACACGACGGCGCGCCGTGCTTCCCTCACGTAGCCGCGTAGGTAATCGTACTCTCGTATTTCGATTCGCGTGCGGGACGTGCCGCAGGGACGGTTGAACAGCCAGTCCAATTCTTTGTATAACCGCAAAACCGGTAAGTGTTGGTTGACAGGTTACGCCGTTTACGCTAGGGTAGGCGCAGCACAACCTAACCCCAGCCGAAAGGCTCCCATGTCACACGCTCTTGCGAATGCCGCGACCGACGTCGCTTACAAAACGATCGCGATCGACGGCATCGATATTTTTTATCGCGAAGCCGGCCCCGCCGATGCTCCGACCGTTCTCCTGCTCCACGGTTGGCCATCGTCGTCGCATATGTTTCGCGATCTCATCCCAAAGCTGGCCGATCGCTTCCACCTCGTGGCACCGGACTACCCTGGCTTCGGCTTCAGCGCGCAACCAACCGTGCAGGGATTTAGATACAGCTTCGATAGCATTGCGGCGCTCATCGACAAGTTCATCGACGCCCTCGGGATCCGTAAGCTTTCGATGTACGTCCAGGATTACGGCGGCCCGATCGGCATGCGTATCGCGACGAAGCGCCCTGAGTTGATCCGAGCGATCGTCGTGCAGAACTCGAACTTTTATGTCGAGGGAATTGCCGAATCGCTCGCCCCGCTTTCGAACTACTGGCACGATCGCAGCCCTGAGGCTGAGGCCGCCGTCCGCGCGTTTCTGACCATCGACACGACGAAGTTCCAGTATTCGCACGGCGTGCAGTATCCCGAACGCATGAGCCCCGACGCGTACACCCTCGATCAAATCAATCTCGATCGGCCCGGAAACGACGAGATCCAACTTGCCCTCTTCCGCGACTACGAGTCGAATCTCGCGCTCTATCCGGAGTGGCAGAATTACCTACGCGAGCAGCGGCCACCGATGCTCGTCATCTTCGGCCGGAACGATCCGTTCTTCACGCCCGCCGGGGCCGAAGCGATCGGGCGCGATAACCCGAACGCGACCATCGTTCCGCTCGAAGGGGGACACTTCGCTCTCGAAGAGCATAGCGCTCAGATCGCCGCCGAGATGCGTTCGCTCGCCGATCGCGTCCACGCGGGAGTCTACGCGAAATGAGCATCGCGGCTACTTTTAACGATCGCTCGGCGGTCCGCGCCATCGCGGCCGGGGCCCTCATTGCCGGCGGGCTCGACGCGACCTTTGCCGTAATCGTCGACGTCGTGATCCTCCGTGCGTTTAGCTTGCTCGGCGTGCTGCAGTGGATCGCGAGCGGCCTGCTCGGTAGTTCGGCTTTTTCGGGCGGCGTTGCCACCGCCGGTCTCGGCGTCGCGATCCACTTCGCTATTGCCGGCGTGTTCGCGGCATTCTACTATGCCGCGTCGCTGCGCGTCGAAGCCCTGCGTACCCATGCCGTGCCCTTCGGTATCGCGTACGGCGCGGTGATTTGGCTCCTCATGGATCTCGTTGTGCTGCCGCTGAGCGCGGTACCGAAGGCCGCGTTCGACCCGATCGTCTTCACCGCGTTTTTGCTCGACCACGCTTTCTTCGTCGGTTTGCCCATCGCGCTCGCCGTGAAGCGGTATGCCCGCTAACAAGCCCTCGATTGCGACGGGAGTCGTCCAATCCGTCAATGTCTCAGCCGTTCGTTCCGTCGAAATCGACGGTCACTCGGTGACCACGGGTATCTTCAAGGTACCCGTGGTCGCTCACGTCCCGTTGCGAGGCGTCAATCTTCGCGGCGACGATCAGGCCGATCGCAACGCGCACGGGGGCACCGAGCGCGCAGTATATGCGTATGCCGCTGAAGATTACGACTGGTGGAGGGGCGAGCTTCGCCGCGCGCTAGCGCCGGGCACGTTCGGCGAGAACCTAACGCTGCGAGGCGTTGACGTGAGCGGGGCACGCATCGGCGAGCGCTGGCGTGTCGGCTCGACGCTCTTAGCCGTAACCTCGCCGCGCGTCCCGTGCTTCAAGCTAGCTCACGTGATGAACGATCCCGGCTTCGTGCGCACGTTTGCGCGAGCACTTCGGCCGGGAGCCTACCTGCGCGTCCTCGAAGAAGGCGCTATCGCTATCGGCGACGTGGTCGAAGTCGTCGAACGCCCTAGCCACAAACTCACCACCGCGGAAATGGCACGAATCTTTTTCTTCGATCGCAAGCGCGTCCGCGATATGCTCGTCGCCGCCGACTTGCCCGATTCGTGGCGCGACTGGGCTATGGAGCATAGCCCTTGACGGCCGATCGCTTCGAGCGGATTGGCAACAACCTCAGCGCCGACTTTGTCAACACGGTTTACTCGCCCAACCATGCGGAAGGGTCGCTGCGTTCGGCGAAGGACGTTGTCGACTTTTTGGTCGCATCGAGCGCGCTCACAGTGAAAGAGGCAGCGGCCCTTCGCCGGTCCCTCGCCGACCCAGCCGTCGCGCAGCACTTCCTTGCTCGCGCCGTGCAGGTGCGATCCGCCGTGACTGACGCCTTGGAAGCAATCGAGAGCAAACGCGCGCTCGACGATTCATCGCTCGGGATTCTGAACGCGATTCTGGAAACGGATGCCGGCTTCGAGCGGCTCGAACATCGTCGTGCAGCCTCATACGCGCTCGCATACCATCGCATTCGAACCGACGCAACGAGCGCTCTTGCGCCAGTGGCACGCGACACGGCGCGATTGCTCGCGATGCCGAACTCAGCTGTGAGACGCTGCGCCGGCGAAGGCTGCGTGCGGCATTTTTACGATGATTCACGCACGGGCCGCCGCCGCTGGTGCGACATGGCAAACTGCGGGAATCGAGCAAAGGCGGCGGCATTTGCGAGGCGCCATCGCGAGCCTCATAGATTCATACCGGGTTCGCAGCCCTAGCGCGCTTCCATCACAGCCGCTTCGTACCAAAAGATACGGTGTTACTTGTCAAGCGTTTCCGTAGAGGGGATCAAAGGCGCGTTCGGATTTGAGAACGCCGTAGGCAAGGGTGAGGAGCTTGCGCATCGCGGCAGCAACGATGGTCATCTTGCTCTTTCCGCGAGCGCTTAAGCGTTTCGCGAACGCACGCATTAGTGGGTTGTACCGTATCGCGGAGATGGCGGGAAAGTAGAGCGCACGGCGCAAGTGAGCGTTTCCGGTCTTTGCCAATCTACTGCGGCGTTCGATTGTGCCGGACTGGTAATGACGGGGCGATAATCCGGCATACGCAGCAACCGCTTTAACATCTCGGAATTCTGCAATGTTGGCATCTCGCCGAGGATGCGAGCCGCGGTGCTTTCGCCAATGCCAGGAATCGAGATGAGTAGCTCGCGTTGCCGGCGCAGCGTTGGGTAGTCATCGAAGAGTTGCTCGATTTCACGATCGACGCGTGCAAGTTCGTGCGCGAGGTGCTCGATTGTGGCCTCGATCGACGCCATTACCGCAACAGATAGTATCGGAGCCGCGCGTCGGTTTTCTTCCTCAACTCGCATACCGATTAAGCTGTGCTGGCGACGCGCAAGGCCTTGAAGAATACCACTACTGTCCGGTATATTTGGATGCGGTTGGCAAAAAGCCTGATTTCATCAGGGTTCGCGTTTATAAAGTTTGGTGTCGATTTGAAACGACATCCTGACCCCCTGTTCAATGTTCGGGAGAC
>JAABUX010003084.1_pt1 | contig 22527 bp, 25 predicted proteins | sample 5561851 | NCBI WGS metagenome assembly JAABUX01 (sample SAMN10711883, study PRJNA513361) | rock metagenome | isolation source: Antarctica rocks | place: Antarctica: Victoria Land, Richard Nunatak red sandstone | collected 2016-01-03 | reverse complement strand
CACGCAATGTCACACTTGTATCCAGGGTGGCTTCGTAGTCCACCATCTTAAAGATTCGAGGCATAGCTGCTCATTGTCACTTGCCTCACTCTGACACATCGGTGTTTCTCCGACAACCTGCTAGGGCATAAACCCTCAGGGTTGGACTATCTCAAGATCGCTTTTCTGCTACGGCAGTTGCTAAGCTCCTACAAGCCAGATGTCCTGATCACTCATACCTACTACGCCAACATACTGGGGCAGTTTGTGGCCAGGCTATGCGGCGTATTCACGCGGATATCGGTTCAGCACAACCAGCTGTTCACGTATCCGAAGATAGCAGGCTGGGCGGACTGGGTTTTAGGCACAACGAATTTTTACTCTGTCAATGTTGCTGTCTCTCAGGCGGTGTTAGAATCTGCGGCCAAGTACTTAGCCCCATATAGGAAAAAGCTTACAAGAATCTACAATGGTGTGCCCTGCCTAAAGATTGAAAACTCCCCGGAAGCAGTTCGTGCGCATTGGGGATTACCCGAAAATGCTCCCTTGCTCCTGAATGTAGGCCGACTAGCTCAGCAAAAAAATCAAGCCATCCTGTTCGAAGCCCTCCTGCATCTACCTGAGGCTCACTTGCTCCTCGTAGGCGATGGTGAGTTACGGGCCTCTTTGCAGAAGCAGGTTGCTCAACTGCAACTTGAGAAGAGAGTTCACTTCTTAGGCGAGCTGGAATCTCAAAATGTCTTGGCATTGCTCTTTGTCTGTTCCGTGTTTGTATTTCCTTCGTTCTATGAAGCCATGCCCATGGCTGTAGTAGAGGCTATGGGTTCAGGTTTGCCAGTAGTGGCTAGTGACATACCTGCGATGCGGGAAGTGCTGGGTGATGCTGGAATTCTTGTCCCTTCAGAAAGTGCTGAGGAAATAGCCAGAGCAGTTCGACAGGTTCTGGATTCCTCAGAGCTTGCCAGTCGTATGCGTACACGCTCATTAGAACGTGCGCGTGTTTTTTCTTTGCAAAAAATGGTGGACTCTTATGAAGCAATCTTTACCTGAATCTGCTGACGTTCAACCGATCAAGATATTGGGGGTTACTGTTCATGCTCTATATATCTCTCAGCTCAATGCCCTGATTACTGAAGCTGTTACCCGTAACCAACGTTGGGTTATCGCCCATCAGAACCTGCACAGTATCTACGTCTACCACCACGACTCCAAGATGCGTGCCTTCTACGCCAAAGCTGACTACATACATATAGACGGCATGGCTCTGGTCTTCTTGGGGCGGCTATTAGGTGTTCCCCTCAAGCGGGAACAGCGAGTTACGTATGTGGACTGGACAGGTCCTCTGATGGCCCAAGCCGCGCAGCGAGGTTGGCGCGTTTTCTACCTGGGGTCCAAGCCAGGGGTGGCCGAGCGGGGAGCCGAGATTCTGCAGCAGAGGTTCTCCGGCTTGCAGATTGCTACGGCACACGGCTACTTTGATGCTCGTCCAGATAGCCAAGAGAACCAGGCCATCTTGGCAGCAATCAACACTTACCAACCGCACGTACTGATGGTGGGTATGAGCATGCCCAGGCAAGAACACTGGGTGCTGGATAACCTTGATCGGCTCAGAGCGAATGCTATCTTGCCCGCAGGGGCGGCTATTGACTATGTGGCGGGTGCAGTTCCAACCCCACCAAGGTGGGCAGGAAGATGGGGGCTGGAGTGGCTGTTTCGCTTGGTAGCCGAGCCTGGACGGCTCTGGCGGCGCTACTTTGTCGAACCGTGGTTCGTATTGATGTTGGTTTTATCAGAACGCTTTAAACTGCTTTCCCTGGCCGATTAGAAAATGCTTTGTAGTCTTAAGAGACAGTCGTTTATGGATAAGAATCGGTTACTGACTAGACGACGCGCCTGTTCGTTGGGCTTGGGTACTTTGGCAGGCATGGGTGCCTTCACAGTGGCGGGTGGACTCAGGCATTTGAACAACCAGATTCGAGCAGTTGCTGACGAGAAAAGAGAGTTTGCAGTAGTTGGGAATACTCCTTTACGCGAGCGGGCTGCAGCCAAAGGATTGATCTATGGAGCAGCGACTACACACGGTGCCCTATCCTCGGATGCAAATTTTGCGGCTTGCTTCGCACAAGAGTGCGCTATTCTTGTGCCAGAATGGGAACTCAAGTGGGGAAGCCTTCGCCCTAGTCCAGATAGTTTTGACTTTACTAAAGGCGATTGGTTAGCTAAGTTTGCCCGCACTCACAACATGCGTTTTCGTGGACATACTCTGGTCTGGCACGAGAATTTGCCGCAATGGTTTGCAGGTACAGTAGACAGCCAAAACGCCGAGCAGATCCTGCTGAAACATATTGCGACGGTCGTTGGGCACTATGCCGGAAGGATCCATTCATGGGATGTGGTAAATGAGGCAATTTATCCTGCAGATGGACGGTCTGACGGTCTGCGAAAGTGGCCTTGGCTTCAATTTTTGGGGCCAGATTACATTGAGATTGCCTTTCGCGCTGCAGCTCATGCTGATCCGCACGCATTGTTGGTATATAACGACAATCGATTAGATTATGACACACGCGAGGAGGAAGCAAGGAGAACTGCTGTACTTAGGTTGCTAGAGCATCTTTTGTCTCGGGGGACTCCCGTGCATGCTCTCGGTATGCAGGCACACTTGCGGGGGGATGAAACCCAATTTAACCCCAAAAAGCTGAAGACCTTTCTGCGAGCTGTTGCGGGTCTTGGCTTGAAAATCCTGATCACCGAAATGGATGTGACAGACCAAAAGCTGCCAAAAGATACTAGTGTCCGCGAGCACATGGTCGCTGGAGCCTACGAGGATTATCTGGCGGTAGTGCTGGATGAGCCAGCAGTGATCTCTGTGTTGACATGGGGATTAAGCGATCGCTATACCTGGCTCTCAAAGTATGAACCACGGGCAGATGGTGCCCCAGTCCTCCCCCTGCCGCTTAATACGCAACTGAGACGCAAGTTTGCATGGAATGCGATCGCCCGCGCTTTTGACAGAGCCCCGATGCATGCAGCCTAATTTTACTACTCCTAAATCTGGAGGTGCAGAGTATGACTTCTACTACTTCGTTATTGAGCCAATCTAAGCTAGATTTACGCGCACCCATGCTTACACGGCTACGCCGGGGAATTGGTGTAAGGTGGCTGCGAGTCATTACACTAATTTCGCTGGATACAACTATTTTGTATCTGGCATGGCAACTGGCCGAAATTTATGGTAATTCTCTAGATTATACTCGGAGCACGCCACACCATTCACTCTCGCTATTGCCAATTATTGCCACTGACATTAGTCTAATTGCAGCACAAGGACTATATGGTTCTAGGCAAAAGCGTCGGAATTATTTCAGCATTGTTAAATCCCTCACTTTTTCCCATATTTTGCTGCTACTCGTCGCATTTTTATATCAACACGGTGACTTAGTTTCACGGTCAACTTTTATCTGTTCTTGGCTCTTGGGCAGCTCTTTTACTTGTATTGCCCGATTTAGTCTGGATAATGCCGTTGAACATTTTCGTAAACAAGGTGCAGCTTGCTATCCTACCTTCCTCATCTGTCGCCCAGAAGATCAGGAAAAAGCTGTCAAATTACTGGTAAGAGAAAATTGTTACAATCTGCTTGGATGGGCGGATGTTAATTCAGTGGCAGCGGACAAGGCAAGTTTGGATGCTACCTTAGAACATATTTACGGTTTAGGCGTAGCAGAAGTTTTTGTCTGTTCCTGGGAGTGTGTAAAAAGTCGCATGTTCCTTTACTGGAAATTTCGAAATGCAGGGATTACGTTACATATTCTCCCTATTGGCTTAGAAACCATTAACCAAAAATTAGAACTCAAAATGGTAGGTGGAATACCTGCACTTAAACTATCTCCGCCGCTAATTACAGGCAGTGATTTCTTGGTAAAGCGGTGCTTTGATTTTTGTTGTGCTACTCTCTTTGTCTTAGTAGCCGCACCATTCTATCTCTGCATTGCCTTACTAATAAAAATAGATTCTCCAGGCCCAGCTTTTTACAAGCAGACTCGGATTGGTCTACATGGGGAACCATTTAAAGTTTGGAAATTCCGTACCATGGTTTCTAATGCAGAGCAGTTACAAAAGGATTTGGAATTGAGGAATGAAATGAAAAATGGCGTCTTATTTAAAATAAAAAATGATCCTCGCGTTACCCGTGTTGGTACATTTTTGCGTCATTATAGTTTGGACGAGTTTCCGCAACTTTTCAATGTTATTTGTGGGGAAATGAGTCTGGTTGGGCCTCGTCCTTTACCTGTTAGAGATGTAGAAAAATTTTCGGCTCACCACTTCATTCGCCACGAAGTTATGCCTGGCATAACAGGTCTTTGGCAAGTCTCTGGTCGGTCAAACATTACCGACTTCGAAGAAGTAATACGTTTAGATATGACCTATATTGAAAGCTGGTCTCTAGAGTTAGACTTGCAAATTTTGCTGCAAACTATTACGGTTGTTATTGGAAAAAAAGGTGCTTATTAAGTCAATTATGACCTTAAGTCTGGCCTACGCTGTGCGCCCTTGCGGGAATTTCGCGCTGCTAGACTACCCCAGACTATCAAGGATGGCACACTTGTGGCACAGCTAGGGCGAACGCACCTAAATTTATACACGATAGCTAAGTGGTATCCTAGAGAAATACTCTTTGACACTACAAGTAAACTCAAAGTTGGAATCCCTCGTTTAGATTCAAGAGAAATGATTGTCGTAGACGATATAAAATCAAGATGTCAGCAAGCTGTCACTGGTTCAGAATTCTATAGCAGTCTTTGGCACCTAACTAGCTTTCGATTCTACAGTTTGCCCCAAGAGAACCATCAGCTATGGTGTTATGCCCAAATAAGACAACCGAGTGCTGGTAATGATCAAGGCTTGAGTGCAGATATCTATCTAAGTGACGAAATTGGGCGGGTGATTGCAGAAGTTATTGGTTTTGAAACTAGGAAACCGTATTCTAAGGTTTCCGTACCGCTATGAGAGAAGAATTTCTAAATTATAGATACTGACTCTTGTTGGAAACTGGCTGCATACGATGCCCTTGGTGATACTGAAATACAGAAAGCAAAAGTGGCTCTCGTGCTTTTTCTCTTTTATTCGTAGAAAAACCGCAACTTGACTCAAAATCCTATTTTCATTTACCCAAAGTCAAAACACATGGGCTTCGAGGCAATGATCTTAGTGGTATCAGACTTCCACGTTCGGCTACAGTTGCTCGCTGTTTGAGTGTGACACGGGCTTCAGGCATAGACTATTTGCCCTAGACCCAGTTCGGGGATCAGGTCGTTGATGCTTGTGTTGCAAATTCGGGATAGTTCCCCCAATGCTTCTATGCGGTGGTCATGAGGGTAAAAGCCGAGACTTATATCCAATAGAAAAATGTAGCTCCGTAATAGACTACCATCCAGAAACATGTACCTGTTGTGGAGAAAATTTAAGCGGAGAAGATACGAACCCCTATCGGCATCAAATAGTTGAGATTCCACCGATTAAACAGCTGGCTCAAATGGTGGAAAAATATCCAGATGCCACTAAGCGCAGAATATTGTGAGTACTGGGGAGAAACCTATGATCAATGGGTCAGCACTCTTTTCTATGTGCCTTTATATTGAAAATTCAGCAAGTGATATTATTTAACCATTTTTTCTTGTTTTCACTACATATTTACTACTACCACTTTTATATAGGTTTCATCCACTCGCCATGAGTCATTGGTTAGTTTCAAGTGTGGTCTGCATTGCTTGTCCATAAAATTGGCGATAGGGAAATTTTAAGTAAACCCTTCTACCGAAAACAGGTAAATCTCTAATAAGCACAGGTCGATTTTGGTGCAGTAGACAAACTACTAAATGTGCTGGTAACGAACGTGTGCAACACTCTTGGGCTTGGGAATGCACGATCGCACAGCGAGATTGCCTCTGGTCGGATGGCGGCTTCGATAGCTTTTAAGACCTCACCATTAGGTATGGCAAAAGACACAAACGAGAACTCTTTCAGGTGCATCAGCACTTTTACAGCCTAGGGGACAAAGCTTAATTTACCAGACTTTTGGGCTTAACTGAACCGTATTGGGGCATGAACCACCTTTGAGTTCTATCAAGGGTGCAATAGCAATACGGCGCACTGTCTCATTGATTGCATCTCCACGAAGAACAATCTGGGCGCGTGACTGAATAAATTGCTGTAATTTCGGACAACTGAGGACTGGGGACAGCGGTGCTAATGCCCAGAGGATTTCTGGGCTTAACTTATCCAGTGATGGTCTTAATGCCTGGTTTAAGTCAGGCACGTTATCAAAAAATTGAATCCCTTCCCTTTGCCAAGTTTGAAAATCATCTACTTGAAGCAGCTTTCCAGCAAAGATCTGCCATTGGAAAAAGACTACGACTGCATCGGGAGCAAGACCATAAGCCGGTGCCTGCTCCCGAAGCTCTGCTAGTAACACCTGTTCCCGTTCAGGAGCTTCAATGGCACTGTTCTGATTCCATTTCCATCGGGCAACATCATTCTGAATTAACAATCGCTGCCGTATTAGGTTCAGTAGTCTATCTACCTGGGGTTGGTAGGGTGCTACCGGAGAGCCTTGGGAAACTACTAATTGCATTTCCTGAGAGTTTTCTTGGGACTGTCCAAAACTTGGCTGACCAATCAAGAGCAGCCCAAAAGTAATGATAGTGACCCGCAATGCTAGAAGCTTCTTAGAAGAATTTAAGTCCATTGTGAGTGACCTACTGGAGTTTTGACTAAAAATTCAAGAAATGCAGGCTGAGAGGGTCTCTTGCTGCCGATGGGTAGATAATGAGAAAACCATAATACTCAAAATCTACATTTGATGATTTTAGATGAACTTAAGCAGTTCTGTCAATCAGTGTATACTTTCTGAGGCAAGGGGTCTGATGCCGTCTTCGACCTGGTTTAATGCTTCGACGACTGACAAGCAACAAACTTGCTACTTAATAATTCTTTGGAAACAGGCTCTAAGACTCAGTTGCCCATCTCAGGAGATCCAATCGCGGCGAGACACCAAACTTTGGTTTGTGGAGTTCAACTTTCATTGTTTGATTTCCTGGCTAAACAGGCTCCACTGAGCTCATGATTCTCTCTGTTTGCCTGAATCGACTGAGCTACGCCATCCCACAGCGAATGGCGTACTTTGAGAGCGCTGTGAGCAGAGTGTAGAGCTTGCTCCCACTTCAGAGGGTCATTAGCACAAATATTTTTTAAGAGTTTCTGCCCCATTGGGACATGCTGATCCTCATCAAGAAAAGTGTGCCGGTCTAGGTAAAGATGTAAGGAATCGGAGGTGAATACATGAGAATTTTCCAAATTACCAAGGAGCTGCCTAAACATAGCAGGAATGATATCCTCTCGGCCCAATAAAAAGGCCGCAGCTATTTCATGGGTTGACTTGTTTGTAGTTCTTAAGGTCGAAAGTACAAAGGTATTTGTAGATTCGGGTATAGAAAGAGGGGCTAAAGCTTGGTCAGCAGGAAACCCTTGTCGAAGAGAGCAGATAAAATTTTTGATTTGACTGCTATCAGCACCAATCTCTTCCATAGCAGTTAGATAGAGATCGAAATGACTTGTGTAATGCTTTGGGGTGACTTCATCGGTCTCTTCTGCTAGAACAATCTCGTTAACCATTCTTGCTGAATTAATGTCTGTCGGTGGAAGCCACGGCACATCCAAACAAGTTATTCGGCGTTGAAGGGTTTTAATAAGTGCCATAAAATCCCAAACGGCAAATATGTGGGACTCCATAAATACCCGCAGAGATATCAGGTCATTCAACTGTTTGTAAACTGGGTGACTCAGAAGAGCGGCACGGGTAGATTCAATCTTTTCTACAAGCAGAATATAAGGGTCTGCCCCTTCCAATATGGCTGGCTTGCTATTTTCTCCCTGAGGTTGTCTATTCCAGGTTTTCATCTCTATAATCTCCTTTTTTTTTTCGTTTGAATGTTTGACAGAGTACTGTTGTCTAAATCCAATGCTTTGGATAGGATCTGCCTGGAACCAGGTTATTAAAAATGACCGTGCAAAGAACAATCAACACAGACCCTACCAAAATCGGGGTTACGGCAAAACTCCAGGATGCATGACTGATAACCCCCAATAGAGCGACTGCCCCTCCTGGTGGATGAGTGGTTTTAGTTAATTGCATCAGCTGAATAGCGGTTGCCACTGCCAAAGCCATCACCCAAGGTTCTGATCCAAAGAAATGAACCAGGACAACAGACACCAGTGCGGCGATAAAGTTTCCACCAACGACATTACGGGGTTGTGCAAGGGGACTATCTGGCACACCAAAGACGAGAACGGCGGTTGCTCCAAAGGGTGCGGCAATTAGGGGATAGCGACTCTCAGTAGTGAGATAGGCAAGAACCATAATACCAAAAAAACCACCTAGGAAAGAGAATAATATTTGGCGATAGGGGAAGTGGGGTTGAATAGCGCTTCCATTCAGGATTCTATGCATAAATCTAACAAGACCTTGCCATATCCAAGGGGGCTTCGCAGACTGCTTTTCAAGAGGAACAGCAGTAAAAATCTTCTCATACCACAGAAATTTTCTCATATTGAAATCCCTAGAAATTACAAAATTTTTGTATACTTTCTAAATCAAATGACAGATACTGCTGGTTTTCTTCGTAAAGAATTCGAGCCCGGTATAATCCAGTGAGAATATCACTTAGATCCTCATTTTTAACTGCTTCATCTAACATATATTCCATCAGATTGGCTGCACCAATGATCAGACAGCTATCAGCCCGACCTCTGACAGCGATTAGATCAGGAAGCACCTCACTAGCTGATTGTATAATTTTCACCCCAGGTTCATCTTTAGCGAGTGTTTTTTTCTGATCGATAGAAAAAATTTCCTCAAGAGACTTTCTTGTTGCTACAGGTGAAGAGCGATAAGTTGACTTAAGTTGGGGCCAATAAAAGCTGTTGCTTGATAAGCCAGAAGAGCGAAACAGAGTAAAATTTTCTTCCTCATCGGTCACCAAAAGCTCTTCATAGGGATACACTAGGGCATAAGATTTCTTATCTGAGGTTGGTAATTTTTCAAAATTTTCACCGGGTTTTAAACCATGTCTTTCTAGATATCGCTTATAAGCAGGTACAAACTATTGAGCTTTTTGAGCCAACTTTTCCGCTGTTTCTTTTGAACCTAGACTAGTTTTCAAGAAGGCTTTATTCATATTTCTTTTCTAAAAATATCTACTTTCGTTGATTCTTGAAACAGATCCGAGTTAATGGTGTGCTTGAGCATTAGAAAAATTGGTTGTGTTGCATTCTATTTTGATACGCTCCTGAGCTAATTTTCCTCGTAACGCTCTTCCACCTTTTCCAGAAACCATAAGTCCTCGGGGCTAAAGCAGATCCGTCGTCCCAAAATCTCCAAGACACCTATTGCCATATTGCTCAAGTCATCTCTCTGCATCAAAATAGTAATGCGCTTATTCACGGCTCTGATATCTGAGATATACTTCGGCTCAATTTTGTCCATTTCGCTTAGATTGCAGTGTACGTCTACGTTTTTTACACTTATGTGAACCATGCAGCTAGTCGTGCTTTTGCGGATGACAATGCCCCAGTAGCTGTCATACTTGCGTAGAGCCAGATTGGCACCGGCGCGAATCTCCACCACATCTCCCTCAAAGTAAATTTTTTTTGGTGATTTCGAGTTGCATTCCTTCAACTGCTGTACAATAGCATTTATAACGCGGCGGGGTGGAACCTTCCCACCAGTTTCCTTCATAGCTGCTGCATAAACTTGGCATTGCTGAATTGGAGTCAAATCTACTAAGTCGCGTAATTGGCTTTCAGCAGTTGGAAGAAAACGACGACAATTGTCGTCGTTTTTGAGGTTGTCTACAACCTCTACCGCTTTAATCATCAAATCAGCTTTATCACGGCTGAACCCAAACCGCTCGCGGCAGTAGATCTCAAAGTTCTTGTAAGTTGATCTGTAAAGACGCCGGTTCCGCAATTCTGCCAGTGATTTTCCCGCTTCATAAAACGCTTTTTCTACCTTTAGCTCAAGCTGCTGACGGTCAGCGGCTTCCTCCTCAGTTAGCTCTTCAATTCCCTCAATAGTAGTACTCGCAACTTGAACTGCAACGACTGTTTCAGAGATCACTTCATTGAGAGTCATGTCAGCACCTTACTTGATACTTAGACTTATGATGAGAATAGCCAATTTGGGTTTTATTTGCCGAATGAAACCGGCGTTCCTCTATAGACTCCTCACTCCAGCTCACAAAAATTCCGCTAATAGATACAAAACTTTACATAACCACTGGTTTTTCAATAAAACATTAAGCCTTTTTAGATTTTCTCGTGCGACGATTGTTGCATAGGCAAGTGGAAAACTCGTGCATAAATAGCAGTAGCAGTCGTCTCCTGCCCCAAGTACACCTGCTGCGCCAGCATAAATATGCAACCATAGGGTAAGGAGAGATAAGCGCAGTGTCGGATGCGACCCATCGCTCCCAGCTAAAATGGGAGGATAATTTGCAATTTACACGTCAAAATATGCTTCAGGACACTCAATCCATCCGCTACTACCAAAGACTGACCGACGCCCTCGTCGAAATGTGGAACCGGGGTTATCGCTCAGATGACTTGCGCTTGTTTTTAGATGGCTACTTAGCCGCCCTGAGAGATACCAACGCACTCGAACCGTATCTCGTCCACCGTTTGGAGGAGCAAGCTGTTCGCTACCTCTACGACCCGTACAATTTTGAAATACCGCAACCAGAACCAGAATCAGGCTACTATTAGTACCAAACTAAATAGAATTCCCCTTAATAGTTCTTGGGTTTCAAGAACCACTCAAGGGGATTTGAGTCTGAACCAAGCTTCAGGAAGCGATCGCCACTTCCAGCATCTGCTGCAGCTCGCCCTTCTGATATAGCTCGATCAGAATGTCCGAGCCGCCTACAAACTGACCGTCAATATACAACTGGGGAATTGTCGGCCAATTGGAATATTCTTTAATTCCCTGGCGGATCTCGTTGTCTTGCAGAACATCAACCGTATCGAAGGAAACTCCCAACGTATTCAGAATTTGCACCACGTTGTTAGAGAAACCACACTGGGGCATGAGCTTTGACCCCTTCATGAAAACCAAAATCTTGTGCTGTTTTACTAAATCGTCAAGTCGCTCTTTTAGTTCTGGTGTCATAAGTTCTTCCTTTTTTGATCTCAAATGGGGCATAGACCCCAATGCTCTATTATCTAAGGGTACACTGACTCACTTGGGATGTACTTGCAGGTTTAATTTAGGCAAATCTTGCTCTAGGCCACCTGACCCGTTGCCTGCCAAGCTTGGGGAGTATAAGTTTTTAGGGCCAAGGCATGGATAGCTTCTGAGGACATAGCTTGATTTAACGCACCATAGACCAGCTGGTGCTGTTGCACCAGTCCCTTGCCTTCAAACTGGGATGAAACCACTGTCACCTGATAATGGTCGCCGCCGCCAGTCAGGTCTTGCACTTGAACCTGGGCGTCTGGCATTTGGGCCTTAATCATTACCTCAACCTGAGAAGGGCTAATCATCTCAATTCCTTGAAAGCTGCTGAACTCTTATCTAACTTTAACTACTTTGTTAAGGAGGTTGGCTGGCGATCGCCCTGTGTGGGATAGGGGGAATCAACAAACCCTAACTCGAATAACTGCTGGTAAGCTTTCTTTCCTAAGTCTCGCGTCGGGTTTTCGCTGCGGATAATCTGAACCAGCAACGGCACAGCCAGTTCCGGCTGATTTTGCGCCCGGTGTACCAGCGCTAGCTGATATGTGGCATCATCTCGCATTTGCGCAGCTGCTAGCGCCTTCTGCCGTTGGCCATCGGCAATCCGATTGTCAATGCCGGAAAAGCTAGTGCCTAGCTCTTGATAAAAATTGGATAGCTGATTGAAAACCTCACGAGCCTCCTGGAGTTTTTTAGCAGCCAAGGGATAGTTTTGGGAAGAAACAGCACTACTGGCCTCTGTGATCAGCCGCTGCCCCCCTGACATACTTAGAAGGTTGCTATTTTGAGCCACGGGATGCAGGACGTTTGGGTCTGCCGGGTCAAGGGGTTGTTTTTGACCGGGCGTGTTTAGTGGCTTCGGTGACGCTGGCTGAGCATTCACCGATGGCAGCAGAGTGAAGGCTGCTATGACTGGGAGGAAAGTGCAGCAGCTGTTGCGTAGAAAGCGAGCAGTTCCAGCAGAAATCATCTAAAAATATCCGGGAGTGTAGAAACTGCCATCTTTTAAGTGGCAGAGGAAACACGACGTAGGCTTTTTTATTAGCCGATTGAAACTTCGGGTATCTTAACTCCGTTTGAGGTTTTCACAAAACCAGCCCCACCCCAAAGTCGTGCCATAGGGGTTGACGGCAGGCTACGCGCCAAGAAATCCCTAATAGGGATTGAAATATAGCGGTTTGCGTTCGGATGAAGTACAGCATCAGCAGGACAATGTCATATAGGGCTTGACTTGCGGTGTATCGCACTCAAATGCAAACCGCTATAATCTCTATTGTGTCGAGGGTTGCCCCTTTCCCCTGTCGCCCATTGCACCTCAGACGGCAGCTGTAACCCCTGAAGTTTTCCTCGATTAGACTCAAACTCCTTGATTCCAGAAGGATACAGTTGTTTAAGTTCCTTTTCTAGAGCAGCGGTCAGCTGTTTAGCGTTCTGTTTCACGGAGGAGCCTGTGCTGTAATCTGCTACCGTAAGGGGAGAACCGATGCGAATGTTGACATCGCAGCCCCAGTGTGGGACTGGCTGACTGTAACTGATGGCAATTGGTACAATTTTGACACCCAATCCTGAATGGCTCGATTCTGCACCCAGAGCCAGACGAGCTAGCCCAGGCTTCAGTGGGTGCAGGAAACCATCACGAAAGATGTTGCCTTCTGGAAAGATCACCAATACTTCTTGCTGCTGGAGTAGCTCTATTCCATGACGCAGGGGAGCAATGCTTGGGCGGTCAGGGTCCACAGGAAACCCTCCCATGCGCCGGACGAACCAACCTTGCAGACCTGTGGTCTCGTTTGCCGACACCATAAATCGCAGATCTCGTCCCGTTGCACCCCGACCGGTTGCATACGGTACAAGTAACGCATCCCAACGTGAACGATGGGTAGGAGCTAGGATGAGTGGGCCAGTGGTAGGAAGATTTTCTTGCCCGGTTATTTCAACCCGACCAAAGTAAAACGGTATAACAAAGTGAGACCCCAAGGGATAGAGCAGTCGAGCTAACCAAGGCGAGACATGGGAGGTTACAGGAGCCACCTTGGTTGTAATTGGAGTTTCGAGGGCAGGTTTAGAAGAGTGAAGCTGAGTCATGACGGTGGCTGGTGAGCTTAAGGGACAAAGGTTCTCAAAGCTTTCCTAATTCCACCGTAAAATTTTTTGCCTCAGTTGTCTTGCGATCAGGGACACTTCGAGCAGCGTCATGAGGTTAAATCTGCCTTGAGATTACGACGCTGCTGCCGTCGTTGGGCAAACCAGGTCTGCAACTGTTGGCGACAGCTCGACTCTAGAATACCACCCAATACAGATAGGCGGTGATAGGAGCAGGGGCTATCGGGAATATTGGCAACGGTACGGATGGCACCAGTCTTTGGATCGTCTGCTCCATAAACCAGAAGACCCAGGCGTGCTTGCACAACGGCACCAGCACACATCGGGCAAGGCTCCAGGGTGACGTAGAGGGTGCATTGATTAAGGTGCCAGTTTTGCAAGGCTTGACCAGCACAGCGGAGTGCGAGAATTTCTGCGTGGGCTGTGGGGTCTTTGTCACGCTCCCGCCGGTTTTCACCTGATGCAATCAAATTGCCATTCTGGTCAATTATGACTGCTCCCACTGGAACTTCACCGGCATCACCAGCTGATTGGGCAAGTGCGATCGCTCGACTCATCCATTGTTGATGAACCTGAGCCGCCTGGTCAATTGCCGCTGGTGAAATTTCCACAGGTTCTTTCCCCTACACCCTACACCCTACAAGAAAGCGCGCAGCGCAGTGACTCCTCTTCATGATGCAGCTGGCTGGGTTAACAGGGAGTCGAGCTGAGCTTGTTGGTCTAACCTATACATGTCATCACATCCACCAATGTGCTGAGCATTGATAAAAATCTGCGGTACTGTACGGCGTCCGTTGGCGCGTTGAGCCATCAGCTTTCTGGCATCTTCATCGCCGTCAATCTTATACTCGGTGTAATTTACGCCCTTCCACCAGAGCAACAACTTAGCCCGGATGCAGAAAGGACAAGTTTGCCAAGTGTAAATCTCTACACCGGCTTTGACGCGCTCTGGATGGCGTTTCAGGAGGGGGTTGAGAAAGTCCAACATTTTCCAAGTTCGCGGATGGGTTAACTCTATTTACCCTAGATCCTAATCGTTGCACAACATAAGGAAAACTAACCAAAACCAGAAGCAGCAAAACTTAACACAGACTGAAGCCACACTCGCCCATCTTCACGTCTACGCCTTCTGATAGACTTGTAGACTGGAATTGACAGACGAAACAGAGCCTTTTGGAAGTAGTTGGGAGGACGGAGTTCGTGGAAAATACGCTGGGCTTAGAGATTATTGAAGTAGTTGAGCAGGCAGCGATCGCATCCTCGCGCTGGATGGGCAAAGGCGAGAAAAACATCGCTGACCAAGTGGCGGTCGAAGCCATGCGGGAGCGGATGAATAAAATCTATATGCGGGGCCGGATCGTCATTGGTGAAGGCGAGCGGGATGATGCCCCCATGCTCTACATCGGTGAAGAAGTCGGCATTTGCACCCGTGAGGATGCCAAAGCTTACTGCAACCCCGACGAACTGATGGAAATTGACATCGCTGTTGATCCCTGTGAAGGCACCAACCTGGTCGCCTACGGTCAAAACGGCTCAATGGCAGTCCTAGCTATTTCCGAAAAAGGGGGTCTGTTTGCTGCTCCTGACTTCTACATGAAGAAACTAGCGGCTCCACCACCAGCGCGAGGGCACGTTGATATTAACAAGTCACCTAGCGAAAACCTCAAAATAATTTCGGAGTGCATGAACCGAGCAATTGAGGAACTGGTGGTGGTAGTAATGGATCGGCCTCGTCACGAAGAGCTGATTAAAGAAATCCGTCAAGCTGGAGCCAGAGTGCGACTAATCAGCGATGGTGACGTCTCAGCTGCGATCTGCTGCGCCTTTGCCGGTACCAATATTCACGCCCTGATGGGAATTGGTGCCGCACCAGAAGGCGTGATCTCAGCCGCGGCCATGCGCTGTTTAGGCGGTCACTTCCAAGGCCAATTGATCTACGATCCAGAAGTGGTGAAAACAGGTCTGATTGGTGAAAGCAAAGAAGGCAATATCGCACGCCTGAACGAAATGGGGATTACAGACGTAGACAGGACTTACAACGCCGAAGAACTCGCTTCGGGCAACACGGTACTCTTTGCCGCTTGCGGCATTACCCCTGGAACCCTAATGGAAGGTGTGCGGTTCTTTCACGGAGGGGCAAGGACTCAGTCTCTGGTAATTTCCAACCAGTCGCAAACAGCGCGATTTGTCGATACGATCCATATGTTTGAGGAACCGAAGGTACTTCAATTGCGGTAGGAGGCAAGAGGCAAGAGGCAAGAGGTCACATCGCCTCTCGCCCCTCGCCTGTATAGGAGGAAAATATGAAGATTGCGGTCGTGGGGCTTAGCCACAAGACAGCGCCAGTTGAAGTTCGGGAAAAGCTGAGTATTGCAGAACCGCAGATGGAAAGCGCTCTAGCGCACCTCTGTAGCTACCCCCACATTGAAGAAGTTGCCATCCTGAGCACTTGTAACCGCCTGGAAATTTATATCGTCACCCATGAGACGGAACAGGGCATTCGGGAAGTTACCCAGTTTCTTTCTGAACACAGCAAGTTGCCTGTGCTGACTCTGCGGCAACACTTTTTTATGTTGCTGCACGAAGATGCGGTCATGCATCTAATGCGGGTGGCAGCTGGGTTAGATAGTCTGGTACTGGGAGAAGGGCAAATTCTAGCTCAAGTGAAGCAGACCCACAAACTGGGACAGCAGTACAACGGCATAAAACTCATCCTTAACCGGCTATTCAAGCAAGCTATCACAGCTGGGAAGCGTGTTCGCACAGAAACCAGCATCGGCACTGGGGCAGTCTCCATCAGCTCAGCTGCTGTGGAGTTGGCTCAGCTGAAAGTCCAGAATTTAGCTGCTTGTCGGGTGACAATTGTCGGTGCTGGCAAAATGTCGCGGCTGCTGGTGCAACACTTGGTGGCGAAAGGGGCTGGACAAATTTCAATCCTGAATCGCTCTCGTCAACGCGCGGAAGAATTGGCGAATCAGTTCCGGCAGATTTCGCTGCAACTCCATCCGATTGCGGAAATGATGCCTGTGATTGCGATGTCAGATCTAGTCTTTACCAGTACTGCGGCAACAGAGCCGCTGCTGGATCGATCAAAACTCGAAGCCATCTTGGAAGCAAACCAACATTTGATGCTGTTTGATATTTCCGTGCCGCGCAACGTCCATGGAGATGTCAATGACCTGGCGAATGTTCAGGCGTTTAATGTGGATGACTTGAAGGCAGTGGTGGCGCAGAACCATGAAAGCCGTCGTAAGATGGCTATGGAGGCCCAGAGACTGCTAGAAGACGAGGTGGAAGCGTTTGATGTTTGGTGGCGATCGCTTGAAACTGTCTCAACTATCAGCTGCCTACGAGACAAAATGGAAACCATCCGCTCACAAGAGTTAGAAAAAGCTTTATCTCGACTCGGGTGTGAATTTGCTGAAAAACATCAAGAAGTTATTGAAGCTTTGACGCGTGGGATTGTGAATAAAATTTTGCATGACCCGATGGTACAACTGCGAGCGCAGCAGGATATCGAAGCCAGGCGTCGAGCGATGGAAACTTTGCAAATGCTCTTTAACCTGGAGGCAGTGTCTAATGAGCAGTATAGCTGAATCTTCAATTAGCAAGATTCTCATATTGCTTCGGGAGTAATGGATGGCAGGTTTCTAAGACGAGTTGAGCGAGTGATTGTACTGTTGTTGGGGCTGTGGCTGTTGTTTGATCTGGCCTCCCACCTAGCGGCAGAATTACTGTGGTTTCAGGAAGTTGGATATTTACCGGCGTTTGTGTTACGGTTAAAAACCCAGCTGGGACTGTGGGCGATCGCGTTCTTCACCTCAGCTGGGTTTTTAGTGGGCAATCTAGCTCTAGCCCACCGACTCAAGCATCCTCACGTATCGGCATCTGTACGAGCCTACGACTCTACGCCCCTACCCAAAGTCGGATTGCGCTGGCTACTACCAATCGTGCTGGGACTGAGTGTGGTGGTGGGTTTGATGCTGCTTTACTACGGTCAGGAAGCCTTAAGCTTGTGGCATCCGAATATCAGCCTCCTGGGCGCGTCGTCACGACTGCCACCGCCATTCCAGCTAATGGAGCAGGTGCAATGGCGACAACACAAGCCCATCCAAATTTTGCAGCTGATTCTGTTACTGGGTTTGACCATTGCGATCATTATAAATTCTCAGTTTTGGTTAAGCGCGATCGCACTCGTAATAAGTTTGATCTTGGGAGGAGTGCTCTCAGAACACTGGGCTAGTGTATTGCAGTATTTCCATCCCACCAGTTTTAACCGCGTTGACCCCCTATTCCAGCGAGACATTAGCTTTTATGTATTCTCTGTGCCGGTGTGGGAACTTCTAAAATATTGGCTCCTGGGGATATTTTTGTATGGTCTGGTAGCAGTCATGCTGACCTACTTGCTCTCAGGAAACAGTCTGAGTCAGGGAAAGTTTCAGGGGTTTTCTCTGCCCCAACTGCGACATTTATACGGACTGGGCAGCAGTTTTTACGCAGCTATCGCCCTCCATTATTGGCTAGGTCGCTATGAATTGCTATATTCCACCCGTGGGGTCACCTACGGTGCTAGCTACACAGATGTAACCATACAGTATCGAGTATACACCAGTTTGAGTATTCTGTCACTGGCTGTCAGCATCTTTCTACTAACTAAGACGCTTTTCTCCTGGGGAACTCTCCTTCGTCTGCGTCCTCTGCGTATTGGGAGTTCGTTAATTTCCGGCTTAAGCTTATATCTAGCCATAATAGCGATCGCAACTGTGGTTGTTCCAGCAGGTGTCCAACGGCTGGTAGTACAGCCCAATGAACTGGCACAGGAACGCCCCTATATCCAGCGTAGTATTGCCCTGACCCGACAGGGCTTTGATCTAGAAAACATTGATGTAAAAACCTTTGATCCACAAGCTCAGCTACGAGCATCTGACCTAAAAAAGAACGAACTGACGATTCGTAATATTCGCCTCTGGGATACACGTCCACTATTAGAAACCAACCGCCAGCTGCAGCAGATTCGACCTTACTACAACTTTCCCAGTGCCAATATTGATCGCTACACCCTGAAACGATACCTGGCTAGTGAAATAACAGAAAAGCAACAAACCATCCTGGCAGCGAGGGAGTTAGACTATAACGCCGTTCCCCCAGAGGCTAAAACCTGGGTAAACGAACACCTAGTCTATACCCACGGCTACGGATTTACACTTAGCCCAGTCAACACCGTCGCCCCTGGCGGATTACCCGATTACTTGGTCAAAGATATTGGGGTTGGGGCACAAGCAAGGGACAAAAGCCCCTTACGTACCTCTAGTGAACAAATTCGGGTCAGTATTCCCATTGGTCAGCCTCAGATTTACTACGGCGAAATCACAGACACCTATGTAATGACTAGCAGCAAGGTAAGAGAGTTTGACTATCCCAGTGGCAACGATAATGTCTATAACACCTACGACGGAGATGGTGGGATTGGAATTGGCTCTGTTTGGCGACGGTGGCTGTTCGCTCAATATCATAAAGATTGGCAGTTCCTGGTGACCCAGAACTTTACTGAGCAAACCAAGCTGCTGTTCCGCCGCAACATTAAAGAGCGGGTGAGTGCGATCGCTCCTTTTTTGCGCTACGACAGCGATCCTTACCTGGTGGTTGCCGATGTGAATCCAACTGATGCAGCCATTGGCTCCCGAGCAAATAAAAATTATCTCTACTGGGTGTTAGACGCCTACACCACGAGCGATCGCTACCCCTATTCCGACCCAGGGAAAAATGAATTTAATTACATCCGTAACTCGGTCAAAGTCGTCATTGATGCCTACAATGGCTCTGTCGATTTCTACGTAGCAGACACCCAAGACCCTCTGATCGCCAGCTGGGGTGCCATCTTCCCCCACCTGCTAAGACCGCTGGATGCGATGCCGCCTGCCCTCCGCAGTCATATCCGATACCCGGTGGATTTGTTCAAAATTCAATCCGAGCGGTTGTTGACTTATCACATGACCGACCCGCAGGTATTCTACAACAGGGAAGACCACTGGCAAGTACCCACTGAGATTTACGGCAATACACCACAACCAGTGGAACCCTACTACCTGATTATGAAACTGCCAACAGCTGAAAAAGAAGAATTCATTCTGCTCCTGCCGTTTACGCCCACCCAACGCACCAACTTAATTGCCTGGTTAGCAGCGCGTTCGGATGGGGAGGAATACGGCAAGTTGTTGCTCTACCAGTTTCCCAAGCAACAGCTGGTCTACGGAACCGAGCAAATTGAAGCGCGGATTAACCAAGAGCCGGTAATTTCCCAGCAGATTTCGCTGTGGAATCGCCAGGGGTCACGGGTAATTCAGGGGAATCTTTTAGTGATTCCGATTGAGCGATCGCTGCTCTATGTGGAACCACTCTACTTGGAAGCTGAACAAAATAGCCTGCCGACTTTAGTGCGAGTGATTGTAGCCTACGAAAACCGCATCGTCATGGCAGAAACGCTAGAACAGGCTCTTCAGGCAATCTTCCAGCCAGAGTTACCCGCTACTCCCGCAATCGTCGCCCGGTAGAGGAGACTGGATCATCAGCGATCGTGCCTCCAGCAGCTAGGGTTGCTGTCAATTACTCATCAAATATCGTCAATACCTCTGGCTTGCAGCGTCTAATCATGACTACGATCCCTTGAGCTCCCTCGCTATCAAGATCGTCAATATAGCCTGGGTAAGCAGAACCCGCTTCTTCAAAGGTTTGGAAAGGCCCAAAATAGTAGATGCAGCGAGGCGAAGCCGTGGTAATTTCCGCCCACCAAGCTTGACTAAGTCCTTGCTCGAAGCCTGTAAATTCCTCGTTCATTATGTTGAGCGGTCGAATAAGTGCTCAGAAGACACTCTAAAAAGTAGCAGGAAAAAAACTAGGATATTTCCCCAATAAATAGCGAGTATGTGATGTAATCTTGACATTTTAACCGACCATCGCTGGATCGGTATCCAAAGACACTTTCTGATTATTTTCCCTGACCTCTAATTGTGTAGAACGTTCTATTTCACGCTGACTGGGGCATTTAGGCAACGTTCAGGCACAACTTAAGTCAACGAGGAGATAAGCAGAAATGGAAGTTAAACCGCTGATAACTCCACCAGAACTATTTACTCTGTCAGCGCAAGAACCTGTTGTCGTGATTGATACTCGCGAAGCCGACGAGTATGCAGTATCTCACATTCCTGGCGCGATGAATATTCGAGAGATTTTTACCTATTTGGCGAACTCTACACCCGAAGGTTTAGCCAGTTTACAGTCCCAGTTCGCAGAGCTTTTAGGGGCAGCAGGGGTTTCGGGGACGGAACGAATCGTCATCTACGAAGCTGCAATGAACAAAGGCTTTGGTCAGTCCTGTCGCGGGTACTTTTTATTGAACTACCTGGGCTGTTCTAAGGTTTCTGTGTTGCATGGGGGTTATCAGGCGTGGGTTGCCGCAGGATTGACAACGACTGCACAAGTGCCGACGCCTGAGAAGAAAACGTTTGCCATGAAGCTTGATCCGTCGCTCATGGTGACTACACAACAGATGTTGCAGGCGTTGGATGATCCGTTGATCGTTAAGTTGGACGTTAGAGACGAAGATGAATGGTTGGGACTCAGTTCCTCACCCTACGGTGTCGATTTTTGCCCACGCAAAGGCAGAATTCCTGGTTCTGTTTGGATCGAGTGGTATCGAATGATGGTTCCTGATTCTGAAATACCGATGTTTCGATCCGTCGAAGAAATCCAGAGTCTGTGTCAGTCCGTTGGAATTACATCAGAAACGACGGTCTACATTTACTGCTTCAAAGGCTCGAGAGCGGCGAATACGCTGATTGCGCTCAAAGAAGCAGGCATCAAAGATGTCAGGAACTACTTCAGTTCTTGGAATGAATGGTCGCGCGATCCCCAATTGCCGATCGAGACGGGAGAACCTAGTCAGGTTAGTATAGCAGTCAGGGTTTAGTTTGGAAAGGGTGTCAACTACCCCCACCATTTTGGGATCTCAATCTCGGTAATATAATGCAAGTAGATAGAACATTCTATTTGAGAGGATCTTATGTCTGAAACTACGATCGTGACCCAAGAGGTAGCCGCACCTTTGCGTCCAGTCAGTAAAGAAGGCTTGGAAAAGCTAGCAGCAACGGCGAAGGCGAATCCCAATGTGGTGAAGTCGCTGAAAATCAAGACTGTTTGCGAGGGGCAATTCCGCAACCTGAACTATGTACGGGATTTGTCAGCCCATGTGATTGACGAACCCCCTGGCTTGTTGGGAGAGGATACTGCTCCGAACCCGTCTGAGGCAGTATTGGCAGCTTTGGGTTCTTGCCTTTCGGTTGGCATCCACGCGAACGCTACAATGCGGGGAATTAAGCTGACGAAGCTGGAACTGGAACTTGAAGGCGACATCAACATTACCGGAGTTTGGGGGATTGGCGATCTGGCGCAGAAGCGATTAGGCTTTACAGATATTCGAGTCAAGGTTGACCTAGAAGGCGATGCTAGTCGGGAAGAGTTGGAAGAGTTGGTGGCGCACTCCAATTTCTGGTCTCCGGTTGCCAATACGCTCCGTTTGCCGGTGAATATGGATGTTTCGTTAGCAGGTTAGAGGGTTGATTTTGTAGGGTGCGTTACTAGCGCTAACGCACCAAACTTCCAAATTAAGATTCTGTAGATTCTAAGATTTATGCAATCAGTTCCAGGTATGTTGCTTGACAAAACATGGTCTCAAGATTCTAAGGCGATCGCTCCCATGATTGCAGAGTTGAAAGTCGCGATCGCCAGAAACTTGGCTCCCAAGGTTCAAGATATTGACTTGAAGGGCGAATATCCTCGCGATTTTATGCACGAGGTGGGCGTGCTCGAGGGATTTGGACAGGCGGTTCCGACTGAGTTTGGCGGAACTGGCAAGGGGCTGGGAGCGGCGATTCAGGTAATCGAGGCGATCTCTCAAGAGTGCCTCTGTACGGGATTTATGACCTGGTGCCAAATCGCTTGTACCTGGTACATGCAAAACAGTGAAAATGAGTACCTAAACTGAAGGGGTGACAAGGAGGGCTACAACACTTATAGGTTCAAGGTTTCAGGTATTCATGGTATAAAGAAAAGAGGTCTAGCTTTGTCAACAAGACCTCCTTAATGATAAGATGCCTGAATTTTAC
>JAABUX010003083.1_pt1 | contig 22536 bp, 13 predicted proteins | sample 5561851 | NCBI WGS metagenome assembly JAABUX01 (sample SAMN10711883, study PRJNA513361) | rock metagenome | isolation source: Antarctica rocks | place: Antarctica: Victoria Land, Richard Nunatak red sandstone | collected 2016-01-03 | reverse complement strand
CCGCCACAGCAAGCACTACTACTTGCTGTGATCCCTCGACAAGAGGGCTTGTCTTAATATTACCGTATAAGGAAAGTAGTTCTTATCGAACCCTCTTTTTGTGTCTTGACACAGTGGGACACCATATTGATATCTTGTAGTTAGATCGGAATGGTAGGTTCTGTCTATAATAACCCTTTCGTAGAATTGGTCTATCTGCTTGCGAAACATATGAAGATGTTTTTTCTTCAATCCACACGTTTGTACGGCTTCGAGAATAGGAACAATAAGGTTTTTTACCTCTAAGATGAAGGATTCAAATTCGCCATCAAAAGGGAACTTCCAGAGGTCCTCGTTCAGCTCACGAATCAAGTGAACAAGGCACTTCTGTTGTTGACATTGTACAGAGTCATAGCCACTATAAAAATCAGAAATCAGTATGCCTTGATAGTCAGATAAAAGGTCATGAACAATTGTTGCCTCTCGTGTTTCTGTTAGTTTGAAGATCACGTGAGTTCCGTCAGTAAAGACCCATACATAATGATCTACGCCTTGAAGGTTTATTCTTGTTTCATCGGCATGAATGAAAGGGCTTTCTAATAAGTGCTTCACAAGCAATTGCTCTGTATCCGAATAGTAATGGGCAAAGTCCTTAAGAAAGCCGACAAGGTTCGCTTCAGCAACATGCACATTAAATAAGTCTTTTAGTGATTGAACAATAAGCCGATATGGAAGGCGAAGCGCAAGTCTTTGATATACTACCCAGGCTTGCAATCCATGTCCATATAAATGGAAAGAAGGAAAATTACTGCTCTCCTCTGGGCCGTAGTAACGGCAACATTTTTGACAGTATCCTTTTGGACAAACATACTTTGTAATAGTTTTTCGGCAACCGTTTTTGGAGAAGACAAGATCAGTAATTGTTCTTTCGGATAGAGTTGACGATGCTTGTAAGGGTATATCACCGCATTTGGGACACAAATCTTTTTGAGGTACATGGAGTACTTTTGTTGCCTTGGGAAGCGTATACCCCTTATGGCTTACGTACCTTCTATGCTCTTTACTGTTCGTGCTTTCCTCCGTGTCATTCTGTTGAATACGTATCTTTTTCTCATCGTAATCAGCATGTGCGAATTTGAGAATTGCCTCGAATCGACCATGAATCTGTTCACCAATAGAGGTTGAAAGTTGTTTTGGGCTATCAGCAAAATCAATGTTAGGCTGCGAAGCAGCGGTAACTCCTATCCTAGTAAGTTCATTATTTAGTGTATATAAAGCTACGCAATCCTCTTGATTATAGGTAACCAAGAGTTGCTTATACTTCGTATCCTGAGTTTCTATCCACAGATGACGCCAAACAAGTGTTTGTAAGCCTGATGCATCAGGTGCAGTCCAAGAGGCACCGATAAGTCTTCCAATATCCTTCAAGCTATTTGATTGTGTTGGAAAATATACCTTCCCATAAATGAAGGCAAGAACATTGACCAATCGTTGTTTGATGTGGCTGCAATCGAGTTGATAGCGTGTCGCTAGCTTCTCAATAGCTCTAGGCTCGTACGTTCCATAATGGTAGATTGGTGATTCATGATACTCATTAACCTTTTCGAGAAACTGGTGCCAAGTGCGTTCTTCGTCTTGGTCAGTCTCTCCCCAAAAAGGATAATGTGAACAATGACCGTTCTCATAGACTGACAAGCCAAAGAGGTAGTAAGCTTGTTGGTCCGGTGTGCCTTCAATGTCCAAAAATAGCTCAATAGGATGTCTCGTAAGGCTTGGAAGTTCTCGGATATAGATTTTGTTCGTCCTTATTGCTAAGAGTGCTTCCGCAAATAAATTGACAGATTTGTAAAAAGGTGATAGTCTTGTTGGCATGGAGACAGTATCACGTGCGCAAGCCTATCAACAGATGAGGACGATGCTCAATGAGAAGCAATGGAGACAGTATCTGGCCGTCGAGGCCAAAGAGCGAGGAAGCCTTAGTCAGGTGGCATGTGAGGCAGTCGTCTCGCTCAATACGGTCAAACGAGGTCTGAAAGAACTGGAGGCGGGAGAGAGCTATCAGCCAGGAGAGCGCATCCGAAAGGTTGGGGGAGGGAAGCAAAAGGTGATGAAGATCGACCAGACATTGCGTGCCGACGTGGAAGAGGAGTTGGAACCCAAAGGGGATCCGATGAGCTTGGTGCGGTGGACCAGCAAGTCGTTGGCCCACCTCGTTAAAGCCCTAGAGGCCAAAGGACATCACATCAAAAAGTCGGCCCTGGCGGAGGTGCTGCATGCGCAAGGCTTCTCGTTGCATGCCAACAAGAAGACCATTGAGGGCAGATCGCATGTGGATCGGGATGAGCAGTTTGCCCACATCAACAGCACTTGCAAGGAGTTTGAGCAGGAAGGCGCTCCTATCATCTCGGTCGATTGCAAGAAGAAGGAACTGATTGGCAACTTTAAGAACACTGGGCGAGAATGGCAAGCCAAAGGAGAGCAAACCGAGGTGAATGTGTATGATTTTCTTTCGCTTGCTGATGGTAAAGCGGTGCCGTATGGCATCTACGATCTGGTTCACAAGAGCGGTTTTGTCAATGTAGGCATCGATCATGATACCGCTGAGTTTGCCGTCGAGAGCATCAGACGCTGGTGGCAGACCTGTGGCGAAGCACTCTATCCCGGCAAGAAGGAAGTGCTGATCACGGCGGATGGAGGGGGTTCCAATGGAGTGAAGAACCGACTCTGGAAGAAGAAGTTGCAAGAGCTGGCCAATGAAGAGCACCTGCGCATCACCGTCGTGCATTATCCGCCTGCCACCAGCAAATGGAACAAGATTGAGCATCGACTCTTCTCTTTCATTTCCATCAACTGGCGAGCCAAGCCCCTCACCTCCCTTGAGGTCGTGCTCGAACTGATCTCCCATACGACGACCAAAGAAGGCTTAGCGGTGACGGCCGTCAAGGATAGTCATACCTACCCCACAGGAATCAAGGTCTCCGATGACGAACTGGACGCTCTCAATCTTTGTCGGGATTCCTTTCACGGCGAGTGGAACTACACCATCAAGCCTCAAGAGATCTGATCCCTTTCACGGCGAGAAGTACCCGAAGCCGGGTAGAAGGCTGAAAAACTATGTCGGATCCACCACCCACCTTTGATCTTTCCAACGCATCAGGCATGAACCTCCGAGGAATCATACCCAGTATCGTCATGAATGCGGTGGTTCCTTTCGTTGTCTACCAGGTCTTGAAGTCCTACCATGCTTCTGATCTGATAGCACTCAGTGTAGCAGGGCTGCTTCCAGCCATCGGTACCAGTATCGGCATCATACGACAGCGGCATGTTGACTTGATTGGTGCTCTCGCACTGCTAGGAATCGGTGTAAGCATCGTGGCTGTCCTCATTGGAGGCGATCCTCGCCTTCTCCTGCTTCGCGAGTCGTTCTTAACAGGAGCACTTGGCGTTGCGTGTTTTGTGTCGCTGTTCTTTCCTAGGCCGCTCATGTTCTACTTTGGGAGGTACTTTGCCACAGGCAACAACCCGGCAAGGAGAGAACAGTATAATGGACTCTGGCACTATCCCTCTTTCCGTTCCGTCAATCGCAGTATCACTCTCGTGTGGGGAGTTGCGTACGTGGGAGAGGTCATCTTACGTGCAATTATGGCCTATACACTGCCAATCCCGGTCGTTTTAGCTGTCTCTCCCTTTCTCGTGGGCGGCATCACTCTTGCAACAGTTGCCTGGACCATCGCGTATGTCCGCCGCTCAGCACAGCGTGAAGAAGAAATGCCCCTTCAAGCCATTGAAGGAATATCCGCTCAAGAACAGCCGACGGAGGAAACTGAGCGATAACGGGGGCTCATAGGGGCCAGATGGAAATAACTTCATGAAGGCAGATGCTTTCCCTGCTGCTGTCTCGATGCGTGTTTCTTGAAGCCAGAATCATCAACTTATTTCCGTAAGAGCCCTTAGCAGCAAAACTAGCTTGTGATCAAATTTCGGAATCCCTTGTTTTAATCACAAGCCAATTCTTAATAGATTCGCTAAAATTCTACACTGTACTGGACCTGCCAAATATTTGTGACAAAAGCTGCCAAATATTTGTGACACTGGGCCAGAAATTTGTGACAATCACCACAATTGTCGGATTTCATAGTTAGTTGGACTGTGTGCAAAGTTATTTGGACTGGTCAATGCGGATTGTAGTTAAGTTTGGCTCTTCCGCGCAAATGGTGCTGCTCGCTTGGTAAATGAGGACGGAGAAGATGGTCAGTTTCTCACACATATTCTACAGGAGTGATAAGTGTAGGGAGTTTAAAGGGCATGAAGCACCCGCTGGCGTAGCAGGGCAAATCCTGCCCGACCGAACATCATGCGCTTGATGAGTTTGATCCTAGTTACCTGGCCCTCTACCTGTCCATTGCTGTGGACGAGCGTTAATCCGGCCAGGACTGCCGCTTTGTCTCGCTCCAGCCCATTGGCGAAACGCTGAAGTTCTGGGATCGCGCTGGCTTCCACTGATGCAAGCCAGAAGTCGAGTTGCGTTCCCTGACGAGCGCGCACCAAGCGAAAAAACTCCTGCACAAGTCGATAGATGGTCTCTGCCACCTCGCTTGCCTGGCGCAGAGCTAGCAGTTCTTCTTGCTCTTTCTCCGAAAGTTCCTCAAAGGGGAACACAAAGAGCCAAACGGCCTTCTTCGCGGTAAAGTGGTCCAGGACACCGGCTTCTTCCAACTCAGCAGGCTTTTTCCCGCACACAGACTCTAAATGGTGTCGGAGTGCCCGATCAGAATGGGGATAGCCCTGATCTTTGATCTCGCGGTAAAGTTGTTGGATGTTATGAACGCCCTCGTCCCAACGCTTTCTCACGTATGCCTCGTAGGTATCAAACCGACTCCGATGCCGATGATGATAATTGGTTTCGATATAGGTTCCGTCTTTGAGCCATCGCTGAACTGTTCGCCTGCCGAGGCCCACTCGTTTTGCAATATCCTTGACGTTCGCTCCTTGTTCTCGAAGAGTGATCACCTGTTGATAGCGATCATACCGCTCTGTTTGATGTGCTGAGTAAGGCTTGCCATCAGAAGTTGACGAGACTGGCGCAGGCTTCTCGGCTTCAATGTCTTCGATGGTTTTGTTCTTTGCTTTCTGGCTTTTTCTTACCTCTGCTCGACAACGGGCCAGTGCTTTTTCAACTGCTTCCGTTAAGTTCTTGCATAAGTGGAAACGATCGGCTGTTTGAACGGCTTGAGGAGCGCCCTGGCTGGCTGCTGTAGCGTAATCTCCCCCTCGATCACGGCTGATGAGTTCGATTTCTGGATGGCCCTCTATCCAGGCTTTCGCTGTTTCTGCTTTGCGGTCAGGCAAGAGATCGATGGGTTTATGACGAGTTAAATCCACCAAGACAGTGCCATACGTTCTTCCACGGCGAAGAGCGAAATCGTCTATGCCGAGATGAGAAACAGGCTCGATAGAAGGAAGAGGCAAGGCCATGACGCAACGAAGGAGCGTTGTGGGAGAGGTCGGTATTGCCAGCCGATCAGCTAAACGAGCACCCCCTTCTCCACAGGTTGCCAGGCCAATCGCCTCAATGGCCTCTCGGAGCCGTGTCGTCTTGCGTGCCCAGGCTTCGACGAAGGAGCCGAAGCGTTCCGCGAAGACTTTACGGGGGCAGAAAACGCTATCACAGCGAAACTTGCGGACATGCAAGAGTAACTGGGCACGCCGACCAGCGATGGGCAGATCAGCCACCAAGCGTGTGTAGTAACTGCGGACATGCGTGGCAAACGCGCTACACAGAGGACATGCCTTCATTGGGGAAGTCGCCACGACATGAATTGTCAGCAGATCGGAGATTTCAACAATTTCGGCTAGTTCTAATCCAGCCGGAAGGGAAAGCAGAGAGCACACTTCCAACATCATCATACTCCTCATGAATGAGCCATCGCAAGCAATTCATGAATTGAAGTATATCATTACATATCAATCTATTTCTCTCCCTCAGCGAGCGAGCAGCACCATTTGCGCGGAAGAGCCAAACTTAACTACAATCCGCAAAGCTGTTCCCACTAACTTTGGTTATTGGTCTCACTAACTTTGACATCCTACAACTCGAATGAATTCTCAACAGCTATATCTGATGGACCAAGACCATGATAGCCAACCAAGCGGTTACTATCTTCGTTCTAATGTCTTCCTCTAAGTCGAGGAAAGAGTACTCATCCAATTAATCAAGCTCCTTGTAGCTATGGTACTGCGAACTTATATGAGGGGTACTAGTTGTCTAATTACAAAGCTTGCTTAGTCCTATGGTATATACTATTTTGTTCTACTATCTCAACTACTTTACATCTCTTAAAGGTCGCTTGGTGCATTTTTAAAAATACACTTAATTTCGCTAACTAATTTAGCATCAGCACTATGAGTCAAAACTGGCTTGTAATCAAATTTCGGAAATCCCTTACTTCGACCACAAGCCAAATCTTATAGATTCGCTAAAACTCTACCCCTTATTGGCCCTGCCAAATATTTGTGACAAAAGCTGCCAAATATTTGTGACAATGGGCCAGAAATTTGTGACAATCACCAGACACACTACCCTTTATATATCCAAGTTCGCGTTCTTCGCATGGCTCTCGATGAATCGCTTGCGGGGGGCTACTTCGTCGCCCATGAGCATGTTGAAGATTTTGTCGGCTTCGATGGCCTCTTCAATGCCCACTTGCAAGATGGTACGCTTGGCTGGGTCCATGGTGGTGTCCCATAGGGTTTCGGGGTTCATTTCGCCGAGACCTTTGTAGCGTCCTACCTCTGGCTCTTTGCCGTTGTGTCCCACCTTGTATTCTTCAACGATGGCGTCGCGCTCCTCATCGCTGTAGACATAGCGAACCTGCTTACCAACTTTGATGTGGAAGAGCGGTGGTTGCGCGATGAAGAGGTGCCCATTGGTGATGATGGAGCTCATGTGACGGAAGAAGAAGGTTAGGAGCAACGTGCGAATGTGCGCTCCGTCAACGTCGGCGTCGCACATGATAACGATGCGTCCGTAACGCAATTTTGCTAAGTTAAAGTGTTCGTCGATACCAACACCAATGGCGGTGATAATGTTCTTGACCTCTTCGCTTTTGAGTACTCTGTCGAGTCCTACGCGCTCGACATTCAGGATTTTACCGCGTAATGGTAAGATCGCTTGAAAATGGCGGTCGCGCCCTTGTTTTGCGCTGTTATGCACGAACACACCACTTGCCAATGCAAAGTTGTGTGTACCAGGAACCTCTACATCATATACATCCACAACTTCATCTAAAGGTTCAATAGAAACAACCTTATGATTGTAACTTGCCACTGCTTCACGAGCTAGAGAAACATCACCATTAAAGTATCTTTGACAGAATTTATCAAAACGCAGCAAGGACGAATCACGTTTAACACGGCGATGTGCATTATAAGCCTCAAGATTAAGCGTTTCTGCTGTCTCAAACCGTTTCAATGCAGCCAGAGTCTTGTTGTAATAGGTTTGATCCAAAGTTGCTCGCCGTTTTGCACGGAAATCTGGCGTCCATTGTTGCTGCGTCTTTTCACGTCGCCATGCAAGCAATTCCTCGTCTTGCCATTGAGCTTTCGCACGCTCAGAATGTGCTTCACGAGCCTCTGGATTATTCTCAAAGTACAGACGTACACGTTCCGCTTGTAAGAGACGATTTCCCTCGTCACTCCAATACTCGCGCTGCGCCTTGTCGAGTTGAGCAAGCACCTCTTCACGATAAGCTTCATTTGAGTTATAGAATTCAAGCCATTTCTGCACCATGTACGCTTTATAGTTTTCGTCTTCCCACTGCTGTACAGCTCGTGATGAAAGCATTTGTCTCATCTCTGGATGAAGCATACGGTCACTCATCATCGCACGAAATTCCTCGCTCTGATGAATTTCTCGACATTTCTCGATTGTGTCGGCACGATGCAACGTTTGTCCGACATGTTTTCTATGCAACTCAAGGTGTTCTTGCGAAGGCAGGCGTTTGATATTCGTCGGGTTATTGTTTAGTTTGTTGAAATCTACATGATGACAATGATCTCCATCCGATTTGTCATAAACATGTTGCCAACGATTATACCAATCGGCTAACATATGAGTGAACAACCATGAATTGGAGCGTGGGTCTTTCACCATCTCGTATCCCTGTATGGTTATGCCTGGCTCTTTCATGTCAGACATTTTACGGTACAACGGCATGAGTGAATCGCTTGGAGCGAGATCGGAAGCAGCTTTGTAACTCCCATCACGTAACATAAAGCGATGGTCGGGCGTACAGACAATTGTTTCGCCGTTATCTAGCGTTACCCGAAGCACTTTGGCTTGCGCTTTTGTCATACATGCGTGAATCAATCGCTCAAGTCCGATTGTGCCGTCCTTGCGAATTGTGTAACCAAAGTGTTCTTTTCCTTCGGCTTGCTCTTTCACCAAATCCTCAAAGCTAAGCGAACGTCCATCTGCAAGCGCGATAAGTGTGTCACCAGCAAAACAACCACCAGCACTGTCGCCCTCGACCAAGTACAGTTCACAGCGGTCGGGATTACGTTCGGAGCAGTCGGCAAGTTTGCCGGGGAGAGTGGTGTCAAGGACGTTTTTGCGTTGTACAAGGTCACGTGCTGCGCGTGCGGCCTCGCGAGCCTTTGCGGAGAGCAGGCACTTCTCGATGATAGCTTTAGCCTCGCTCGGCGTCTCTTCGAGGTAACGAGTGAGCATCTCAGCGGTGATGGTTTCGACAATGGGTCGGACTTCGGCATTATTGAGTTTGCTCTTCGTCTGAGCCTCGAATTGTGGATTGGGTATCTTGACGCTGACAACGGCGGTCAAGCCCTGTCGCACGTCGTCGCCTGTCAGGTTGCCGTCCTTCTCTTTAAGAATGTTGGCCTTACGTGCGTAGTCGTTGAGTGTACGCGTAAGGGCACTGCGGAAGCCTGTGATGTGCATACCACCGTCAATCGTGTTGATACCGTTGGCGAACGAGAACTCGGTACAGGTCCAGCTATCGTTGTACTGCACCGCTAGCTCGACCTTCATGCCATCGATCTCGCGCATGGTGCTGACGGGTCGTGCTTGAAGTTTGATGCGGTTTTTGTTGAGATAGCGCACGAACGAGACAAGACCACCTTCAAAGTAGAATGTTGCCTCACGGTCGGTACGCTCATCACTCAAGGCAATGGTCAAGCCGCGGTTGAGATAGGCCATTTCGCGGAAACGCTGCTCCAGGATGTCGAAGCTGAAGTCGCGTGTCTCCATAACGGTCAGGTCTGGTAGGAATGAGGTTTCAGTTCCTGTTCCCTCAGCTGGGCCAGCATCAATCATTGGTGTGACTGGAATACCCTTTTCGTAACGCTGTCGCCATACACGTCCGTCACGTTTGACATCTACCTGACACCATTCGGAGAGAGCATTGACGACCGAGACACCCACGCCGTGTAGTCCGCTACTGATCTGATAGCCACCACCGCCGAACTTACCGCCTGCATGTAGTACGGTCATCACGACCTCAAGCGTGGACATGCCTGGACGTTGGTGGTGTTCATCGACAGGGATGCCACGCCCATTATCGCTAATAGTTACGGAGCTATCAGCGTGAATAACGACACGAACGGTATCGGCCTCACCCGCCATTACCTCGTCGATACTGTTATCAACAACTTCATAGATAAGATGATGCAGGCCACGCTGATCCGTTGCGCCAATGTACATACCGGGACGTACACGAACAGCCTCTAAACCTTCGAGAATCTGAATATTCTGTCCGCCATAGCCGCCATCACTACTACCGTTAATTTTTCTTTTACCGTTCCCATTATTACCATTATTACCGTCATTACCCACTTGCGTTGCCAGGGGAGTATTTTCATCCGCATCATCGTGGGGAAGTTGTTCTGCAATCATTGATTCTCTTGCTTTCGCCATAGCACCACCATACATTCCTTTTGTTCGATAACCATAATAGTGCGATTCAACTAGATAGGCGACACAGCTTGTGGACGACATTTCTAGCTGTATTTCAATAGTATGATGAAAGTTGCGACACAGGGATTTTGCCCTCTATGTGTCTGCGCTTGTTGTAAGTAGCACGCGACAACAATGCATTCTGCCTGCTTCTTTTATACATGACATCTCAAGGTTACTGAGTGAGAAGAAGGTAGATGTATGCGGAAGGCAAGACCGCACCTGTGATGTTTTATTCTAATCTGACCTGAAAAATGTGGTAACGATGCCACGTTTTCGTCATATAATTATACCACATTTTGTGCAAAAAATAAAATAAATTATGATAATGGATTATGTACTGATCTGTTCCCCTGGAACAGATCAGTACATAATCCATTATGAAAACTATTAATAACGGCTGCCGCCGAGTTGCCCACTCATGGGCATGCCATTGTTGGCACCTTGCATAGCTGGCATACTGGGCATGCCCTGTTGCATCGGTGCGCCTGCTACGTTGGTAGCACAGTAGGGACAGAAGGTCCAGCGCAGCTCAAGCAAACGCTCGCATTTGGGGCATGGGCGTTTCAGCTTCTGGCTACAAGAGGGACACACTTGAAAGTCTGACTCGATACGTGCATGACAATTGGAGCAGGTCTGCCGCTCGGTCATCTCGGCCAGCAGGGACTCTTCTTCCAACTGTCGCTCGTAAATTTCTGCCAGCGTTTGGCGAGGACGTAAAATCATATAGATGAACAGTCCACCAACAAAGAACACGAAGACCAGGGCGGTAGAGAGAATTTGCGTTACTGTGTCCTGTGTGCGCGAACGAATATCGCGGTACGTCCAGATTAGCAAACTCAACCAAAAGATGACGACGAACGCTACTGTACATCCAATAAGCGGCCCCACAAACCCCTGTAGCGTGGTGAGAATGTTGCTACCCGATGCAGCAATGACGAGATTATAGTTATTCACAGGACACAAGCCCCCTTCACAGGATCAAAGAATATGGTACATATAAGTATTCAGACGCAATACAAACGCGATATGTCGCGTGCAAATTTTTTTATCTTACACAGTAAAACGGTTCGCACTACAAAGAAGACAACAGGATAGGACTATCGTCAAAAAGATAGGCCACAAAGGGCAATACACTATCATATAGGACAATGTACTATCGCACGCAACGGGCGACCACAAGGGATCGCCCCTACTATAGACGATGCTACGCTGTACCGACAAGGTATGGTAGGGGCGATCCCTTGTGGTCGCCCGTCTATCTCTCGCCATATATCCTTTGTGGTCTATCTCCACAGCGTTTATTCAAAGAGTAGTGTTATAATTCCTCCACTCCGTATTCCCACTTCGATGGTCTGGACATCTTGCGGGTTCGGGGCCACTGATGCTTGACGCTCCTCTAATAAGTTTGTCATATGTACTTGCGTAAAGGCAACCCCAGGTTTAATTTTGGCACTAACGGTACTATTGAGTGGGTTATAAACCCGAATGACAAGACCGCCTCCATCGTTGCTGCGCTTTATCGCGCTTACTACAAGTTCGTGTGGCTCAACCGTCACAAGAGTTGCATGTGCGGACAACTGGCCTGCATGCTGCTCTGTTACTATCGCACTTGTGTTGATAGGTATATTGAATGCTTGCGCCTCACGTAGCACGAATGCCTCGTCATTTGTCCATGTGCCAGCATGAGGAACAAGGGCGTAGTCGAACGTGGAATTGCCGAGACATTGCGCCTCCGGTGTGTATTCCATTGGACCAGCATATCCACGCCGCGTCGAGAGATCACCACGTGAGAGCCATCCGACACAACGTAACAGTGTGAGTGCAACTGCCATCGGACTTTCGGCGTCAGTCCCAGGACCGCTCTGCACCACTTCATATTCTGGTAGACCACGATTGAGTACCGCTAAGCCACTTGTACCATTGCTTACATCGACAAAGCGTTTCTGTGGAAAGACGTTGACTGGTGCTTCAATCCATTCCGCGACATTTGCTGGCGTAGCAAGTGTTACAGGACGGGTTCGCACCTCGAATGTACCCTCTACAGATACCGTTTCTGCCTTGAATGGTACAGGAAAGAGAACACGTAAACGATGGTCTTTTGCATTGTTTTCAACGCTTGTATGAATACTAATACGTTGCACACCAGGAAAAAGTGTAATATCACTCGAAATTGAACATAGAGCAGTCTCGCTACTACGCTCTAAACGACTCTCTGCACAGCTATCAGGGAGGGCGATGCGACTACTCACACGCAAAGTCAGACTGACCGGCAGTGCTTCGATGACCTCAATCGTCGGTGGCTCGTTCGGTTCACTTAGCAAGGTATCATGCTCAGGTGGACTGTAGTTGTACAGGTCGCCGACATCTCCTCCATCTACAAAACGATTCAGGCCGGAAAAAACCACACCCGTCGCTTTTTCTGTGATTGTTAAGGTGCCATCCTGTATATTTGCCACTACTCTATAGAACTCATTCTCGATACTATTCTGTTGGGCAATGAGGGTCGATTTTTGAGACTGGAGAGGTTCTGCGATAGCATGCTCCGCCACAGTATGCTCCGCCACAGCATGCTCTCTCAGGCCGCGTGGATAGAGCCAGAATGTTTTGTGTCCATATGCTGGTAGGTCGGTAGCTATGAAGTCAATTGTTTCGCGTGCCTGATCGACCAGTGCTATCTCTAACGTGTGAATAGCTTCGTTTGCCAGCAGGTCCAATATATGTTGTCCAGCAGTAGCGATTTCCTGTTCGTTGATAGTGACACGCCCTTTAGGTGCAATCATAATCTCAATATAGACAATTCCTGCCTGCGTCAATTGTGGATCATCAGGCATGTTGCTGTACGGCCCCGATTTATCGCGTCCGATATGGACACGCGACATCACATATGACTCGTAGCCTTGCCCCAATGCCGAGACAATCGTAGAGTGGGCCATTTGCACCAGTTGCGTGGGCGATGTGATGCCAGAGAACGCGATGGCGGTAGACAGCATTTCGCGTGCGAACGGCGACGAGCCAATCTCCTGACGCCAACGTTTCACGATGCGGTATGGGAGCGGTATGCCGCACTGATCGACAATCACGGCATTGTGTAACGAACCAGGCAGTTGTACCTCTATACGAACCTCTTCAGTGCGCGGACCAGGGGCAGGATTGAAGACAACGACAGGCACTGGTTCATAGCTTTCGTATGGGGCTGGGAACGGTGCGCGTGTATCGGTCGCATTGACAAGTTGTTGTATTGCCTGCTGGATAAGCTGCTCGGCAATCTGCTGGCTCTGCGCGAAACGAACCGCGTTCTCACGATGCACCTGATCGATACTACAACCACAGATACTATCATGAGGGTGGTTTTGCAAGAGATAGTGCCATGCAGTACGTATCAATCCCTGTGGGTAGGTCGCACCAGCTTTCCAGGCCCACGCAGCGAGCGGCTCGACCCAACGTTCAAGTAGATGCTCAATGGCAGTATTTTGTTGCTTGATCCACATACGGCTTGAGAGGACCGAGGGCAAGAGATGCGAGTATTGACTGCTCCGCAACTCATCTGTAAGCGTTTGCAGGGAGTCAGGCGGTATCATCTGACGAGTAGATTCGATATATTGTGGCAGCGTGCCTATCTGTATAGAGAGTGAGTCGTAACGTTTGGCTTGCTCGTTCTCGCTCTCAAATTGGGTGAGCAGTTTTTGTCGCGTGGGATCGATTGTTTGCATGCGCTCGTTAGCAGCTTTAATCGTGGCTGGTAAGCCTTCTTGTATCTCCAGGTGATCGGAGCCATTCATGAAGAGAAGGATATTCGTGTTGGCTTTGGGGAGTAGATTGGCGGTGAGCAGTTCAACGCGTGACACAAACTCTGCCGGATCAAGCGGCATCTGGCGTGCATTTGAGTAACCAATGGGGTCCGCAAGATGCGCCACAAAAACTGTACTACCATCGGGAGCTGCCCACAAAAACTCGCTCGTCTTTACCTCTGCTCCGACGCCGCGCCAGAAGACGGCATTGTCGATACCCACCCCTTGCAGAACTTGGGGAAGTTGCGCGATATGACCGAAGCTATCCGGCACATAGCCAACGTACATCGGGTTGCCGAAGTCGGTTGCCTGACGCAGACCAATTTGTAAATTGCGTATCAGTGCTTCGCCGCTCACCAAAAACTCGTCGGGCTGCACATACCAGGGACCAACCAGCACGCGGCCAGAGCGAATATGCTTGCGGAGTCGCTCTTCCTGCTCTGGTTGTATTTCTAAATAGTCGTCGAGGACAATAGTTTGTCCGTCAAGCATAAAGTGGGTGAAGGTGTCGTCGTGGTCCAGGATATCAAGCAACTTATCAACGGCTTGTACGAGGCGGATACGGAACTGCTGGAAGGTCTGGTACCACTCGCGGTCCCAGTGGGTATGAGGTACAAGAATGACTGTGAGTTGCTCTGTCATGATGCTCCTTCGACGGAATGTGGGAGGCAGGTGCATAGTACCTCCATAGACAGGAGATAGCACAAGCACGTGACCTATGTGAGTGTTGAAGAGTATTATACAATGACATAGCGCAGTATATCAACATGTTTCATAACCTTTTTTGTAGGTCTGGGAGCGACTTTACAAAGAATTTAGAAAATTTTGATGGTATAAAGGAAGCCTTCGCGTATCTCTCGTCATCTCAACAATTGATATGGTATACTACAGAAGAATTATTCTCACAGCGTTCTGGGAGGTATCTTCAATGTTGTAAAAAGAGATATGGTATGATAAAAGCAAGAGATAGTTTCGTGACGAAATAATCAGCGAAGGACGCAATCAGATTACTATGACAGAAAAGGATAAGTTACCAGAGCCTAAACAATTGAAAACAATCTTCACTAGTGACTCAGAACTTCCAACCCATTTCATAAACGCAGTGAATATAAGTGCTGGATTAGAAGAGTTTTATTTCACTTTAGGCAATGCAATACCATTGGAAGTGACAGACATCAAAGAGCTAGAAAATATAGCAACAATCAACGCACATCCTGTCTTTCGCTTTGTCGTGACAAGAGCAATTATGCAACAAATTATTGATGTAATGAGTTCTGTTTACGACTCACAAACACAGCAAATTGATATGTTACGCCGTTCTCAAAAAAAGGAAAATGGTAATGACAACGATAGCACATCGTAGTCCAGAAATCTATAACTCGAAGACGACATCAATTCCTACCACATTCATTCCTGCAAGAGAAGTGTCCACAATATTTCTAATTAAGGCAGGAGTCATGATACCTATTCCTGCCCACAAAAAATTTGTGAGTGTTCTACGACCTTTTTATATATGGCTTATGCATGTAGAAGAGGGTTATGCGGCAAGTAGCCTTATTTCTGATATATATGAGCAAGAGGAATCCGTTGGGAGTGCAATACGTAGTTATCTCTATTCTCTTGCAGACGAATTATTATGGTTACAGGAGCGAAAAGAAAATTTGTCTAAGCCACTGCTTGAACAACTGATTACAATGCAAGCTTATCTAATACCTGTATAGAAGAACATAGATTATATGGGTACTTCTATCAAAGACCTGATATGGCTTTTAGAGACTATTTTAGGTTATGAGCTTGAAAAAGGGGGAGATCACGTCAGGTATGTTCTAAGAATAGATGGTAAGATTATTGCAAGAACAAAGTTTTCGCGATCTTGGAGAGGTAATCAGCAAATTTCTGAACCCATATTGCATGCTATGGCTCAGCAAATGCATTGCTCTACTAGAACGCTGAAATTGCTTTTGCAAGGAAACTTAACAAGGAAAGAATATTTTCAGGAACTGCTTGAGCGAAACATCTTCAATCAGTCAGAATATGATATCTTGTTCGGTAAAGATAGCACCGAAGAAATATATGTTGAGAAGGAACAGAGTTTTATGGCTCTTACGATAGGTATTATTGGTCTGCCACAGAGTGGCAAGACCTCGTTGTTTAACGCGCTGACGAAGGCGGGTGCGCCGATTGAAGGCTACGCGAGCAGCACAGTACAGGCGAATCTGGCGATGGTGCAGGTGCCGGATGCACGTTTGCAACCACTAGCGGAGATATTCAATCCTAAGAAAACCACGTATACAACGGTGGAGTTTGTGGATGTGGCAGGCATGGGACAGACCGCGAAAGAGAAACAAGAGGAACGCAAGGGACTCAGTGCCGAGTTTTTGGGGCATATTCGTAATGCTGATGCGCTGGCAATTGTGTTACGCACGTTCAGCAATAGCAATGTGCCGCATGTCAATGGCGAGATCGATCCAAACCGCGATCTGGATAGCCTAAACGCAGAGTTGGTGCTGACCGATCTCTCGTCAGTCGAGAAGCGTATTGAGCGTACAAGGAAGGCGGCGAAGTCCGGCGACAAGAAGTACCAACAAGAATTAGATGTGCTAGGGAAGCTGCAGGACACGCTCAACGAGTTGAAGTTGGCGAGCGAGGTTGAATTGACGCAACAGGAACGCAGCCTGTTGAGCGAACTGTTTTTGATCACGATGAAGCCACGTATGTACGTATTGAATGTCAGCGAGGACGTGTTGGGTGAGGCGCAGGATATCCTGGCAAAGATAGCGAAGGGTGAGGCTACACCAGACCTGACGGGCGAACTCAAGGGGATCGCGATGGTTGCCCAACGTGCGAAGAACGAGGGTGCCGAGGTCGCGGCGGTGTCTGCACGCTTAGAAGCTGAACTCGCGGAGCTGCCAGAGGAGGACGCACATGAGTATCTTGAGTCGCTGGGTTTGCCGCAATTGGGCGCAGACCGTGTGATTCAGGTTGGCTACCGCCTGCTCAATCTGATTACCTTCCTGACAGCAGGTGAGGACGAGGTTCGCGCATGGACGGTGACAAGGGGGGCAAAGGCACCAGAGGCGGCTGGAAAAATCCACTCCGACATTGAACGGGGGTTCATCCGCGCCGAGGTGACGCGCTACGAGGACTTCATAGCGTCTGGCTCGTTCGCTGCTGTGTCCAAGAAGGGTCTGCAACGCCTAGAAGGGAAAGAGTACGTTGTGCAAGATGGCGACATCGTACATTTCCGTTTCAACGTGGGGAAATAAATTGGAAATGAAAAGTGGGTCGATGCTTGCGGCATCGACCCACTTTTCATTTCCAATTGTTCAGGTAAGCACAGCTAGCAAAGCACGTAGCACTTCTTCGTCTTGCTCCTCGAAGATGGTGCGAGGGTCGAGCAACAGAGTATCACGTAGGATACGTGCGATTAGAGGGGTTGAGCGCAATCTCAGCTTTTGCGCGAGTTCTGTCAACGGTATATTCGTACTCGCTGCGTCCAGTGCGAGGAGCGTTGTGGGCAAGGTTTCGCCTGGAAGCGAACCACCACCAATAGTAGACTCACCTTGTTGAACGTGCGCGTCAATACCATGTTCTTGCAGACGAGCCACCCATGTTACGGCTCGTGCATGAATAGTCTCAGACTGAGCAGAGATCATGCGCCAGATGGGGATATGCGTTTCAGCCTGACTCCGTTGATAGTGACGTAGCGTGGTTTCGAGGGCGGCAAGCGTCATTTTGTCGATACGCACCGCTCGCATCAACGGGTTCTTTGCCAGTCGCGCAATGACCTCAGTTTTTCCTAACAAGATACCAGCCTGTGGACCACCAAGCAGTTTATCGCCAGAGAAGCATACGACATCGGCTCCTGCAGCGATGCTCTCCTGTGGCGTTGGCTCATGTGTCAGGCCATATTGCTCACTATTGAGCAAGCAGCCACTACCAAGATCGTTCATCAACAGCAGGCCGTGTTGATGGGCGACGGTTGCCAGATCGCTCAGGGGTGTTGACTCAGTGAAACCAGTAATCATAAAGTTGCTGGGATGAACAGCTAAGAGGAGAGACGTGCGTTCTGTCAGCGCATCCACATAATCTTTGAGACGTGTGCGATTCGTGGTGCCGACCTCGACAAGTTGACAACCGCTTTGACGCATTACATCAGGCACACGAAAGCCGCCACCGATCTCAACCAGTTGGCCGCGAGAAATCACGACCTCACGCCCCATTGCCAGCGTACTCAAACCTAAAAGGACAGCCGCCGCCGTATTATTCGTCACAAGGGCAGCCTCGGCTCCGGTCAACTCACGTAGCAAAGCCTCGACATGAACATGGCGAGAACCGCGTTCCCCGGCATCCAGATCGTATTCGAGATTCGAGTAGCCACCTGACACACGCTGTACGGCCTGAAGTGCCTCATGACTGAGGGGGGCGCGACCAAGATTTGTATTGATGATAACGCCAGTTGCATTGAGAACGGGGCGCAGGTGTGGTTGTTGTTCGGCGTATAGCTGTTGTTCAGCCTGTAGCAGCAATTCATCATAAGAAGGACAACGTGTACCAGCAAGAATATGTGTACGTGCAAGGGCAATACTAGCGCGAATAGCATGGGTCGCTAGCGGACGTGAGAAACGCGAGACAAGCTGCTGAGCCGTCGCGGATTGTAGGAGTTCATCGATCGAGGGCAAGAGACGAAGCTGGTTCTGATCGACAGTCATAGCTATCTCTCCTAGTGCAGTGAATAATACATAGTGATGGCGAGACTATTCGCTATCTTGCCCATTACCGCACGTAGGTCTGCATCATTGAGCTTGCAAATTGCGTACTGATCGGCAAGCAGTGTACGTAGTATGGGATACATCAGCTCGGTCTTGACCAAGCTATCGGTATCGAACAGAGGATAGTCTCGTTTCAGGAGGAGATGATGATAGGGTCGCAGTTTGCCGCGATACGAGGTCAAGGCGACAACATTGACCGCTCCAGCATGGCGACAAAATGGGTCCCCCGACACTACAAGGGCTGGGTGCCAATCCAGGATACGTTTCTCTTCTATCCCTGGCGGCAGTGATTGGTAGCCGAAGTTTACCCAATACACCATGCCAAACTGCACAGGCGTCTGGTACGTCAGTGCATCCGTTATAAGTTCGGGTGGATGAGGCATGGTTTACAACATATCTATCTGCTAAACTACGAACGAGCGAAAGCAACAGAAGCATAGGCGTATGCATCATTTGCTTCTATTTGTGAGTGGAAACAGGCACTGGTGAGTGACCAGGAGTGTGTAACAAGGCCGAGTCTATCTTCACGCTCATCCTGACTCTCCTCTTGAAGTGCAACAGCAATCAGTTCCATATCATGCTGATATTGCTCACGAAGTAAGGAAGAACGACCGAAGTCATAATGTGTTGCCATAATAGCTACCTCTTTATTCCTAGTCCATGTATTCCAAAAATCAATAATCGTACACGTTCAGGATTGCGGAATAGCCGCATACAGCCTTTATAGGAAGCTATATTTTAGCATAAAGGCTATCAGCAATTCTCAGTACAAAGGGATGAGGTGTTTTTCTCCAACGAAAGAGATTATACCAGCAATTTGCGTAAGACGCAATGTTTTTGGCTATGATTCTTGCGAATGTTTTGTCCGTGTGCTGTCTGGGTTTTATCTGTTCTTATTGTAGCATATCAAAAAATAGTACAGCATTTCTTCCATGTGTGATAGGACAAATGGGTTTTACAGGGCAATCGCAAGGGAATGCTCTTATCCTCTGTACTAATAGAGCAGTGGGTCCTGAAAAAATCGTGATCTTCTCGAAGATTTATCGTTGTCTAAAAAAATGCCTAAAAGCACTCAAAGAAAATCATACCGATGGACAATAGCTTTTTTACGTGTTGTCACGTATGCTTTCTTTGTACCGCGTACTCACTACTTCTAAGAAAGGAAGTCTTTCATCGGCGTATCCTGTCTTTTACTGTCATGCTTTTTTTGTAGCTTGCCTCTCGTATACTGTGTTTCTCTCTGAAAAACCTTCTTCGTGTTTTGTATTTTTAGGAGAAATGGAGTCTCTGCATGTCACAACATCCCCATCCCATTCGCACCTTTCTTCGCACCCATCGCTCTTCCCTTCGTTTCGTTTTTTCGTTTCCATATGTCGCACGTCTTTTCTTTGTTGCACTCCTCCTAGCAACGTTTACTCTTATGGGAGGCAATAGTATCCTTGTGCCCGTCGCCTTTGCCGCGACTCATCCCCTGCCAGGAGCATCAGCGGGGTCTCACACATCCCATCCTGTTCAGGTGTCCAATGCTCCGCTCACACAGGGTGCCTCTTCAACGCGCTCATTGCTTGCCAAGCCGAATAGCGCGACACCGCAAGCACCATATGACCGAGGTCTGGGTCTCTTGCCCTTCTATACCTTCGTTCACCATCCCTTGAACGTGTGTGCCTGTGGCAAAAAAGAGATTTCTGTCAATGTCGCCAATGGGAATCTGATTTTGCATAGCGTCGAATTGCAAGTTCGTGGCACGGGCGAGGACCTGTCGCTGAACGCCTATTATAACAGTCTCGCTGGTTCTAACTCCTATCAAGAGTTTGGTCAAAACTGGAACATGAGCCTGGGCCGTGATGTCTATTTAGATACAAGCCATGTCGCAACGGCACTTGTCCTCTATGGTCCCAGCAACTACGATGCCTACTTCGCTCACAATAGCGATGGCACCTTTACCAGTCCTCCTGGCATCAACGCTACCATCGTTGACAATGGGAACGGCACCTACACCCTCACGTACCATAGTAGCGGCCAGCAGTTGCTCTTCGGCAGCAATGGTAGTCTCGCCTCGATCACCGATAAGAATGGCAACAAAATTTTGCTCAGCTACAGCGGAGCCACTACTTCCTCAATCACCGATACGCAGGGGCGTGTCGTCACCTTCGGACACAATAGCGCAGGACGTATCTCGCAAGTTGCCGATTCGACGGGACGAAGCACGAGTTACACCTATGATGGTAGCAACAACCTGACCAGTTCTACCGACCTCGCAGGCAACGTCACCAAATACGCCTATACAAGCGGCAATCTCACCACCGTCACCGATGCACGTAACAATGCTACCACCATGACCTATGATGGCAGTCAGCGCGTGACCTCGATTACCGATCCAACTGGCGGCGTGACGAAGTTCACCTATAACAGTGGCAACACCATTGTTACCGATGCCAACGGACATGCCAGCACCTATACCTACGACAGCAATTTCAAAGTCACCAGCACGAAAGATGCTCTTGGTCATGTGAGTGCTACCGCCTTCGATGCCACCAACTACAACGTGACCTCGACGACTGATGCCCTCAACAACAAAAACACCTTCACGTTCGCCCCCACGACGAACAATCTGACCACTGTCACCGATGGCAACAACAACAGTAGTTCGGCCACCTACAACAACGCCTCTTTCCCCTATTATCCCGACACCTCGACGGATGAACAGGGGAACCATCTGAGCTACGCCTACGATGCAGTCGGCAATCTGACCTCAACGACGGATGCTCTTGCCGCACAGAATAACGTGGCCTATCACTACAATCAAAACGGGACGCTCGGTGCGATCATCGACGCCAATGGACACGAAACCAAGTATGGCTATGATGGCAACGGCAATCTGACCAGTGTGACGCCACCCTCACCGCTTGGCTCAGAAACCATCACCTACGATGCATCGAGTCGTGTGACGAGTACCAAAGATGGCAATGGCAATACGACGAGTTTCACCTACGACAACCTGGACCGTATTACCAAGATCACCTATAGCAATGGGAAGACGAAAATACTCTACAGCTATGATGCCGATGGCAACCAGACCAGCATCACGGACTCGACGGGTACCACCAACTTCGTCTTCGATGCCCTCAATCGTATGACCAAGAAGACGCTACCCGATGGCACCGTGCTGACGTATGGCTACGACAAGGTAGGCAATCTCACTAGCTACACCGACGCGGGCGGCACCGTCAACTACGGCTATAACGTCGTCAACCTGCTCACCTCACTGACCGAGCCCGGGGGAGCGCAAACGAGTTATGGCTACGACAATGCCAATCGGCAAACGAGCATGACCCTACCCTCTTCGACAGGCATCACGGTGAGCTATAGCTACGATAACGCGGGACACAAACTCTCGGTCAAGGCGGTCAAAGGCACGACAACGCTGCTCAATTTCAGCTATGGCTACAAGGGTAGTCTCAAGACCAGTGCCACCGATCTTGCAGGTAACGTCACCAACTATAGCTATGACGCCCTCAATCGCTTGACCGATGCCCTCACCAAGACGGGCGGTGGTACACAGAGCAGCGATTACTCCTATGGCTATGATGGTGCAGGCAACCGCACCTCGGCAACGGCCAACAGTGCCACGACAACCTACAGCTACAACTACGCCAACGAGTTGCTGAAAAGTACGCTGGGCAATGTCATTACCACGTACAGTTATGATGGCAATGGCAACCAGACGGGGGGCAACGGGCGCACCTTCAGCATCGACCTGAAGAACCAGACCACCGAAATTGACACCAGTAGCCCGACCACGTACAATAGCTATGCCTACAGTGGGGCCGACCAGACCGACCGCGTGAAGGTCAAGGATATCACCGACGTATTCAGCGCATTAGGCTTGAGTATTGAGCAGGGCTTTCCAATTCTAATAAACGGAACACTGACCCGTGAGGACCAGATCGAGAGCGTGTTCTGGGTGAGCGTCAAAGTAGCGCATCTGCCGGGCGACGTTGCGAACACCAACTCGATCCATGAG
>JAABUX010003082.1_pt1 | contig 22539 bp, 16 predicted proteins | sample 5561851 | NCBI WGS metagenome assembly JAABUX01 (sample SAMN10711883, study PRJNA513361) | rock metagenome | isolation source: Antarctica rocks | place: Antarctica: Victoria Land, Richard Nunatak red sandstone | collected 2016-01-03 | reverse complement strand
CAGTGGCCTGCGGGCCGGCGCGGTCCTGGTCGCTCGAGATGTCGGCGAGCTGTGGGACGGTGCGGAGCTTTTCTTCCAGCTTGCCGGCCCAGAGCCGGAGTTCGGCCAGGTTCTGGTCGATCAGCACGAACTGGTTGTTGCCGCCGCCGCGCCCGCCGCCGCGTAGGTCTTGCGCCGACCAGAGCTGGGTCTGCACGCCGCCGATCTTGTTCAGCTGCGGGCGAAGGCGAGCGATCACCGCCTCGGACGACACCTTTCGCTGGGCTAGCGGCTTCAGCCCCATGGTGAGCGAGCCCCGGTTGAGCGAGGACATGAAGCCGCCGCTGGCGCCGATCGTCGAGCCGAGTGTGGTGATGGCGGGGTCGCGCAACAGTACGGCCACAACGGCGCGCTGGCGTTCGGCCATCGCCGCGAACGAGATGTCTGGGCTGGCCTGGGTGGCACCCTGGATCAGCCCGGTGTCCTCGGTCGGCAGGAAGCTCTTCGGCACCTCGCGGTAGAGCCAGACGGTCAGGCCGACGGTGGCGATGGTGGCCAGCAGCAGCAGGGCGCGAAAGCGCAGCGCCACGTCGAGCGAGCGGGCGTAGGCGGCGAGCACCCGGTACAGCGCGCGGTCGATGGCGCGGTCGATGCGGCCCCAGATGTGGCGGGCGGGCTTGCGGTCCATGCGGAGGTAGCGGCCGCACAGCATCGGGGTCAGCGTCAGCGACACCACGGCCGAGATGGCGATGGCGAGCGTCAACGTGGTGGCGAACTCGTGCAGCAGGCGGCCCAGGATGCCGCCGAGGAACAGCAGCGGGATGAACACCGCGACCAGCGAGACGCTGATGGAGATGACGGTGAAGCCGATCTGGCGCGCGCCGTTCAGGGCGGCCCGCATCGGCGGCTCGCCCATCTCGGTGTGGCGGATGATGTTCTCGATCATGACGATCGCGTCGTCGACCACGAAGCCGATCGAGATGGTGAGCGCCAGGAGTGAGAAATTGTCGAGCGCGAAGCCGTACGCCCACATCGCGGCCAGCGTGCCGGCGAGCGACAGCGGGATGGTGACGCCGGCGGCGATGGTGGGGACGGTGCGGCGCATGAACAGCACGACCACCAGCAGCACCAGGACCACGGTGATGAGCAACGTCACGCTGACCTCGGTGACGCTGGCGCGGATGGTCGCCGTGCCCTCGGTCAGCACGGTCAGCGTGACACCGGCCGGCAGGTAGCTTTCGAGCCTCGGAAGTTCGGCGCGGACCGAGTCCACCGTCTCGATCACGTTGGCGTCGGCGAGCTTCGTCAATTGCAACAGGATCGCCGGCTTGTCGCCGAATGTTGCCGCAAGGCGGGTGTTGGCGGCCGCGTCGACCACGGTGCCGACGTCGGACAGGCGGACCACGCGGCCGTTCGGTCCGGGTTTGAGGATGATGTCGCGGTACTGCTCGGCGCGCGGCATCTGGCCGTTCAGCCAGATCGTCTCGGCCTGCTGCGGTCCCTGGAAGCCGCCGACCGCGCCGTCGACGTTGGTGGCGCGCAACGCCGTGACCACGTCCTGACCCTGCAGGTGGGCGGCGGCCAACGCGGCGGGGTCGAGGCGGACGCGGACGGCGGGCTTGGCGGCGCCGTTGATCGAGACCTGGCTCACCCCGGGCACCTGGGCGAGGCGCTGGCCCAGGATGGTGTCGGCGGCGTCATACAGGGCGTCGAGCGATAGCGTGTTCGACGTCAGCGCGATCGTCATGATCGGCGCCTGCGCCGGGTTGAACTTGCGGAAGTACGGGCGCTGCGGCAGGTCGCTCGGCAGGTCGGTCGAGGCGGCGTTGATCGCGGCCTGCACGTCGTGGCCGGCGGCGTCAATGTTACGCGCGATGTCGAACTGCACGATGATCGTGCTGCTGCCGGTGCCGCTGTTGGACGTGATCTCGGTGACGCCGGCGATCTCGCCGAGGCGGCGTTCCAGCGGGGCCGCGATCGAGGTCGCCATCGTCTCGGGGTCGGCGCCGGGCCGGCCGGCGAACACCACGATCGTCGGGATGTCGACCGAGGGCAGCGGCGCCACCGGCAGGAAGCGGTAGGCGGTGACGCCGGCCAGCATCAGGCCGATCGCGAGCAGGAAGGTCGCGATCGGCCGGGCGATGAACGGGGCGGAGACGTTCACTCGGCCGCCGCCGTCGCAGCGGTCACGGGTGCCGCGCCGAAGCGGAGCCGCAGCCGCTCGAACGCCAGGTAGATCGATGGCGTCGTATATAGCGTGAGCAGCTGGCTGAGCAGTAGGCCGCCGACGATCGTGACGCCGAGCGGGAAGCGCAGTTCGGAGCCGGTGCCGCGTTCCAAAACCAGCGGCAACGCGCCGAGCAGGGCGGCGGCGGTGGTCATCAGGATCGGGCGGAGGCGGAGCAGGGCCGCCTCGACGATGGATTGCTCGGGCGAGAGGCCGCGTGTGCGTTCCGCGTCCAGCGCGAAGTCGATCATCATGATCGCGTTCTTCTTTACGATGCCCATCAGCAGGATGATCCCGATCAGGGCCACCAGCGACAGGTCGAGCCCGAACAGCATCAGCGCCAGCAACGCGCCAATGCCGGCCGAGGGCAGGGTCGACAGGATGGTGATCGGGTGGATGGCGCTCTCGTACAGCACGCCTAACACGATGTAGATGACGACGACCGCGGCGCCGATCAGCCACGGCTCGTTGGCAAGCGAGGACTGGAACTCGGCCGCGTCGCCGGCGAACGTGCCGGTCACGGTCGGCGGCAGACCGATCGAACGCTCGGCCCGGCTTACGGCAGTCACTGCATCGCCGAGCGAGGCGGCGCCGGCGAGGTTGAACGAGAGCGTGACGGAGGGAAACTGCTGCTCGTGCGTGACCACCAGCGGCGCCGTGGTGCGGGTGAGGCGCGCGATCTCGGTCAGCGGCACCTGGGCGGCGATGCCGTTGGTCATGGTGCCGGGGACGCGCAGGCGGGACAGCGAGTCGGGGTCGGACAGCCACGCGAGATCGGCTTCCAGAACGACGCGGTATTGGTTGGCCTGGGCGAAGATGGTGCTGATTTGGCGCTGGCCAAAGCTGTCGTAGAGCGTGTCCTGGATCGCCTGCATCGACACGCCGAGGCGCATGGCGGCGGCGCGGTCGACTTCGACGTTGATGCGTAACCCGCTGTCCTGCTGGTCGCTGGCGACGTCGAGGAACAGCGAGTTGGCGGCCAGCTCGTTCTGCAGCTTGCCGGCCCAGAGCTTGAGTTCGGCGGCGTCGGTGTCGACCAGGGTGTATTGGTACTGGGTGCGGGCGATGCGGGTGCCGATCTGGATGTCCTGCACCGGCTGGGTGAACACGGTCAGGCCGGGGAGGCCGGCGAGCGCCGATTGCAGGCGTGCAGCTACGACTTGGGCGCTGGCGCTCCGCTGAGCCCGCGGTTTTAGCGCGATCGTGAGGCGGCCGGCGTTGGGCGTCGGGTTGATCGAGCCGACGCCGACGAAGCCGGTGACGTCGGCCACCGCCAGGTCCTGGCGCACGATCTCGGCGGCGCGGTTCTGCAACGCGGAGAGGCGCGGGATGGAGATGCCCTGTTCGCCCTCCAGCACGGCGACGATCACGCCGGTGTCCTGCAGCGGCAGAAAGCCTTTCGGGATCGCGACATACAGCAGGATGGTGCCGGCCAGGGTGGCGAGCGCCAGCAGCAGCATTTGGCCTTGGCGGCGGAGCGACCACAGCAGGGTCCGCCGGTAGCCGGCGAGCGTGCGCTGGTAGCCGGCCTCGAACTTTCGCGCGAGCCAGCCGGGGCGCTCCTGTGCCGCGGGAACCAGCAGGCGGGCGGACATCATCGGGGTCAGCGTGAGCGAGACCACCGCCGAGACGATGACCGAAACCGACAGGGTGATCGCGAACTCGCTAAACAGGCGGCCGACGATGCCGGGCATGAACAGCAGCGGGATGAACACCGCGATCAGCGAGACGGTGAGCGAGACGATGGTGAAGCCGATCTGCGCGGCACCTCGGTAGGCGGCCTGCATCGGGGAAGCGCCGTCCTCGATGAAGCGGACGATGTTCTCGATCATGACGATGGCGTCGTCGACCACGAAGCCGGTGGCGACGGTGAGCGCCATCAGCGAGAGGTTGTCCAGGCCGTAGCCGAGCTCGGCCATGACGCCGAAGGTGCCGATCAGCGATAGCGGCAGCGCGATCGCCGGTATCAGCGTCGCGCGCCAGGTGCGCAGGAACAGGTAGATCACGCCGACCACCAGCACGACCGACAGGATCAGCGTCGCCTGGACGTCGGTGACGCTGGCGCGGATGGTGGCGGTGCGGTCGACCACAATCGACAGGACGATGCCGGCCGGGATGGCGCGTTGCAGGTCGGGCAGCGCCGCGCGCAGGCGGTCGACAGTCTGGACGATGTTGGCGCCGGGCTGCCGCTGCACGTCGAGCACGACGGCGGGCTTGCCCCGGTAGGTCGCGGCGGTGCGGTTGTTCTCGAGCCCGCTGGTGACGTGGCCGACGTCGGCCAGGCGCACCGCCGTGCCGTTGCGGTAGGCGATGACCAGGCCGTCGTAGGCGGCGGGGCTGAACAGCTGGTCGTTGGCGCCGATCGCGACCGACTGGCGGGGGCCGTCGAAGCCGCCCTTGGCGCCGTTGGCGTTGGCGGCCGCGATGGCGGTGCGGACGTCCTCCATCGACAGGCCGTAGGCGGCGAGGCGCGCGGGGTCGGCCTGGACGCGTACGGCGGGGCGCATGTTGCCCTGCACTGTGACCTTTCCGACGCCCTCGATCTGCGCGAGTTTTGGCTGCAGCAGCGTGTCGGCGGCGTCCGAGATTGCGTCGATAGTGACGCTGTCCGACTGCAACGCGAGCGTCAGGATCGGCGCGTCGGCCGGGTTCACCTTCGAGTAGACCGGCGGATACGGAAGCGTCGACGGCAGCGTGCCGGTCGAGGCGTTGATCGCGGCCTGCACGTCCTCGGCGGCGCTGTCGATGCTGCGCGAAAGCACGAAGCGCAGCGTGATCTGGCTGGTGCCCTCGGCGCTGATCGAGGTCATCGCGTCGAGCCCGGTGATCTGGCCGAACTGGCGTTCCAGCGAGGCGGTGATCAGCGTGGCCACCACGTCCGGGCTGGCGCCGGGCAGCGAGGTGGTGACCTGGATGGTCGGGAAGTCGACCGGCGGCAGCGCCGAGACCGGCAGCGCGCGGTAGCCGAGTAGGCCGCCGAGCAGGATCGCGACCGCCAGCAGGCCAGTCGCGATCGGCCGGGCGATAAACGGAGCGGACAGGCTCACGACGCGCCGGACACGGCCGGGGCGCGGCGGTGGCTGGGGCGGCCGGTGGCGGGCGGGGCCGGCTCGACCGTGCCGGCGGGTTGCGCGACGACGATCTTGGCGTCGTCGGTGAGGCGGGACGCGCCGTCGATGACCACCATCTCGCCCGGTTTCAGACCGTCGGCGATGACGGTCTGGCCGCGCTCCTCGTGGCCGGTCGTGACGGCGCGGCGTTTGGCCTGCTTGGCGTCGCTGACGGTCCAGACGAACGCGCCGTTTGGCCCGCGCTGCAAGGCTACGGTCGGCACGACGGTGGCGGCGTCGAGCGTGCGGGTTTTCAGCCGCACGGTGACGAACGCGCCGGGCCACAGCTGCAGATTTTCGTTCGGGAAGCTCGCCTTTAGTTTTAGCGTGCCGGTGGTGGAATCGACCTGGTTGTCGAGCACCGTCAGCGTGCCGGTGTCGAGCGCGTCGCGGGATGGGTCGACGTCGAGGCCCTGCGGCAACGCGATCACTTCCAGTGCCGCGTCCTTGGCGGTGGCGCGGCTGACCTGGCGGAGCTGCTGTTGCGGCAGGGTGAAGACGACGGCGATCGGGCGTAGCGTGGTCACCACGACCAGTCCGGCAGCATCGGTGGCGTGCACCAGGTTGCCGCGATCGACTTGCCGGATGCCGACGCGGCCGGAGATAGGGGCGACGATGGTGGTGTAGCTGAGCTGGGTGCGGGCGTTGTCGATCGCACCCTGGTCCTGCGCCACCTGCGCCTCGACCTGGGCGACCTGCGCCTTCTGCGTCTCGGATTGCTGGGCGGAGGTGTAGGCGGACGCCGCGAGCTTTTGGTAGCGGCCGAGGTCGACGCGGGCGTTGGCCAGGTTGGCGGCGTCCTGCTGCCGCTTGGCGACCGCCTGGTCGAGGCTGGCCTGGTAGGTGCGCGGGTCGATGCGGGCGAGGATGTCGCCCTGCTTCACGTCCTGGCCCTCCTTGAAGTCGACCTCGGTCAGCACGCCGTCGACCTGCGGACGCACGGTCACGGTGGCCGACGCCTGCACGGTGCCGAGGCCGTCGAGGTAGATCGGGACGTCGGCGGTCGTCGCTGCGGCCAAGACGACGGGGATGTCCTGGCTGCGGCCCGCGTCGACCGTTTTCGCGGGTGCGCGCAGGGCAAACCACCAGACCAGGCCGCCGGCGATGGCGAGCAGGACGAGAACGGTGGGCAGGCGACGCATGGTCAAAGTATCCCGTGGTAGATCGAACTCGGCGGCGCAATCGTGTCCGCCCGCGTCCAGCCGCCGCCCAGTGCCTTGTAGAGGTTCACCAGCGCGTTCACGCGAACCAGACGCACTTGGGCAAGTAGGTCGAGATCGGAGAATAACGAGTTCTGCGCCTGCAACGCGGTGACGATGTCGGTGGTGCCGGCGAGTAATTGCGCGCGGGCGATGTCGGCCGCGCGCTGGGCGGTGTCGACCGCCTGCTGCTCCAGCCGCTCCTGTTCGGTCGCGTAGCGGAGCGCCACCAGCGCGTCCTCGACGTCGGCCAGGCTTTGCACCACCGCCTTGCGATAGTTGGCGAGGAGCTCGGCGTAGCGGCCGGCCCGGATGCTCAACTGGCCGCCCTTGAGGCCGTTGTCGAACACCGTCTGCACCAGGCTGCCGGCGACCTGGAACAGCAGCGTGCCCGGACCCAGGAACGAGCTGAGCGCACCGCTTTCGAGGCCGCCCTGACCGGTCAGGCTGAGCTGCGGATACAGGTTGGCGTAGGCCGCGCGGATGTCGGCGTTGGCGGCCATCAGCTGCGCCTCGGCCGCGGCGATGTCGGGGCGACGTTCCAGCAGGGCGGCGGGCAGGCCGGCGTCGACCGGGGGCAGGCTGATCCGCGCCAGGGTGCCGGGGGCGAGGTCGATCCGCTCGGGCGGGCGGCCGACCAGGACCGCGAGCGCGTTGACCTGCTGTTCGTATTGCGACGTCAGCGAAGGGATTTGGGTGCGGATGCCGGCGACCAGCGTTTCCTGCTGCGCGACGTCGAGCAGACTGGCGATGCCGGCGTCGAGGCGGCCCCGGATCGCCTTGAGGATGTCCTCGGAGTCACGCAGGTTGCGGCGGGCGACCGCGAGCCGGTCGGCGTAGGAGAGGGCCGTGAAGTAGGTGGTGGCAACCGACGTGATGGTGGTGAGCGCCACCGTCTGCTGGTCGTAGCGGCTGAAGAGGGCGGAGAACTCGGCACTTTGCTGTTGTGCGCGGAGGCGGCCCCAGAGGTCGATTTCGTAGGTGATCGGCAAATAGGCCTGGTACTGGCGGGTCTCGCCGTAGCGCTTGTTCGAGCCGCCGGTGAACGAGTTGAGGCCGAACGCCAGGTTGGTGTTGCCCTTGCGGAGGCCAGCGCGGTTCCACTGGTCGTTGAGGTTGCCGGTGACCGAGGGCAGGAGTGGCGCGCCGGAGATGCGAATCTGCGCGTCCGCCTGCAGGATGCGGGCGGCGGCGGCCTCGATGTCGAAGCTGTTGGCTTCGGCGTCGGCGATCAGCTGGTCGAGGTCGGCGGACCCGAAGCCGCGCCACCATCCGAGTGAGGGCCAGGCGGCGACGGCGGTCACGGCGGTGGCTCGGAAGGCGGGTGGCAGGCCGGCGTCGGGGCGGTGATACTTGGGCCCGAGGCTGCAGCCGCCGAGCAGGACCGCCGTGGCCAGGGCGCAAAAGGCGGTGCTGTGCATCGCGCGCGGTGTAGCATGGGATGCATGGCCGGCGCATGGCGGCCGGATTGCCGGCGGCGTCGATCGGGCGCGATGTGCTACGGAATGCGCCATGACGCTCACCCGCCTCGCGATGCCCGGCCGGTTCGCGCCCGACAGCCTGTTCCGACCCAAGCGGGTGGCGGTGCTGGGGGCGGCGGGCGAGCAGGGGTTGACGGTGCTGCGAAGCCTGCTGGGCGGCGGATTCAAGGGCGCGGTGCTGCCGGTGGCCACCGAGGCGGCGTTACTCGGCGTGTTGACATATCCGACCGTCGAGGCGTTGCCGGTCGTGCCCGAGCTGGCGCTGGTGTGTTCCGGCGTGGACCCGGCGCAGGCGTTCCCGGCGCTGGCGGCGCGTGGCTGCTTCGCGGCGATCGTGCTGGCGGACTTGGCCAATGGCGCACCGGTCGGTCCGGGTCCGTTGCGGGCGCTGGCCGAGCGCACCGGGGTCCGCAGCATCGGGCCGTCGTCGTTCGGGCTGGTGGTGCCGGGCATCGGGCTCGACGCGACGATGGGGCACTCGCCGATCCGGGCTGGGCGCGCGGCGCTGGTGTCGCAGTCGGCGGCGCTGTGCCGGGCGGTGCTGGATTGGGCGGGGCCGAACGGCGTCGGGTTCAGCCACGTGGTCGGAATCGGCGACAACGACGACATCGGGTTCGGGCTGGTGCTGGATTGGCTCGGGCGCGACAGCGGGACGGGCGCGATCCTGCTCGACATCCGGCAGTTGAAGGACGCGCGCGCGTTCCTGTCGGCGGCGCGGGGGGCGGCGCGGCTGCGGCCGGTGGTGGCGTTGCAGTCAGGCGGACGGCGGCGCGACCCGTCCGGCGTGCGCGACGCGGCGTTCCGGGCGGCGCTGGGGCGGGCGGGCGTGCTGTGCGTCGACACGCTCGACGATCTGCTGGGCGCCGCCGAGACGCTGGCGCGGGCCAAGCCGGCGCAAGGCGACGCGGTGGCGATCGTGGCCAACGCGCTGGGGCCGGCCGATCTGGCGGCCGACGCCGTGCTGCGGGTGGGGTTGCGGCTGGCATCGGTGGAGATCCCGCTGGCGCCGGCGCGGCAGCTGGCGGAGGCGGCGCGGCAGGCGGGCGTGGGCCACGCGGTGGGCGGAGTGCTGGTAGTGCTGGCACCGGAGACGTGGGAGCCGGCACCGGACCTGGTGGCCGAGTTGACGGCGGTGGCGCGCGACGCCCGGCCGCCGGTGGTGGTGTGCGTCATGGGGGCCGACACCGGCGCCAGCCTGCGCCGGCAACTGGCGCAAGCCGGCGTGCCGGGCTTCGTGCGGCCGGACGCGGCAGTGCGGGCGCTGGTGCACCTGGTCGAGGATCGGCGCAACCGGGCGGCTGCGCGCGAGCTGCCGTCGGCGACGGTGCTGGCGGTCGAGCCGGACCGCGCGACGGTGGCGCGCGTGCTGGCGGCGGCGGCGGACGGGGAGATCGATGCTGCGGGCGTGGTGCTGACTGCGTATGGGATCGTCGGGGCGGACCCGGCGCTGCCGGCCAACGCGGCGGCGGTGCGGATCGGGTCCGATCCGCTGTGGGGGCCGATCGTGGCCATCGGCCCGGCGTGGAGCGACCGCTGGGCGGATTGCGCGATCGACCTGCCGCCGCTGAACCTGTCGCTGGCGCGCGCGACACTGCGGCGGCGACCGTGGACGGCGTCGCTGGGCGGGGCGGCGGTCGAAGCGTTGGCCGACACGCTGGTTCGGGTGTCGGCGCTGCTGGTGGACTTTCCGCAGCTGGTGGAGGGACGGTTCGACCCCGGGGTCCCGGACGGGGCGCGGATGCGGGTGGTCCGCGTGGCGACCGCGCGACTGGCGTTGCCGCCGTACCCCGTCGAGCTGGCGACGGAGTGGACCGACAAACGGGGGCGGCGATTGACGATCCGGCCGATCCGGCCAGAGGACGCGGACGGGCACGCGGCGTTCTTCGGCCGGTTGACGCCGGAGGACGTGCGGTATCGGTTCTTCTCGATCCTCAAGGAACTGTCGGCGGAGCAGATCGCGCGCATGACCAACATCGACTACGACCGCGAGATGGCGTTCGTGGCGGTGCGGGACGGGGCCACGGTGGGCGTCGCGCGACTGGTGCGCGACGCGTTCGGGCCGGAGGGCGAGTTCGCGATCCTGGTGCAGCCGGACGCCAAGGGGTCCGGGTTGGCGGGCGAGCTGATGGCGCGGCTGTTTGACTGGGCGCGGACGGAGCGGATTGGCGCCGTGGTGGGGCAGGTGCTGGTCGAGAACCGGCCGATGCTGGCGTTCGTGCGCCACCTCGGGTTTGCGATCCGGCGACTGCCGGACGAGACCGAGTTCGTCGAGGTTCGCAAGGAGCTGGCGTGACGGACGCGGCTTTGCTGACGAAACAGGCTTTGCTGACTCCGGCCGAGATGGCGCGGGTCGATGCGGCGGCGGTGGCGGCCGGCGTGCCCATCGCGGTGTTGATGGAGCGGGCGGGCTGGGCGGTGGCGCGGGCGGTGGCACGGCACTTCGCGCCGTGCCGGGCGCTGGTGCTGGCCGGGCCGGGCAACAACGGCGGCGACGGGATCGTGGCGGCGCGGTTCCTGCGGCGGTGGGGCTGGCCGGTCGCGGTGGCGGCGTTGGGCGGCTGGCCGATCGAATGGGACGGCGTGCGGGCCGCGTTCTCGGTTGCGGCGGTGGCGCGGGCGGAGCTGGTGATCGACGCGGTGTTCGGCGCCGGGCTTGCGCGCGACGTGGACGCGGCGACGCTGGACGTGCTGCGGGCGGCACGGCGGCGGGTCGCGGTCGATGTGCCGAGCGGGCTGGATGGCGCCACCGGGCAGGTGCGGGGTGGTGCGGCCGGGGCGGCGCTGACGGTGACGTTCCATCGGCTGAAGCCGGGACACTTGCTGCTGCCGGGCCGGACGCTGTGCGGCACGACGGTGCTGGCCGACATCGGCATGCCGGCGGCGGCGGACGCGGCCGGCCAGACACGGGCCTGGGTCAATGCGCCGGGGCTGTGGCGGCTGCCGTCGCCTGCGGCCGACGCGCATAAATACACGCGCGGCATGGTGACCGTGCTCGGCGGGGCGGCGATGACCGGGGCGGCGCGGCTGGCGGCGGGGGCGGCGCGGCGCGCGGGGGCGGGGTTGGTTACGATCGCGGCGGTGGCGGGCGGCGGCGACCTGTATCGAACGGGCGAGCCGGGCACGATCGTCAGCGACGCGGGTCTGGCGACGTTGCTGGAGGACAGGCGGCGGGAGGTGTGGGTGTGTGGCCCGGGACTGGGCGCCGAGGCGGCGGCGGCGGCGCTGCCCGCGTTGCTGGCGGCGGGGCGGCTTGTCCTGGTCGACGCCGATGCGCTGGCCGCGTGCGCCGGTGCGCCGGAGCGGCTGCGGGGAGCGGCGGTGCTGACGCCCCACACTGGCGAGTTCGCTCGCGTGTTCGGGCCGGTGGGAGACGACAAGTCTGGGGCGGCGCGGCGGGCAGCTGCGCTGACCGGGGCGGTGGTGGTGCTGAAGGGGGCGGACACCGTGATCGCGGCGCCGGATGGGCGGGTGGCGATCAACGACAGCGCGCCGCCGTGGCTGGCCACCGCCGGGTCGGGCGACGTGCTGGCGGGTATCATCTCGGGGTTGCTGGCACAGGGCATGGCCACTTGGGACGCGGCATGCGCCGGCGTTTGGCTGCACGGGCGGGCCGGGGCGCACGCGGGCGAAGGCCTGATCGCCGAAGACTTGTTGGCCGCGTTACCGACCGCATTCCGTTCCTTCGGCGAACGCCGTATCATCTTCGGATGAACGCATGGTCGAGCGCGGTCCTGGAGCGGGTGGGGCGGCGGATGCGCCGAGGCGGGTCGACGATGCCGACGTTGCGCGGGTCGGTCGACGAGGTGAGCGCGGTCCACGTCGCGGGCTGGATGCAGGATTCCACCGAGCCGGGTGCGCGCGTGCCCTACGAGGTGCGGGTCGGCGAGGCTGGAGAGTGCCTTGCCACCGGCGTCGCGGATCAGTTTCGGCGGGGCCTGCACGCGGCGGGCGGCGGCGACGGCGCGCATGGGTTCACGGCGCGGCTGCCGCGGGCGTTGAACCGCGACGAGCGGGAGCGGGTTGTCGTTCGTGCCGTTCCGGACGGTGCCACGTTGCCGCATGCGCCGGTGTTGAAGACCAACTACGAGCCGTTGCTGCATGTGGCGATGGACATCGTCGACAACTGCAACCTGCGCTGCCCGTTTTGCCTGTTCGACTACGCGAATACGCGGACCACGCATCTGATGGCGACGGATACGCTGGACGCGGCGTTGCGGCTGATGCCGTTCACCCGCGACGGCGAGTTCTTCTTCTCGTGCCTGCACGAGCCGACTCTGCACCCGGAGCTGGCGGCGCTCGTCGACCGGGTGCCGCTGGCACTGCGACGAAAAGTGTTTTTCACGACCAACGTCACCAAGCGAATGCCGGCGCGGCACTACGAGTGGCTCGCCGACACCGCCCTGCACCACATCAACATCTCGATCGAGAGCCTGCGGCCCGAGGTCTACGAGCGCATGCGGAAGGGTGCGCGGCATCGCATCTTCATGGAGCAGTGGGACATGCTGCTGCGCGCGTTCGAGCGGGGCGCCTATCCGCCGCGCATCCGGTACATCGCGATGGTCTACCGATCCAACGTCGACGAGTTGCCGGAGCTGGTGCGGTATCTGCTTGAGGAACGGCGGGCGTGGCAGGTCGAGCTGCGTTACACCTTCGACGTGCCGCACCTGCCGGACGGGTTTCGCGAGGCGGAGTTCCTGGACCCGGCGCAGTGGCTCGAGTTGCGCGACCGGCTGGCGGGCTATCCGAGCGACCGGGTGCAGTTATCGCTACCGCCGGCGGCCGACGTGGTGGTGCCGTCGGCGACCGGCGGCCCGATCCTGATCGATCAGTATATGGCGCGGATGTCGTGGGACGGCAGCTTCAGGCTGTTCGGGGTCGAGGCGGCGAGCCGGGGTGACGATCTGATCGAACGACGGTTGCTAGAGGCCAACGTGCGCGAGATCGGGGATCCGGTGGCGTTTCTGGCGGGGTTGTCCGCGTACTCCGCCTAACGCCGCAAGGTGGCACCATCGGCGAGCCGGCGCACGCTGATCCCGGCCAAGACCTCGGGTCCCAGCGCGGGCAGGTTGGCGCGAAAGCCCGCGGCGGGTTCTGGCAATCCGGCGTGGTCAAGGTCAATACGGTAGCGGTTGGCGACGACGCAGCCGATCTGGCGGCCGTCTGCCAACACCTCCAGCTCGACCGGACCGCCGCCGTCGGCCGCCCAGCCTTCGAGCACGCCATCGGCGCAGGTGTCGAGCGCGCCGCGTAAATTGCGGGCGGGTTCGGTCCAGGCGGATCCCAGCCGGGCGCGGAGTGCCGCCAGTCGCCAGCCGCCCTCGAGCCGTGGCGCGGGGAATTGCCACGCCTGGGATGCGGCATCGGGGTAGCGGGCGGCGTAGCTCGCCGCATTCTCGAACATGGCGCGGCTGTCGCAGTCGACGAAAGTTTCGGCGGCGGCGCCCTCGGCGAACACGATCCCGGGCTTGGTCAGCTCGATATGCACATAGGCGGTGTCGGCCAGGGGCGCCCGCACGATCGTGGCGTGGTCGACTAAGGCGGCGGCCGGAACCAGAACCCCGTCGATCAGCAGGGCGTGCAGCGGCGAGAGGTCGAGGTCGCGGCGGGGCAGGTTGTGGCCGAGGGCGCCGGCCCGGACGCGGACGGGGCGAAGTTGGCGCTGGCGGGCGACCAGAGACGACAGGTAGGCGCGGTGGCCAAGCCAGCGGATCGCGCACGGGCCAGTCGCCGTCTCGACGAGGTCGCCGATCCGCAGCGACTCGACCGGGCGATCACCGGTGGGGGTCGCGATGCCGGTGCCGTGGCGGAAGCAGGCGACGGTGACCAGGCTGCCGCCGGACTGGTCGGGGGTGACGCTGAACGTCAGGGCGCCGGTCGGGCCGGCGACCGCCGTGCTGGCCTGGTCGCCGGACGCGCCGGTGAGGAACAGCTGGTTCGACTGGATCGCGACGCCGGGCTGGACGAAGATGGTGCCCTGTGCCGACGAGACGACGGCGAAGTCGATCAGGTCGCCGCTGGTCATGCCTTTCAGCACCAGGCCCAGCGAGCCGTGTTCGAGGCTGGACGGGAGGATGAGCGTGCTGTTGCGCTGGCGAAGTCGATGGTCAGGTTGGAGCCGGACGCGAGTGCCCCGATGGTGAGCGACGCGCCGTCGCCCAGGGTGATGGTGCCGGAACCGGTCAGCGTGCCGGTGAGCAGCGTGGCGCCGGTGAGCGTCGCGTTGCCCTCGAAATCGAGGGTGCCCGGGCCGCCCAGCGTAAGCGTGGAGCCGGCGGTGACGTCGGTGATCGTGGTCGCGGCGCCAAACGTCAGTGTGCCGGGCGCGGTGGCGACGATAAAGTCGCCAGAACCGGTGGCGGTGATGGCGAGCGCCGCGCTGATGTTCGCGGCGGTCTGGTAGCGCAGTTCGAGCGTGTTGGAGTCGAGCGTCACGTGGCCAGCGGCGACGTCGTGCAGGATGTCGGATTGCGAGGCCACGACGAGCACGTTTTGCAACGTGGACTGGCCGATGTGCAGCTGGCTCGAGGAGCCGATCAGCGTGCCGTTTTGAATGGTGCCGAGGAAGGTGAACGTGTCCGACGGTATCGCGGTCGCGTCGAGCGTGCCGCCGCCGAGGTCGAGCAGGCCGCCAAACGTGACGCTGCCCTGCAACGTGCCGAGATGGGCCAGGGTGACGTTGCCGTCGAACACGATCGACCCCGCGGCGATCACACCGGTGTTGTTGAACGCGACGCCCGACTTGATCTCGACTTCGGCAATCAGCGTGCGGGTGCCGACCACGGGACTGGGTCCGGACAGGTCCGGCTGCTGGGTCGAGGTGTTGGACAGCGCGATCGTGCCGGAGTTGAAAAAGGCGGTCGGCCCCGCACCGCCGCCCACCACGACGATGGCCCCGGCACCTTGGATCAGGCTGGTGTTGCTGAAACTTGGCGCGGTGATCGCGACCTGGTCCGGCAACATGTAGGTCCATGTCAGCGTCTTGTCGCTGGGCGGCGTCTTGCCGTGGCCCGCGACGTGGAACGTCTGTTGGTAGTTAGACACCACCACGGGGTCGAGTGCGAGCAGCCCGTCGTTTCGCATCGCCGCCGCGATGGTCAACGCGCCGTAAGTGCCGCCCGGCAGGCCGACCGCGATTGTTCCGGTGTTGACCAGCAGGCCCGCGCCGCCGATGAGGACACCGACCGCTCCGGGCAGGACGCCCGGTTGACCGCTCTGGTCGGCGCAGGTCAGGGTCAGCGTGGAGTTGAGCGTGGCGGCCGCGCCGGCGGCGACGTTGAGCGAGGGCGCGCTGGTTTGCTGGGACGAATAGAGACCGAGTTGGGTGTTGTATGAACCGCTGGTCAACGTGAGCGCGCCGACGACGGAGAGCGGGTGCCCGAGCGCCAGCGACGTCGTGGCGGCCGTCGCGGCGTCGATCACCAGGCCGTTGCCGAACGCGGGCAGCCAGACGACGTTCTCGGCGGTGCCGCCGGTGGCGAGAACGCTGCCGCCGGTGGTCTCCACGGTGCCGCCGATCAGCACGCCGCCGGAGCCGAGCACGAACGCGCCCGCCGCGACGTTGACGATGCCGGAGACGGTCAGGGTGCTGGCCAGCGTCAGCGTGGTGTTCGCGCCGGATGCCGGATCGACGGTGACGGCCTGCACGGCGGCAGGGGCGTCGATTGTGAGCACGCCGCCGCCGGTGCCGTTGACAATCGCGACGTCGAGCGTGCTCGGGATTCTGTTCGGCGACCACCCGAGCGGGTTGGCCCACGTTCCGGTGCCGCCCCTCCAGGTGACCGATGTCATTGCAAATCCCGGCTGATAATGCGGACGTATACCAGCACTCATCTCGGATATGCAACTAAACGCTCAGCTTTGCCCGAAACAATGTCGTTTGTCGTTGGAGCGTAGCGTGTCGAGTTCGCGGGCGACAATCCTTCGGCGGGACCTCGACATCGTCAGCATGACGGGACTGGAGATCGGCCCGCTCGCCGATCCCGTGGTGCGGAAGTCGGAGGGGCGCGTGGTCTACGTGGATCACACCGACACGGAAAGCCTGCGCACGACCTATCGCGACAACGCCCTGGTCGAGCCGGCGGACATCGTCGACGTCGACGCCATCTGGGGCGATCGGACGCTGGCCGAAGCGTTGGCGCCGTTGCTGGGCGACGGCGCGCGGATCGACTACGTGGTGGCGAGTCACGTAGCCGAGCACGTGCCCGATCTGGTGACGTGGCTCGCGGAGGTTACAGACGTCTTGCGCCCCGGTGGTACCCTGCGCCTGGCGTTGCCGGATCGGCGGTTCTCGTTCGACGCGCTGCGCGGGCCGACGCGGCTCGTCGACACGTTGGCGGCATGGGTGGTGCGCGCGCGCAAGCCGCAGGTGCGGGACGTGCTGGATTTTCGGTTGCACTACGCGCCGGATGTGCGGCCGTTCGGAATCTACGACGGCACCGACCGGCGCGACGAGCTGGTGCCCGCGCATAGCTTCGACAAGGTGGTCGAGATCGCGGGGTGGGCACGCGACCTTGACGTATATCTCGACGTGCACTGCACCGTGGCGCACCCGCGCGAGTGGGCCGAGCTGATGGCGGGTCTGGCGGAGCTGGGTCTGTTGCGGATGGCGTGCGTCGAGATGATCGACACGACGACGGAGATGTTCGAGTTCTACGTCGTGATGACCCCGTGCGCCGATCATGCTCACGCGGTGTCGAGTTGGCGTACCGCCGCCACCGCGATGGCCGATCCGTTGCCGGGATCGGTGGAAGCTCAGATGGCGGAGGCGATGCGAGCCCAGGCAAAACAGCTACCGGGACTGCAGGCTACGGTGGCGGGGCTTACGGCGGAACTTGCCGAGGCGAGAGCGCGGGTCGTGGGTTTAGAGCAGTCCCGTTCGTGGCGGCTGACGGCGCCGTTGCGACGGCTGAAACGATGAGGGCGGCGGGATCGCTCCCGCCGCCCTCGCACCATCGCTAGATCAGATCGCGCGAGTGCTGGTGGTGCCGCCGGCGCTGGTGCCCGTGCTGGCGGACCCGACGCTGCTGCTGCCCATGCCCGAGCGGACGCTGCTGGAGCCGCTGGCCACGCTGGCGGCGCCGGTGACGCTGGTGGCACCCCGGACGCTGGCGGCGCCGAGATCGTTCTGGATGTCGACCTCGGTGCGGCGGACGCTATCCTTGACCCGCTGCTCCTCGGTGGTCACTTCCTTGCGGAGTGCGATCTCCTCGCGAACGCGGACATCTTTGCCGATGACGGCTTCCTCGCCGGTCTCGGTCGCCTCGATGGTGCGCTCGCGGAACACATCCTCGCCGGGCTGGACGGCGCGGTTGACCGGACGGCGCTCCAGGGTGACGCGCTCCTGACGGAGACGGATCACTTCTTCGACCGGCGTCTCGGTGACGTAGGTGCGGACGCGGACCCGGCCGTGGCTGACGTCGCGCTTGCCGACGACCAGGCTCTCCTCATACAGCGGGATCGCCTCGTTGTTGTCGGCGGCGGCGGCGGCGCCACGCATCGACGTGGTTCCTGCGGAGGTGCCCATCGACGCGCCGCCGACCGAGCCGGTGCCCATCGGGGCGGTGGCGCGCGACGTGGCCATGCCGGCCGCGCCGCCGGCGGCACCGGCCATTCCAGCCGCGCCCATCGCGTCGCTGCCGGCCGTCGTCTGGTCGTAGCCCTGCCAGCCGCCGGCGCGCCATGACTGCTCACGGGAGTCGTAGTCGAGCGCGCCATGCTGCTCGAGGATGTCCATCGCACGGCCAGCCTGATCGTGCTCGACCGTAGCCGAGACCAGCACGTCGCCGCGGCGCACGCCCTCGGTGTAGCTGTGGCTATCTTCGTCAGGCAGGAACAGCGACTTAATCGAGCCAAAGAAGCCCTTGTCCTCGTCGCGGTTGGTGTTGGCGGTGTCGACGACGCCGGTGTCGCTGCCATGGTCGACGACGTGGATCGCGCCGGGCATGACCGACATCTGCGAGCGCAATGCGTCGGCGGCGCGTTCGGCCTCGGCCCGCGTTTCGAACATCGCGGTTACGGTCTGGGTTGCCATGATCGTCTTCTCTTTCGTGGCTGTTAGTTGGAGGGGTCGGCCGGGCGCGGCGGCGTGCGCGTGACCGTGGCCGTTTGACGACGTAATTGCTCCGGCTCGCTCGTTCGCGTGGTCTGGACGAGACGGCGGAGGTGGATTTCCTCGACAAGCCGGAGCTGCTTGACCAGGACTTCTTCGACAACGGGGATGATCGTCGTGCCGTCGACCTCGCGCACCTCCGGTATCTCGTAGATCACCCGGCCGACCGGGACGCGCTCGACGGTGACCCGATCGGACCGGAGGTCGTACTCGACCGCTTCCTCACGGGTCTCGGTGGTCAGATGCACCTGGACGCGACCGGTCTCGACGGTTCGCCTTTGAACGATGAGGGACTCCTCGACGAGAGGAATGACCACCTCCAATCGCTTCTCGTCGTTCGTCACCCAAAACCCCCGCGTCACCTGGCGGGACAACACGAGGGCTGGGCAAGGGTTCCGCCTCCAATCGGGTGACGGATCATTTTACTTGCTGCCGCGGGACAGCCTGACGGCGGTTTGCAGCAGCAGCTGTCGATCGATGGCCGAACAGGCGCGATACAGCCGGAGCAGGGCCAGTTCGGCGCTGTCGACCGGAGCCGCCTCGGGCAGGCCGGGGCCGATCGGGCCGACCACGAGGTGGCCGACCGACACGCCCAGCGCGTCGGCGATGCCGACCAGGTTGGCGCGGACCTGGCCGGCCCGGTCGGTTTCCCATTGGGCGACCGCGCTGCGGCTGACGCCGACGGCGAGCGCCAGATCCGCCTGGGTCATGGCGCGCGCGATCCGGGCGGCGCGGATGCGTTCGCCGGCGCCCGGCGCGGATAGCTGTTCCGGTACCAAAACAGTCTGTCGTTGCGCCACGGATACATCCTTCGTGCGGTCCACAAATCTTGTTAGTCAGTTTTACTAACGTTGTCACGTGAGAAGTTTTGACATCAATGGTTCGATAGACTAACAATATGTTAGTAAATCGGAGGGTTGGCGATGGATCAGGCGCAGACTGGGCTGGACCGGCTGGCATTGCCGGCGGGCGACCGAATTAGCTGGGGGGTGCTGGTCGCCGGCACGCTGCTGGACGGCGTGCGGTGGCCGGGGTTCGGCACGCTCGGCTGGGACTGCCCGATCGGCGGGTCGTCGGAATCGCCGCGATGAACGAGGTTCTGGACGCGGTCGGCGTGATCGGCCGGTTCGAGGTGGCGGGGCGGACGCTGATGGCGCTACCCGAACGGGGACCGTCGACCAAGCTGCGGTCCTCGGCGCTGGAGGTGCTGCGGAGCGCGCTGGATGTCGAGCAGGCCATGCCGGGTGCCAAGCTGCGGCCGGCGTTGCCGAGCGGGGCCGAGATCGATGCGATGGACGTGGTGTGGGGATGGCTCGGGCTGATCCCGCCCGACCGCTATGTGTTGCGGCGGATCGTCGGCGCGCGGGCGCTGGTGAACCCAGCCAACGACCGGCACCTATTTAGCTGGCGGCGGCTGGGCGGCTTGTTGGGCGCCGACCACAAGGCGGTGCAGCGGTGGCACGCCGAGGGGATCGCGCGGATCGTGGCGGGGTTGGCACTGGGGGCCAAAGCCGTCAGGCAGACGGGGTTGCCAGCGCCGGTCGGGCAGGGCAGGCGGAGGCCATGCAAGACAGCGACGCCGGCGGACCCATTCGCAACCTGAGCGTGGAGGAGGTGGCGCGCAGCCACCTCTCGGTGCTGCGGCGGTCGCGGTTCGAGCTGCGACGCCGGGACGGGTCGTGGCAGGAGCAGGTTCGCGAGACCTACGACCGGGGAAACGGGTGTGCGATCCTGCTGCGCGACCCGGCGCGCGACATGGTGCTGCTGGTGCGGCAGTTCCGGTTTCCGGCCTGGGCCAACCCGGGGCCGGCCGACGCGGCCGGGCGGGGCTACCTGATCGAGGTCGTCGCGGGCCTGGTCGAGGGTCGCGACCCCGCCGAGGCGGTGCGGGCGGAGGCGGCCGAGGAGGCCGGGGTCACGGTCGGCGCGGCCAGGCTCGTGATGGACTGCTATATGAGCCCGGGCTCGGTGACGGAGCGGGTGAGCCTGTTCATCGCGAACTACACCGCGCGAGACCGCACCGGCGCCGGCGGCGGACTGATCGAGGAGGGCGAGGACATCGGCCTGATCGAGATCGGCTTTGACGACGCGCTGGCGATGGTGGCGGACGGTCGGATCGCCGACGCGAAGACTGTCATACTTTTGTATCGAGCCGCGCTGGAGCGGTCACAGGGGCTGCAGCACGACTTTGGCCAAGCCGCGGTCGATCATGCCGAGGCGGGCGGCGGCGCCTCGGCTGAGGTCGATCACGCGGCGGGTCGTGCCGGGGCGGTCGTTGATGGTGACCACGACCGATTGCGCGGTATCGATGAGGGTGACGCGCACCAGCGAGCCGAGCGGCAGGGACGCGTGGGCGGCGGTGAGGCGGTTCTCGTCGAAGTGCTCGCCGTTGCTGGTTCGGTTGCCCTGCCAGCGGCTGCGGCCGTACCAACTCGCGATGCCGGTTTGGACGGGCGTTCGATAAACGGCGAGTTGCCGGCGATAGGCGGGTTCGGCGAGGACAGTCGTGGTTCTGTCGTGGTGGTCGCGGCCGGCGCGGGCGGCGGTTGCCGTCAGGGCGAGGGACGGTGACACGACGAGCAGGGCGAGGGCAAGCGTGCGATTGCGGGCCATAGTCACCTCGAGGTTCGGCGAGCCTAGGATTGCTGCTCGCGGTGGTGGACTGGCCGCCGTTGCACTCACGCGACCGCAAGCAATAGGCACAGTCGGTGTATCGAAGATCAAGACATAAATGATTGTCGGATCGATCGGCGTATCGAGAGCTTAAGTGCAATCGTCGATGTGGCACCGCGGCATAACCGTTGGGGGCCGAGATTTGTTGGATCACTGATAGGTTAGATACGAGGGTCGACGTAGCTATGGATTTCAGGTCGCGACGTAACTGGCTGTTATTTTCATAATTTCGGAGTCGTCCCCGGCCGTCCGAATCCGCTAGGAAAATAAGTGAGGCTAACAGGACGATTTTCTTAATTATCCCTTTGACAAACTACAGCCAACGGGCGATAGTGGCTCTATCAGGAGCGTCCGACCGATGTCCATCGACCTCACCAACCCGATCTTCCACGACGAAACTCTAGCCCGTGCATGGCTTGAAGGCGTTCGTTGGCCGTCCGGCGCGTTTTGCCCGCATTGCGGTTCGGTCAACGTCGTCCGTCTCGAAGGCGAGGCTCACCGTCCCGGGCTGTTGAGCTGCCGCGACTGCCGCAAGCAGTTCTCCGTCACGGTCGGCACGGTGTTCGAGCGCAGCCACGTCCCGTTGCACAAGTGGGTTTTGGCAAACCACCTGATGAACGCGAGCAAGAAGGGCATGTCTGCGCACCAGCTGCACCGTATGATCCACGTCACCTACAAGACGGCTTGGTTTATGGCTCACCGCATCCGCGAGGCCATGACCGCGCCCGTGCCGCCCGTGCTGGGTGGCGAGGGCAAGATCGTGGAAGCCGACGAGATATATCAGGGCAAGCGCGAGACGCCGACCCCAAGCCCGCACCGTCGCGGCGCGCCCTACCTTAAGCGCGGCAAGCATAACGAGAAGCGCGTCGTCATCGGCCTTGTCGAGCGCGGTGGCGGCGCGGTCGCTGTCCATATGTACGAGCGCGTCACGGCCAAGAACGTCCGTGCTGTGCTGGTCAAGCACGCCGACCGCAAGAGCCGCCTGCATACCGACGAGAGCAACCTGTATCCGGTCACCGGCACCGAGTTCGCACAGCACGAGACGGTGCGCCACGCGGCCAAGGAATACGCCCGTGGCGACGTGACCACGAACAGCGTGGAAGGCTTCTTCGGCATCTTCAAGCGCGGCATGGTCGGCACGTATCACCACTGCGGTGAACAGCATTTCCAGCGCTATCTCAACGAGTTCGCGTTCCGCTACAGCAACCGCAGCAATCTTGGCGTGACCGACGAAGAGCGCGCCCGGATCGCCATGCGCGGGATCGGCGGCAAACGCCTCACCTATCGGCGGATTGGTGAAGCCGCGCACGCCTAGGCAGGTTGCCCGGGCATTTCGACGATGGAGGGAAAAGAATGGTAATACGACTTGATGCCGTGGTGTCGGCAGACATGCGGCAGCTGACATTGACCATGGTGCACGACGATCAGCCTCTCGCACACATGATCTTGGAAATACCTGACGTTGAAGAACTAATTCAGAAAGTTGCGGCGTGCCGGGAGGCTATGGCGGAACCTGTTCCGATAGAGATTGAACCGAATGCGCGGCTGACAGCCGTGGATGATCCAGTTTGGCGGACCCGGAACTCAGATCAAAGCGTTCCGCCGGGGGTGCTCCTTGCCCTCCGGCACCCTGGACTAGGTGTTTAGTCCCGGCATTTCGTGGAGCGGGTTTGCGGTGAATCGCTCTGGCTGCGCCGTCCAGGTTTTGCAGGTGAATTCGTAGGGCGTGAGGCCCTTCAGGGTTTTCAGGCGGCGGCCGAAG
>JAABUX010003081.1_pt1 | contig 22548 bp, 31 predicted proteins | sample 5561851 | NCBI WGS metagenome assembly JAABUX01 (sample SAMN10711883, study PRJNA513361) | rock metagenome | isolation source: Antarctica rocks | place: Antarctica: Victoria Land, Richard Nunatak red sandstone | collected 2016-01-03 | reverse complement strand
TTGACTTCCTGTCAAGGTTTCGATATCGTGTTCATTGAGAGTCATTGGTATCCTCCTGGTGATATTGAACTGTTTTCCAGTTCAGGATACCAGACTCTGATTTTACACACAAGCTAGTATACTACCTCGAGAATTGATAAAATTGATATACTAGCTAATAAAGGCTTACACGCAAATATTACCCTACTAGAAATAGACAGGCTATTAATCGCCCTTGTTACTGTAGCTTACGATCTGCTTTCATTGACACCGCCACCAACAGAAGTGCCTATAGAGCCTCACCTTCCCGAGTTCTATAAACTTATTGAAGCAATTAAGAAAGAGGGAAGGAATGAGGGAAAAAACCCTTCCTAAAAAAAGAGAGATTTTTCAGACTGAGCAACAGGTCTCATACGAGATTTCAATACTCTTCAAGCAAAAGTTGGAGTTAAGGCACGACCGCTTGCTCCAAACGCACCATGGCATCAATCATCTGTGATTGGATTGAAAATTAGGCTTCACGGTTTAGATTACGTAAACCAGATGTTGACACTTACTAAATCGCATGTCTTGGTAAGGATTGCGAAAAAGGAGGTAGTGCAGAGGTTGTTTTCCAAGGCTTGGGATAGTTTTCTCATCTTTCTTTCCATTGCGCCCTCGTTCTTCTAAGAAGAATACCTACACACTCTCATCGAATATCCTGAGCCACATACCGAATAGGCACTCCTAGGTCGTTGATCCATTCAATCCACACAACAGGCTGGATCCATTCATCACGCGCTACTGTTCTCACTTCCAAGACGCCATTTTGTCTACGAGTTCGCGTGATCTTCCGTCTTCTGGTCAGGCCCTCAATCACGGCATAGGTTTTGTAACGTTGACACAGCAGGTTAATATCCCTGACATTGACCAATGCATGCGCTTTTTCCATCAATGTAATTCCTTTCATTGCTCACGCATAGCATACCACGCGAATGCCTCTTGGGAGTACCTAGAGCCTGTTAGGGATTCGATGTAGAACCCATGAGAAAATGGTTGTATGATACCCAGAAAACCCTACCCAAGTGATGTGAGCGACGACGAATGGGCTTTCGTCGCTCAGTATGTGACGTTGTTGCCCGAAGATGCCGGTCAACGGCGTCATGAGTTGCGAGAAGTTTATAATGGCTTGAGCTGGATGGTACGAACAGGAGCCACGTGGCGCATGATGCCGCATGATCTGCCCCCGTGGCACATCGTCTATGAACAGACCCAGCGGTGGTTGGCGGCTGGCTGTTTCGAGGCGATGGTCCAAGATGTGCGTCTGCTGTTGCGCGGGGTCAAAGGCCGGAAAGGACAGCCCAGTGCTGCCATCTTCGACAGCCGAACCGTCCACTCGACCCCCGAAAGTGGTGGACATGCAGGCTATGATGGAGCCAAGCGGCGCAAAGGCAGCAAGGTGCATGTGCCAGTTGATACTCTGGGGCATCTCTTGGCACTGCTGGTGACTCCTGCCAATGAGCAGGATCGTGCCCAAGTTGGCGCATTGGCGCAGGCTGTTCAAGAAGCGACTGGACATACAGTGGAGATCGCTTTTGTGGATCAAGGCTACACGGGTGATGCTCCCAATCAAGCAGCTTTGGAGCAAGGCATCCAGTTGGAAGTCGTCAAACTTCCTGAGGCGAAGCACGGCTTTGTCTTGCTGCCTCGTCGCTGGGTGGTGGAGCGATCCTTCGCTTGGGTTGCTCGGTTCCATCGTCTGGCACGTGATTATGAGCGGCTTCCTGCCACCGTCGCTGGTCTTCATCTCGTTGCCTTTGCTTGTCTCATGCTTCATCAGTTCATCCATTACAGCTTGAGTCCCTAACAGGCTCTAAGGAGTTCCTTGTGACGCCTGCCCCCCATAAGCAGGCGGAGGTCTACCCCTGGTGCTTCAACCGGCAGCTTTTCCATCTGCGCCGCCCGTTTGTGTGGCGTGAGATGAACACGACTGTGGTGGTCCTCTGGGGGAACCGCCATCTCTATCGGAGCATGTTCTACCTCAACAAATTATGTTTCAGTGGGTGGTTGTCTGCGCAAGCCTGCACGCAAGTGATACAGCGGTTGATGAGCCAAGCGGGGAGAGGTATTCAACGACCAAGTGGCCGATTTCCTTACACAGCACGCGGGGGGCCGGAATGATTGTCTAACGGCGGGTAAAGACCATCGGCGAGCTACGCAAGCACAAAGGACTGCTTGGAGACAGCGATGTGCTGGTCATTGACCGGGCAAGAGACGAATCTGGGTGATCGAGTGCAAGGACTTCGCCTGTGCTGGCTACTTAGGACATCCGTTCAGAAAACTTACCGTTTGCACCAGCCCGATTTTCCTTTTCTTTCACTTTCCTCTGGTGAATGACAGAGAAAATCTGGGAAGAGAGAACAGATATCCAGTCTTCCGTGAACAGCTAAGAAGAAGCCTTGCGAACCAGGCAAATGTCGCGTGTTTGCCTGGTTCGCAAGGCATACACGTGTGTCGTGAGCCGAAAAACACAGGACAACGTAGGCCCCATCCCGTTACCCTGTCGCACTCATTCACGGTCAACACGCTTCAGCCCTTAAGCTGCTCGTTGATAGTCATAATGTAGCCCGCCCAATACTGGAACCGAGAGCACTTGACCCAACTGGTTCGGAGAAGAAGCAGAAAGCACCGGCGGCTCCGGAATCTGCTGTCCAAGCCCCTGGTGGGGTCGAGCTTGATGAAAGGACAGGACATAGCTTTTGAGAAGCCGTTGGAGTTGCTTCTCACGAAAGATGAGAAAGTGGCCCAGGCATTCTCGTCTCACACTCCCCAGAAAACGCTCACATACAGCATTGACGCGGCGCGAGTCCGATACAGCGTTCGAAGCACCTGGATGTCACTGGTGGTTGCCACTCGTGCAAAATGCTGCCCGAATTTTCGGTCGTTATCCCGGATGAGGTACTTTGGAGTTTGCCCATACGGAGTCGCCTCCCGCAGTTGTTGCGCCGCCCAGAGATCCGTCGGAGATATTGTCACATTCACATGAATCACCCTTCGCGATTTGAGTTCGATAATGAAGAAGGCAAAAAGTGGGCGAAAGAAGAGGTCCGTGACCTGCAAGAAATCACAGGCCCACACCTCTGCCTCATGATTAAGCAGGAAGGTTTTCCAGCTCTGTCCACGGGCTCGGTTGGGTCGAATCTGCTTCATATACTTCTGGATGAATCGTTTACTCACCAAATCTCTAACTTGAGGAGTTCTCCACGGATGCGCTCCCCAGAGTCGGTTGTTTGCCGCCATCTCCTTTATCAAGCGAATGGTCTGGGGTGAGAGCCTCGGCTTCCTCGAGTGCGCCTTTGATGTGTGCTTCCACATCAAGCGGAAGAGTTCACGGTGCCAGCGAAGAAGCGTCTCTGGCTGAACAAGGAAAATCGCTTGTTTCCAGGTCCGAACCATACTGGCGAGAAGCACCAGGAGCAGGCGGTCCGACTTCCGGTAGACAGGTCGCTTGATCTGTCGACGAGGATGGTCAGTTGGTGTCGTAACAGGGCGTTTTCCGCGAGCAATTCAGATTTTCCTCTCGTCAGATCGACGAGCGTTCCGAGCACAAGGGAGGTCGTTGGTAGTTTGACCCAACACAGGAAACGCTTTTGGAGTGCGTGAAAGCTGAGGCAAACTCTTTGCTTGATGGTGATGACCAGACGAAACGCCAACTGAACCTCCCCTTCATTAACGTAGACAGAACGACAGAACGGCAAGGGATTCTAAACCATAGTGATTGTACGTCCCTATTGTGTGTTTTGACAAGAAAGCCAGTTCAATGAACAGGGGCTTTTGGTTTACCCGAATTGCATCTTTCTCTTTCTTTCTCAAAGATACTTCACGCACGCAGGGCTATATGCAGTAAGGGTAAATCGGGTAAACCAAAAAGCCCTGGTTCAATGAAGCAGAAAACGTCCAATTCGGCGAACAGACGCCCCAGGTAACCAGCACACTTCAATAAAGCGCAAAACGTCCAATTCTGTGCACAGGTGGGCCGAATAGCCAGTACAGCAGCCAAGCTGCACCCTATTGTTACATTCTTGTGAAGCACTGCGCTTGACGCATTGTACCATGTGTGGTACAATGCGTGCATGAATGACTCGCTGAAAATTCTCCCAGCTAGGTTCTTCAAAACAGCTTCAGGCAATGAACCAGTTAGGGAGTGGCTAAAAGACTTGGACAAGGATGATAGTCGAATTATCGGTGGGGATATCAGAACAGTAGAATACGGTTGGCCCATCGGTATGCCTGTTTGTCGCTCCATAAAAGGGTATAGAGACCTTTGGGAGGTCCGCAGTCGTATATCTGATGGGAGAATTGCTCGCGTGATTTTTCATATTAGTGGAGGTGAAATGATTTTGCTGCATGGGCTTATTAAAAAGACCCAACAGACTCCGCAACAAGACTTAGAGTTAGCAGATAGGCGCAGAAGGGAGTATGAAAGCAATGCCTGAAAATCCCAATAGAGGCTCTTCTTTTGAAGACTTTCTAAAAGAGGAAGGCATCCTTGAATCATCTACCACCACAGCAGTAAAGAAGGTGCTGGCTTGGCAGATCGAACAAGCGATGCGCACCCAACATATCACAAAGTCAGCAATGGCTACTCGTATGCACACGAGCAGATCACAACTTGAAAGACTTCTAGACCCAGAAAAGACAGGGGTATCACTAGAAACTATACAACGTGCTGCTGCTGTCGTAGGCAGAAAGTTACGGATTGAGCTGGTTTAAGCCGTAAATCATTTCATTCTACGGCCCTGTCCCACTTTTGGTGATTCCATTATTGCAGAGTTATAAATACATATCATGAAATCGCTACTGGAGTTAATAAGTGTCCTCTCGTTGACCTGATGATGAGGTTTAATCACCAAAAGTGACACGGCTCCCACGAGATGCTAGCCGCCACTAGCGTAAAAAGAAAAGAGAGATCTCTAATGAGAAGGTAACAAAATCTTCTCTCACAGGGAGGTCTCACTACCAATGCTATTTTAAGAGCAGGTGACCATAAGTAACCAGCACAGAGGTCAAGCAATCCGCATGACCACACCTCCTCCCAATCTCTCGTTGCTCTCCAATGCCGTTCCTCGTTTTAGCCCAACAATACATTTCATTTCTACGAACAAGTTGACACTACCCTAGATAGGGATGCGACGGTAGACCTCATCATAGGAGAAACTGACACCGATGCTTTCGAGTTCGATGTGGTCACCTTCACGACAATGGTACGGCCGCCAGTCGTTTTCACGTCGGTAGATCTCAATCATCTTGGATGTGCTGCCGACCAACATATACTCTTGCACAGAAGGCAACGTCTTGTACGATTCGAGTTTCGAGCTGCGATCGCGTTTCTCTGTCGCTGGTGATAAGACTTCGATCACCACCACCGGATTAGTGAGTATTTGGCCGCTTTCATTGCCACAGGCAACGCTTACATCTGGATGAAAGTAGTGGCGCGGCGATGTCATCTTCACTTTTACATCGCTGGTATGCACAAGGCATGGACCATCTCTAAGAGCCTGATCTATGAGAGACGCAAGGCGTGCACAGAGTGCCGAATGAGCAACGCTTCCACCTGCCAGGTCGATGATGGCATGATCGTCATAGGCAGAGGATGGCGCAGACAACATAACCACGTATCCCTCATAAAACTCGTAGTTGCCATCGGTCGCCTCATCTAGGGCAAGATACTGCCCCTCTGTCATATGCAGCCCATTGCCTATTGCCGCTCTATCGGCTACCATGGCCTCTGCTCCTCGCTTTTCCGCTGATCAGTGAACTGACTACTCTTCACCTATTGTACCATACGTTCGACTGGAAACGCGAAGCACTCCATGCGTAGAACGCCTGATTCTTACCCACATCTTTTTTAGCTCGCTTGTAGCGTGCAACGAGATGGGAGAGTTTGTGAAACACCTGGCATACGACGTGGCTTTCTAGGCCATTACACGCCATCCATTGTAAAATGTGGACAAGAGGAACGGTGTGAGGACGCTCTCCTCACCTTGCCCTGGTCTACGGACCCCTCACTCCTCGACGTCTCCCAGATCGTTCCCGAGTCGCTTTTTGATCTCCTGTACTGCCTTGGTTCTGGCCGCCGATACTGGGGCAAACTGAGCGTAGGAGGAGTCTCTTCGTATCCGCGCCAGCTTCCAGCCTTCCTCCACATCCCGGTACAGGAGCAGATAAAAGCCGTTCCACCTGAGGGAGTGCCCAGATTTGCGCTTGTATGGGCGGCGGGCGAAAAAAGAAGCGACGACGTGGGGGAGCGGCGCGACGGCCCTTGAATCCATACGGGAGAAGTCGATTCCTCCCACGTCCGCCCGGTCATCTACCAGCAGGTGTTCCCCTTCGATCCAGGCGGAGAGGAGGGCGAGGGCCTCGGCTGGGACTTCTTCGCGGGCAAGAGCCACCTTCGTCAATTCGTACTCTTCGCGCGTGAAGTAAGGCGGTTCTCTCATGCGTTTCTTCCTCTCCGTTTCCGTCTTTGCTTGCCCCGCGCCTTCGCACTTTCAGGCAGGATCACGCCCACCTGCCGCACTCCATTGGGTAGAGAACTCCAATGAGGTTTCATCGCGGTTGCGGTTTGTTTGGCCATCGCATCCTCCTGTTGCTTTGTGCGAGAGAGCCAGTCTTTTCGTTCCGCGGGGACGGGGCACCAGCCCCTCTCCTCAGTAATCCCATAGGGGCGAGTGAATCCAACACCTCTTTCCAACGTCCTACCCCCAACAGGTCCACATCTTGCCCTTTTGCCCCGCTGGAAAAACTATAGATGGATGTGTCCTGGTTCTCTCCCTCGATGCGCGTGACCAGGAACCAGTTCTCTCCCTTTTCGAGCGAGGCGGCGACGAAGGGGCTCTGGGCGAGGCATCGACGAGTGGGCGGGGGGCACTCCTGGCCTTCTCGTATTCCCCCCGCGGATACAGGCTCCTAAACCGCGCCTCATCCTCTTCATCGCACAGATCATAGACCAGGTCGTGGCTGTGGTCGCCGATGAGGACTGTGTGTTGTTTGACGGTCTGGATAAACGTCTCCATCCAGCCCGGCGACGTTTCAACTGACAGGCAGGCGGTGTCAGGCGTCATAACCACCCCAATTTCACCCTTCTGCAGGTCCTGGAGTAATCGAGAAAACGTCTCACGGCACTCACCGAGCTCCTCGTGATACGCGAAATTCCTCGTTTTGCCATCATGCTCTGCGCCGTAAATCGCTACCTTGCGGTCGTGCGCTACATGCTCTAGAAAGGCCAAGCTCTTCATCATGTCTTCCTCCTGATCGCTATCCGGTATCCATGCGGTGAAAATGTGTTGGGCGTGCCCGTCGCGCGTCGCGTCCGCGTTTGTTCGCCCCCTTACCGAGGGCCGTTCCGAGGGCTCACACTACGCGACACGGCACCTGCACTCGAATCTTACTTGCGGTGCCCCTTTTTTCGTTTCTTTTTTCCCCACCGCTGCTGCTGAGACCTGCCGGGCGCGTAGTAGCCGAATGTGCCAGTCGGCGTGGTGAAGCCGACCTCTTGCGCCGTCACGATGTCGCCGTCGAGCACATCCAGCAATTGCTTGAGCCATCCCTGCACGCCCATACTCCGTATCTGCATGGCGTTCACCTCGATCCACATCGCTCTTTCGAGAATGGGGGGATGCTCGGTGGCGAACAGCGGATCAATCTCGATGGCCTGATAGGGATTCACGCGTTCATCTGCAGGGGTGACCTTTCCTTCCAGCTCATCTATCAGTTGCCCGAGCCAAGTCTCAGCTCCCATGTCTCGTATCAGCAGCGCATTCACCTGCACCCACTCTTCCTCGCTCATGGGCGGTCTATGCTCTGCGGTCAACGGGGACGAGACAGTGATAGCGTAGAACGGATTGATCATGATTCGCTGCAGGTTGTCTTCTGTGAATTGTCCCATTTTTTCTCCTTTCAGGCGAAAACGCTGTTCGGCTTCGCCATACTGCAATCCTCTTCTCACAAGGCCACTCAAAAGAGGAAGCGTCTCCCTTCCCTCCGTCCCATGTGGCCCGGCCGCAGAACTTACTTTACGCCGCGGAATATGGGTCCGCGCGAGTGCTCGTGCGGCTCACGCCCACTTCAGCTGCTCCTTCAGGCTCACGAAGCGACCCGCGCCGATGACGATGTGGTCGAGCAGTTCGATCTCGAGGAGGCGACCAGCCTCGATCAATTGCCCCGTGACCTCGACGTCGTCCTGCGAGGGAGTCGGGTCCCCACTGGGGTGGTTGTGGCAGACGATGATGCCGGGGCAGTTGCTCGTGATGGCAGGCCGAAAGATCTCCGCCACGCGCAGCACCGCGTTATTCACAGTGCCGCGGTAGCGGCAGATGTTGCCGACGACCTGGTTCTTGGAGTTGAGCAGCAGGATGCGCAGTTCCTCGTGGTCGAGGTAGGCCATCTCGACCATCACCAGGTTCGCCGCGTCGGTGGACGAACGAACGCGATACCTGTCCTCGGGGTGCAGTGTTCCCAGGCGCAGCCCGACCTCGAGGGCGGCCTTGAGTTGCGCCGTCTTCGCCTCCCCCATCCCGTACTCCGAGCACAACTCGCCGAAGTCCGCACGCACGAGCCCACCCAGCCCACCGTATTTCGCGAGGAGCTTGCCGGCCAGCTCGATGGCGTTGTCCTGCCTGGTGCCCGTGCGCAGAGCGATGGCGAGCAGTTCCGCTACCGAGAGGGCCTGTGGGCCCGCATGCCTGAGGCGTTGACGGGGTTGCTCGCCTTTGGGGAGATCGCGCACCGTCGGGTGGTATTCCAGCTTCTTTTTCGCGGTGGTGCCGTCGTCTCCTCCCCCGTTCGCGTGCGCCATTGCTACTGCCTTTCAAAACGTGTTTAAACGTGTTAATTGCTGCATTCCTCTTCAAGAAAGACCTCAACGGCCTTACCACCTTGTTTTTGTATGCGGCACATCGCACCACCTAAGTAATGTATGCCCTTAGCCAAGGAAGGAACATTCTGGGGCCGCTTTACGCTGGCATTAAACCAGTCCGCAATACGCAGATTACGGCGGTGGTTTCGACCGACTTGTACGACGTTCGCTACACGCCCAGGTGTAACAGCGCACATTCGGGCGCCATTTCATCAACTGTTATCGTCCGCCTTCCTCGAAACACGCTCCGCGCTCGACGCCGTCTCTTGCTTCTGTTCTTGCGGGCAGCCGCGAAAGGGGAAATCAGCGTGCACACGTGGTGACGCACCTGCGAACGAGGCACAGCACTCGCCCAGCGGGCACGATTGGCAGAGCGGGCGGCGTGCCCGACACATGAGGGCACCGAAGTCGAGGACGGCCCAGCTGACGGACAGGCTCTTCTCGCCGACCACCAGGCAACGGGCGAGCGCGTGCAGGAGCGAGTCGCCGACTCCGGGGAGAGGTCGGAAGCCGAAGAACCTGCCCAGAACCCGCACGGTGTTCACGTCGACGAGCGGCTCCGCCTCGCCGTAGGCCACCGCCATCACCGCACTGGCGGTGTACGGACCGATGCCCTTGAGCCGCTCCAACTCGCGACGCGAAGCGGGGAACGCACCGCCTTCCTCTTCGACAGAATGCGCGATGGACAGCAGAACGTCCGCCTTCTGCCGCCAGAGGCCCAGGGGTCTGAGGGCCTCCCATAGCTCCCCCTGCGTCGCCTTCCCCAGCGAGGACCATGAGGGATAACGGTCCAGGAACGGTGCATACGCCCGGGCGACGGCACTCGCGGACGTGCGCTGCAGCAGAATTTCCGCCACGACGACCTCGTAGGCGGTCCTGCCCGCATCACGCCAGAGGAAGGAGCGCGCGCACTCCTCGAACCATGCGAGGAGTTGTTCGCGCAACCATATCACCCGCTCGTCGCTGGGCGCGGGTGGGGCGGGTCCGCAATTAGCACCCCACCGCGGCTGCTTGTCCATCAAATATCTCCCTGCACCTGTGACATACCCCACGTTGAACGCGGAGGATTCTACAAATGTTACCTACCTTATTGGCTGCGTCCCCTTCAAAACGCCACCTCCTCCAATTATCGCCGTGCCTCCCACTCGCCGCGACCGATGACCACACGAGGCGAGTGAAAACACGGGCACGCGATACGAGTGTGATACACGTCCGGGTGAAGTTGTTACACGGAAGGGATCAGAGTTCCACTGTTCTCAAGAACTTACCCAAATATAGACAGGCCACATTCAGTGTCTTGTTCCTCTTTCTTCCACACCTGCTAGGAGTTCCTAGTCTGACAGTATGTCCAGAGGCGTATCTGTTCCCGTAGAACTTACGGTACATCCAATTTTGTTACGCTAACGCCGCTAAGTTACATGCAGCGTTATAATCTCTATCAGTCACGTTGCCGAAGTCCTCACACACGAACACGCGGTCTGAGAGCGTGAGGTCTTCCTTCTTCCAGCCGCAACAATGACATATCTTGGAAGAGGGATACCAGCGTGAGGCCAGCTTCACCTCTACCCCTGCGAACGCCGCTTTGTAGAGGACTTGACGCTTGAACTCAGAGAGTCCGACATCAGCACAGGCTCTTGCTAACTTATGGTTCTTGAGCATCCCTGACACGTTCAAGTCTTCTAAGACGATGCATGAAGGACGTTTGCAATCAGGCTTGGTTCTTGCCACGAGTGCGCTTGTTGCCTTATGCAGTGCATCTTTGCGAACATTGGCTATAGGCACATGCACACGCGCTAATTTCTGTTTGGCCTTACGACGGTTGTTGCTTCCCTTCTTCTTACGTGAGTGTTTGCGTGACGCTCGTTTGAGGGCATTGATTTTCTTACGTAGGGCTTTGGGATTATCAAACGTCTCACCTGTAGACAGCGTGGCGAGTGTCTTGATACCCAGGTCTACCCCGATAGCCTCCCCTGTTGCTTTGGTAGGCTCTGACATTTCTTCATGGACACAGATAGACACGTACCACCTTCCAGCGATCGCGGACGAACAATCCGCCGACTCCCGGGGAAGCACCACCCTCCAGCGATCGCGGCGCGTAGAGATAGCTCCAGTTATCAACCCTCCTCTTGCAGCACCCAGTACCCCCCGACGGTCTCCAAGGTGTAGTGCTGGCTTGTGACCTGCGAGATCCCTCCCAGAATCCGCTCGACCTCCCTGCGCGAAAGGGCACCTCCCTGCTCCATCCAATACACCAGGCTCGGCTCGACACACGCGATGGCGGCGACGGCGAGCGTACTCAAATGGTGCTTCCGCTCGATCTCTCTCAGCGTCAGCTTCCCCTCCTCGCCGACGTAGGGCACCTAACCCACCACCTTCGCGTAGGTCTCGACGACCATGCGATTCGCTTCCTCTGTTCCCACGAGTTGCTCGAGCTCTTCCTGATGCTTGCCCAATGCGTTGTACTTCTGCTCAATGAACTTGTGGGACGCGACGACGGCGTACCCTGAAAGGGCCAGCCGCATGGCCTCACATTCCAGCTCGATCTGCTCACGCAGTCTGGCAACCTCGCTCATAATCTGCCTGCTTTCTCTTTTGTGTTAAAACATACCCGGTTGCTGTATCGCCTTGCTAGATTGGCTTCAATAGCCTTACGACCTGGAAATGCTTTACTGCATATCGCGCAGATCGCTCCGTGTATGGCCCCAGCCGGGCGAAGAACCTTATTTCTGGGACTGTTCCTGAACCAGCGGCGCGCTGGTGTGACGCAGTTACGCTGCCTTCGTGTCGGATTGTGCTCGCGATACCATGAAGACATCCCCGGCCTATCAATCCTCGTGGTGAAGGGACGAGAGACTCACGCACCTATTACCACGTTTGAGTAGGTATGTGACCACTGTTAAAACCTCCTTCTTGACCTCCAGTACGGAGGTACCGCTACTACAACGCAACCCATTGGGATGGGTCCCTATGTAATGTATACCATTACAGTGGGATTGTGTCAAGTGGGCAAGTCGGGTATGATGGATGGCATCGAGGAGTGAAGGAAAAGGAGCACCATGAGACGCTTGCGCGTAAAAGAGGTCGCCCAGGCCAGGGGCTTCACCATGGCCCGGCTGCAGAGGGCGGCCGACATCAATCTCAAGACCATCCAGGCGATCTGGCACGACCCGCGACACAATGCGTCGCTGAACACGCTGGACAAACTCGCCGAGGTACTCGGCGTCCCCGTCACCGAGTTGATCGAGGACGTGCCGGCGGGGATGACTCCAGAGGAGAGGAAACCGAGGAAGGTCGCGGAGGACACCGACGTGTATCGCGCGAGGGATGAGAACTGAGACACGACACGCGCCCCTCTTTCTTGAGAGGGTGGAGCACTGGGCCAGGCCGTATCGACGCACATCAGCGGAGGAGCACCCCTCGCTGCAAAGGTCCCCCGGGACTCCGGTTGCTGAAAAGGTGGGGTTTCGCGCTGGTTTCTTCAGCCTCGCCTTTTGGGGACATTTTCAATCGGGGAGAGATGCCACTCCCTCGCTACAGCTGGGTAGGCCAATCGGCAAGCTCCCTGTACTGGATGCGTGGATGAGACCTACATCAGAGTCAAAGGGCAATGGTGCTACCTCTACCGGGCCATTGATTCGGATGGCAACTTGGTTGATTCACAGCGGAGCCGCGAAACGAGATATGGAGGCTTAGAGCAAGATCATCGAGGAATCAAACAACGCTACTATCCGATGCCAGGCTTCGGGAACCTCACATCAGCTGCCCACTTCTGTTGCGCCTTTGACGAATTACGCAACTATCTGCGCCCACGCCACATCGTAGGAGAAACGATGACACTTACAGAACGATGACAGGTCTTCCGTGCAAGACACGCGTCCCTACAACTAGTGATGAGCACCACCTCATAAGCCAGAGAATGATATCGAGGGGCGTACATCTACCTATTCCTGCGAGCCTCGGTGTTCTCGGTTCTGACATAACCGTTCATCATTATCCTTTCTTACGAAAGCTCTCTTTTTCAAGAGGCTAGAAGATGTGCTGGCGTGCTGGCAGCAGCATGTTCAAGACTGCTCTGGATGCCAACGCTGCATATGTTCTGCGTGAGTGTTGAGATATGCTTCGGGACCGAAGAACTGATCATAAAATCCCTGCTCAAGATGATGTGCCTGGGTATAAATGCGTAAAAGAATAGTTGGGAAGCGTGCGGGTATGCGTCCGTAGGTACGATAAATGTGTTGCGCCATCTCACCGATACAATCAACCTGCGCCTGTGTATACGGTTGAGCGGTCGCTTTTATCTCGCTATTCTCCCGAAATGGCCCACCCGTTGTCGCATCATAGGTTCCACCTGGACCAAACTTCCGTTCTGCCAGCTTGTGAGCTGCTTCATACATGTCCGAGACATATGGCGGACAAAGCGATTCATAATAGCCATCAAGCCCGATAGGATTAGGCATCGTCCACTCTTCCCGATGCACAAAGCGAAAACCAAGCCCAGCAATTCCCTCACTAGCAAAGGCTCCCAACGCGCTATATGGGAAGATACCAGAGTACATCCAGCCGCCTAAACCAATAGCCTGCATCATAAGCACAATGTTTTGTCCTATTAAAGCAAGCTCCATCGCGACCGTTGCGTATGCCGCCTGTTCAACATGAGAGAGCGAAAAACGCAACGGTGGCGTATCTTGAATAACTCCTGTCCGAATAAAGGGTTCAAGCTCGCCACCTAGACAGCCCTTGTAATCATCGTAGAGGGTATAGCCATTGGAGACATACATTGCCAAGAGAGCGAGGAGTTGTTGCCCCACATCGCCTATCGGCATAAAGAGAGTTGTACCGGGCTGATTACTATTCCAGAGGTTGTGCTCGTCATAATGAGGAGCTTCTCTAGGAAGGAAAAGCCGTTCCTTGCGTAATTGCACTGTCGCGGCTTGTGTATGCGCGAGAATGCGTGACACATCGTCATATTCGCCTGCAAATTCGCGGAGTCGTTCTGGTGGAAAATCGCGTGTGCGCGTCACGTAGATACCAGAGTCGTCAGTAAAGAATAATTCACTCGCTCCAATGGTGGCTGCGGAAGGAATAGTGCGACCGGTCATACGTAAACTATAGTTGCTGAATGTATCGCTCTGGTTCACGGTAAAAGGAATGCCAAAGTTCCAGCCAGTGACTCCCGTACCTGCCGCAAGTAACAATGCCCGTTCAAGCTCACAGAGAGGAAGTGGTTCGTGTTGTGAAGTATACGCAAGAGGTCCACTCGGTATTGTCATGCCATAGCCGAAACGGCGCGAACGACGCCCAAATATCCCACTCGCGAGTGGAAATTCCAACACCTGTTGCAATCGTGGATCAAGGAGGCGATTATTGCTCATTAGCAGTCTTTCCCTGTGATAAAGAGAGTATGCTTTATTGTAGTAGTATAGCATACTCTCTTTATCACAGGGAAAAACGTGTGCTAGCTCTTTAGGATATGGGTTCCAAGATGAGGATGTAAACTAGTCTCGTCTCGAGTCTGAGGAGCTTCACAACTTGGAAAGCCATCTAGAGCAAGCACGTACTGAAATGCACGATGAAGACGCAATACTACTATATATGAAGTTTCTCTGCAAAACTATGGTCCTACTCATCAGTTCATTTTCAGGTCGCCTATGGTGAATAGAGCAAAAGCTAGCTCATTTCATTGGGAAAAACGGCAATTTTCTGCAAAACTATGGTATTATCAATCTGCAAGACCATGAGTATAATGACAAATTTGTCATTTAACCAATGGTTTTGCAGAATCTGCAAAACTATGCTTCCCATATTTTACAAACAAAAATATATTTGCTTATTTATAGCAAAATTCACATATGCTAATAAAGCGGCGAATTTCTAGCGGTTAATACAATTTTCTTGTTTAATCACTTTATGCTTTTGACAAACACATTACATTTAAATACAATGTGTTTTATTATTCGCTTTTTCTGTTATCATCTTCTATATCACCTAACTCTTCTAATATTTTTCCACACTTTATATACCTCAAAATACACAAAGTAAAAAGATTTCTTACTCTTCAATAAATGTCCAACTCGTGGACGGCTTGGATAAATACTATAATGGATCGGCCTGGACTACAAATTGCAACAGGAGCGGCACAGATTGCATCAATTAATAATCTGCCTCCTGTAGTTCCTGCGAAAGGGCTTCACAGAGCAATGATTGAGTCAGTAAAGCGATTTGGTCATCCCGAAGGCATGGAGTACGAAGGAACAGAGAAAAAAATCCATCCAAATGATGAAACACTAGTAGCATGGTTGCCTGACGATGTTCGCATCGAAATACTAGCAATAATTCGTGCAGGAAAGCGGATACCTGAAGAGATTCTAGCCCAAAAAGAAATGTTAGATGTATGGACAAGAATGATGGATCATTCTTGAAGGAAGCAAAGCCATGAATAAGCAGGAATTAGAGACGTTACTGGAAGAGTTCGATGAGGCATTGGTAAAAGCTTTTCCTGGCCCAGAGACGATGCAGGTACTGGTAGTCGGCGGTGCCTGCTTACTTTTCCAAGGGGTTATCACTCGACCCACAGAAGATGTGGATGTGATTATCTTTGACCTGATGGGAAGCGAGGAAAGCACGCTCATTTTTAAGTCGCCGCTCGCCGATAAGATTCGCAGGATCATTAAAGGCATTGGGAAACGGTATGGACTCAAGGGACAGCAGCAATTCTTTTTGAATGATGACTGCTCACCGTTTTTACTTGAACTAAGCGAGAATGAGTTACCTCCTATGCAATTGCTCAAAGCCTATCAGAAACTGCATCTGTATGTCCCCAGCGACCTGAGATATATTCTAGCTTGTAAGTTCATGGCAGGAAGGCCGACAAAAGATTTTGCCGACATCACCATTCTCTGTCAACGGCTGAGCATCCACAACCGAAAGCAAGCACAAGCTATCGTGGATCAATATTTCCCTTCTCCTGCACATCAAGCCTTTCACCTGTTATCTCAAACACTCGAAACGCTGTTTGAGGAGTGATAAAGTTCGCGCTATTTTCCTCTAAAAGGCTGGTCAGATCGTCCTCTCTATGGTATGCTATAATGTGAACATAGAGACGATGAGCGAGGATGCAATGGCAACATTTCAGTTCAAAACACAAACATTGGCGATGGCCTATGACGAATTGGCTTCGGGCAAAGAGGACTTTCGCGTCGCTGTGGGCAATTTCATGAATGCCTTCTTCCTCTATCATGTTGAGAACCGACAGAAGCTCATCAATGATCCTATTCAGATGTCAGACCATCCTACCCAAGAGCAACGTGGCTGGGCAGCGTTTTGTGCTGGTGCGGCGGAGTATCTTGCCTCACGCTATGACTTGCAGTGCCCAACATGGGCGCACAATCCCGCTTACTCCATGCCGGAGCCGTGGTATACTCTCCCGAATGCTCTCCCCGCAATGCGTCAGCACTTCCACAGAACCGCTCCCGAAGCGTTTCGTCGTCGCAACGTGTTTTGCGATGATCACGTCTTCAGCAATGCTCATCCCTCTTCACGCGAGCCGGGGAATCTTGAAGATGTGCAACACAGACGTTTGGCGGTTCTCGCTGAACTATCGCAAGAGGAGCGTGAAGCCTATCTTGCAACCCATAAGGCGAAGATGGCTGGCAAACCGCGTATTCATATCGTCGTGTAACAGGACATTTTCCTTTCTACGAATAGTACAGTGTACCTCTTATAGGTTCTCAGTAGCCCTTGTAGCAGATTGTTTGAGTGAATATAAGAGCATTATGGCCTCTTCTCTTGCAAAACAAGTTGCTTCTTGTAATCGACGCGCCCGTGATCGAGGATTAGCCCATACCCTGACGACGTTGGACTGGCAACGCACGTTGGATTTTTTTGATCAAAAGTGTGTCTACTGCGGGGGTGGAGCGTGGACAATTGATCATTTTCAGTCGCTTGCTGACGGAGGTGGTTCAACACACAGTAATTGTGTGCCATCATGTTCCCTTTGTAATGCGACAAAGGTATCGTCTTCTCCCGGGAAACTTATGCCATCGTTTGTCAGTGGAGAGCGGTTAGCAGTCATACGTGATTATTTGGAAGCGATTGGGAAGCGGAATCAGGAAAGCTGGCAAAGGTGGAGCGAGCGTTGGTCGAACTTTGCTCGGATGGATGAAGATGTGGCAAGGCTCAAGTCGCATTGCGAGTCGCGTGCAATGGAGTCACCTCTTGAGAATGCTGCTTACGGGTATCTACGTTGTATGATCTTTGGTGTCGAGTGGGATCCTTCACATCACTTTCAGGTTATGGTCAGTTTGAAGTGGCAATGGGAGCATAGCAAACTTGCGAGTTTGACTGCTGCATGCGAGGACGCGTGGCAAGTTTTGCGTGGAGAGGATATCTCTGGCAGTACAGGAATAGAGAATTCGTAATCATATATAGTAAGTTCGTTTTTCAAAGCGAAAAGGATTGTCGCAATGAACATTACTCCTGTCATCCCTGATGGCTATGACGGCCCAATTAAACAACTCACCTGCAGGATATGCAAGCATATCTTCTACCTCACTCTGACGGATTATGAACAAGTAACGCAAGTCTCCTACTGTCATGAGTGTAGCCTCATCCTTAGAGAAGAACTTGAGAAACATCAGGTGGCCCCAAGCAAAATACTACCACAACAGACTCCTGCTCCTGCTTCTCTAACAAGCGAACGAACATTGACTCCTGTTCTCCAACCGTCAAAACCAGCATTCATTTCTGCTCAACCAAGCCGTCACGCCCGTCAGCAGTCGAACACCGACCAGCAGATCTCGTTTCGCAACCGCTGATCCTCCAGGACGAGTTCGCGAATCGCATTGGGGAGCTGTTCGCGCTGCCAATGGCACTCGAGCCGACCGGTGCTCTCACCCTCGCATCCGGGGGCGGCCGCACGCGCGGCCTTGATCGCGTAGGCCGCAGCACCGAGCTCGTGTGCGGCGACATGCGCCACCGCTGCGGCCTGGCCAGCAGCAAATGCGGCGTGCCGAGCGGCTCCGCGCAGCTCTCTTGCCGCAGCTTGGGCATGGCCAGCCGAATCGCGGGACTCAGACATCTTGATCTCGCCGCGCGCCCATGCCCGAGTCTGCTCGATCGCCTGGCGGGGACGCGGGTCCGAGGGCTGCACCGACTCGAAGAGGTGCAGAACGTGCTCTGCGCTCGCGGCCGCCCACAAAGCCAGGAGCCGATGGTCGGAGTCCGTGAGCGTCCCCCCGCGGCGGATGGTGATGAAGCGGGGGTCGCGGTCTTTGGGGAGGATCATGGTTGCACCCGTCCTGTTGCATCTGCCCAACGGCTTGCGTTCCCGACGGCTGGGGAGAAACAGGCTCGGAAACGGAAACCGCCGAAGCTCAGAACCAAACTCCAAAAACGCGTGCAGTCCCAGCCGTCCGGTGCACGCTTTGTTCGCTGGCTATTGTCCATAGAGGTATTTTATCACTTGGTGAGGGAGCACAGCAAAAAGATACACCGTGTATTCTTATCCGCGCCAGCAAAGGATGCCAACACCTTGGACAATTTACACACCTCTTGACATTCCGCCGCTCGTTCTGAATACTTGACAAAGTATCCTCTGTCATGAGAAGAAATGTTCACCACAACCTATTCTTTCAGAACAGAGGACCAGGACATGAGAACTGAATGTGAAGATTTTTGCACGTGGGTATTCGTAGTAGTCGATGACATATGGGAACAGATTGCGCCTTTCTTCAAACGACCAGGACCTGCGCCTGTCTGTTCTGACAGCGAACTGATCGCCATGGCGTTGATCGGTGAGTGTCGTGGTTGGCATAGGGAGACTGAACTGCTCAGTTGTTGGAAAGAATATCGTGCAATGGTTCACCACCTTCCTTCGCAAAGCCGCTTCAACCGGCGTCGGCGGAACGTGATGCAAGCTTTCAACTTGATCCGGCAGGTTATTCTACGCAGCCTAGACTTGAGTATGGATCGGCAGTGTAGTATCGAGAGTCTGCCAACCCCAGTAGTTCAATTTCACCTTGTCCCTGCTTCGACGGGAGATTGGCGAGCTTGTGGAGCCACCTTTGGCAAGGTTGTGACGAAAAAGCAGGCTATTTTTGGCTCTCGCTTGCATCTTCTGATCACTCTGGGTAGTCTGATCCTCGACGTTGAAATGATGCCTGCCAATGCCACTGATGCGGGAAGCTGGTTTTGAAATGCTCAGCGAACATACTGACTTGGAAGTGATCGGTGACAAAGCCTCTATCAGCGCTGCCAAAGCGGCAGAACTGTGGGAGCAGAACCGGATCCGTCTGCGGACTCTGTCTCGCAGCAATCAAAAGACCCAGCCTTCACCCGTTTACCAGCATATCCACACTACCATTCGCCAGCTCATTGAAACAGTCAATGGTCAATTATCGGACCAGTTCGCGATTGAAAAGAACTATGCCCATACCTTCTGTGGTTTGTGTACTCGTTTGATCAGCAAGTTGACTGCACATACCTTGTGCATTATATCAATCGCTTGTTAGGCAAGCCAGATTTCCTTCAGATCAAAGCACTGGCTTTCCCAAACTAGCATAAGGGCCTATTAGCCAAAAGGGATAATCGAAATGGAGAAAAGAGGGAGAAGATATATGTGGGAAAACAATACTCAAGAAGAGAATGCCGTGAAAGTATGTTCCTTCTGCGGAAAAAGACAGGATCAGGTTAATCGACTCACAGCAGGGTCAGGAGATGTGAATATTTGTGATGAGTGCGTCGATTTGTACCGAGAGCATCTCGAAAAAGAGGCGGGGAAACCTGTAGACAAGGTGAAAATGGTACAGGTTTGTAGCACCTGCGGTGCCCACCCTCCTGCAAGTCACCGCTACTGCTATAATTGTGGGACTCAGCTTATTCAGGGGTAGACGAGCGACACTACTCAGTGAGACTTGTTCGATATGAGTGAAGGCATAGCGTTGGCCTCTCAGCTGAAAACACAAACACTCGTGATAGCCTATGACGAACTGGCTTCGAGCCTACCTACTTGCCGAAAAATCGTTGTGTAAGCATAGCAATGAAAACACCCTCAATAAGCAGACCTAAGACTGCTTCAATGGCTGTCACCCAGATTTGAGGTGTGTCGGACGTGAACAGATCGAAGCTTTTCGTTACTCTATTGCACCTTGGTAAGATTGTCCTGAGAAAACTCTAGGTGGAGAACCGAACGCAGGCGATAGTCCATGCGCGTACCTTGGGTTTACTCTTTGAATAACCCTTCCCAGTAGCAGGAACGAGGCACCCCTCATCGCTTTCACGTTTCCTTCGACGATTGACGATTTGTATCTATGCTAGTTAATTTAGTAAAGAATAGAAGTTGCTGTCCCTCCTGAAGCACCATTGGCGGCTCTCATCAGGATTATGAAGCAAAGCTACTCAGATAAGGGCCAACAGAACACTACTATAGCTGAAGTTTTTCTGCGAAACCATGCTTCCTCATCACGATGGTCCTCTCTTCAAAAACCAAAAAACGCGATGAACGAGGTCTTACTTCATGCTCAACGCCCTGCAAAACTATGGTATTATCAATCTGCAAAACCATCGGTTAAATGACAGTGCCGTCCGCCATAACTTTAGAAAAATCATAAATTCCGCACTAATTTTAGAAAAAGTCCTTAAAATGCTTGAAAACGTCCGCACTAATTTTAGAAAAAGCTGTACAGAGCGTTTAACTGAACATTGCGAAATCTTATTTCAAATTGTGACTTTCGGACGTTTCTCTTTCACAATGTTATCCAACATAATCTTAACCTTTGGATAAGATCTTAGTTTGTAAATCGATAATTTCACTTTTCTGCTAATTTCCATTAGTGTCACAGCTTGCTCTAAGGATATTAGACTAGCAATAGCGGTGTTTACTAGCTCAATCACATAATCTTCACCTAGACGTTTACTTAGTCGAGGTTCTTTAAGAGGATAGCCTATAAGAAGAGCCCTTGCTGAGGCATAGTAGCTTAGTTGAACGGGGGACAGTTCAGCTTGTTCGCTAATAGACTCTTGAGAAAGGAAACGACCATTCTCTGTTAAAATGGTTATAGCTTTGTATAATCGCTCGATAAGCACATTTTCTTTCTGCTGTTTTTTTCTTTTTCTTCTTTCTATTTGCAAATCAAGAAGAGTCTCTTTGTTAATGGCTTCAATAGAGTTGTACTGGTTGATTCTATTAGGAGAGATATTAACATATTTGCCGATGGCTGTTAGTGTCACTGCCTCTTTTCGGCTATTCAAGTCTTGTATTGCCCCTTGTACGTGCTCAAACACGACATCTATATGCTTTTTTTGCGTGTCTACTCGTTCCTGTTCCCCTTCAGAGTACTCAAATAGACTGTACAGAGGTATACCAAAGTAATCAGCATATTTTACATACGATTGAAACGACGTACGCTTGTGCATTCCACCTTGTTCCATACCATATACTTCGTGTAGTGGTATTCCTGTAGCAAGTGCAACTTGCTGCGGAGAAAGTTGCCTCTCACGCCGTAGTACCGCAAATTTATACCCTGCCCTCTTGCTTGCATCGCCCTCATTTTCATCAAAATTCTGAGAAAGAAGAGACTCAATATCCGCTCTATATTGATGAATCATCTGTATCCCTTCCTCCAGCAATGGTAGTGCCTTGCACGCACGCAAATCTCCTTTGCATGTAGGACACAAACCTATTTTAGATGGAAGAACTAGCAAAGGAATAGGATTGTCGCAGTGCAGACAGCATTCGAGGAATTGACTTTCATGAAGAGCGCATCCTGGCAAGCAGAGAAATCTCCATATCAGCGAATAGTATGACATTTCGTCTATACATAAGGGACAGTATCTAAGGTATGCTCCTAAACTCCCCTTGAAAAAATACTGTAGAAAGGCTGGATATACAGAACAACCAAATTTTTTCGCCATATAGAAGAAGGTTGTAGCTAAAATTCTTGATTCTGAACATACTGTACGTGAAGCAATCTCACCAAAAGAAACAAGCGGATAATCTGTCATTTGTTTGAAGACGTGCTTCTCCAGTGCCATTGTTTTCGACAAATCGTCAAGGTGTTTGATTCCATTGATCTCTGCAATCCGTGTTAAATAACACGTGAGAGTCTCCAGATTTTTCGGAGAAGGGTGAAGAGGAAGGACATCAAAGTAATACCGGTCAATCATAGTACTTACAGATGCTTGCAGCATTCCTTTCTAGAAAACCACTCATTGGTTGGTAAGTTTTATTAAATGCGCATTTCGATGTCATCTTGATTTATGCATGGTGATATGCAGCGAGAAGGCATTAAACCTAGTTCAGGCCCGGTTCCTGACTTTTCTATTATGTACCATGGTACAAAGAACAGGATAGCATTCCTACATGATACATAATAGAATCTCATCAACAATCTACATCCTGCTCATTTTCTTTGTCAAAGTCTGTCACCCGTTCCTCTTGAATTCCCTTCCATGTCTGCTCCAATAATTGGGGAGATAAACAAGGAAGGTTATCCTCGATTGCTTGTCGACTAGCGTCTCTAATGAGGATCATAATGTCACGAAGAATACCAGGTAGTATACTAGCTTGTGTGTAAAATCAGAGTCTGGTATCCTGAACTGGAAAACAGTTCAATATCACCAGGAGGATACCAATGACTCTCAATGAACACGATATCGAAACCTTGACAGGAAGTCAA
>JAABUX010003076.1_pt1 | contig 22564 bp, 23 predicted proteins | sample 5561851 | NCBI WGS metagenome assembly JAABUX01 (sample SAMN10711883, study PRJNA513361) | rock metagenome | isolation source: Antarctica rocks | place: Antarctica: Victoria Land, Richard Nunatak red sandstone | collected 2016-01-03 | reverse complement strand
GAGCCGCCCGGACCCAGGCCTTCCAGGTTTGGGCCGAGGTCACCGGCGTCGCCGCTGCGGCGTAACCACGAGCACGCTGCTCTCATCGTACGCCATCGCGACCCCAGTCCGACAAGTTGACGGTGCCAGTGGAGAAGTTCGGCACGGTTGAACGGGCGCTGAAGGAAACTGACCGGTTCGACCTTTTGATCCTCGATGGTCCCGCGCACGCGGAGAAGGGGGGGCTGAGCATGGCGAAGGCCTCCGATCTCGTCGTGATGCCTACCTGCTACGGCCTCGATGATCTCGAAGCGCAGGTCGAGGCCGCCTACGAGCTGGAAGAAAACGGCATCAAACGCGAGCGGATTTGGTTCGTGTTCTCGCGTACCAGCGGGTCGGCAGGGGAGGATCAAACCGCGCGGGAATATCTGCAACGCGCGAAGATCAACGTCTTTGAACCCGTTCTCCCCGAGCTGCCGTCGATCCGGCAGGGCCACAATGGAGGCAAAGCCGCCTCGGAGATCAGCTTTCCCGTTATTCGCGAAAGAGCCATCGCGCTTGCCCTGGCGGTTGCAACACAGGTTCAGGGCCAGAAGGAGGCCGCATAAATGTCGAACGCTCTTAAAATCGCCCCGCCACCGCCTCGCCGGTCAAATCCCGAGCTCGAGACAGCGCAGCCCGTAGCCGCGGCGACACCTAAATTCAGCCAGGTCAAAGAGGATGGCCGGGTGCAATTCAACAAGCGTCTGACGCGCCGGGTGGCTGATGGCTTCGAGATGCTGGCTATTCGAACCCACAAAAAGATGCCTGATCTATTGGCTGAAGCCTTGGAATTGCTCGAAGATCGCTACGGCAAGGTCTAGGAACCTATATTCCTAGCATTCTAGGACTTTATCAAATTTCTTCTGGTGGGACAAAGCGGCGTTTCTTCCGGAGCCGACAATGTTTCTCGTAGCGCATGGAAGGGAGTCAAGAAACCGAAATGCTTATGCGAAGCTTGGTGGCGTGCCGCTTATCCACAGCATTTCAATGTTCTATATGTTCTATTGTTCCTCTGTTCCAGGGCTAAAACTGCAACTCGCACATGGGCTTAGAGCCTTTGAGGGGGAGGAAATCAGCGAAAAAGGGGAGGAATCCAGCGGTGCGGGGGAGGAATTCAGCCAACCATCCACAGGTGTTTCGGGGGAGGAATTCAGCCCAGACCTGTCCCCGAAAAGGGGAGCTGACATCGCTGTTTACTCCCCCGGAAAATTTTGGCACGCTCGGTGAGTGGTCGATTCGGAGTCCCTGCAACTGCCGTTGACATTGAGGCAAAATCCGAAGCCGACCGGTGACATTTGGGAACCGTCTAAGACGCATCCGGCAACGGTGCCGGTTCCTCTCCCTGTCGTCATGGTGCGTGTCGATGGGCCATTCACTGCCCTCGATCGCAAGCTCTGGCTGCTGCTGCTTCACAACGCCTGGGATGAGCTGAACACCGAGAAGCCCTATCATGAAATCTCTGTCTCGGAGCTGCTGCGCCTGTTCCGGAAATTTGGCCGCACCGATCTCGGCACACGCGGCAAGATCAAACTCGGCAAGGTCGAAGAGGAAACGGAAGCTGCCGCGTTGTGGGATAGCGTGCGCCGGCTCGTGAAAACGTCTGTCGAATGGGAAGACGAAGATTATCAGGGCATCAGCGCGCTCGTGAGCGAAGCTTTGATGAGCAAACGATACCGCGAAGCAGGCAAAATTTATTACGCCTTCGGCAAGGGACTTTCGCAGCAGATTTTAGCGCCTCGTGCGTTTGCGCGGTTGCGTTGCCATGTCGTGCTGGCGCTTCGCAGCAAATATGCCGTTACGCTTTATGAGATCCTGGAAGCCTATGTGAACCGGCGCGAAAGCACGCTGACTGTTTCGATTGAAGAATTCCGGCTATGGCTGAAAGTTCCTGAAGACGCCTACTCGGATTGGAAAGACCTCAAGCGCAACGTGGTATTGCCCGCTGTGGATGAGATCAACGAACACGGCGACGAAGGCGGATTTTTCGTCAGCTATGAGGGCATTCGCGAAGGTAAGGCTTTCACCAAGATAAAATTCACCTTGGCCAAATCCGCGGCCCGCGACAATCGCGACGCGGTGCTGCAGAGCAAGGCGCGACGGGGCAGGGCGTTCGCTGGCGGCGCTGCTGTTCGCTCTGCACCTGGCACACGGTATGAGCCTACGGATGCCGCTCTAAGCCAGCTGAATGCCATCGCGCCCGGATGGGACCGGCAAGGCTTGCTGGCCCAGTATCGGGAGTGGAGCAAAGGCAAAACCCCGCCTGACAATCCGCACGGCGCTTTCATCGGATGGGCCAAGCGATTTACAAAAGGGAAAGTGGCCGCATAACGCGCTCGTAGGGCAGGACAACATCGCAATGCGGCACTCGGTGACCCTAACGGCAACATCTTGGGATGGGTAGGGCAGGGGGAGGAATTACCATAACGGTGATCGGAAATCGGGCATATTCAGGCCCCTCTGGAAGCCCCTTTGAGTGCGCGAGGGCACCGCCCTTTGCCTTCTTGCGGCGGCAGCCGCGCATCAGGCGTGGCGCCGGCAGGCGGGGAATAGCGCGTAAGGGGCTTAACCTTAATGGCGGAGGCGCGGGGTTCCCCCCGCGGCTCCGGGCGCTTAGGCGCCTAGAGCAGAATCCGGAGAGCATCAGGATCTGTGGGGTTTTCAGGCTGCGGCGACTGATGTGTCGGTCGTGTTGTCGTTGGCGAGTCCAGGGTGCCAGCGCTCGAACATCGACCGGAGCGTGCCATCGAGCGTCCGCGTTCGGGTCTGCAGCAGGAGATGTGCCCCCCGTTTGGTCCATTGCATCTGCTGACGCTTGGCGAAGCGCTTGCTGATGACGGCGTTCACCGTGCTCTCAGCCAGGCAGGACGAGATGCGCTCGCCGGCGCGGTATCGCTCGCCATAGTTGATAAGACTTCCGGCGTTGCTGGCGATGTAGACGGCGAACTTATGGGCGGCACGCACGAATTTGTTGAGGTTGGAATAGTTCAGCTCCAGCCCGTCCACGTCGTCCTCGAAGAAAGCGATCTTCTTGCCGGCCCGGTGCTGGTTGCCGTGCCATAGCAGCCACTTGATGCTGTCCAGCGCGTCGAGGAGGCGAGCACCCTCGGCCTCGTCGTGGTGTGCGACACCGCGGGCATACTGGCTGAGCACCGTCAGGCGCATGGTGATGTGGAACCAGTCCAGTACATGCTCGGCTTCGGGGGTGACCAGTTCGGTCAACGCCCGCACTTCCTCGCCGCCATCCGTCAGGAAAGTCACGTCCTGGTTCGCCTGCAGCCCCTGGCTCTTCAGCACCTCGAACAGCCGACGCTTGGGTTTTGCATCGTAGCCATGCACCAGGCCGAGATAACGCGGAGGCCGATCTTCCGGCACCGAACGGCCGACGATCAGCTCGAAGTTGCTTGTCCGGTCGTCCCAGTTACGGACGTATCCACCATCGAGGGCTGCCACGATGCGGCCTTCCGGGATCGGCAAGGCCTGCCACTCGGCCTGGCAGCCGTCGATGAAACAAGTCCGCTCATCACCCAACTCTGCCTCCGCGCGTTCTGCCACGCGCAGGACATGTTCCCGCACCGTGGTCCTGTTCGCGCCGGATGTGACCGGCAGCACGTCGGCCAACAGCCCGGCCGCGGCGGCATACGGCACAAGCGATGACCAGCGTGCTTCAAGGTAAAGCCGTTCAGGCGCGATGTGGTCGGGCATGAGATTTCGGAGCGGCGACACGGTAGCCGGCCCCTCGTCGGACTGGCATGCGCAGCGGTGCAGCCGCAGGCTGGCGAGTGGCACGTCCCCATACGGGGTTCGGAACACGATGGGGTAGCTGCCTTTACTACGCCGGCGAGCACCGCATCCATCACAGCAGCGATGGCGGGCGGACCAGGCCTCAGCCTGGCTTTGCACGACACGGCGCTGGACAGCGGTGGTCAGTGCCTTGCCGTCTGCAAGCGAGAGGCCGACGTCCTCGGGCCGCTCGGTCGCCTTCTCGAACGCGGCTACCTCCTCGACACTGCCGGCGGTGCCGTCATCGGCGGTGATCTGGAGCAGGATGCTGACGCGCATGGACGGCCTCCGATGCCGGGGGTGCAGGTGAGCTTTCCACAAGTAGCAGAGTGGAAAGCTCAAGCGGACCTGGCATGGTGCCCGCTTGTCCACTCTGTCCCATCTTGGCCTGAAACAGCGATCGGTTTGCACCCCGGACACAATCAAGAAACTGGAGCATGGCCTCCGTCAAGCGTGCTGCCACCGCCGTCGCCGCCGTGCTCGTCCGCGAGGGCATCGACTACGCCCAAAGCAAGGCGGTGTTCAAAGCCGCCCGGGAGCGGGCCGGCCTGCATGCCGCGCCCGAACGCCGCAGCGGCGTGGATCGGCTGACCGTCGAAGAGGAGCTGCGCTTCCTCGACCAGGCCTATGCCCAGGGCGGCAGGACCGGGCTGATGCTGCAAGCCCTGCTGGAGACCGGCGCCCGCGCGTCCGAACTGGTGCAGCTTAGGGTCGAGGACGTCAGCCTGGCCGAGCGCATGGTCACGATCCGTCATGGCAAAGGCGACAAGCGCCGCGAGGTGCCGATCCGGCGTGACCTGGCCCAGCTGCTCCAGCTGCACATCGACACCCGACGCGCTGGGCCGCTGTTCGCCAGTCGCCAGCAGGGATCAGGACCCGTGCCGCACACCTTGACCCGCCAGCGCGTCGGCCAGGTTGTCCGAGGGGTGGCGGGGGATGCGGGGATCACCAAGCGCGTCTACCCGCACCTGCTACGGCACACGGTCGCCACCCGCCTACTTGCGCTCGGTATGGACATCACCGACCTGCAGCGCTTCCTCGGCCACGAGAGTATCACCACCACCCGGCTCTATGCCGACACCACCGCCGCCACGCTGCAGCGCCGGTTCGACAAGTTGACCGACCCGGCCGCCCACACGTTGGTCGCCAGCATCCAGCGCCAGCGTGGTGACGCCGCCGCCCTGCTCGCCGCCGACCTGCTGGCACGGCGTCGGGCCGAGCGCGTCAGCACTGCTGGTGCATAAGGTCGAGGTGCTCGCCTTTCCGAAACCGGGCGTTGACCGACCGGCGCGAGAATGGATGACCTTGGGCCTGCTCGCGCGCCCGGCTGCGCTCGACGGCCTGCTCCAACCGCCATCGCGTGTCCTCGTCGTCCAGCAGGTCTATCCGGCGTTCCTGAACGACCTGGCCGATGATCTCGGCCATGGTGTCCATGTCCTCCAGGCTGTCCAGCGACAGTGTGGCGTTGCGTCCGGCCATGAAGCCGGCCGGCCCATCACAATCCTCGGGTGGGCACGCGCCGTTGCCGCCGATGCAGCGCGGGTGGGCCTTGCCCGGCTCGGCCGGCAGGTGGTCCTCGATCCTGACCTCGTGCCGCCACGGGATGTTCAGGTCATACTCGTAGGCGAACCGGGCGCCCTTGCGCAGCCGCAGCGCCGCGAGCGTCACCTCGGGCGAGGATGCCGCCAGTTCCCACGAGCCGTAGCAGCAAGACCGAAGGCAGAACTGATACAGGTGAATGCCTTCCCACCCCATCGCGACCTGGATGACACCATGCAGCTCGTGCAGGGTGCAGGTGCTCGACACCAGCAGGCGCCGCCATACCATGGGGCTGATCCCGAGCAGCCAAACCTTGATCTGCACGACCTCAACCGCGGTGGCGTCGGCCATGGACAGGACAGTTTCACCGACTGGTCTGGCTCGCTTCGGGGCTCGCGTCACCCGGCCAGCTTATCGCCGATCGCCTCCACCGTCGCGGGCACCCCAGACATCCTGATGGTCTCGGGAGTGCCGACTGTGGCAACGATTGAGGCCGAGTGATGGGGATTGCCGGGTTCTCACGGAAGGACATGGGCCGGGGCCGACGTGGTTGCCGGCCTGGCGCACGGTCGTCGCCAGGTGCACCACGATAGGCCAACGCCGGGGCTAGGACGGGCCAGAGACGACCTTGGCGGCTTGGGCGAGGGCTGCCGGACCTACCACGACGCCACGCTTGACCCGCTGGACGGTGCCGCTGCCCACGCCCAGCTCGCGGGCGATCTTCAGCATCCCTTTGCCAGTCGCCAGTTCGGTCCTGATCGCGGCTTCCATCTTGGCTGAGATAGGCTTGCGCCCGTGATAGCCTCCCTTGGCGCGCACCCGGGCGATGCCGGACTTGATGCGCTCTTGGATCATGTCGCGTTCGAACTCCGCGAACACGCCCATCATGCCGAACATCGCCCGGCCGCTCGGCGTGGTCGTATCGAGACCCTGCTTTGCGACGAACAGATCGACCTTGGCAGCCCGCAACTCCTGCATGGACGCCACCAGATCGGGCAGGGACCGCCCGAGCCGATCCACGGCTGCCACCATCAATACGTCAAACCGGCGAGCCGATGCGTCCTTCAGCATCAAATCGAGCTGGGGGCGCTTGTCGCGGCCCTTGCTCCCGCTGATACCCTCGTCGGCATAGACCGCCACCACGCGCCAGCCACGGCCTGCCGCAGTGGCTTCCAGGTCAAGCCGCTGGTTCTCCGTCGTCTGCTCGCCCGTGCTGACCCGCAGATAGAGGGCCGCGCGCATTTCCTTCGCCATTGTCCGTCTCCCGTTTCGACCACGGGAAACATAGCATCCGGTTATGCCGTTAGATATTGTTTTCTGCATGAAAGGGAAAGGAGAGAGAAAGTGCCGGTTTTGCTGAGGCTGCCGTGGTGATTTTCCGTGGGGATTTCTGCATAGGCGACCGCCCGACTGCACCAGCAGCGCCGGTCATGCCGCCAACGGCCTAACTGCGGCGCCAAAACAACACCGGCCCGGCAGGTTTCCCTGCCGGGCCGTTGCCATGTCTTGGACGCGTCAGAGGCGTTCGGTCACTGCCGCCAGATGTCATTGCTCGTCAGGTTCACGCCCGCCACGTTCAGGTGCGCGCCGTCTGAGAGCTGCAGCTGCGTCCCGCCGTTGGCGTGCTGCGCGGTGGACAGCAGCATGTCGGTTGACCCGCTGTAGCCGACCAGGTCGACGTGATCGGTGCCCTGCTTGAAGCTATCGATCATGATCTGGTTGCCGCCGCCGACCTGGTTGATGGCGCTGTTGATGACCAGGAAGGTATCGACCCCAGACCCAGCGTGCATCTCGTTGTAGCCTGAGCCCGCGACCATAGCGTCGTTGCCCGCGCCGCCCGTCATGATCGTGCTCGGCGTGGGATTTTTGAAATCGGTGCTCGGGGCGTAGGCCCCCTGATGCGCCTCCATGTAGTTGTTTCCGGTCGACCCTGCCGCAATCAGCACGTTCACCGCATTCTCGCCGCCAACCAGGCCATCTCCCGCATTCCCGACGGCGACGAGCGTGTTACTCCCGTGGTTCGAACCATAGAGCGTGCTCTTCTGCGTGCCGGCCACGATCGTGTTGCTGGCAGACCACAGCGTGCCCGGCGAAATTTCCCGACTATTCTCACCGCCGACGAACACGCCGCCGCCCTGGCCACCGTTTATCTCGGTACGTGTCGCAGTTCCGCCCAACACTACAGAGAAGCCGCTGCCACCGATGAAGGAAATGCCGGCACCGGCGCCCGTAAAGAACACCGAGCTGTCACCCTGCGCGGCAACGTTGACTTGTCCGAGAGGAAAGAGGGCGTCCGCTTTCCCGAAGTCGAAAGCGTTTACCGTCTCGCCGTGGCCAAAGGTGGTCACATTGCCATTGCTAATCTTAATCGTGTCACCGTCGCCGTAGACCGCCACTTGGTCGTGTCCAGCGTCGTATCCGGAGCCGCTGATGAACGTCTCGTTTGGTCCAGATAGATAGATCGTGTTGTTTGACCCGGACAGCGTGTTCGTTGCGTAGTTAGACTTTCCGCTATCGATTATGTCTCCGTCGCCATAAGCGACGGCAGTGTCACCATGTTGCCCGGTCAAATCGAGGGTCTGGTTCGGGGTGGAGAGAACGGTGATGGACATGGACATTGCGAAATCCTGTTGAAGAAGGTGTGAAGTGATAGCTGATCAAAGTCTTCAATCAGTTTGTCCTGAGCTGTACTTTCGGTGCGCCTTCTTTCATACTCCGGGAGGTAAAGGCGTGTATGCTTTGCCGTCTGACAATTCGTCCGCTTCCAGTGACAGCAGCACGAGCCGCTGCATCTGTTCCGCATCCAAATTGTCGGCGATGAGATCGGCCGCCGCGATGGCCATCTGATCCAGTTCCAGTTCCTGCTCCTGCACGAACCGCTCGGCCTCCGGGTCTAGCGTCCGCTGCTTCTTACCTGCGACGACAGATTTCCTTCCCCAGAATGATACAGACGGCTACGCTTCCGATGATGAGCAAAAAATCGAGGATGCTCACGGTACCTCCTCCAACATCGGGGCAAGGAACACCGCCAGGATGAACACGATCATGGCTATTTTGAGCAGGAACGGCAGGAACTGGTTCACCGCTTGCACTCGTCCGCATAGTCGGCGAACCGGATGAACTTGAGGTCTCGACCCAGCAGGGCTTCCTTGGCCGTCAGCTCGGTCAGGATTGCGCTCCACTCCAGCAGGTGGACCAGTCGCGGCAGCGGTGGCGGGATGCTGATCCCGTCGTCGAACGACGAGGTCATGACGAGACCTCCGCTGACGTGTCGGCCAGCAGGAAGGCCCGGCGGGCGATGGCGGGGGTCATGGGCGTTCCAGGCTCCTGGAGGGTTTCGACAACCCACAGCAAGCGCTACGTTATTCGTCCTATAAACATCAAAAATACCTAATATGTTTCTTGCCTCACCCGTGTCGATCGCTCATAGTGACGGCATGGGAAGACCTCCGAGTGCAGAAAAGACGACCCGAAAAAACGTTACTTTTCCCGATACTCTTTGGGATGCTTTAGACGATGCCCGGCGGACGTTCCCCGGGCGGGTGCCGACACAGGCAGAGGCGATCCGGGTCCTGCTGGCCGAGGCGATCGAAGCCCGGAAGGCCGCTGCTAAGTGAGCGCCGCCGTCGCCCTGTCCCGCGATGCATCCGACGCCGTAATCGACGACGATCGCCTGCTCCAAGACATCGCCCAGGCTCAGGCATCGACGCACCAGCATGAGCTGCACGCGCAGCTTCGGGAGCTGGACGATCGCGTAGACGCGCTCGACCAGCGCTTCGGCTGGCTGGCGGGGTCGCAGAAGGCGTTGCTAATCGAGATCGCTCAAGCGGGGGGCCCTGACCTATGACCTCCTACATCGCGCTAATACGCAAAGACATTGCCAGCATTTACGGCGTGGATTTCCCCGATTTCCCAGGATGCGTAACCGCAGGAGAGACCTTGGAAGACGCGCGACGCCTGGCAGCCGAGGCGTTGGAGCTGCACGTCGAGGAAATGCTGTTGAACCGCGAACCACTGCCGGACGCGACTTCTCTTGAAACCATCATGGAAGACGGCGGCAACCACGAGGCTGTCGCCTTCCTCGTGGAAATCAGCGTGTGACCAGACGGTTCTAGCGCTCTTGGGGTAGGTTCAAGATACGTGTGAAAGCCCATGCGGCAGCGCGCTCGTCGGCACTGCCCCATCGCTGACCAAGCTGGTCACCCGGGACAGCATCCCGTGAAGTTGACGGGCGAGCACGTGCGCTGCCCGTACGTCACCTCTGCTTGCTCGGCTGGCCGAACATGCGATAGCCGCTCAATCCTTGTCAGAGTTAAGCTGAGGCTCCTGCTTTTCTTCGCGCACGAGATCAGGAAAGCTGTCCGCAACGAACATGACGACGGTGGTCATAACGCCAACCATCATTCCCAGAAGCCAATTGGACGTCGCGATCGCCAGCCCGACGGCCCCGGTAATCCAAACCGCGGCCGCGGCTTTGATCCCTTTGACATCGAATCCGCTTTTGAAAATGACGGAACCGCCAAGGAAGCCGATGCCTGACAGGAAACCCTGTAGCGTGCGACTGACCGAGCTAGGGTCGGCCGCGGTGAGCTTCTCCGCCAACAGCATGTAGGTTGTGCTGCCGATCGCCACCAAGATCATCCCGGCAACGCCGATCGGCTTGTGGTGCGCACGACGCTCCCAACCGATTAATCCGCCAATCAGGCCGGAGGCGCAGATTTTTGCCGCCATTTCCAGGGTCCCAGGACCATCAGCAATTCTCATTTTGGCCGTGCTGTTGAGCGCGGGTGAGTGAGTCTGCGCTGCAACAGTTTGTTGACGATGCGATCATGCGCCGCGAACCTGGGTTACGGCTCGCTTTGATTCCTGGTTCATCGTGCTTGTGGAGATGCCTGAGCGCCTGTTGGATGTGCTGCGCCAATGCTGCGGGTCGCTGCCGGATCGCCGGCGTGGCAGCAACACGCAATTCGGGTCAGAAGGCCCAGCGGCGCGAAAACGTACGGTAGCGGCTTGCACGCCATGATTGCACGCAACAAACAGGTAGTTCATGTCGGTATCAAACTGTAATCGGCTCTTTCGCGATGTAACCGTAGGAACTTCGTCCGTGTTCTCCTTTCTTACCGTGCGTTTTCGCGCGCTCTGGCCTTCCGACCCAACTCGGCGGCGGCCATCCGGCGACGTAGTTCATCCGTCCTTCCAAATTCGCCATCGTTCCAGACGATGAGAACAGGCATCCAAGTTTCACGGTGTCCGCAGCCCAACCCGGACGGATGATGGCGGGCATCGCAAGCGCAGCACCCGCAGCCAGAACGGTTCGCCAAGTAAAAGAGGGCATCAGGATTCCTTACTTGTGGCTGGAAGGGCCAACAGCGCCGCGCAGCCTGAGGCAAAGAACGTGCCGATTATTATAATGATATCGTAATATCCTCTGAGGATGGGCCTGGGGCCGAGCGCGCCGGCGGTATCGAACGGCTACCTTGCCGCCCGGCGGCGCGCCAACGTTCCTTCTAAATTCAGTGCCCAGCCGAAGCCGTCGTCGAGGGCATCGACGACCACGCCATAGACTTCGGCGGCGTGCTCGGGAGTGATGTAGCCATCGAGGATGTCCCCCACGGTTTTCTGCGGATCACGCTCCAGCGGGTCGCCAAAGCCGCCGCCGCATGGCGAGAGATATGACATCACGTCGCCTTCGCTCATGTGCAGTCCGGAGAATTTGGCCGGATGCTGGATGATGGCCGTAGGAGTCTGTGCGTTATAGATTTCCAGACGTCCGCCATGGCCCTCGTGACCGCCGAACACGCCCCAGGGCTTGTCGTCGTGGCGGTCGGATTCATGGGTGACGGAGCCGGACCCCAGAAACCGTTGCGACTTGATCACCCCCATGCCACCGCGGAATTTGCCGGCGCCCGGAAACACGTCGTCGCGCATCTCGTAACGGTCGCAGATCAGCGGCAGGTGCATGCCGAGGTCCTCGAGCGGGTTGTTGCGCGTGTTGCGCATCAGCTCCTCCACCGTGTCCGGCCCGTCGGAGCCGGGCCGGCCGCCCATTGCCGCCTCGTTCACCTCGAGGAACACCCAGTAGTCGCCGGACGGACAGACGCCGGAGAACGCCGCGAAGGACAGCGTCGCCGCGTTGCCCGCCGTGCAGCGGTCGGACAGCACCGGGGCGAGCGCCTTGATGATGAGATCGACCACGCGCTGGATTTGATTGAAGCGCGCCTCCGCCGCCGCGGGGGCGATCGGGTTGAAGATCGAGCCGAGTGGCGCCGTCACCTTGACCGGACGGAACGATCCCTCGTTCGCCGGCACCGTGTCGGCATTGGTGTACGTGTCCAGCAGCAGCGCGCGGAAAGCGAAGAAGCACGCCACCTTGGTCGAACCCTCGAACGGGACGTTGAACGCGGTCGGCACCTGCGGTGACGAGCCGGTTAGGTCCACCTCGACGCCATCGCCGCGGACACGCACGGTAACCTTGACCGGCAGATGGCGGCCCCGGTTGCGCCCATCGTCGTCCATGAAGCCCTCGGCGACGTAGTCTCCGTCCGGGATCTTGGCAATCTCTCGCCGCAGCATCGTCTCGGAGTAGTCCATCAACTGCCGAGTCGCCTGCAGCACCGTCTCCTGGCTGTAGGTCGCCAGCAAATCCTGGAAGCGGCGGACGCCAAGCTCGGCGGACGCAATCTGCGCCGCGAGGTCGCCCATCACCAGGTTGGGCACCCGGGTGTTGCCGCGGATGTAGTTCCACAACGCCTCGTTGCGCCTGCCTTCCTCATACAGCTTCACGGCATTGAACAGCATGCCTTCGGCGAACATGTCCGGCACGTCGATGATTAGGCCGGGCGTCGCCGCGCCGATATCGACGTGATGCGCCGTGTTGGCGGAAAATCCGACCAACTCGCCGCCGTGGAACACCGGCATGACGATGGCGATGTCGGGAGAGTGGCTAGCGCCGAAATAGGGATGGTTGTGGATCACCAGATCGCCCGGTTTCCAGCTCTCCACCGGGATCGTCTTCTCGATCCCGCGCAGGTAGCCGGGCAGCGAGCCGATATGCATCGGCGTCGAATCGCTCTCGGCCAGCGTGTTGAACGCCCGGTCGAACAGCCCTGCGCCAAGATCCTGGCTCTCGCGGATGATCGACGAATACGACATCCGGTAGAGCACGTTGCCCATCTGCTCGGCGATGGCGTGCAACGCGCCGCCAATCACCTGCAGCGTTATCGGATCGACGATTTGGGTCATGTCCAGGCCTTTCAGCGGGCGATGACGATGTCGCCATGCGACAGCATGCGTGCGGTGTAGCCCGGCGGCACGATCGTCGTGCTGTTGTGCTGCGTGATGATCGCCGGCCCCTGCACGGTGTCCGCGGCCAGCAGCCGGTCCCGGGTGAAGCGCGGCGTGCTGAGCGACTGCCCATCATCGAATATGGTCTCCCGGGCATACAGCCTCGCCGCCTCCGGGTCACAGCGGCCGCCATGCGCGATCTCTGGCAGGCGCAGCACGTCGGTGGCGCCGCGCGCGATCAGGCGCAGCGTGACCGCCTCGACGTTCTGGTCATCGAACGCGTGCCCGTAGACCTGTCGATGGGCGTCATAAAAATTCCTGATCACCGCTTGTACTCCCTCGCCGTCCAAGGCGCCGTCGGGCACTGCCGCCCGAAGCTCGAAGCCCTGGCCGACATAGCGGCACTCCAGCACACGGTCGAAATGGCGCCGGGCCACCGCGATCCCGTCATTCTCCAACTGCGCCTCCCCCTCGCGTCCAAGCTCCGCGAACGCCTGATCGAGACGTGCGAGGTCGCTGGACCCCGCCGTGCTGAGCACGACCAGGACGGAGCGGGTGTACTCATATTGCAGCTCGGTTTCCAGCAAGCCGATCGCCGCGGTGACGCCGGGATGCAGCGGGGAGATCACGTTGCGCGCGGCGACGAGCTCGGCGAGTGCCACGCCGTGCAGCGGCCCGGCGCCGCCGAACGCCATCAGCGAGAAGCCGCGCGGGTCGATGCCCTTGGCAACCGAATTGCCGTTGATCGCCAGCGCCATCGTGTTGTTGACGATCCGCAGCACGCCCAGTGCCGCCTCGGTCACCGGCAACCCGAGCGGCCCGGCCAGGTGCGTCTCGATCGCCCGGTATGCGAGGTCGCGGTCGATCTTCAGATCTCCGCCAAGGAAGCGGTCGGGGTCGAGGCGGCCAAGCACGACCTGCGCGTCGGTCACGGTCGGCTCTGTTCCGCCACGGCCGTAGCACGCCGGGCCTGGGTCCGCCCCGGCGGATCGCGGTCCGACCCGGAATGCCCCGCCGGCGTCGATGTAGGCGATGGAGCCGCCGCCGGCGCCGATCGCGTCGATGTCCAGCATCGGCACCAGCACCGGCAGCAGCGCCACCTGGGTATCGCGCGAGTTCTTGATCGTCAGCTCGCCGCCGCGGATCACGCTGATGTCGGCCGACGTGCCGCCGATGTCGATGGTGATGATGTCGGAGACGCCGCAGGCCTGCCCAGTCGCCCGGCCGCCGATGACGCCGCCCGCCGGGCCGGACAGCAGCAGGCCAACCGGGCGCGCGATCGAGTTTTCGATGGTCGAGATGCCGCCGTTCGATTGCATGATCCGCACCGGCGCTTGTATCCCGCCGTCACGGAGCCGGCCCTGGAGCTGCTTCAGGTAGGACGAGGTGCGCGGGCCGATATAGGCGTTCATCGCGACGGTGGAGAACCGCTCGTATTCGCGGATCGTGTTGACGACCTCGGACGAGGTGCAGACGTAGGCGTCCGGCAAGACATCCAGCACGATTTCCTTGGCCCGGCGCTCATGGACGTCGTTCAGGAACGAGAACAGGAAGGCGACGACGACGGCATCGAGCTTGCGCTTGCGGAACAGCTCGGCGGCCGCGCGCACCTCGTCCTCATCGAGCGGCACCGTCACGGCGCCGTCCGGCGGGAGAATGCGTTCGCTGACCACCAGCCGATTGCGGCGCTTGATCAGCGGCGCGCTTTGCCACGGCACGTCGAACTGCAGCGAGAAGTTATGCGGGCGCTTGTGCCGCGCCATGTGCAGGATGTCGCGGAACCCGCGCGTGGTGATCATTCCCACTTCGGCGCCCTTGCGCTCGATGACCATGTTCGTGGCGATCGTCGTGCCGTGGAACAGCACGTCGATGTCGCCGGGCGCGACGTCCGCCATGCGGCACAGCTCGAGCACCCCGGTGACGACGCCGATCGACTGGTCCTCCGGCGTGCTCGGCACCTTGTGCACCACCACGCGTTGCGCGCCGTGCCGCGTGTCCGCCAGCACGAGGTCGGTGAAGGTTCCGCCGACGTCGACCCCCACCCGCACGAGCCCCGCATCGTTGGCCGTTTCGGACATGATCCGCTCCTGCTTCAAGCCGTCTCCATGACTGCGAAGGCGCGCACCGGCGAACCCGATCCGCCCTTGACCTTCAGCGGCACGCCGAAAAACTGGAACTCGCCTCGCCCGACGAGCTGTTCCAGGTTCACCAGCCATTCCCAGTGGCTGATGCCGAGCTCGCGGCACAGGCGGTGGTTGCCGAAAAAATTGTCGGTCGGCTTGTCGGTCGATGGGCCCTCGACGCCGTGCATGCGCGAGCCGCGCTCATGCAGCCAACGGGTCGCCTCGACCGTCAGCAGCGGATTGGTCCAGACCGAGTCGGGAGATGGGTAGGTCCGCGCGTGGAATCCCGTGCACAGCAGGACGATGTGACCCGCGACCGTCACTTTGGACGCCGCCTCGGCCCGCTCCATATCAGCGACGGTGATGTCGCCCAGCCCAGGGATGTGCCTGAGGTCGAAACAGACGGCCTTGCCCATGAACAGGTCGAGCGGCATCTCGTCGATCGGCGCTCCGCTCGGCGAGACGTGGCGGAACGCGTCGACATGGGTTCCCACGTGATCCAGCATGCCAAGGTAGTTGGTCTGGAACGTCATGGCGTCGCCCGGCACGCCTAGGCCGAGTTTTGCCGAGGATTCGTGGGTCATGTGCGTCAGCACCACCGGCCGCTGGAACAGCTTGTGCGAGGGCATGTTGTCCTCGATCGCGAGGCTCAGGTCGATGATCTGCCGTGGCATTGCGGTTCCCTTTCTGATCCTGCGTCACGCCGCGCTATCCGCGGGCCGTTGCACCGCGACGACGGTCGCGTCGGCCGGATCCCAGGCCAGCGCCAACTCGTCCGGCGACCAGCCGCGCGGGTATTTGCTGGCGTGGCTTTCCACCGTGATCTCCTGGCCGTCGGCCAGCGCCACGTTCAACTGCACGGCAGTGCCGATCAACAGCCGGCTCACCAAGCGTCCGGGCATCCGCTCGCGGTGGTCCGGTGGGCCAGTCGCGTCCACCAGGTCCACCGCCTCCGACGGGATCGACAGCACGGCTGCGGCGCCTTCTGCCGGAAGGATACCGTTCGGCCGTCCGTGCAGCAGGCCCGCCGCCGTCGCGACCGCGGCGATCCCGTCGGCATGGCCCTGCAGCGTGCCGGTCAGCAAAGTGTTGCGGCCGATGAAGCGGGCGACGAATTCGCACTGCGGACGGGTGTACAGATCGTGCGGCGTGCTAATCTGTTCGGCGCGCCCGCGGTTCATCACGACGATGCGGTCCGATAGCATAAGCGCCTCGGACTGCGCGTGGGTCACGAATATGAAGGTGATGCCGACATTGCGCTGCAGCAGCTTCAGCTCGTGCTGGATCGACTTGCGCAGGTTGGCGTCGAGCGCTCCGAGCGGCTCGTCGAGGAGCAGGATATCGGGTTCCACGACCAGCCCGCGTGCCAACGCGACACGCTGCCGCTGGCCACCGGACAGCCCGGCGGGGCGCTGTCCGCCGACAGGCCCGAGGTCGAGCCGCTCCATCATGCGATCGACCCGCCGCCGCCGGTCTGCAGCGGCCATACGTTTGACTCGCAAGCCATACTCGATGTTCTCGCGTACCGTCATGTGCGGGAACAGGGCGAAGTTCTGGAAAATGGTGGAGGTCGGCCGACGCTCCGCCGGAAGGTCGCTGACGTTGTGGCCCTGAATCAGAATGTCGCCGCTCGAGATCGCCTCGAAGCCCGCGATCATGCGCAAGGTCGTCGTCTTGCCGCAGCCGGACGGCCCGACGAAGGAAACGAACTCGCCCTTCGATACCTTTAGGTCGAAGTCGATGACCGCCGGCGTTCCGTTCGCGTAGGTTTTGCCGAGCTTCACCAGCTCCAGGTCGTAGGTCATTCAAACTTTTCAGCCGTGCGGAAACGGGACGACCCGCGGCCGAGTCCGTCACGCATTCAGGAATTCGTCCCAGCGTTGGACCAGGTGGTCGTACGCGTCGGGCCACTGATGCCAGTATGCGACGTGGGCCGCACGCTCGGCGAGCGAGCCGCCATCGCGCAGGTCGCCCTCCTTGACGCCACGCTCGGGCGGACCAGCCCAGGGCTTGCCTTCATACCAGAATGCATACTTCGCCGGCGGCATCACGTCCTTGATCTTGGTGGTGGGCGAGTAGTAGCCCTGCTCGGACACCTGGATGCCGGGCGGGCCGGACAGCCAATAGTCGGCGTACGCGATGACCGCGTCGGGGTTTGGGTTGCCGGTGATCGAGGTGACGCCGATGGCCCAGCCGCGATAGCCTTCCTTCGGCACCGCATATTGGCACGCGTGGCCCTGCGCCTTCACCGCCATCACCGCCGGCTGCCAGGCGTCGCACACCACCATTTCGCCCGAGGCCAGCAGGTTCACCAGCTCGCCGAAATCGTTCCAAAGGGCGCGGAATTGGCCGTCCTTCTTTTTCGAGATCAGGAACTTGACCGCCTCGTCGATCTGCTGCTCGTTCGGGTCACCGGGGTTCTTGACGTCGGACAAGCCGAGTGAGTTCATCGCCAGGATCGCCTGGCCGATCGCGATCAGCGGGTCGGTGTTCAGGCCCGATTTGCCGCGCCATTTCTTGTCGAAGATCGCCGTCCAGCTATTCGCTTCTTCGGCGCTGACGACGGTCGGATTATAGCCGATGGAGTCGTAGTTGTAGACGGTGGGCACCAGCCACAACGCCGAGTGGCTGGGGTCTTTCCAGATCTGACCGACGATCTGCGCCGATTCGGGCCATTTCGGGTCCGGCTTGGTGAAGGTGTCGCGGATGCTGTCCCAGTGTTTCAGCGCCCCGACCGGAACGGCGGTGATCTTGCTGGTCTGCACCACCGATGGTAGCCGCTCGCCGATCGACTCCCAGCAATCGTAATCGGACGAGCCCGAGAGAATCTTGGTTTGCGCGTCCGGAAAGGTGGCGGCCGTGCCGGTGGCGGCACGTATGCCGGAAGTGTTCTTGAAATCGGCCAAGATGCGGTCCTGGACCGTCACCGACAGGCCGATCGTGCGAAGCTGTTCCGAGCCGAGCGCCTTGGCCTGTGCCCACGCCCGGCGCGAGGGCACGAACGGCGTGCCGCCGCCAAGCGCCAGGGCCGCTGCGGCGGTGGCGTTTCTGATGATCCTTCGGCGCGGCAGGTCATCCATGCGTACCATGTCAAACTCCGTATCTGCGTCGAAACCAGGCCTAATAGCGGCCAACGAGCAAGCCGCCGTCGACCGTGATGACTTGCCCGGTCAAGTACCGCGCCGCCGGCGACGACAGGAACAGCGCCACGTCGGCAATATCGTCTGGCTCGCCCACCCGGCCCATCGGGATGAACGATGCCGCCCGCTCCAGCCCCTCCGGACCGAGCGAGTGCTCGGGCGACAGCGCCTGTGCCGTCCGGATGTATCCGGGCGCGATCCCGTTCACCCGGATGCCGGCGCGGGCAAGCTCGACCGCCAGCCCGCGCACCAGCCCGACCACGCCGGACTTTGCCGCCGAGTAGTGCACATGCTCGTCCCAGCCATACGCCACGCCCATGATCGACGACATCGCGACCACGCTGCCGCTGCCCCGCAAGCGCATGCCAGGGACCGCGGCCCGCACGACGCGGAAGACGCCCTTCAGGTCGACATCCATCGTCGCGTCCCACTTCGCGTCCGAAAGCTGGTCAAGCGGCACGCGATGGGCGATGCCAGCGTTGGCGACCACGCAATCGAGCCGCCCGAACGCCTGCTCCGTCGCGGCCACCGCGGCGTCGACCGCCTGGGTGTCGGTGACATCGAGCAGGTGGAAGCGGGCAACGCCGCCCGCGTCCGTGATCGCAGCGGCAACTGACTGGCCCTCTTGCCGGAGGACATCCGTCACCATGACGGCGTATCCGGCACGGGCAAACGCCTGCGCGGTCGCGCGCCCGATGCCGATGCCGGCGCCGGTAATCAGGACGGCCTGGCGCGCGTGGTCACCGCTCATAGCATTACGTCTCCCGAATTCGGACCGAGTGTCTGGCCGACATAGATCGCACCCGCGGGCGAAGCGAGGAACGCCACGGTCATCGCCACGTCCTCCGGCGTTCCAAACCGCCCAAGCGGCAGCTCGGCGAGCTTGGCGCGCCGCCAGTCCGGCGACAGCCGCTGCACCAGCTCGGTATCGATCGGACCCGGCGCGACGGCGTTCACACGGACGCCCCGGGCGCTGAGCTCTCGTGCCATCGACTTGGTCAGGCCGATGATGCCGGCCTTGGCCGCGGCGTAGTGGGCCAGCTCGACGCCGCCGATCTGGCCGAGCTGGGAGGCGATATTGACGATAATGCCGTGCTTTGCCGCGAGCATTGCCGGAACCGCACGCCGGCAGCAAAGGAAGGTTCCGCGCAGGTGAACGGCGATCATGCGGTCGAAATCCGCCACCTCCAGCGCCTCGAAACGGACCTGATGCACGTGGCCTGCATTGTTCACCAGCAGCGTCACGGCGCCGGCCGCCTCCGCTGCCGCAAACATCGCGTCGACACTCGCCGGGTCGGCGACGTCGGCGGCGACCGCCGTCACCCGCATGCCGGCCTCGCAAAGCCCGGTTGCGACCCGCTCGGCCCGCGCGCCGTCGAGATCGGCGATCAGCACCCGCGCGCCGACGCCGGCCAGATGGGCGGCGATTGCGCGGCCGATGCCGCTGGCGCCCCCCGTGACGATGGCATGATGCGCGTCGAGCGCCGTCATCGAATGGCCTCCTGAATAGCGACGCGGCCGCCATGGCGCACGCTCAGCGCCATCAATATCCCGTAGACAGCCAGCAGGCTGAAGGAGAACAGCGTGGTCAGCACGCCGAATGCGAAGATGTTCGGATGTATTTCGACCGAGAACGTCCCGTAGATGGTCAAAGGCAAGGTCAGCGCCCCGCCGGCGGTGAACAATGTGCGGGAGAACTCGTCGTAGCTCAGCGTGAAGGCGAACAGCATCGCGCTCAGCAGGCCGGGAAAGATCAACGGCAGGATGATCTTGCGGAAGGTGCGGATTGGCGTGACGCCGAGGCTCCAAGCGGCCTCCTCTACCGATCGGTCGAAGCGGTTGAAGATCGCCAGCAGGACCAGGAAGGCAAAGGGGAAGGTGTAGAGGACGTGGGCGACGAACGAGGTGCCCCACCAGGTCCGCTCGATGCCGAGCGAGTTGGCGACGAGTGCGATGCCCAGCCCGACCAGCACGCCGGGCACGATCATGCCGAGCACGATCAGGTAGAACGCCGCGCCGGAAAAGCGGAAACGCTGCCGGAACGCCTGGGCCGAGAGCACGCCGAGCACCGTCGACGTCACCATGGTCAGGAAGGCGAGCGCCAGCGACCGCAGCAGCGCCGGGCCGATCGGCAGCGGCGCAACCCGCGTCGGTGGGACTAGGCCGAACAAATGACGATACCAATAGGTCGACCACTCGACGATAGGGAATTGCGGGCCGCCTTCCGGACCGGACTGGAAGCTCAGTATGCCGAGCACGCCAAGCGGCGCGTACAGGAACACCAGGAACAGGACCATGAAGGCCAGCAGCGGCCAGCGCAGCGGACTCCGCATCTCAGAGCTCGTTCCGCAGGTCGACGAAGCGCAGCAACGCTGCGACGATCGCTGCCATCAGCACGGTGAGCACCACGCCGACCACCGCGGCGAACGCCCATTTCAGCGACCCGACCTGGGTGACGATGATGTTGCCGAGCATGTTGACCTTGCGTCCCGACAGCGCGGCCGGGGTCGCGAACTCGCCCAGCACCATGACGGAGACAAAGATTGCGCCGACGACCACGCCGGGCATGCTGAGCGGCAGGACGACGGTGCGCAGGATGCGTCCCCAGCCGGCGCCGAGGTCGCGCGCGGCTTCGATCAGGCTGGGATCGATGCGCGACAGCATGAAGGCGATCGGTCCGACCATGAACACGACGTAGATCTGAGTCATGCCGATGACGACGCTGAGTTCGGTGAACAGCAGCACGCTGATCGGCTGGGTGATGAGGCCAAGCTTCATCAGCACGATATTGACCGCGCCCTCGGTGCCGAGCATCGGCCGCCAAGCGACGACGCGAATCAGGAACGAGGTCCAGAACGGAACCACGCAGACGACCAGCAGGATGGTCTGCACCGTCTTGTTCCGCACGAACAGACCGATATACAGCGCGACCGGGTAGCCGATGACCAGCGTCGCCGCGAGGGTGACCAGCCAGATGCGGATCGTCGTCCAGAGCGCGTCGAGGTAGGTGGCACTGGAGAAAAACACCGTCCAGCTCCTTAGCGTCAGCTTGGGCGAGATGCTGAACGTCGTCTGGGTCCAGAAGCTGACATAGACCATCATCAGGATCGGGACGACCAGGAACAGCGCCATCCAGATCATGCCCGGCGCCAGCAGCCACGCCGTGGTCCAGTTCCGCTGGCGGAGCCTCGGCGGCGGCGCGAGGCCGATAGGGTCCGCCAGGTCCGACCGCGCGTCCATCAGGCCTCCGCGAATAGCAGGGCCGACCCGGCCGGCCACTCGAGTGCATAGACGCGGTCGCGCGCGAACTCCGGCGGGGTGCGGTGGCCGAGGTAGTATTCGACCTCGAACGGCCGGCCGGCGTCGACGTCGAACAGGCCGATGATCCGGGCACCGGAGTATTCGCTGGCCAGGAATCGTCCGGGGACGCGAACCTGGCCGGCCCGTGGCGACGCATCGGCGTCGACGACGGCGATGCTGTCGGAGCGGACGCAGTATGACGCCCTGCCCGGACCGGAGCTTCGCTGCAACCGAAGGTCCAGCCCGGGGGCGGCGAACACCCCGTCCGACACCCGCCCGGTCAGCACGTTGTAGCAGTTCAGCAAACGGGCCACGTCGCGGCTGGCCGGCGCGTCGATCAGCGTGTCCGGCGCGTCGACCTGGGCGATCCGCCCATCCGACAGCACCGCCACCCGCGTGCCCATCGCCAGCGCCTCCTGCTCGTTGCCGGTGACGTGCAGGAACGTCGCGCCCAGACGATCGTGGATGCGCCGCAGCTCGATCATCATGCGTTCGCGCAGCCGGGCATCGAGCGCTCCCAGCGGCTCGTCCAGCAGCACAATGGGGGGCTCGGCGATCAGCGTGCGGGCGAAGGCGACGCGCTGTTTCTGCCCGCCGGAAATCTGCGACGGGAGGCGGCCGCCGAGCCCCTGCAGGCCGGTCAGCTCCAACGCGTCGGCGACACGACGGTCGATCTCGGCAGCATCGGTCACCGGGTCGTGCTGGCGGTGACGCAAACCGAAGGCCACGTTGTCGGCGACGCTGAGATGGGGGAATAGCGCGAAGGACTGGAACACGAACCCGATGCCGCGCTCGTGGGCTGGCAACCCCCGCATCGAGCGGCCGTCAACCCGGATGTCGCCGTCGTCCAGCGAATCGAATCCGGCGATAACCCGCAGGATGGTGGATTTGCCCGAGGCGCTCGGCCCCAGCATGGTGACGTATTCCCCGGCGCTGACCGAGAGCGACAAGCGGTCGAGTACGGTCCGGCCGGCAAAGGTCCTGGTGATCCCATCGAGTTCAAGCGCCGGACGCGTCACAATGGGTTGTTTCCTGACTGAACCGAAAATAATACCGATCGGCCCCTACTATATCGCGGTGCCCGATTGAGCTTGGTGTCAAGAACAGGCTTACACCGAACAATATCGCGTGCAACCGATTTTACCTAATTGACCTATAATAGGCGTATTGCTCCCGTAAAGGCAGACTATGCCGAATTCTTGACCAGTTCCGGCAGCTTGAACGTTTCCGGCGACGTCACGTCCGGCAATGTCACGTCCGGCAATGTCACGTCCGGCAATGTCACGCCGATTGCGAACGCCGCACCACGGCGCGAACGGCGTCCAACCGGGCGCGCCGAGCCTCACGAGCCGTGAGCGCGTCATCCATGCTCACGGC